>Ga0070707_100006027_pt1 | contig 11313 bp, 11 predicted proteins | sample KBSK5502metaG_FD_65468 | JGI IMG/M metagenome (GOLD analysis project Ga0070707, IMG submission 65468) | Corn, switchgrass and miscanthus rhizosphere microbial communities from Kellogg Biological Station, Michigan, USA - KBS K5-50-2 metaG | ecosystem: Host-associated > Plants > Roots >... | reverse complement strand
TCCAGAGCACGTTTTGGGTAGCACACAGAGACGCCTGGGTAATACCGGGCAAGAGGAGGCGAGCCTGCGATGCCGAAGGCAGCTCCGTATCATCTCAGGTGGGACCTCTTGCAGGGCACCTACACCCTTCATGACACGCCCAGCCAACGGGTGCTCGCGGTGGCTCCAGATAGTCACACGTGGTGCGACTGGCTGGCCAGCATCCCGTCGTTCACCTTCAGCGGTCAGCACGGACACCTCACCGTCCGCCAGGAGACCCGTTCAGGTGGCACCTATTGGTACGCCTACCGCAGAGTTGGGGCGAAGATGGCCAAGCGCTACCTTGGTCGGACCACCGAACTCACCCCTGCTCGGTTAGAGGAGGTCGCCGCCCGGGTGGCGGAGGCTGCTCTGCGCGCTGGACGGGAACCACTCGCCCCAGCAGCACCTGCCCAGATGCCCGCTCAGCACGCGATCCCATCGCCGAGCGATCCCCCGTCTCTCGCCATGGCAGCCTGGGAAGCTGTGCCTCCCCTCCCGCAGCACCTGCACGATGTGCGGCTGGCTACCAAGCTCCACATTCCCCGCCTGCGCCAGCAGCTCGTTCATCGCCACCACCTGATCAAGCGCCTCCAGCAGGCAATGGAGGCACCGCTGACGCTCATCTCAGCCCCGGCTGGATTTGGCAAAACCACGCTGCTGTGCCAATGGCTCGCCGAGAGCGGAAGCGATGCCGCCTGGCTGTCGTTAGAGCCTGGGGACAATGAGCCCATGCGCTTCCTTTCCTCGGTGATTGCCGCCTTGCAGACCCTTGATCCGCACCTGGGCAGCAGTGCGCTCGCCTTGGTGCACACCGCACCTCCGGCGCCACCGCCTGAGGCTGTCCTTGCCCAGCTCGCCGCCGAGCTGCTGGAGAGCGCGCACCGGGACCTGATCCTTGTGCTGGATGACTACCACGTCATCACGAACGAAGCGCTGCAGCGCGCCGTCGGCGCGCTCATGGAGTATCTTCCGCCCCACCTGCACCTGGTCATTGCGACGCGCGTCGATCCTGCCCTGCCGCTGGCGCGGCTGCGTGTGCGGGGTCAACTCTGCGAGGTGCGCGCTACGCATTTGCAGTTCAGCGCCGAAGAAGCCGGCATCTTTCTCGAGACCGTGATGGGGCTTGACCTGGAGGCATCGGCTCTTGTCGCCCTCCACCATCGCACAGAGGGCTGGATCGCCGGACTGCAACTGGCGGCGCTCTCGTTGCAGGGTCGCTCCGATGTGCAGCAGTTCCTGGCCGACTTCAGCGGCAGCCACCGCTATCTCGTCGATTACCTGGTCGAAGAAGTGCTTGCCCGCCAACCGGAAGCCGTCCAATCCTTTCTGCTGCAGACCTCGATCCTCGATCGCCTGACGGGGCCCTTATGTGACGCGGTCACCGGGCGTACCAGGAGCGACGTCCTGCTTGAGCACCTGGAGCACGCCAACCTCTTCCTCATCCCCCTGGATGAGCACAGGCAATGGTATCGCTATCATCACCTGTTTGCCGAGGTGCTGCGGGCGCGCTTGCTTCGGGAGGCGGGGACAGCGGGGCTGGCTGCGCTGTATAGGCGCGCAAGCGTCTGGTATGAGCAGAACGGGATGCCGGCCGAGGCCATCGAGGCGGCGCTCTCGGCTGGCGATTTCGGGCGAGCGGCGCGCTTCATTGACCTCGACGGCCCTCTCGTCCAGTCAATGCTTGGTGGCTATGAGGCGCGGACACTCATCGGCTGGCTGGAACGTTTCCCGCACGAGGTGTTGTTCAGCGATGCCCACCTCTGCCTGGTCTATGCCATTAGCCTGGGCATTTCAGAAACGCCTGAGGCCTTTGAGGCTCCCTTAGCCGTGGCGGAACGGCTCTTGCAAGCGGAAGGCAATCGCAGAAGATTGGGCCAGGCCTCGACGTTACGAGCCCTGATGGCAGGCTTGCGGGGTGATGGAGTCCAGGCGATCAGGTCCGGCACGCAGGCGTTCGAGTTGTTGCCGCAAGATGCCTTGCTCGAACGCAGCACCGCGGCAAGTGCGCTGGCGGAAGGCTACCGGCTGGCAGGGGAGGTGGCGGCGGCGAGCCGGGTCTTGACCGAGGCGCGCCCGCTGCACGAGCAGACCGGCAATGTGGCGAGTCTCCTGTTCGATACCCTTGCGCACGGTGATCTGCTCGTGATGCAAGGCAGGCTGCACGAGGCTGCCGATCTCTATGGTGCGGTGCAGACCGCGGCAGGGGAGCGGCAAAGCTACGCCATCCGTGCCCTAATCGGCCTGGGGAACATCGCGCGCGAACGCAGCGACCTCGACGCAGCGGAGGCACCTCTCGGCCAGGCCGTCACCCTCGCCGACAAGATCGGAGACCAGGTGATGCTGGCGCGCGCCTCGCTTCTGCGCGCCAGGGCCGTGCAAGCACGCGGAGATGCCGAGCGTACGAGGGAGGCCTGGGCACAGGCTTTGAAGGTGGCACACGCGTGCAGCTATCTCGGCTTAGTCGAGCAGGCCCAGGCCTACCAGGCACGCGGCTGGCTCCAACAGGGGCGCATGGCGGAGGCGATCCGCTGGCAGCAAGCCTGCCCTCTTGCTCACGATGCGCCTCCCACCTACCAGCAGGAAGTGATCGCGCTCACCCTGGTACGCGTGCTGCTTGCGGGAGGGGAAGCAGGGAAAGCCCTCCACGTGTTGGACCGCTGGCACCAGCATGCCAGAGCCCAGGGGCGCACCGGCAGCGAGATTGAGCTGCTGGTGCTCTCGGCGCTGGCCTATTCCACACAAGGCAAGGCTGAGCAGGCCGTACAACGGCTCCAACAGGCTCTCTTGCTCGCCTCACCAGAGGGATACGTGCGTGTGTTCGTGGATGAGGGGGGACCAATGGCTGTCCTGCTGCACCTGGTGCTGTCCAGGTGGAAGGGGAAAAGCGGAGCCGATGAGGTTCACCGGTTGCTCGCGGCATTGGAAGCCGAGCAAAGAGCGCACGGGTCCCTCACTCCCGTCACACCCCTGAGCTCTCCGCCTTTCGAGCCGTTAAGCGCTCGCGAGCGCAAAGTCTTGCGGGGGCTTGCGGCTGGCCTCTCTAACGCCGAAATCGCGGCCGAGCTCGTGGTCTCGATCAACACCGTCAGGACCCAGGCGCGCAGCATCTATCACAAGCTGGGCGTGAAGAATCGTCACGAAGCAGTCGCACAGGCTCGCCAGTGGCGACTGCTCTAGAGAGCCTTCGTGGGCTGCTCATTCTTCTGCTCCTCCACAGACAGCAAGAACGTTTCATGCAAAATTCATCCCGCCAGGATGAAGACAGATCATCCCACCAGCAGCTACACTTGAGGCATGGAAACCAATCCCGTTCCCTGAGAAACTGGAAGGAAGCGCATGGTGACAGATCCGGCCAGGTATTGTATTCGCGTCAAGGGTCAGGTGGGGCCTGAATGGTCCGAATGGTTCGGTGGCATGACCATCACCTCCGATGAAACTAACGAGACGCTTCTCTCTGGACAGGTGGTCGATCAGGCTGCTCTCTACGGCATCTTGAACCAGATCCAGGCTCTGGGTCTCACGTTGCTCTCGGTCCTGCGCGAGCCATCGCCCTCGTCGGAGGATGGCTCCCACAGGATAGCCGATCATGGTGAACGGTCTCACGTCTCTTTGGAATAGTTGGTAAAAAGGGAGGTCTCTCCATGAACACCGATGTTTCTCGTGCTGCCCCTTCCAGGACCGCTCTTCCCGACCGCACCGCGCTCCGCGCCCGGCTGGAGGAAACGCGCCTGGCCTATCACACTCTAGTCGAGTCACTAACGGATGAAGAGTGGGACAGTAAGCAGACCGCTACTGCCTGGACAGTCCGTGAGCTGCTGTCGCACATGGTGGATGGGCTGGCTCATACCCCGGACGCCATCGACCACGTCCGGCGAGGGAAGCCGTTTCTCAATCTTCCGCCAGTTCTGAATGGGCTGGGGCATTCAATCAATTACTGGCTGAGTAAGTGGAAGGCTCGCGGCCAGACGCGCCAGACGATTCTCGCGCGCTATGATGCGGCTCACCAGGCGCTGCTGAACAAGCTGGAAAGCATCCGTGATGACGAATGGAGTCGCGGCGCACCCTGCTACGGCGAGGGCTACAAGACCGTCCTGGACCTGTGCGTGCTACCCAATCGCCATTTTCAGGAGCATGCTGCACAGGTCGCAATACGGAAGTAAACCAAAGTGTGGCGCGGGAAGGTATGCTCACCGCAGATCAAACACGAAGGAGGGAAAAGACGATGTGGGGCCTGATTGTCATCCAATGGCTACATGTGTTGTTGGGCATTTTCTGGTTCGGCAGTTCGCTGTACCTGAATTTCATGGTGGCTCCGGTGCTGCTTTCGCTGCCGCTCGGCCAACAGCGAGAGGTAGCGGTCCCGCTTGGTGCCCGGTCAAATCAGGTCTTGCCGCTGGTCGCGATCCTGGTCATCCTTCTCGGTCTTCTACGCGGCACCGTCTGGGGACCAATTCACACCTTCACCTTCCTGTTTGGAACAGCCTACGGCCTGACCTTTCTGATCTCCGGGCTTTCGGCCAGTGCGGTAGAACTCTGGGGACACTTTGTTTCGGGGAGGGCTGCTGCACATCTGAATACCTTTCCACTGACAGAAGTGATTAAACCCGAGAGCGCTGTCGCGCTCGCCTTCAACGCGCAGGTGCAGCGAGTGAAGCTCTTCATCCTCATTGAACTGCTCGGCTTCTTCGTCATCTTCACCTGTATGATCCTGATGCGCTTTGGGGTCTAAGGAGGAAGCGGATGTATTATCGTGTCGCGATCCAGGGAGATCCGTCGCTTTCCTGGCAGTGGAAATCCACCGCGCTGAGTTCGCTGAATAGCGTGTTGCAGTGGCTGCAGGTCTATCGGGCTTTTCCGCCGGAGCGCTTGCGCATCTTCTCTTCTCCTACAAAGGAAGCGTTGAACGCGCAGCTCGTGCGCGAGAACCAGGGACGCTCGTCCACGTCGGTCCTGGCACCACAGTTCCTGCAAGAGAGGAGGCTCACTCCACGAGGAGCAGTGAGGGAAGCAGCACCACGTGGGACACGAGCAGACGAGCGAACGGCCTCCACCCCTGCCCACACCTCGCCATCTCCCGACGAGAACTGCTTGAGCGAGCTTTACAAGCGAAGGGAGGAACTCGAACGCGGGGCGGGTGGCGATCATGACCTGCCGTACCGGTTCACGTTGCCCACCTCGATGCCACAAGTCCTTGGCTGGGTGAAGCTGCTGGTGAGAGTCCAGCAAGGAGACCTCCAGCCGGAAGTCGGAGCCATCGAGAGAGGCAACAGCAGCGCATGCGCACGGTTAGACCCTCCATATCTGCTTGTGAGCGAGATGGCAAGCACCTGGCACGCTGCGCCTTCGCTGCTCAGAGACTGAATAGAAAGAAAGGTGGGAGACATGTCAGCACAAGATCACCTCGCCCTCAGCCCGAGTGTGCATCCCTGGGCGAGCCCTAGGGCACAACGGATCCGCTTTGGCATCAGTGCAGCTGCACAGAGCTGGCTCGAGATGCACGATCTCGCCCAGATGGCCGAAGGGCTGGGCTTCGATTCCTTCTGGCGCGTCGATCATCCCATGCTCGGTCACGATTGTTGGACGACCTTAGCGGCTCTGGCCGCGGTGACGTGGACCATCCGGCTCGGGACCCATGTAAGCTGCGTCGCCTATCGGAACCCGGTCCTGCTGGCTCGCATGGCCGCCGACATCGACGCCATCTCCAACGGGCGGCTGGTGCTCGGGCTCGGCAGCGGCGATATGCCCCGGGAGTTCCAGCAATTGGGGCTGGCCTACCCGCCGATCCAGCAGCGCCAGGCAGCCTTGGAGGAGGCCATTCGGATCATCCGTCCGCTGCTGCGAGGGGAGACGGTCACGTTCGCTGGAACCTGCTACCGGGCCAACGGGGCCGTGTTGCGGCCGCCGCCGGTCCAGCAGCCCTACATCCCGCTGCTTATCGCAGGCGGGGGCGAGCGCACCACCCTGCGCTACGTGGCCGAGTCAGCCGATGTGTCAAGCATGGCTGGGGCGAGTTGGGCCGGAGGAGCCTACACGCCCGCTGACGCCGCCCACAAGTTCCAGGTCTTGCAGCGCCGTTGTGAGGAGGTTGGCCGTTCCTACAGCTCGATCCTGCGCGCGACGCAGTTCAGTCCGCTAATCCTGGCCGAGACGGAGGCTCTTGTGCAGGCGAAGCTGGATCGCTTCCCCAAGGATGCTCTCGCCTTCTTGGAGCAAACCGTGTTGGCGACAACCCCTGGCGAGGCCATCAGGCGGATGCAGGCGCTGGTCGACGTCGGCTTCCAGTATTTCCTGTGCGGCATCGCTGGTAACGACGCAGAGACCCTCACGCTGCTGGCACAGCAGGTCATCCCGGCCTTGCTGGCCTGATGGGGGAGACGCCTCATCCAACTCAGCCGCAAAGCAGGAAAATCTGTACCGAAAACCACTCTACCCGCCTGAAACCAGCCTCTGTACGTTGTAGATATACTCAGGAGGATAAGCTTAAAGCTTGTCCTCCGTATTGTATCATAGATACGTTCTGAGTAATAGTGCCTCTCCAGACTACTTCTTTGTGAGTTGCCCGTAGGCAACTTCTAGTTGCTGCTTAAGTTCCCGGATCTCTGCGGCTTGTTCCTTGACGCGCTTCTGAAGGGCAGCAATCATTGTATCTTTGGAGGCATTGGACGCCTGCTCGCGCAGCGAGATGGTAATGGGTGTTTCCGGCGTCTGTTGCGTGCGCAAGTGAAGAATGCGCTGTTTGATGTCTTCATTTGCGTAGAGCCAGGCCGTCGAGACCCGAGCCGTTTCGGCCACCGCTTTGAATGTGATCGGGCGATGCGCTCGAAGCAGCAGAGCAATAGCCTCCTCAGCCCGCTGTCTGGTAATCACTGCTTTCTGTTGTGCCGTTCTCTGCAAGCCATCACTGTTCCGCTTCCAGGGGGTCGTTTGCCGTGCCATGCTCCATTCCTTCCAGCGCCTCAATGAGTTGTTTGAGGCAGCAAACTCTCTGTTCACATTTCTCACGCATACGAACATATCCTCGTGCTCCCAGGGCCGCCGCATGTGCTTCTTCCTCATGTAATCGTCGTCTGAGCAGAGGCAGTGCCCTTGTATCGATCTCCGCCCCGCACAGATCGAGCAATTCTTCCATGACAGGAAGCTCTTCCAATCCAAGATATTGCGCAACCAGGTGGTTGAGGGACGCGTTGAATGCTTGTGTCATACTGTTTCCTCCAGAGCAGCGATCCTCATTTTGAGATCCGCAATGGTTCGCTCCAAATGCTTGGTGGCCAAAGGCAATCTCGCTTCACGCGCTTCCTCCAGTCCACTTTCTGCCTCGGCTAAATCGGAGCGAAGTCCGGCGAGCAGTTCATCGACTGAGAGGCCGCTCTTGGTTTGAGGGTCTTCCAGGCTCTTGATGCGAAGCGCGAGGCCGGGAATGATGTGATCCTGCTGCTCGATCACGATCTGGTTTCCGACTTCTGTCGCACGTTGTTTCAAGCGCACTGCTCGCTGGTAAAACGACTTCAAGGCGGGAAGATCATCAGTTGAGGTGAGCCAATAGGTGCAGGTGACACAGGTATTGGCATGAGGACATCCTCCCAGCACGATCAGCCGCCCGCAGCCACCTACCGGTAAAGTCTGGCCACGTATTCCTTTCCGTAAGAGCTGGGCATCGGGATCATTGGCGCGGGTATCTCCGGTCACTACCTGGCCGAGGGCGTTGACCGTTTTGCGTTTCCGCGCAGCTCGTTCAAGCTGCGCGCGCAACTTCGCCGCTCGTTTTTGCGCATAACGCTGTGTCATCAACCACGAACCATGCCCAAACAGCCGACTGATCACATCCAGAGGCACGTCTTCATTGATGAGTCGCATCCCCACGGTGTGTCGAAATTGATGGGATTGGAAATGGTACAGCCTTCCAGATTGATCACAAATCTGCTTCTCATATGCCCATTCATTGAGAATGCGAGTAAATGTCCTGGCTTTGAACGGGAGTTGGTGAGACAAGGGGCTCGGGAACAGATACTGACAGCCGTCACCCCACTGCTCACGGATATCGTGTTGCTGTGCCTGGATGGTCGCTACTACTGCCTCATCTACCAGCGGAATGGTATGTTCTTGTTTCGCTTTCCACTGGTAAAAGTCGAGATACCATTCGTTCCGGTCGTCGTGGACGAGGCAAGAAAGCCGGAGAGTACAGACTTCGCTAATGCGAAGCCCTCCTTCGAGTAAAATCACCACCATACGTAAAACGGTCGTGGGAAGCGTCTCTAGATGTTCGCGCAGTTGTTCTAGCACTTCCGCTGGGAGATCACGCGGCTGATTCTGCGGCAATTTGGGAAAATCGCCGTCCAGGATCAGACGTTCTTTGGTGAGTCCCGCCACATTGAGCTGATAGGCACATCCTTCGAGAAAAGCGCGAAGGTGGATGAGATGGGTCATGACCCCATGGGAGGTTTTTCCCCGGGCCTTCAAGTAGGTAAGAAAGGAGACAATGAGCGCCCGGTTAATATCTGCAAGACCAACCGCTGGATGGTGTGCAGTGAGAAAGCGCGAGAGTTCCCGAAGCATTCGTACCTTCGCCATGCAATCCCCAGGACTACGAACGGACAGATTGTATTTCATGAAGGTCTTGGCAAGCGAGCGTAGCCACGGTTGAACAATGGGCGTAAAGTTGAGCAGATAGTCCGATGTTGTTGGGTTGAGCGTTACCCCAAGCTTACGCATGTCCCACACATCTTTTTCGGTCTCCTCTCGATCATCGTATGCCTGAGAAACAATCAGGTAGATTTGACGCAGCAGGCAAATACAGCGGTCTTCCACCCAGATCTCTACATAGGTCTGGTCTGCGTTCAACGCCTTCCCTTTTCTCCGCCGATAGTGGCCAGTCTGTACAAGGTAGGATCGCAAAGCCACCTCCCAATGATCGAGGGGTTTCTGCAAGATGGAGCCTGGCATGAGCGGAAGCTGATTGAGCCACTGAAGGATGACTTTCACCCCGTGGCACATCGTTGAGAGATCCCCATTGATCTTCCACCGTCCACTCTCAAACTTCGTCCACAGGGCATATTTAATTTCCGTTTGTAAAGCTGGCACTGGCAGAGAAAAACTCATCTGGTAAACGTCGCCCCGTTTCGAGGTAAAGAGCCAGATATTCTCTGCCCAGAAGCCCGTTAAGTGATCAGCAAGATGTTGCTGCTTCTCCGCAGACCACCCGATCGGCTCACTGTTCATGGTCGCTCTCCCTCCTCTTCCTCGCTGCTTGCAATTCCCTCTTCACATCATCCATGTTCCTGTGATCGTAGATAGCACGTGTCGTCTCGATACTTGCGTGGCCCAGGAGTGCTGAGGTACTCTCCAGCGAGAGCTGGTCATCGTGTAGCCAACTCGTGGCCCTGGTATGTCGAAAGTGATGGGGCGAGACTTCGATGGCCGTGCGCTTTCTCAAACGACGAATGAGTGACATCACGGCGTCATAGGTCATGGGATGGCCTCGTTTCCCCTCCCACACATTGACAAAAACGTAGTCAGGCAGATGATCAGACTCTAACGCTCCCAGATCTTCAATGAGGTAATCGGTGTAGAGTTGCATAACGGAGGCTGGAACATCGGGAATGACGTAGGCACGCCGACTTTTTGCCCGCGCGCCGTTCACATTGTGCTCACGGGGCACAATGTGAATTTCGTTCTCTTCGACGCTGATATCTGAATGACGCAGTCCGAGCGCCTGCCCGATCCTCATACCCGTCTGAGCAAGGAGTGTCAGAAGAAATTTGTCTCGCACATGGGTACAGGCGGCAATGAGCTGTTCGACCTGTTGCTGGGTTAACGTCTTCACACGCCTGCGCTCGCGTTTGACCCTGACCACACGGGCCTGGATGGGTTTCAATTTGGCAATGCCGTACAAGAATGGTATGTAGCGACGCGGCGCATGGGCTAAAAACTGGTACAAAGGTTGCTCTGGAATGGCTCCCAGTCGCAGGTGAAAGTCGTAAAAACCGTGAACGGAGGCCAGCATCTGATCAATGGTAGCGTTGGTGCGTCTGGCTTCTTGGGGAGCAATCGACGGGAGTGCCGCGTCTGGCCGACGCAGCCAACTAATGAAACTGGCCAGGCGAGCGATGTCTACCTCCGTCCAATCGACCTGCTCGGTCTGGAGAAATTCCCAGAAAAGCTTGAGATGATGGGTGATGGCGCGACGAGTATGCGGAGATCGCCCCAGGCTTTCCAGGAAGACCAGATACGCTGTGATTGGCTCGATGGCTAAGTAGGCATCATCAAGCACAATCCAGGAAGCCTCATTCGTCTCAGGGTGACGAATTCGTTGAACCTTCATGGTAACCTCTCTTCTTCGTTGTAGAAATGGTCCTGGTATATTTTCTGCAACGTGTCAGAGAGGTTTCTTTCACTACGATGAAGACGTTATGGAGAGGGTTTCTTATCGGTACAGATTTGCGGACTTATCGGCACAGTTTTCTCTCCCAGGTGGTATATTATCGGCAGAGTCAGGAGTAGTATCTCACGAAAAACTGCGCCGATAATGTGACTCTGCCGATAACAAGGAGCTGGTATGTGGAATGAGATCTCCGCCTGGCAGGAGACGCTGACTCTTCGCCCTGATCTGTCTGCCAAAACGATTACGTTTTATACCCAGGACGTGCGTCGCTTTGCCACCTGGTTGCAGCAGGAACATGCTGGCCTCAAAGCAATCGCGGTGACGCCCATCGACGCCAAAACGTATCGTGATCACCTGCTTGCCAAAAGCTATGCCCCAACGACCATCAATCGGACGCTGATCAGCCTCATGCTCTTTTTCGATACAATTGATGGGACCAACCCCTTTCGCAATCTGACCATGATCGAGATCGTTGAACCAGCGCCTGTCGCTTTATCAAAGACCGAATGGAATGCGGTACGGCGGTGTGCCGAAGCAGCCGCTCATCGCGATCACGGGCTGGCCTTAGCCCTGGTAACCCTGTTTCACTATGCAGGTCCACGAGTCTCCGATTATATAGGATGATCGCTGCTCCGCGCGATACATCCAGTATATAATCAACGTTAGCTCGGATGATCTGAGCAGAGGAACTTGTAGTTGATCATCCGAGCTAACTACAAGGCCCTCACGCTTCAGTTGGGCGATATCCAATACGGACGAAAGCGGGTCGTGATCCGGTATCGAACCGATCACCCGAAACGTGCGCGAACAAAATCGCGGACGGAACGGGTCGTCGATCTCCTCCAACCAGAAACCCTGCAAGCGGTGAGTGATTACGTGATGGACGAACGCCCTCGCGATGCCACATCTCCCTA
>Ga0070707_100006025_pt1 | contig 11315 bp, 9 predicted proteins | sample KBSK5502metaG_FD_65468 | JGI IMG/M metagenome (GOLD analysis project Ga0070707, IMG submission 65468) | Corn, switchgrass and miscanthus rhizosphere microbial communities from Kellogg Biological Station, Michigan, USA - KBS K5-50-2 metaG | ecosystem: Host-associated > Plants > Roots >... | reverse complement strand
CGGCCGACGAACCGGGTCAATCCCCGCGCGGCGGCGGCGTGGAAACGGCTCCGCTGCGCACTCGCCCCGGTAAGGGCGTAGATCTCCACGGGGTCCGCTAGGCCCTTGACCACAACCGGCCCGCGGGCCGCGACCTGAACGTAGCTTTCGGCGAGGTGCAGAGTGGCGGGGCCAAGCAGAATCGTGCCGGGCGTCGCCATCTGCTCCATGCGGGCGGCCAGGTGGGTCGTCTGCCCGACCGCCGTGTAGTCCATGTGCAGATCGGACCCGATCGCGCGAACGACCACCTCGCCAGAGTTGAGTCCCACGCGGATCTGGAGAGGCACCCCGTGTGAGCGGAAGACGCCCTCCGCATATCGCCCGACCGTCTCCTGCATCCGTAACGCCGCGTAACAGGCTCGCACCGCATGGTCTTCGTGGGCTACCGGCGCGCCGAAGAGCGCCATGATGCCGTCGCCCATCACCTGGTTCACCGTGCCCTCATAGCGGTGGACTGCCTCCATCATCCGCTCGAGAACCGGGTCGAGCATTTTTCGCGCCTCCTCGGGATCACGGTCGGCGAGCAGTTCCATCGAGCCTTTGAGGTCGGCGAAGAGGACGGTGACCTGCTTGCGCTCGCCTTCTAGGGCGGTCTTCGAGCTGATGATGCGTTCGGCGAGGTGCTTGGGGGTGTAGGACTCAGGGGAAGCAAAACGGGGCTGGACGGCAGTTGGGCTGCCAATCGCTGTTCCGCACTTATTGCAGAATTTTGACCCAGCAGGCAGGTCCGTCCCGCAAGAGCTACACGTAAGGCCAAGGCGGGCCCCGCACTCCAAACAGAAGCTCGAGCCCGTCGGATTCTCGTGCTGGCACCGGGGACACTTCATTGCCGAGCCTCCAGTAAACCGGCCGGGCGTCTGAGCAGGACGACACTAGCCCGCTAGCGAAGCGGCGTCAACGAGCGCTTTTTTAGGGAATGATTTCGACAGCGTCCATTGGGTTAGAAACCCAATGGGCGTCTCCTTTCGTTGGTATCGTCCGAGCCGCTAACGCAAGCCCGTCGGATACCATCCGCCTCAAGTACGTCTTCGCGTGAGGTGTAAGCAACAAGAGGAGTGGCTTCAGGACCACCTGGGTTTCATCCGCGCCACCTCGCCTGTAACCACTTTTGTGCTTCGCAAGGCAAGGAATGATGCTGGATACCGCTTCGCCGCCTCGTCAATAGTGGCGCCGATCGGCTCCCGGTGATCGCGTGTCGTAACGCGTTCCTGAGGATTGGCATCTCAGCGGCGAAGAAGGCATGGCCGGACGCCCGTCGGCACCTCCGTTCGATCGGAGAACCGCCGTCGTCAAGGTGCCTCTGATCGAGGAGCCTGGCGGGTCAAAGCGTTGGCTTGATCCACGAGATCAAACCGGCCGCTCCGATCATTGGTGAGTTGGTCGCCGAGGCGCGCCAGATCATCTCGCAGCGCTTGGCCGGGCTCATCGCGACAGCCGTGGGTCCTTGACACGGCTCCAACCGCGAGCCATCCTGCCCCCGAACACTGATCGTGCATCGAACATCGCCAGGGATGGCGAGAAAAGAAACTCGAACGGTGGCCACCACAGACTGGGTCGCAGCTGCCGAGGGACCGCTCGAGGCGCTTTCCTATCACGGCCTCGATGGGAGGCCCGGGTTCAAGCTCGCGTTGACCGTCAAGGACGGCCGGCACTTTCTCTATGTCAGTCATCTCTGGCATAGCGGCTGGTCGGTCCTCGATGTCACCGAGCCTGCCGCGCCGAAACATGTTCGCTTCATTCCAGGGCCTCCCTCCACGTGGACACTTCAGGTCACGCTCTGTGGCGACCTGCTGGCGACGTCGCTAGAGCCTGTCCCGCCCGACTGGGGCGGAGAGTCCGGGGCGCCGTTCAGCGAAGGCGTGTTCATCTGGGACATCACGGACCCGGCGAATCCCAGCCAGATGAGTCACTTCAAGACCGGCGACCGAGGGACGCACCGCAACGGCTTCGACGATCGCGGGCTCCTTCATCTGAGCGCTCGGGTGGCAGGACAGGTGGGGCTCATCCTCGTGCTCCTCGATGTGAGCGAGCCCGGGGCTCCTCGCGAGATCGGGCGCTTCAGCATGCCGGATCAGGCGCCGGGGCGGCACCCCGCCAGCGATCCTCCTTTCGGAATCCACGGGCCGTCGATACGGGTGGGAGATCTCGCCTATCTTCCGTACGGCGGCCATGGGCTCGTGATCGTCGACGTCGCAGCTCCGGCGCGACCGAAATTCGTCGGGCAGCTCAGCGTTCGTCCTCCCCTCGGAACGAAGATCGCCGCGCACTCGGCGGTGCCTCTTCCCGGACGAAATCTCGTCGTGCTGAACTCCGAGGCGCTGGAGGAAGGCTGCAACGAGCCGGTCAACTACGCAGGACTCATAGACGTCACAGACCCGATGTCGCCCAGGATGATCAGCCTCTTTCCGACCCCACGGCCGCCACGCGACGCTGCATACGAATCGTTCTGCGCCAGAGGAGGACGCTTCGGCCCTCACAATCAGCACATCGCTGCCGGCAACCCACACCTCTTCCAGGACGAGTCGGTGTGCTTCCTGACCTATTTCAACGCCGGCCTGCGGGTGTTCGATCTCCGCGATCCGCACCATGTCGCTGAGATCGCCTACATGATTCCGAAGGACCCGCCGTCGCGGATCGGACCATTACCGCGCACCCTCGTGACGCAGGTCGAGGACGTGCTGGTCGACGCTCGAGGCGTCGTTTACTTCACCGAGAAGAACACCGGACTCTATATCGCCAAGTGGCACGGGAAGCCATGAGGAACTTTCGATGACCATGTCGGCTCGCGGTCGCGCGACCTTGCTGTGCGTCCTCGGCGTCCTCGCGACGGCGTGGAGCAGCCAGGCGCAAGCGCCTTCCTCGGATTACTTGAAGAAGGCGCAGGAGCTCGTCAGGACTTCCATGAAGCCGCCGACGTTCGCCGACGTCCGACCCTCGACGCCTGCGCCACCCTTCAAGCCCGGCCTGCGCATTGCCGTGATCCTGGCCACCGCTCGCAGCACCGGGGCTCAGCTGCAGGCGCGCGGCGTCAAGGAGGCCGCTGCCACGGTCGGCTGGAACACGGTGGAGTTCGACGGTCAGGGTACCAACCAGGGCCGGCTGGCCGCCTTTCGGACCGTCCTCACGCAAAAGTTCGACGGCATCGTGCTCGTGGCGATGGATCAGCGGGTGGTGGGCGATGCCATGAGGGACGCCCACGAGCGCGCGATCCCCGTGGTGTCCACGATGGCCGGCAATGAACCGGGCAGCAACCCCGACCAGGTATTTGCCGACGCGGGTATGGACGACTTGCAGGAGGGCCGGAAGGTCGGAAGCTGGATCGTCGCCGATGCGCCGGCCTCGGGCACGAAGGTCAATGCGCTGCTCTTTCTCAATCCGGTGAATCGCACGGTCCAGCAGCGCGATGCCGGCGTGCAGGCGGTGCTGAAGGACTGCACGGATTGCAAGGTGGCCGCCGCCGAAACCTATACGAGCGCTGAGGTTTCACAGACGATGCCGCAGCGGACGCAGGCGCTCCTGCAGCGCTTCCCCGACGTCAACTACATCATGATCGACATCGGTGCGTACGCGGTGTACGTGGTCCAAGGCGTGAAACAGCTCGGCCCACAGTTCGAGAAAAAGGTCCGGCTGATCTCGTTCGACTGCGTGCCCGATGAGATCGCGCGCGTAGCCGTGCGCGATGTGCAGTGGGCGTGCGTAGGCGCCGCGTCGGAAGCGTCGGGCTGGGCCGCCATCGACGAGCTGAACCGAGCCCTCAATCGTCAGCCCCGCGCCGGCAACCGAGTGCCGGTGCAGCTGATCACACAGGAGAATTACGCCGGAGTGACGACGCCGGGTGTCGGCTACACCGGCCCCTTCGACTACAAGGCCGAATGGCGGAAGTTCTGGGGCAAGTAGGAGGGAGCATGCGAGCGGTACGCGTTCACGGATTGCGTGATATTCGGATCGACGAGGTCCCCGAGCCGGGCAAGCCCGGCCCATCCGAGATCCTCGTGGCGCCGCGGTGGGGCGGCCTGTGCGGCACGGACGTCAAGGAGTATGTCGGGCCCGTCGGCAGCGTGCCCGATCAGCCGCATCCGCTGACCGGAGCCTGCAAGCCGCTGATCCTGGGACACGAGTTCTCGGCGCACGTCGTCGCTGTGGGCTCGGCGATTGCGAACGTGCGCCCCGGCGACCGCGTCGCGGTGATGCCGCTGCACTACTGTGGAACGTGTCCGCTCTGCCTGCGAGGCAGCTTCATCCTGTGCCCGAACAAAGCCTGGCTGGGCCTCTCCGATCGGTGGGGAGGGTTCGGGGACCTGGCGATGGTGCAGTCGTATCAGGTGACCAAGCTGGGTTCGCTGACCGATGAGCAAGGAGCCGTCGTCGAGCCGGCGGCCGTTTCTCTCAACGCTGTTCTGCGCGGCGGCGTCGCCTCGGGCGACACCGTCCTGATCGTGGGCTGCGGCCCGATCGGTTCGCTCGCAATCCTCGCGTCGCTGGCGGCCGGGGCGGCTCGAATCTACGTGTTCGAGCCGAATCCCAAGCGCGCGGCGATCGCCCTCCAGCTAGGGGCCGCGTTGAATCTCGAGGGCGAACGCACACAGCGCGTCAAACAGATCCGCGACCTCACGAACGGCCTTGGCGTCGACGTCGCCATCGACTGTGCGGGGAAAGCCGGCACCGTCAACCTGTGCATCGAATGCGTCCGCCCGGGCGGTATCGTCAGCGTGCCGTCAGTTCATCCCGGGCCGATGGAGATCGACATTCGATCGGTGACCCGCAAGCCCGTCTCCATCGTTGGGTCGCTCGGCTACACCCAGGAGGCCTGGGACCGCACGGTCGCACTGATCGCGGCCGGAAGATATCCAGTGGAGCGAGTGGTGAGCTCGCGGACGCCGCGCGACGAGATCGTGGCGGGCGGATTCGAGGCGCTCGTCGATCCCGGTCGCGGCGAGCTCAAGGTCCTCGTCGAGGTCAATCGCGCGCCCAGAGCCGCGTGAGCGTCGTCCCGATCCGCCTGAAGACCATCAGGATTCCCGGCCTGTATCGGTTCGCGGGCCTCTATGTCCTGGTCCTCCTGCTCATCGTCTTCAGCCTGCTGCTTCCGGAGACCTTTCCAACCATCCTGAACTTCAGGACGATGCTCGTGTCGCAGAGCTTTCTCGCCATCGCGGCGCTGGGCCTGCTGTTCGCCGCGATCAACGGTGAATTCGATCTCTCGATCGGCTTTCTCTCCGGCTTCGTCGGCGCGCTCGTTGCCTGGCTCTCGATCGACCACGGATGGCCCGCGATCGCGTCGGCACCGGCGGGGATGCTCACGGCCGCCTTCGTCGGACTGGTCAACGGCTTTCTGGTCGTGAAGCTCGGCATCATGTCCTTCATCGCCACGCTCGGCACGGGCACCGTGCTGTCGGGGCTCACCTTGTGGGTCACTGGCGGCAAGGTACTCTTCGGCATGCCGCGGGATCTGATCGCCATCGGGCAAACGCGGTGGTTCCAGGTTCAGGTGTCCGTCTACGTGATGCTGGCCCTGATCGCGGCGGCGGCGTTCGTGTTCCATCTGCGCGCACTCGGTCAGCACATGTACGCGAACGGCGGGAACAAGCAGGCCGCGCGCATGGCCGGCGTGGCGACGGACCGCCTCACCTGGGCGGCCCTCGTCATTTCGAGCACCCTGGCAGGACTGGCCGGCATCCTCTATACGGCCAACATCGCGGCGGCCAGCCCGGAAGCCGGTATCGAGCTTCTGCTGCCGTCGTTTGCGGCGATCTTCCTGGGATCCACGCTGATCGTCCCCGGCAAGTTCAACGTGGCCGGCACGGCGACGGCACTGCTGCTGCTGGTCGTGCTGGTGAACGGGGTCCAGCAACTCGGAGCCCCGTCGTGGGTTCAGCCGGTCTTCAACGGACTCGCCCTCATCATCGCCGTGGCCGCCGCGCAGCTTCGAGCGCGGCGCGCATAGCAGCGGCTCGAGGAGAACGTGATGCCTACGGAACGGGGTGGCGAGGTGGGCCGCCGACTGCCACCATTCGCGGTCAGCGCCTGCACTACTTATCACTCGTCGTTTGCCGAGGATCTGGCCAACTACCGTGCGCTCGACATCGACGGGATCGGCCTCTGGGAGTACAAGCTTCCCGAGGGACGCGACGACGAGGCGCTCGCACGCTTTCAAGACAGCGGTCTCACCGCCACCTTCTGCTTTCCGAATGTCCCCGGCGTCATCTACGGCGACGTCCTGTTCTCCGAACCAAAGGATCCGCGCGAGCGTCTGGCGCTGCTCAAGTCCGGGATTCGCCGTCTGGCCAGGTTCCGGCCGCTCGGCGTGGCGTGCCTGGCCGGCCCTCCCCGCGGCGTCGGCGTGGCCAAGGCGCGCGCTCAGGTTGTGGAGGCGTTGCGCGAGGCGGCATACGTGGCCGGCGAGGTGAACGTTCGCCTGGCGCTGGAGGTCATCCGGCCGGGCCCGGGCGGAAGTCTCGCATCGACGATTCCCGAGGCGCGCGCCCTGATCGCCGACATCGGGGCCCCGAACATCGATGTGCTGATCGATACCTGGCACTTCTGGGACTCTCCGCAGGCCTTGACGGACATCAGGGCCCACGGGGAGAGCATTGTCGGGGTCCAGGTGAACGACCGCTCGTCGGCCGCTCGCGGATGGGGCGATCGCGCGCTCCCGGGCCGCGGTGACATGGACTTGACCGCTATCTTCCAAGCTGTTCGCGATTCCCGATTTTCGGGATGGTACGAGCTCGAGATCTTCTCCGACGACGGCACTCTCGGGACCGCTTACGCGGATTCTCTTTGGAAGTGGCCGCCTCGAGATCTACTTAGGGCCGGTCGTGATGGTTTCGCCGACGTGTGGCGGTCGAGCCTCGAGGCGGGCCGACCATGACCGTAGGCGCAGCCGCAATTCGCCCGCTCCGTCGGCCCGTGCTGGAAGCAGTCGGTCTCGCGAAGCACTTCGGAGGCGTGACGGCTCTCGACGACGTGTCGCTTTGGGCCCTGGCCGGCGAAGTTACGGCGCTCGTGGGGGAGAACGGTGCCGGCAAGTCGACGTTGATCAAGTGCCTGTCCGGCGTGTACCAGCCCGACGCCGGTGAGATCCGCGTCGACGACAAGCCCATGAGCTTCGCAAGCCCCCTGGACGCGCGACTGGCCGGAATCGAGACGGTGTACCAGGAGCTGGGCCTCGTCGAGTACTTCGACGTCGCGATGAACATCTTCCTCGGGCGGGAGATTTGCCGTCCGTGGTGGCAGGGCACCCTGCTCGATCGCCGCGCGATGCGGCGGCGCTCCCGAGAGGTTCTTGCGGGCTTCGGAATCACGAACGTGGATCCTACGACGGAAGTTCGTCAGCTCTCCGGTGGTCAGCGCCAGGGGGTTAGCATCGCGCGCGCGACGGCCTGGGGTGCCCGCACCATCATTATGGATGAGCCGACCGCCGCCCTCGGTGTGCGGGAAAGCGAGCGCGTCATGGAGGTCATCCGGAGACTTCGCGACGCAAACCTGTGCGTGCTCATCGTCAGCCACAACATCCCTCAGGTCCTGGCCGTGGCCGACCGGATCTGGATTCTCCGCGCGGGACGCCTGGTGGCCCAACGGCTGGCCAGTGAGACGAATCACGCCGACATCGTGGGGCACATCACGGGCATGACGGCGACATGAGCTCGGTATCCTTCCTCACATCCCCGCGAAATAGAGCCGTCGCGCTCGCCGGCCGCTCGTGTCCTTCGGATCGAAATATTGCTCCGTCCAGTCGCCCTTCTCGATCAGGAAGCCCTGCTTCATGTCCTCCGGCTTCGCGTGCGGGTTCTTCGCGAGGAAGATGCTCACCGCTTCACGGAACGCGTAGTGAGAATAGAGGCGCATGTATTCTCCAAGGTAAATGTCGGCTACCCGCTTGTTGTCCTTGATCACCAGCATATTTTCGTCGTTGGTCTGCGTACTCGCGTCGCTGAAATTCGCCGACCCCGTCACGACGATCGGGTTCTCCGACAGCGGATCGACCAGCATGAACTTCAGATGGATCCAGTGCACGTTCACCTTGTTCGTGATGCGATCGATCTCTCCCAGCCATCGGTCGAAGCCGTTGAGGGAGATGCGATTGCCGATCGCGATCACAACGTTTGGGAGCGCCTGGATCTTCCGGATGGCGTCAATCTGCGCCTCCTTGTTCTTGCCGTTCCATTCCTTCTCCATCAGACCGACGCGAAGCACCTCGTCCTTCTTGCTGTAGATCGTCTTGAACACCTGGTTCATGCCGAAGGCGAACGTCATGAAGAGCGCTTCCGTCGCGGAGTCGGCCAACGTGCCGTACCATTTCAGCGCGTCCAGGTTGGCGCGTGGCGAGAAGACCGCCGTCATGCCATCCTCGAATGTCTTCGTCGGCGCGGGTGTCTGCACGATCGTCCACTTCTTGTACGGGTTGCCCCTGCCGCTGGTATCCGGATCGGTCTTCAACTTGGCGAAGTAGGACAGATACTTTGCCGCGATCTTCGCGTTCTCGACGATGTGCGTGCAGTTGGCGTGCCCGAAGAGGCCGTTCAGCGTCAGGTTGGTTGAGCCGAACAGCACCGCGGTCGGTTTGTTGGTCTCGGTCAGCACCAGGAACTTGTTGTGCATCAAGGTGCCCCGGCTGCGCGGCTTGGTCAGCGCCTTGATCCCGGCAAGCTTGATGGCGTCTTCGTTATCGCCGTGCGGGCCCGTCTCGTTGTCGATGTCGTCGAACACGATTTCCACGCTCGCGCCGTGACCCTTCGCGTCGTGCAGCGCCTTGAGCACCGTCGGCCATTGGAATTCATAGAACGCGCCCTTCAAGCCGAATTTCTCACCTTTGGCGCGCTCGATGAAGGAGATGATGCCCTCGATCAGGCCGCGAGACAGCCAGTCATACGCGCCCTGACCGACTTCGTTCGGCGGGCGATTCAAGAACCGGCGCGCATATTCCTGCGATGCGGCGGCTCCACGATTGAAGTGGATGGTGTGATCGTCGGTGATGCTCTCGGTCGTCACCGTCACGCTCACCGCGGTGCCCTGCTTCATCGATCCGGGCTTGCCGGTCATCGCGACGACGGTGTACGTGTACGTGTAGCCAGGCTTGGCGCTGTAGTCGGCCCACTGAAACGTCTGAAACGGATGCTCGAGGCTCGAAAACTGCTCGCCCGCGGCGGGATGGGGCTCGACGCTGGCGAACGTCTTCATCCCTTTCATCCAGAAGGTTTCACCCTCGGTTTTGTCCTCGCGCTGGATCGCGAAACCGCGAAGGCCGGCTCGAAGTGGATCGTCGACATTCAACCCCAGCACCACCACGTAGGATCCCGCGATGGCGTTCACTGTTAACCCGCCGGCCACTGTTCGTACGCGCATTGCCGACCTCCTGGTGCAGGCAGTCCGCCCTCGGGGATTCTTCGCGTCCGCCGCCGGGGCGTGGCACGACCATCGGCGACGGGAGTGTGAGTGTCAATAGATGGAGCTGCTGATCTCGGGGAGGACCCAGCAGCAGCCTTATCCAACCCGGGTGTGCCATTTCCGAGGAATGGACCTTGCGGACTCCTCCCCGACCGCTGAGACCTTTCCCAAGATTTTCGGGTGGAGGCCGGGAATGCCGTGCTGCTCCGTGATGAGTCGCTGTGACCTCTTGCAGCTACTCGCAATCGGCGCGCGCCGTCGGGTAAGCTTGCAAGAACGCCTTTCACGAGCTCTCCGGCGCAACTGCCGTCCCGCAGCCGGTGGTTCCAGCCGAAAGGTTCTGAAGCTAGTCCCCGAAGTCGGGCGAGCCGGGCTCGAGTTTCATGTGGCGGGAAACGAAAGGGGTTAGCGGCCTCAACGTCCGCTAACCCCTCGTTCTTCATGGTTGCGGGGGTCGGATTTGAACCGACGACCTTTGGGTTATGAGCCTAGTGCTTGGGCGCACGTCACCCAACGATCCCCAACGACAGCGGTCACTTACGCCTCTAGGGAGGGTCTCGCCTTTGGCGGTTGTTGGGTCTCGTTGGGTCCAGTTCACGTCCAAAACACGGCCAAAATCCAACACGGTCAAATGAACGTAGGGTTGCTGTGATACGCACGAAGCTCTTCTTCCGTCCGATGAGAGAACCCACATCTCGAAGACGTTCGAGAATGATGGCCAGTTGATAACAGCCCGAGTAGCGACATCGAGGAGCTCACGCCGAAGTCCATTTCGGCGGCGCAAGGTGCGCCAGGCAAAGGCCCACCCGACCTTGAGCCCCGTCAAGAGAAGGTAGAACTGCGTGACGATCTCGAACCGGCCGGGAACAGCAAGCCCGCTCACGGCCACGTTGCAACAGCACCTCACGCTCTTGCCAGAAGCCCTGCTCCTCGCCGTACCGATGCTCCTCGGTGCGGCATGCGCGGCGATCCAACGATTCGAGGTAAGAGATACGGAGCGGATGCTGGTGGCGGCGGGGTTTCATATGCGCCCCGCGGATACGCCTGAGCCGCAGGAGGATCTTCGGTCGATGCCGCCGTATCGGATCGTGAGCCGAACCAAAGACCACAACGTCGTGTACATGTACGCAGATCCCGACAATTGCCACTGTGTCTATGTCGGAGGCAACAAGGAGTATTCCGAGTACGAGCGTCGCATGGTGGAGAGGGAAATCACTCAGCGCACGGCAGGAAAAGCAGGAGGGGCGCCGTGAACACCCTGCACCGCTGCTCGCCGGGACCGCCGGGGTCTCCCGAGCCAGATTCAAGTACATTATCGAGCAGCTGCGACCTCGACTGCGAAGCCGTCAGGCGGCAAATGTAACCGTTCTGACGGCGACTGGATGAACGTCCATCGCCGCAATTCGACCAATTTCGTGGCGCCCGCCGGCCCGCAGAGGATGTGATAGGCTCGCCTACCGTGATGCCATCTGGCCCGCTCTTGAGTACGAGTTCATCGTCGCCGCAGGTGCCGATCCGAGGCACAGACGGTCGCTTCGGCACCGTCGACGAGGTCGTGGGCGCCGCGCTGTTTCTGGCCTCCGACGGCGCGGCATTCATCACCGGCCACACGCTCGCCATCGACTGCGGTACGTAGCGGGCGGTCTGTGGTCGCGATAGATGGCGTCGTCTGGACAAACGGCCCCGGCGGTCTGCCGTTCCTGCGCGTCGAGACGGACCGGTGCCGCGCGCGGCTAACGTCGTACGGCGCGCAGCTCTGTGAGTGGATGCCCGCCGGCGAGTCGCCCGTACTCTACGTGAGCCCGCACGCGGTGTTCGCCGCCGGCACTCCCATCCGTGGCGGCGTGCCGATCTCCTTTCCGTGGTTTGCTTCGCATCCGACCGATCCG
>Ga0070707_100006024_pt1 | contig 11317 bp, 12 predicted proteins | sample KBSK5502metaG_FD_65468 | JGI IMG/M metagenome (GOLD analysis project Ga0070707, IMG submission 65468) | Corn, switchgrass and miscanthus rhizosphere microbial communities from Kellogg Biological Station, Michigan, USA - KBS K5-50-2 metaG | ecosystem: Host-associated > Plants > Roots >... | reverse complement strand
CTTGACATCGTCTCCGACCCGTTGCCCGCGGGGGACGTGTGCTTGGTGCGCCAAGTACTGCAGCATCTATCCAACGCGGAGATAATGCGCTTTTTGCAGCGGGTGAGTTATAAGTACATCTATGTGACGGAAGGCCAGCCGGACGAAATCACCGGACCGTTCAATCCGGACAAGACCACAGACTCGGATGTTCGGTTCGACTGGCGCACGCCAGGGGGGCGGGGTGTTGAGCTTAATGCGCCGCCATATTGCTTGACCACGCAAGAGATATTCCGGGTTTCCGTTCCGCCCTACGGCATGATTATAACTTGGCGCGTCTTCCCGGATTTTCGCCGTCAAAAATTGTACGAACAGACGAAGAGATGATCTGCGTGGTAGACCCGAGCCTTAAGCGCCTCATATGATCGGCTGCCGTTCATCAGAGAGTACTATGGTGCCATGCCAGATTTGTCCGGCCGCGGCGCGTCCTCGCATTATTGCATTACCGCGAAGATGCTCGGGAAATACGGCGCTGGCGATTTCAGGCTATGACGTATGAGAATTGCGGTCTGGCATAATCTGCCGAGTGGCGGCGGAAAGCGCGCCTTGTATGATCATATACGAGGTTTGGTGGCACGCGGACATACAGTCGAAGTCTGGTGTCCGACGACGGCCGACACCAATTATTTTCCTCTCGGCCGACTTGTCCCAGAGCACGTCTTGCCACTTGAGTGGCCTCTCGAACCAAGACTTAGCGATTATTGGCAGATTACACTGGAAGTGGAACGATCCTTAAGGGCCATCGAGGCGCACTGCAGGGTCGCCGCCGCGGAGATCAATCGAGGCAGGTTCGACATACTCTTCGCAAATTGCTGCCAGTTCTTTTACACGACCCCGATTGGGCGCTTCGTGAACTTACCGAGCGTATTCTATCAGGGGGAGCCTTGCCGATGGCTGTATGAGGCAATGCCTCGATTGCCCTGGATCGCGCGACCCGCCTGCCGAGCAAAGTCGGGATCGATCATTCGCCAGTGGCGATCGGCGTTCACCGACTGGCGAATGCTTCGAAACTATCGCCTGCAGGCGCGTGAGGAGCTTGACAATGCCGCCGCATTCACCAGGATTTTGGTGAACTCGCTGTTCAGTCGAGAGAGCATCCTCAGGGCTTATGGTCTCGACTCTGATGTTTGCTATCTCGGGATCGATACCGATCATTTCATGGATCATCAGGTAGCTCGCGAGGGCTACGTTGTCGGCATTGGCAGTTTCCAACCGCTGAAGAATATTAGATTTGCGATCGAGGCAGTCGGGGCGATGTCGGCTCCTCGTCCGAAGCTGGTTTGGATTGGAAATGCGATTTTCGACCAACCATACCTTGATGAAATGGTCGCGCTCGCGAGCGATAGGCAGGTCGACTTCTTGCCGAAGCTAAATGTTTCAGATCACGAATTGATCAATATCTTGAACCGGGCGAGTATGATGATCTACGCGCCTCGCCTCGAACCTTTTGGTCTCGCGCCACTCGAGGCAGGCGCTTGTGGTGTTCCAGTCGTCGCGGTGGCCGAAGGCGGTGTACGCGAGACCGTAGTGGACAGGGTGACAGGTTTTAATATCGAGAATAATGTCAGCGCCGCCGCCTCAGCGCTCACTCGGTTGCAAAGAAATCCTACCTTAGCTCGCCGGCTTGGAGCCAACGGGCGCGCAGTTGTAAAGGAAAGGTGGTCATTTGAGGCTTCAACCAAGCGTATTGAGCAACGGCTGCAGCATTATCTCGGTCAGGCGGAAACCGGGCGGTTTGGTTGGCGACGTGATATTGAAGGAGGCACAGCACCGCGCTCGTCGACGTCGGCGGGAACGGCGTGAGGATGGATCGTCGGCGCGACTTTCAATTGTCGAGTTCCTCGCGGAACTCGTCATTTTTTCACGTTCGATCTCGCCATCTTATCGGCTTCAGCCGGTTGATTTTCAAAAGTCGGCCGATACCTAGAGCAGGATGCAAAGCATGGCAATGAGAGCCGCCTTCGCACGGCTCTGAGTTGGGCGAGGTCCGCGCGAATTCCTCGTGGTGACGACAGTCGCACAGGCTGCTGGTTGAAGCGCAAAGATTCACCTTCCGGATGCCCGCCCAAAAAGGGTGCCGTGCCGCCGCCGCGAATATCTACTACGGAGAGAGGCCGGTGGCGTAAGGCCGGTGTCTGGGACTGCGTTCTGGCCGCCGTCACACCGCTTATGCCGGCGGTGTGCAGATGATCGACAGCACCTCGGCGCGGGTGCATCAGCATGCCGCCAACTCGAAAACAGCCACCCGGATCGCTGTATGGGCCGCTCCCGCGAGGGACTGACAACCAAGATCCACGCGCTGATCGACGCCCGTGGTCTGCCGCTTCAGTTGGTGCTGACACCTGGCCAAGCCGGTGAACTGCCCGGCTGCCGAACAGCTGCTCAGTTGCTTCGTCCCGACACCACCGTGCTAAGTAAGCGTCAGCTGAGCCGCGTCTTGCCGATGGCGCCTTGAGCGTGATTCTGCCGCCCGGTTATTGGGCGGTGGTGCGATGGACGCCGGCGCGCTGATCGATAACGAGGATCTCCGGAGTACTCGTATGAGGGCTCGGGAGGTTCGCGGCGAGGTACTCATTGGTCCCGAGCGGCGGCGGCGCTGGAGCACCGAGGAGAAGCTGCGGATCTTGGCGCAGAGCGTGGCGCCCGGAGCGTCGGTCATGCTGGTTTGCCGGATGCACGGCATCAGCAGCGGCCAGCTCTACACTTGGCGGCGGCAGTTTCGCACCGGCGAGCTGACCGGGTTTGCGCCGGTGACATTGGCGCCGCCGGCTGGGCCGCTGGCGGCGCCCGCTGCATCGACCGCTCCGGCATCTTCCGAAGCCGAACGGCCGGTGGGCGCCATGATTGAGGTGGAATTGCCTTCGGGAGTGAAGCTGCGCCTGACGGACGCGGTCGACGAGGCGATGTTGCGCCAGGTGTTGTCGGCGCTGTCGTGATCGGCGTTCCCGGCAATGTCCGCGTCTACCTGGCGTGCGGCGTCACCGATATGAGGAAGGGCTTCGATGGGCTGGCGGCTCGGGTGCAGACGGTGCTGCAGCTCGACCCGCATGGTGGCGCACTGTTCGTCTTCCGTGGCCGGCGCGGCGATCTGTTGAAGGTGTTGTGGTGGGACGGGCAAGGCTTATGCCTGTTCGCCAAGCGGCTGGAGCGCGGCCATTTTCTGTGGCCGCAGGCGAAGGATGGATCGGTGGTGCTGACGCCGGCGCAACTCGCGATGCTGCTGGAGGGTATCGACTGGCGGGCGCCGCGCCGGAGCTGGGCGCCGGAAGCGGCGGGTTGAGCGGCGCGGCATATTGACTCGGGGTCGGGCCGAACCGCGCCCGGTCTGGGCTGATCGGGTAAACTTGTGGTTGATGCCGAACGCCGCCGATCCCACGCAAGAGATCGCCGAACTGCGCGCCTTGCTGGCCGAGCGCGAGGCCGAGCTGGCGATGGCGCGGGCCGAACTGACCGGCGCCCGGATCGAACAGTACCAGGCGCAGCTCGCCAAGTTGCGGCGCATGCAGTTCGGGCGCTCGTCGGAGAAGCTCGACGCGCAGATCGAGCAACTCGAGCTGATGCTGGAGGATCTGGAGGAAGGCGAAGCGGCGCGGCGGGCGCCGGCGGCGCAGCGCGCGCCGGTCAGCCGCGCCGCGAACGGCGTCAGCCGGTACGCCGACCGCTGCCCGATCATCTGCCGCGCGAAGAGATCGTGCACCATCCGGGCTCGGTTTGCCCCGGCTGCGGCGGCACCCGCTTTTCCAAGATCGGCGAGGACGTGACCGAGGTATTGGAGAAGATCCCGGCCCGCCTGAAGGTGATCTGCCATATCCGGCCGAAGCTGAGCTGTCGCTCGTGCGAGAAGATCCTGCAGGCGCCGGTGTCCGACCTGCCGATCGAGAAGGGCCGGCCGGGTCCCGGTCTGGTCGCCAATGTCGTGGTCGGCAAGTATCTCGACGGGCTGCCGCTCTACCGCCAGTCGGCGATCCTGGCGCGCGAGGGCGTCGAGATCGAGCGCGCCACGCTGGCCGATTGGGTCGGGCATGTCGCCTGGTGGGTGACGCCGCTAGCAGAGCGGATCGGCGCCGAGGTCATGGCTGCGCCGGTCCTCCACACCGACGACACGCCGATCGCGGTCTTGGCGCCAGGCCACGGCAAGACCCGGACCGGGCGCTTGTGGGCTTACGTGGTGGACGAGCGACCCTGGCAAGGGAAGCGACCCAGGCCGCCTATTACCGCTTCAGCCCCGATCGCCGGGGCGAGAAGCCGCGCGACCATTTCGCCCGCTTCCGCGGGGCGATCCAGGCCGATGCCTTCAGCGGCTATGAGGCCCTGGCACGCTCGGCCGCCGAACGAGCGACCAGGGGACCAACCGGCCGAGGTCCGCCGGTCCTGACCCATGCTGCTTGTTGGGCGCATGCCCGGCGCAAGTTTTACGATGTGCTCGAGTCGACCAAATCGCCGATCGCCGAGGAGGCGCTGAAGCGGATCGGCGAACTCTATCAGATCGAGGCCGAGATCAACGGCCAACCGGCCGAAGCGCGGCTGGCCGCCCGACAGGACCGCGCCGTTCTGATCCTCGATGGGTTGCACGATTGGCTGACGGCGCAGCGCCGCCGGCTGTCATCGAAGAACGCGCTGGCCCGCGCGATCCAATACGCGCTCAGTCGATGGCAGGCGCTGACGCGCTATGCCGGCGACGGTCGGCTGGCGATCGACAACAATGTCGCCGAGCGGGCGCTGCGCACCATCGCCATCACCCGCAAGAACTTCCTATTCCTCGGCTCCGAGGCCGGCGGCGAGCGCGCCGCGATCCTCTATACCGTGCTGGAGAGCGCCAAACTCAATGGCCTCGGTCCCGAGGCCTACCTGGCCAACGTGATCGACCGCATGGCCAGCGGACATCCGATCAACCGCTTCGCGGAACTGCTCCCCTGGAACTGGTATCGCCCGGCTGCCAAACTGGCGGCATGAGCGCCGAAGACAAGCCCCACACCGAGACGATTGCGACGTTGCGCATCGACCTGATCGACAGCGATCCGCCGATCTGGCGCCAGGTCGAGGTGCCGCTTGCGATGACGCTCAAACAGCTTCACGGGGTCATTCAGGCTGCCATGGAGTGGGAGGATGCGCATCTGTGGGAGTTCACCCTCGGTCGTGAGCGCATCGGCAGCAGTCACGCCGCCAGGCTAACCCTTCAGGACTTGCTCCGGCCGCGCATCACGAAGCTCGGCTACACTTACGATATGGGCGATTGCTGGGAACACCAGCTCACCCTGGCCAAACCTCGCCCCGCCGATCCGGCCTTGGCCTACCCGCGCTACCTCGCCGGCGAAAACCCGGCGCCGCCGGAAGATTGCGGCGGCATCCCCGGCTTCTATGCACAACTCGAAGCCCTCGCCGATCCGAATCACTCCGATCACGACGACGCAAAGGAGTGGTTCGGCGACTTCGATCCGAACCGTTTCGACGACCAGCCGATCAAGGACCGGCTCGCCCGCATCGCCAATCGACGTCGATCAGCCCCAGCTAAAAGCAAACAGCGGTGATCAGCTGACGCTTACCGTGCTAACCGACAAAGCCTACGACGCCGATTGGCTACGCCGCCGCATCGAAGCCGCCGGTGCTGCGCCCAACATCCCCGCCATCGTTCATCGCCGCTGGAAGCGTTGCATCAGCCCGGTGCTCTACCGTGCGCGCAACCGCTTCGAACGGTTCTTTAGCAGCATCAAACACTTCCGGCGGCTCGCCACGCGCTACCAAAAGCACGCCGCCAACTTCCTGGTCATGCTCAAGCTCGCTGCCACCCCCGCGCCATGATGAGCCTGTGACCTAGGAAAGTGAAAGGTCCGCGTCGACGCAATGACCCAATCGGCGCATTTGCGCACGTATTTTGCGGATAAGCTGTTTGGAGCTGGAAGACTCGCCACTGATCGAACCGCTGGCCGTGCATCTACTCCATCGACGGCGTGTTACGACAGGGATCCGAGATTTGCACATCCTCTGATCTCAGGAATTTTGCGAAAAAAGAATGCCTATGAATCGCTTGGGTGGCATAGACGGATCTGCCAAGCGATGTTCCGCTCGTTCCGGACCTCAACCGCGTCAGCGACTGTGACCGCATCCGCAGCACACCGCCATGCTCGGCGCGATTCCGGGCTCTCCCAGAGCGATATGACGAAGACTCCATGGCTCTCGAGCGCGCTTGCGTAGCGCCGCAGTATGCTGGCGGGGTCGGCAAAATAGTAGAGAACCTCATTAAAAACGATCACGTCGAAGCGCCGCTTCGGCTCGAACAGCGCGACATCCGCCGCCACGAATTTGCCCACGCCGTTGACCTCACGGCGCGCGCAATGGATCGCGACTTCCGAAAGATCGACCCCGACATAGTCAGAAAGCAATTCCGGACGAAGCCATTTGCGCAGTACGCCCGTCCCACAACCGAGATCTAGCACGCTTACCGCCGATCGCCGATGCGCGCAGTAACCGGAGATCACCGCATAACGCGGCAGCTCCTGCAAACTTTCGAGATAGGCCCAGCGCCCTGCCGCATATTGATGGTCAAGCAGACTTCGCGAGGACGCGAGGACTCGCTGATCGTTCGGCCCTCCCACCGATATGGCATTTCGTATTGTCCGAAGGGCGGTCGAAAATCGGCGCGGGAGCATTCGTCGGATGGCCAAGTGCGCCTGCATGAGGAAATTTCTACCGACGGGAGAGCGAGCGTCCGTAGACCGCCGCATCTGACGTGCCCAGGGTTACCGCGCGCTAGGCACAATTGGCCAACGGGTTTTGATAAACGATTCCAAGGCCTCACATCCTAAACGGTGCCTCCACAGTGGACTTCTTCGCTCGAGCGATCAGCACCACGAGTTGTCTAGTCACGGAGGTCAATTCCGTCAAGGTGATTGGGAATTTTTTTAGGGTCTCGATGTTATCAAGCGGCATCGCTGGTGGATTAGGATTTCTGAAAGCATCAGTCTCCCTACGAGCCAATTCCGGAGTCCGCTCGCGGCGCACTCACGAGCTTGACGCAGCTGACGGCACCCGCTGAACCTGGATCCCTTGCCTGGCGAGACCTAAAGCAACTGTCCTTGTCCTGGCGGTGCGGATCCATCGCTCGTTGGAAAAAAACAACTTGCTCCGTTTCCAGCGCCTTCCGCCAGATAAAACCATGTTGGCTACGAGCGGGTGGATTCTTACGCGGTCTGACGGAACAGTTCTACAAGCTGTTTGATCTCCTTACCGATATGGTGGCGCGACGCAACCCGCTCCCGAGCCCGCGCTCCCCTGCGCGCGATCTCGGACACAGATGCCTCTAGGCATTCGCGCATCGCAGCCTTCAGCTCTTCGATTGAACCTGCCGGGAATAACCAACCCTCTTCGCCGTGTGTGATCAGTTCCGGGATGCCGCTGATATAGGTGGTGAGCACAGGGCGTTGCAGGGCCATCGCCTCCATGATTACCACAGGCAAACCCTCGGCAAAGCTGGGGAGAACCAATGCGCGGGCCTCCAGGATCTCATCTTGTACTTGGTTGCTGCTGAGCCATCCCGTGATTCGAACAATGCCGGAGAGGCCCCGTGCTGCAATGGAGTTCTCAATTTCGCCGCGCATCTCGCCATCGCCTACTAGCACCAGCTCGAACTGGACCCCCTCCCGAACGAGCGACGAGGCCGCTTCGAGGAGCAATAGTTGTCCTTTTTGGGCGCAAAGGCGACCAATACAGATGAGTCGTTTTCGATCGTGAGCTATGGGACGGGCACCATCGAAGCAGCTCTCATCCAGGCCGCAATGCACCAATTTTATTTTGGACCAGTGCGCCTCGTCCACCCAGCGGAAGAGTTGACCACGGGTGAAAGAACTAATGGCAACCACAAAACGAGCCCTTCTAATCTTATCCGAGAGGCGCATGAAGGATGGTCCATCAAACTCATCGGGTCCGTGTACTGTGAAGCTGTAACTTAGACCCGAAAGCAAATGAGCATATAGAACTACTTCAGTCGAATTTCCACCAAAGTGCGCGTGCATATGCGAGGCATGACTTTCCGAGAGCAAACGTAGTATTACGCAGGCTTCTGCCAACGTTATAAAATGTAATATTGCCGGTCGATAACTTCGCCGCGTAAAACAAAACGCCACCCACAGAGCAGCAGCAAAACGTTTCGGATGATGAACCGCGGCGCACAAGGTTGCAGAGAGAAGCTGAACCACCCCACCTTTAAGAACGTAACTAGTCCGCGTTCGCTCTCGAAGGTCTTTTGGGTCAACGACAGCATCATCGTTCCAGCCGCGCAATGCGATGCGTGTGACCTCGATTCCCTCGCTTTCTAGGGCCACGATCTCTCTGCGGATGAAGGTGTGGCTGACCTTCGGATATTGATTGATCACATACGCTATTGTGCAATCGTACATCGAGACCTTACCTCTCTCTGCGGTATTTCGCTTGCGGTGGAGCTCCAGAGGAGACGATCACCGCGCTATCATTCATCGGGGTTATCGGGGATCCTCCCGCGCGCCTCAAATCCTCAGGGGATGGCAAATAATGAACGTTCCCCCCAACCACAACAGTCGCGTAGATCCGAGGCCAGTTGTTCGGACTCGGGTGTGGCAGGACAGCTAATAGTGCGCTTGGCGTCAAACCGGTCTAAGATTGATCGATTCAAAATCCTATCGGGTACGATATCGATAGGTGCGGCTGATCGGTGCCGAAAACCAATGTATAATTTGAACCGACGCAGCGTATCGTTCGAGCTATCGAATGCGAGGCGCAGGCACGGGCTGCCCACGTCGTTGGCGAAGAGCGTTATCTGCTGACATGTCCCGCCGGCGAAAATTCATGTTCTGCGAACCTTGTGTCGGCTCCTAGCCCCGCGTCCGCTCGGGACTGTGTCAGCGCGGCGTGACATGCGGCGGGCTCCCACGCGGGACCGCCAATGACTGGCCGACAGGCGACAGTGTGCGGCTGCCTCAGCGGTGTCGCCCTCACGACTCTTGGATGGCCAAGTTAGCGCCACGACAAGGGCTCGTAGGCTAATCCCCGATGCGTAACCAATCTGCAGTGCAATGATCACGATAGCGGCATGGATGAAAACGTCCCAGCCGTCGCGTGCTGAATCGATCACGACGACCGCCGCAGCGGCGGCGAGTAAGAGGACGACCAGCATGGGCAGACGCAGTAATATCCCGCATGCCGCGCCAAGTATGACAAGCCCCGCCAATACCGAAAACATGCCGCTGCCTAGTTTGCGTGCACCCAACATTCCCCTGCGACAGATGGTCGGAAACCGCCGCCGAATCGTCTTCGCGGAGGTAACGTGTAGACCGGGGTAAAGTGTAGACCCGATTTGAGCCCACTTGTTACTCGTTCACAAAATTGTCACAGATTGCGCACAATTATCAGTGGCGGCGCGGTCACTCCCGCCTTACGATTTTTGATCATAGAGCGCTTAGTGGGGAATAGTTCGCCCCACAGGTGCAGCATGCCCTAAAGAGCCACTTTTTCGCTCCAAAGCAGCATGCTCTAGATAGCACTTTTCGCTCCAAATAGCACCTTTCGACGAGAGAGCGCTGAAGACCGCTCAATTGGTTGGCCGGAGTTGGCTCGCTGCAGAAAAATAACTGGTTGTTTTGGAATTAGGAGTCGGGAACAAGGCAATCACAGTGTCTTTAAAAAGTGTATCATCGAGTTACGAACTATGTGTGGGTACTAAAGAAGAAACGCATGCGCTTTACCTACGGTGGCCTTTCAAGCCTAATCATCGTTCTATCGGATCTGTGGTCGCTGCGGCAGAAGTTGTGACAATAGTTGCGACCAGCCTTTTGACGGGACGTGCATACCATCTTCTAACTGAACGCGGCTCAGGCTCTAGTAGCGAGTTTATTGCTGTCGGGCTGTTAGTGTCAGCTCTTTATTGTGTTATTCTTATTGCTCTGAAATCCTACGATACCACACAGCTTCTGCAGAAGAAATTACCCCCTTTTAAGCTCTTTCTTGCATGGAGCGGGATCTTTTCGTTTCTGGCGTTTTTGGCATTTACGGCAAAGATAGGCTCGCATTTTTCGCGTGGCGCCGAGCTTAGCTTTTACGTGCTTGGTTTTGGTTCATTAGTGGCAGTCCGATCAATTATGACGCGTGTGATTCGCATAGCGGTTGCAGCTGGCGCACTTACCGGGCCACGCATCGCTGTTATTTTCGAAGGCCAAATAAAGGGCCATGACCGTTTGCTGAATGCTCTTCGTCAGTACGGATACATTATTGTAAAGAGCGCCTCGGTTCCTAATCGGAACGATTATGGCAAAGCAGCTGATGAAGTTATTGCATATGCGCAACGGAACGTGGTCGATGAAGTACTCCTATTTGTAAGGTGGGTCCGGCGGCGTGAAATCCAACAGGTCCTCACGCGGCTCCGGCGGGTTTCGGCGCCAGTACGACTGATGGCCGATCGCAGCGTCCAGCCTTACGCGGGACTTCCCATTCGTTGTATCGGCCCAACGCTAGCAGTCGAGGTAAGGTCGCCTCCGCTGACCGGCTTTCAACAGACTCTAAAGCGCTCGGCGGATCTAGTGCTGGCTGGTGTGGGCCTAGTGTTGCTTGGGCCTGTGCTGCTCATAATTGCCAGCCTTATCCGTTTGGAGTCGCCAGGACCAATCTTTTTCCGCCAAAGACGGATTGGCCTAAACGGGCAGACCTTTTTAATCTTCAAATTTCGGACCATGGTTGTCGTCGAAGAGGGCCTTTCTGTCAGGCAGGCTACAGTCGATGACCCCCGGATTACCCGCACCGGGCGTTGGCTTCGCCGGAGCAGCATGGATGAGCTGCCCCAACTCATAAACGTCCTCCGTGGCGAGATGTCTTTGGTCGGGCCCAGGCCGCACGCCGAAGTTCACGACAGCGCCTTTGATACGGCGCTAAGCCGTTACGGTTGGCGGCACAATGTCAAACCCGGCATCACCGGGTGGGCACAGGTGAACGGCTCCCGCGGTGAAACGGCCGACAACGAGAGCATCGGCCGCCGAGTGGACTACGACCTATGGTATGCAGATAACTGGAGCCTAGGGCTTGATCTGAGGATACTCATCCGAACGATTCCGGCGGTTCTGGGCGCACGTAACGCATATTGAACGCGCTGTGTACCCCTCTAACGAGAACTGCAAACGGTACGGACGAGGAGGGCCCAAAACCAAGCACGCTGAGTAGCTAACGAACCCGAAGGGCGGTGATTGAGAAGGCGGTGAATATCGGGCAGACTCACTTAACCTTTCTGATCTTGCTTGGCGTGCCAGGCAACGTGAATGCC
>Ga0070707_100006022_pt1 | contig 11317 bp, 10 predicted proteins | sample KBSK5502metaG_FD_65468 | JGI IMG/M metagenome (GOLD analysis project Ga0070707, IMG submission 65468) | Corn, switchgrass and miscanthus rhizosphere microbial communities from Kellogg Biological Station, Michigan, USA - KBS K5-50-2 metaG | ecosystem: Host-associated > Plants > Roots >... | reverse complement strand
GCAGTTCGAAATGCGCGAGATTGATACCATCTCCGTCAAAGGCAAGACAGAAACCACGCGAGTCCTTGAATTGATGTCTGCGGCCGGGCAGTTATCAGAAGAATTGGCACGCTTGCGCGAACGCTACGAACAAGCTCGGCGAACGTACCTCGCCCAGCAATGGGATTCAGCTGAAGCGATTTTCGGCGAATGTCTTCAAATTCGCCCGAATGACGGCCCGTCCCGCGTCTTCGTTGAGCGCATTCAAGTCTTACGCCGAAATCCTCCCCTCAAAAATTGGAATGGCGTATGGCAACTCGTAGAAAAATAATCAGGCTTGGTAGTACAGTCGCAGTATTTGCGCGGGGATTTCTGATTTTCTCCATCTGTTGTTTAGTTATTTCGGCTTTCACGCCTATCGGCCAGTTATTTTGGTACCGGACCGTCTGGCGGCATTAAACATTGAGTCTTTTATTCTAAGGAACTGGAAGCGTATCTCCGTGCCGGATTTCTCATAGCTAATGGCGTTCGCGCCGTGATCCGACGCCAATTTGCTCAACTTGAGAAGAAGGTCCCGAAGATCCGTGCTGTCAGTAAGATTGCCCTTCGTACACGAACCGAGCAAAACAAATCCGAATGTCCGAATCAGCTGACCAGGTCGGCCAACTGGACTTGCCCCAGGGCGTAGCCATGCGATATCCTTCGGAGCAACTTTCGTCGTGGAATATCCGGTTTCATAGTCGTGTTCCTTCTCCTTCTTAAAAGCCTCATTCCAATACCGGATGGTGCAATCAAGTTTGATCGGTGGTTCCGCCAGGACTGAGTATGCGAATGCGAAGAGCAACGCCGTAATCAGGAGAAATCGCGCGTCAGTAACGATTATTGACCATCGAAAGGTGATCATGCCGCAGAATTCGCAAGGGACATCATGCCCGGATCATTTGCCGTACGGCAATCAAAAACGATTCAGCGCGATCTGTAAGCAGGAGAGGGCCGCTAATCCAGCAACAGGGTGGGAATAGCGGATCGCTCTGTAGCGTTGCCGCGTTTGTTCAAGGCGCTTGGAAAGAAGTCTTGAACTCGGGTGCCCAAATTTTGTAAAAGGCTCAAACGCAGCCAGCGGTCGACCACTGTCTGCGGAAATCAAATGACAATCCTTCAGTTGTGCGTTCCAACGCCTTCCGACTCAACTCTCAAGTCGTGAACAATGAAAAGAACAACAAAAAAGAATAGCCGGTTCGGCTTCGGGTGGACGCCGGATCTTCCCGATAATCGCGATCATCTCTACTCGGCACCGCTGGCAAAGCTGCGCGTGCTTCCCACCAAAGTCGATCTGCGCAGACGTTGTCCGAAAGTTTATAACCAGGGCCAAATCGGATCCTGCACTGCAAACGCAATCGCCGCGGCCCTCGAGTTCGATCGCAAAAAGCAGAAACTGCGCGACTTCATTCCATCGCGTCTCTTCATTTATTATAACGAACGAAGCATTGAACACAGCATACCGCTAGATAACGGCGCCCAGATTCGCGACGGAATAAAAAGTGTCGCCAAAGAAGGCGCATGCCCGGAAACCGAGTGGACTTACGACGATACTCCAGCCGATTCGAGCACCAACCTCTGGCCTCCCGGCGCCAAGCCACGGCAGAAACCGCCATCGTCATGCTACAAGGACGCAAAAAAATTCCGCGCGGTGAGTTATCAGCGAGTTGATCGGACGCTTTCGCAGATGAAAGGCTGTCTCGCAGACGGTTTTCCGTTCGTTTTTGGCTTCACCGTTTACGACAGCTTCGAGAGCGCGCAAGTCGCGAGGACAGGCGTGCTGCAAATGCCTAAACCAAGAGAAGGCGTTGTAGGCGGCCATGCCGTTCTTGCTGTTGGCTACGACGATAGGAGCGAGCGGTTCACGGTGCGCAATTCATGGGGTACCAGCTGGGGCAAAAGAGGTTATTTCACCATGCCCTACTCCTATTTGCTCACTGACAATCTTTCAGATGATTTTTGGACAATTCGCCTCGTGCATTAACCGACCAACCCCTCAACAAATATGCCAAAATATTGGATGATAAATAGCCGGAGCCAGGGCGGCATTGGACCTGACGTCAGCGCCGATGGCATGACTTATTGGGTCAGCGATAGACAAGCGCTCAATGACATCAAGAACTGGCGGAAAGTTACTGCCGCCAACTTTCAGAAGCTGCTGGTCGCAGCGTCGGACAAGTTTCCAAAGTATGACTTGGCAGAGAACGAGAAACAAAGCCACGTCACCATTCTCGTTCATGGTTACAACCAAACGTTCGCAAAAGCCGGAGCGTTCTATGAGAAGCTTTGTGGCAGCCTTTTTGACGGTCCCGACAGCCTCGGGCTTTGCATTCTGTACGACTGGCCTTCACGCGGTAACCTCCTGGGTTATGAACCTGATCGTTCGCATGCGCGCCTGTGTGCTCAGGAATTAACAGACGTGTTAAGCGTGCTATTCGATTGGCTGACCAAGAAACAACAGGAAACCATAGACAATCCCGCGAAAGCCTGTAAGGCGAAGGTGTCTCTGATCGCTCACAGCATGGGCAACTATGTCGTGCAAAAAGCAATGGCTGCTGCGTGGACTCGCAAGAATCAGCCACTCCTCGTTAGTCTCATCAATCAACTATTAATGGTCGCAGCCGATGTTGACAGCGATTTGTTCGACGAGGGCGCACCTGACAACAACGACGGCAATGCTGTAGCGAACCTGAGTTATCGAATCACTGCGCTTTACACAGGACGCGACACTGTCCTCGGCGCGTCTGCGGGTCTGAAGCACTTCGGCATGCGGCGCCTGGGTCGCAGCGGTCTTCCGCACCGCCCGCCGGTGGCGGATACGTCGTCGCCAACAGATAATGTTTGGGACGTAGATTGTTCGAGCTTCTTCCAGCAGGACGTCGGAGATATTCACGGCGCATATTTTCTCGCCGAAGGTACACTGAATCTAATGCGACACATTTTGCGTGGCCTCGACCGCGGCGTGCTTGAAACCCTTGGCTATACCAAAGGCACCGCCTGGCCGTGAGCCCCAATAACTAAAGGCGAATGCCTCCGCGCAAACGTAAACCGAAGTCTAGCAAACGAGCTACGCGGCGGTCCCCGCAAAAATCTCGCGCTCCGAAGACCGCCAAGTCTTCGTCTCGAAAATCCGCACGCAAACGTAGATCACAAGCGCGCAAGCCGAGTTCTCGGCGAGCGCTCAAAACAACTCGCACTCGGAGGACGGCGAAACCTTCGCCTCGAAAACCCAAATCGAGGTTGCCGAAAAAGGTCGCCGCATTACGACCATTACCGGTCCAGCCTGAGGAAATTCTTTTTCGTGTGGAAGGCAAAATGTCCACCTTCGGCGGACCGCACGATCTCGGGATGGCTGCGAACGAAGACCTCGCTCTCTTCACCAAGGCCGATCTTCAAAATCCGAAATACGCATACTTGTTTCTGCCGACCCCGCCGCCCGGAACAAGCGGACTCGGGCGCAGGCTCAACCCCGATCGATATTATTTCGCTTGTCGTTGGAATTATGCCGAGACGCCGAAGGAATTTTTGCGGCGCGCACTTGCGCGTGTGGAAAATCCCGCGAATGGCCGGGCGGTCGATGCGCGTCCGGTTGATTGGGGTCCGCATCCTTCGACTGGACGTGTCGCGGACTTATCGCCAGGACTGGCAGCTGCTCTCGGGTTGGACACTGACGACATCGTCCGGATAACAATTTCAGCGCGCAGAGCCATACCAGTAAAACCCTCGCTCAAGATGAGCCGCGCCGGCCATGGAAGTAGTAACCCGCACGCAAAACCAGTAATCAAACAGTTTATCAAGAGTCCAAATTGTTCGTACCGCAACGGCGCAAGCATCGACAAAATTGTTTTGCACTGCACTGAAGGTTCGCTTTCCAGCGCCCTGGCAGAATTTCAAAAAACGGATGGCCGGCAGGTTTCTGCGCACTATGTCATTGATCGAAACGGCGACATTTACCAGATGGTAAGCGATAGCGACCGTTCGAATCATTGCATGGGTGCGAACCAAAACTCCATTGGTATCGAACATGTGGGCAGTGAAACAGATTCACTGACAGCCGCGCAAGCAGCCGCTTCTGCAGCGCTTATTCGCTGGTTACTTGAGCAGTATCATATTCCGCGGACAAACATCTTTGGGCACGATTTCGCGTCAGGCTACAGCCGCCCCGGCGGGACCAGCTGCCCGGACCGCCTCTTTGGCCCCGTACACTCGCAGGCAACAGTCGCTGCCTGGGTAGAGGCCAATGTATGAGTGGCAACAGTTCCGAAGCTGCCGCCTGCCAGGAAGTCATCTGATAAATAGTTTGATCCGGCTGCCACGGGCCGAGGGCGGCCCGGCTCCATCGACGTGAGTCGACGACGGCAAATGGAGACGGCCTGCGCTCAGGCCGTTCTTTGGATTTAAGAAGGTGATTGCTTTCCTTTCAGCAAGTTCCTAGAATCGGCGCTCACCTGTAAAGCGAAAGGAATCCCTTATGCGTTTTTCAATCTGTGTTGCAATTAGTTTCTTTGTCGTTGCTTGTGCTCAACAGCTCCCTACCCCGGGTCCCACACCTCCCCAGCCGGTCAATTGCCCAGGCATGACATCGCCAGATCAGCAGCTCCGGGCTTGCGTGTTATCCGTTGGAAGACATCCCAACCCTCCGTTCAATGAATCTCAAGTCGAGATCCGCGACATGAAGGGCACCGTCCTGGCGACCAAGGACTTTAAGTCTCCGGATGGCGAGCACGGACGCAACGTTCAGAAAATGGAGTGGTCGCCTGATTCGCAGTTCTTCGTTTTCAGCACGGCAAGCAGTGGTGGGCATTCGCCCTGGCATTGGCAGACTTACTTTTACGATCGCAAAGGAAAAACATTCAAAGAAGTGGACGACTTCACGGGTCCCGTCATCAAACGAAACTTCAAATTAACCGCGCCGGATTGGATTGAAGTCCAGGTGCAAGGCACCCCCAGTGATCCCGGCGATATCAACACTGGACACTCAGTCAAGCGGCGCCTGAGCACGCTGCATTAGTAAATTTCAAAGTCACTCGGACGAACCACCCATCTAATAAATTATGCCAAAGAAAAAACGCCCTGTGAAACGTACTAAGAAAACGCGCTCAAGAGTTCCCCGAAAAACAAAGCCAAAGAAGCCACGCCGTGCAAAACCGACTTTGAAAGACCGGATAGCTCGTGCAAAGAAGCTTGAGGCACTGGACGCGGGAAAGCCTACCTTCCAAGTCCTGCCCCGAGCTTTGACGGTAGCGCCTGACAATGTCCCCACTGCTCCGCCACCAGTGATTACCGGCTCCGTCGGTCGTTGGGAAAAAGGCGCGCGCAATCTTCAAGCGGACGTGGAAACCGTGCAGCGCCTCTTGGAAACGGCGGCACAAAAGTTACAAGCTCCTGACCTTGACCCGAAGGGTGTTGATGGAAAGATTGCGCGGCAGTCTGCGAAGTCGAATACCGTCGCTGCGATCGAAGCTTTTCAGAAGCGTTCCAATATTTCGATTGATGGGCTAATTGAACCAGGCGGGCAGACGTGGCAGGCACTCCTGCAAGCCGCTGGTCCTTTACGAAACGATGATTTTCATCAGACCTACATACGGGAAATTTCGGTAAGCCTGGACGATCCTGATCATTGGCTCACTCTTACCTGGACCGGGCCCAACGCTGATAGTCAGGAAACAGGGCCATTTAGAACATCACCCGGTGCGGGTTTGAGAGGCCTCAATTGTGATGACGAGGCAACGAGTCGGCGATCGGGCTCAAAATGCACACCCAAAGGAACGTACCCCGTGCAAGGCTTCCAACGAAGGCTTAACAGTGACTCGCGCGCGACGTACGTCACATGGTTCATGCAACGCCGGGGCGTCGCTCTGCATTATTTCCCAATTGTGCCCGATTACGCGGCCTCCCACGGCTGCGTGCGGCTCCAGTCGGAACATGTGGCCCGACTCATCCAGGATAATTCACGAGTAGACGAGACGCAGGTGGTGGTTAGTGGAACCTGGACAAAGCCGCCGAAGCAATGGCCCTGAATCTCGCCGAATCAAGACGCTGAAGTTTTCGACAGCCTTATTCCTTCTCTTCGTCCAGTCCTAGAGCCACACTCAAGCTGGCATCCAAAAACAAACCCTTGTCTTTGCGGTCACCTAGGATACCGACAGCTTGATCCACGTTATTCTTCACCGTGTTGAAGTCAGTCGCCGTAAAGAGAAGTTCGGTCTGATACCACTGAGCAACTTCTGGTTTTTGAAGCTCCCCTTGCAGATCGAGAAGCCGGTTATAGGTCTTGGGATCGATATGGCTGATCTTTTCCAGCAGATGGTAACTTTTGGCTGAATTACCACTGATGAGGCCAGCGTCGTTGTCCTTCATGATCATGCGGTTGATTAAAACGGCTTCGGGAGGAATTTGCTTCACCGGTTCAGCCGCCTTTGCTGGATCGTTCTTCCGGGCCTTGTGCTTCAGAACACCGTTGTCAATCCATAGATAGATCTTTTGGGAGTGCATGTTGCCACTGAAACGATCAGCCTGGCTCATAATGAAATCCATGAGGATCATATCGGACAGGTCCTTGATCTGCACGATTTGCTGAACAGCAGCCTGATTGAGTTTACCGTTTGCGTCTTTGTAGTCTAGTTTGAGCGGGCTGGAGTTGGTCACTTTGCCAAATTCAGCCGAAGCTGCAAAAGCAGCGGCTCCCCCAAGGTCGCTCAGGTGCGGGTAACTCTCTTCTCCCGTAGGATTCGCCTGCAACGCGCCGTAAAGTTGCTTCCCGTCCTCGGTATATAGGGTCGGATTATTATGTGCCTCATCGAGTGCTCTTAGCTCCGTCCACTGTTTTCGATTGTTCGATCCCATCGCTTTTGCCTTGCCCAGATCAGCCAACGGTTTGTGTGCGGAGACGTCCATCGTACGAACGATGGCAGGTTCAACGTGTCCAGTGTCAAGGAATCGCGACAAATGATAATAACCCAGTATCGAAGGACTATAAGTGAAATGAGTAGGGATTGTTTGTTTGTATTTCGCTATGATCTTGTCGTTACTTGAATGGGACTTTGCCGTATGGCCTTCGGCATAACTTAAATGGCTCATCCCTGCCGGCAGGTTGACTGCGTGAAGGTTGATCCCAGGCGACGTGCTGTACGTTTTGGGTATAAGAACGATGTCCAATCCTTCTCTTGTTTTTCCATTGTAGAAGTCGATTTCAGCCAGTTCCTTTTCTTTCTCGACGTCCTTCTTGCTATAAATCTCAGGGTGTCCCGGAAAAGGCAGGGAGCGGATGGCGGACTCAACTGTGCCATTGGGAGCCACATGGTTGACTGTTTCCTGTCCGGGTGGCGTGTTCACCTCAAAAACGCTCGCCAAATTTCTGATCCGCCTGGTCTAACACCTCTCAGGTAGCTGGAGTCGACGTTTCGTCAACCGGAGTCGCCGAGGCCGGCGCAGCATTGTTTGCAGCCTGGGCGGCTTCAAGCTCTTTGGCATAAAGCTTCTTCATCGTTCCCGCAAAATCCAGGTCGACCAGAATATCTTTAGTATCCACTCGATTCTTCAGCGATTCCGCCTGCTTAACGATGCTTGCTTTCAACTTATCGTAGTTATCGCTCGAGACATGAACGATGTTCACAAAGTAATCCTTTATCTTGGCATCCGAACCTGGTTCGCCATCCTGCATCAACCCTGCCAGCCATTGTAACCGATTATAGATCGTTTGATCGATATGATGCGTCTCATTGAGAATAGGAGTGACCGAGATCGAATTCATTCCCCAGTTCATGCCATCGTCATTATCCTTGTACATGATTCGCTTCAGCGGCAGAAGCGGGCTTACTGCTTCGGTCTTGTCCTTGTCGCTTACTTTGTTATCCCATTTTACCTTACCTTCATTTGTCACATAGTGCTGCAACTCGGCGATGCTGATATTACCGAGGCGATCGACCTGCCGAAAAATTGAATCCAGAATCACGCCTCGGGTCATGTCCTGCGCGAGTGCCAGGTCTTGAAGACACTTCGCGTCGTTCAAGTTCAAAATGTCCGCCACCGGTGCCTTTGATGAAAGGACCTTGTAGAAGCTGTGCCCCCTAATTGCATCCCTTGTCCAATAATCTTCAGGACTGCTGTTCTCCCCGCGCGGATTCTGCGCCAGGGATCCAAAAACGAGCTTTCCATCCGGAAGAACCACTTTCGGACTCCCCGACTTTACCATCGACCGCAGAACTCCCCAAGCTTCGGTACAACTCGGATGGCCGGTCGTGCGGGCTTGCTCTCCAACTTTCTCGAACTCCTGAACATCCATCGTACGATAAGTGGCTGGTGGCACCTCAACAAGATGTCCGAGCAGCCTTGATACGTAAAAACACGCGACACCTGACTGTGCGATCGTCCCTACCTTAAACTTGGCTACTTTTTTCCCGGATCTCTTATTGCTGTACTTCTTTGTAACTCCCGCGCGATATGGGCCTTCCGTTTTCTCGAACGCTTCTTTGCTTAGCGTCGAAGGCAGCTGATAGATTTCTATTCCCGCTGAAGTGTTATGAAGTTTGGGGACAACGCCGACGCTTTGCGGCCCGCTCGCGGCATAGAAATCGAGGCTATCAAGCTTATCAATTTCATTCTTGTCATGCTTCGTAAACCAGTCCTTCGAAGCCGAGAGAGCAGCCTCCTCTTTGAGTTTCACATCAGGAGGAGTGAACGGAAACCGGCTAAGTCGCTGGGCGATTTCGGTGACACCGTTAGGCGTCGGATGTTCTACAACTGGCGGATCTCCAAAGGGAAGCGATCCATCGGAAACAGAGCTCATGTTCCAGCTTTCCAGCACTTATCCACGCGCATTGACCTACTGTTGACGAAAAAATGGCCGATGAAAAGGCGAAATATCAATACGGCAATCCGTTCGTGCGATTCTCGGGCCGGCCGGCATAAAGAACAGCGTTGCCTTGGTGGGATGACAGGGGCGGAAAATGTGAGTAAGAATCGATTTTACTCTCCGAAATCGAGACTGCAGATTTCAAGGAGTTACGGTATCTTCAACAATCAAGTGGGCAACGAACAAAGCCATGCTGAAGGAATGGTACATTAGCTTTCACGGCGGCGAAGAGAAGGCCGCGCTAAATAATATTCATGTCTACTCCACTGAAGGGAAGAAATTACGAAAGGCCCTAAACAAGAAGAGTCTCCCTAGCGGTGTCTCGCTTCGTGAGCTTCGAGGATTCGTATTCGGGCCAGACAAGAATCTGTACGTGGTCAACGCCTATTTCGAATATAGCGAGGTTCTAAAGTTTAAAGGCGCGCTCAATAAAGATGGGCAGCACGACTTTGCCAGTGTTTTCGTGAAGCGCCACGCGAACTTGAACCCCGGCATCGATCATCCCTTTAACGTAGCGTTTGATTTCAACGGCGACCTCTACGTTTCGAGCCAAAATACGAATCTCGTCGCTAGATATCACGGTCCCTCCAGCAAAACAGGCCAGCCAGGGACGCCGATGCCCCTTCCTGATGACCTTGACCTGGAAAGGAACGCGCCGCCTGGAACCTTCATTCCTTCAGCAAAGCTTGCGTCAAACGGTCTCCTCGACGTTAGAGCAGCGATCTTTGCGCTAAATAACGAGTTTTTATATGTCGCGGATCGTGCTGCCGACTGCGTACGCATTTATGAAGCACGCACGGGTCGCTATCTGCGAAATCTTGTTTCGCGAACCGATAAGCTCGACAAGCCAGTCCATCTGCTGCATAGCCCGGATGGCCGTTATCTATTTATTGGAAGCGGCGGGACCGATTCAATTTTGCGACATGATCTCGGCCGCAACTCCACGAGCGTTTTTATCACGTCAAAATCCGGTGGTCTTAATGGCCCCGCGGGCATGGCATTCGGCGACGACGGTTTCCTCTACGTTGCCAGTCGCATTACAAAGGAGATCCTGCGTTACGACAAAGATGGCCGACCATCCAGCAAGCCATTCATCGAGAATCTTGCAGACAATCCGGAGTTCCTGCTGCTGGTCAGCTGAACCTCTCCGTGCAACGATCGATCGATCCAGTGTTGGTTACCGACTGAACGCGAGACTCCAAAACGATTGACTGCCCAGTCGAAATCTGGGATTAACAAATTCCGCTATGAAGAATCACGTCGGAACGGCAATTTTGGCTACTTCACTGCTTCTATCTGGCTGTGCTTCGGTAAACACCGCGCACACACCGCGTGAGGGCAGCGCGGAGAGGAACGCAATCATCCAGGCAACTAAACACGCGCTGGCGCGCCAGGGACGAAAGAACGTTGTGCTGGTTGTGCCGTACTTGAAGGTCCATAACGGATGGGCGTGGATACAGGTCAATCCGCAATCGGCAGACGGGACACAACACTACGAATCGCAATCTGGACTTCTGCAAGAGAAGACAACAAACAAATGGACGCTGTTGGAATGGATGCCCGCCGAGGAAGGAACCGATTACACGAAGTACTTCAAAAACCTGAAAGCCAAATACCCGACGGCTCCCGCAGATATTTTCCCTCAATAAGCTAACAACGCTAAGTAAGGCTTGTTATCGACGTAAAAAACTGAGCAGTTCTTCGCCTTAACAGCCGGATAGGGATCTAGCCTTCCTGAATTACTGGCTCTCGCTCGTCTCCTTTTCGGAAAATCATCCACACACCGGCGAGCACCAGGCAGGCGCCAAGCAGCGACCACAGGGAAAATGTCTCGCCGCCTACCGCCCAACCTAACGCGACTGCGCCAGGTGGCGTGATCAGCGAGATCGCTTGGAGCCGCGCTACAGTCATTCGCGGCAGTAGCCAGTAAAGAAGCAAAAAGGTCAACGCCGAGCCGATTATCGCAAGGTAAAGCAGGCAAAAAATCGACACGACGCTCCAATGAAATTTCAAGGGATTTCCTTCGACCACAAATCCGATCAAGAGCAATGGGGCAGCGCCGAAAATCATTTGCCAGGCAGCAATCATCGCCGGCGCCAGTTGGACCGCGCGCGCTTTGAGCAAGACGTTCGAAAACGCCGCGCCGGCCGCTCCGAGTATGATGCCGAGCCCGCCCCAGAACGCCATCAAGCCGTTGAAACCGAGAAGGCGCTCGCAGATTATTGCGACGCCGCCGAGCGCGAGGAGTGCACCTAGAAGTTTGTGCAGTTCCAATGGTTCTTCCGGCAGCATTAGATGCGCGGAGAGCATGCCGAAGATCGGGATTGTCGCCTGCAACACCGCTGCGAGACCTGATGAAACGTGCAGTTCGCCCCAGAAAAGAAGGCCGTAATTTACCGCAAACATCAAAACACCAGTGAAAGCCAGGAGCACGTAATCGAACCC
>Ga0070707_100006021_pt1 | contig 11317 bp, 11 predicted proteins | sample KBSK5502metaG_FD_65468 | JGI IMG/M metagenome (GOLD analysis project Ga0070707, IMG submission 65468) | Corn, switchgrass and miscanthus rhizosphere microbial communities from Kellogg Biological Station, Michigan, USA - KBS K5-50-2 metaG | ecosystem: Host-associated > Plants > Roots >... | reverse complement strand
GTGGTCAGTTCGGCGAAACTCTTCAGGCCTAAAGATTTCGCCGATCTTTTCTTGAGGCTGCGCCCTATCGGGCTTGCGCTTCGCGCCACCCCGTCTGCGCGAACTAAGGTTGCTTCGCGATATTTTCTTGATCGCGCATCCACCCCTCCTTTTCAAGGAGGGGAATAATGCCTGATTTCCAATTCGTTCACACGTTCTCAGTCGTAGCGTTTTTCAGCACTGGCCCCAGGATCTCGGTAACGCTTTTGAGAAAGTCGTGGTCCTCCTGGGTAAATGGACGGGTGCGATTCAGCAATTGCAGAACGCCCACCACGACACCATCAGGACCAGCCACGGGAGTGCAGTAGATATCCTTCGTGTCGTACTTCAGGATGCTCTCGTATTTTTCGTCGTAGCGCTGGTCGTAGAGGGGATTGTATGTGTCGATCGTCTCGCCCGTCTCGGCGACGGAACCGGCAATGCCGAATCCGATGGGCAGCGAAATTTCACCCACGACCCGGTCCGCCACGATCGATCGGACTTCACCGCGGGCGCGATCCACAATGAAGAGCGTTCCGCGATCCGCTCCCACATGATCACGTATGAGTTTCAGTACTACTCGAGAGAGATCCGGCAGGCTGAGGGTTGGCGCCAGCTGCCTGATGGTTTCGAGCGCTTCGTCGCGCGATGCCATGCAAAAAATTATACTGAAAGCGACATGGATTTGGTTTCCTGCCGTTCGGCGCGGTATCTCCAGAAGGCGGGCAGCAGCGGTACACAGAGGAGGACACCGACAAAACAGGTGAGACCGCCCGAGACAATCGACACCGTGTTCGATGAAATCGACGCAACCCAGCCGGCACGGGCATTTCCGAGTAGCGGCCCGCTGATATAGCTGATCATCTCGACACCGGCCAGGCGGCCGCGAAGATCGCCCGGAATGGTTTCATTCCAGATCGTGCCGCGAAATACCACGCTGACCGAATCCGCCGCTCCGGCAATGGCCAGGCACACGAGCGCCGCCACAAGACTCGGAGCGAATCCCAACACCACAACCGCCAGAGCCCAAACTCCAGCGCTGATAATGACAGCGGCCCCGTGGCGGTTGACTTTTGAAGTCCATCCGCTGAAAACCGTGGTAAACAGGCTTCCGACCGACATGGCTGAGTACATGTATCCAACCGCTGAGGCACCGCCCCACGCTTCGGCCAGTGCCGGAAACAATGCCATCGGCATCGCGAATGTCATCGCAACCATATCGACAGCATACGTTCCAATAAGCTCAGGCCGGCTCCTGGCGTATTGCAAGCCTTCGATAACGCTGTGAATACCGGGACGGCTGACCTTGTCACCCGGCGGCATGGATCGAATCATCGCCAGCGACACCAGCGATACAAAAAAGCTCAGGACGTCGAGCATGTATGTCATCGGGAAACCGAGCGCCGCAATGCAGACCCCGCCGAGTGCAGGCCCGACAATGGCGCTCAGCGACATTCGAAGCGAGATCAACGCCGAAACGGCCGTGAGGTCTTCGCGCTCTACGAGCCTTGGAGTCAGCGCATCCAGCGCCGGGCGGTGGAAGCCATTGCATGCGGACATCGCGGCGCTGACGATGAAAATCAGCACTACGCTTGGATGCGGAAGCAGTCCATTGATCGCCAGACAAAGAGATCCGGCCGTCATGAACAACTCCGAGATGATGAGAAGCCGCCGGCGATCCAGGGCATCCGCGTACGCTCCGCCCCAAAGCGCGAACAGCAGCAACGGTACGAGCTGCGCGGCGCCCAGCATACCGACCAGAAAGCTGGAGTGTGTGATGGCGAATACCTGATATGGCACTGCGACATACGTGATCATGCTTCCGAACATCGAAATGAGCTGGCCTGTGTACAGAAGCCGGTAGTCGCGGTGTTTGCGCAGCGGCGCGAGGCTTAAAAACATGGGTGGCGAAGATACCATGAAATACCCGGCTGCATTAGACTCAACTGATATGCCCCCCAAGACCGCCGCCAAAAAGAAGCGCGCGTCGCGCAAAGCGAAGCCAAAGACCAAAGGGTTAGAGGCACTGGACTGCAAACTCGATGTTTCTGCCGAGCCGCTCCGGGAAGTTGTAAGCCGTATCGAGAAGGAAGGTGGAACGATCGTCGGATCCTGGAAAGATCCGCTGGGCGGGTCGCCGCTCATGATTGCAGTCGTGCCGATCGATTCGGTCGAGCCGACACCGTTTCAACGCGATCTTTCCGAAGCGCATCACAAAAAACTTGCGGGCGTGATCGAGAAAACAGGAACGTTTCTTGATCCGGTCATCACCGTTCCGGCACCGAAGACCGGCTTCTGGACACCGAACGGGAGGCATCGGCTCGAAGCCATGCGGCGGCTCGGAGCGAAGGCCATCACAACCCTCATCGCGCCAAATCCCGACCTGGCGTGGCAGATTCTCGCGCTGAATACAGAGAAGGCGCATAACCTCAAGGAGCGATCGCTCGAGGTCGCGCGCATTTATCGAGGACTCATCGAAAACAACGATTCGCGAAAGGAAACCGACTTCGCGTTTTATCTGGAAGAAGCGGCGCTCGTCACGCTGGGTTTCTGTTACGAGAAGAAGCCGGCTTTTCCCGGAGGCGCTTACCATCCCGTGTTGCGGCGTCTGGAGGAATTTTCGGATGAGCCGCTGAAGAAAACGGTCCGCGAGCACGAAAGGCGAGCGGAGACGGTTCTCGATCTGGAAGAGAAAGTCGCCGACGTCGTGAAGCGCTTGAAGGAGCGCGGCCTAACGAGTCCCTATTTGCGAACGTTTGTGGTTGCGAGAATCAATCCGCTCCGATGGATCAAAGGTGAGCTGCCGCCGCTTGACGAAGTCCTCAAAACGATGCGGGACCGTGCCGTGAAATTCAATGTCGAAAAGATCAGGCCGCAGGATCTGGCCTCGATGGCCGGCGCACCGCCGGATGAGTAATCACACCTCGACGAGCGCGAACGGCCGCTCCGGATTTGCTTGCTTCATCAGTTGCATGCAGCAGTTGTAGACCGGAATGCCCTTGGTCGTTTTTCCTTCGTAGCTCCCATGGTGGGCATGACCGTGAAACACGACATTCACATCGAAGTGGTCGATCGTCTCGGCAAGCCGCGATGAGCCGAGGAACGGAAAAATCTCGGGCGGTTCTCCCATCACGGTACCCGCAATTGGTGAGTAGTGCAGCACCACGACGGTCTTTTCCGTGCGCAGGCTGTTCAGGCTGATCTCGAGTCTCAACGATTCGTTCACGGCCTCGGTAACGAACTGCTTGATCGACTCTTCGCCGAAAGGCGTCAGCATGTGTTTATCGAACCCGCCGCCGAAGCCCTTCGCTCCGGCGAATCCCACGCCGTTCAACTCGAACGTCTCGGTCTCTTCGAGAACAGTGATCTTCCCGGCCCGCAAGACTTTCTTCACTTCTTCCTGCTGGCCGCTTTGATAGTCGTGATTGCCCAGAACCGCGAGGACGGGAATACGGCACGTGCGCAGATCCGAAACAAGCTTCTCGGCTTCCTGGGGCAATCCGAGATGCGTCAGGTCTCCGCACAACACAAGCACATCCGCTGACTGCGAGATTTTGTCGAATACTGCCTGGAGGCTGTCTGGGGAATTCTGGTGGACGTGAAGGTCGCCGACAGCGGCGACACGAAGGCTATCCGGCTTTGCGCTCATTTTCCCCTCCCACGACATCGGCGAATCCAAGTTCGGTCACGTCGACGGTGTAATCGGCGACGGAAAACATCCTGCCGCGGCACACTTTCATTTTCGGCGTTGGCAGCTCGAACTGGTGTTTCAGCCGCGAGAGCAGCTCGAGCATGAGCCAGCTCGGGATCTTTTCTCGCTCGGAGGGATAGATGAACCGGAAGTTCAGCAGATGGGTGAGAAGGACTTCCCAGTACTGCTCCATTGAACAAAGCAGGCGCTCCCAATTGATGTCGTGGTGCTTCATCAATATGAGGTGTGCAATATCGGCCCCATCGTAGCGTTCGCGGTTCTGAATGAAAACTTTCGACCAGATGAGATCGGTCACGGAAGGAATCTTGACCTCATGGTTGAAGAACTTTGCGGTCTTCGAATCCTTGAACCAGTCGTCGGTAACCGGCGCGACGAGATTGGATGAACCGAATATCAGATCGACGTAGAACTTCCCTTTGAAGATCTTCGCGATCCAGCGCTCATCAAGGACCTGCGTCTTGTACCCGAGCGAGGTGAACTTGTTCAGGATCTTTGGATAGTCCCCGGCCTTCACGAAAATGTCGATATCTTTCGTCGGACGGCGCAGGCCGGTATACGCGTTGACGGCAAATCCGCCGGCCACCATGAACGTAAATTTCGACTCTTTGAGGATCTTCAAAACTTCAGCGTAGAAGGCATGAGCCGGCGGCGCCGACTTAGTAGGCATAATTCCAGTATAGAGAAGGTGACGAAAAATCCATGAGTTTGTTATTACGGTAATTCCTCGTCGGACGCACAATTACCTAATTAGCTTCAAGGTTGTTCCTTGCTAATTAGGTAATTGTGCGTCCGACGAGGAATTACCGAATTATTTTTGTGCGGAGGCGAGGACGGCAGGCATCGGCAATTCATAGCCTGCGTTGACAACAGCTTGCCTGATCTCACGGCGAATGGCTTCGACAACTTCCGGCTTTTGCGCGCGCAGGAGCGCGGCGTTGCGGACAGAACCGTTGTACATGACGTCGAACAACGCGTCGGCCGACGGTAGACGCCACAATTGAGGAACCTGCGTAACAGCGGCATTCACAAAACCGGCTGCAGCCAACGAACGCCTGGATTCCGCGGGATCGCTGAAGCGGAAAAATGGCGGACCGGGCGGGATCGGCACATTGATATCGCCGTGCTTTTGAATAGCCGAGAGAACGATCCCGAAGCCGATCGCCTTGTCCGGCGTTTCCCAAACCGTAAATGCCACGCGCCCGCCCGGGCGCAGCACGCGATGGGCTTCGGCGAGGGCCAGCTCGGGTCGCGCCAGGTGAAGCATTCCGAAGTTCAGGACGACCGCATCGAAACTCGAATCTTCAAATGAGAGTTGCTCGGCATCGTCTTCCTTGAATTCGATCCCGGGAAATTGGCTGCGCGCTTCTTCAACCATCTTCGAAGAAAAATCGATGCCGATCGCGCTTGCGCCCAGCGCAGCAGCCGCCGCTGCCGCGTAACCCGGGCCGCAGGCGACGTCGAGTACGCGCGTACCCTTCGCCACGTGAGCGGCGTCGAGCAGCGCGATGATGGATTGAGTCGTGACGGCGGCAAATCCGCCGTGATATCGCGACGCGATTTCCTGCCAACCGGTATGTTCGAACTTTCGAAAGGCTGCCGGGTCGATCGTACTCACACTGTGAGTTTACGCCTTGGGAAAGCGTTTTTGTCCGCGGGGGATGTGGCGGAATTGAGCGATGTCATCACCTGTAAGCCGTATGCGTATGTTCGCTTCGACCTTTTCTCGCTCTAGCAGAACGCGGAGCTTTTCGTAACAAATCTTGGCGCTTTCCTGAAACGTGATTTTATTGGCACCCGTAAACATCAAAGCGGGTATCTCAAGTGAGACTTTCGTCGCCTGATGTCCCGTGGCGGTGATCGCAAAATCGAATCGGCGCGCGCCGTCTTCAATGGGTTCGAATCCCAGGTAACGGATGTTCTGCTTCATGTCTTTCATAATCGCGGCTTCATTATACTGGATCTCATGACACAGAACAGTCCGAACTGGGACTATGCCCGAACCTGGAAATATCACAATGCCACCAAGCACTCCGAGTGGAGCATCCGGGCCAGCCCTCATTATCTGGACTGGGCAAATCAGCCGATACCCTTGAAGATTTACACAACGGTGGACCCGATCCCCCTCCCCCAAGACGCTGATCAGACGGGCATTGCAGCACTTTCAGCTATTTCCGCAATCAGCGTTAAGGACGATTCAGAAAAGATTCCGGGCCTGAGGGACCTCGCGCGCCTCCTTTATTTTTCTGCGGGGATCACCAGGAAAAAGACATACCCGGGGGGTGAGATGTACTTCCGCGCCGCCTCCTGTACGGGCGCGCTGTACGAATTCGAGCTCTACCTCGTCTGCGGGGATCTACTGGACTTGAAAGCGGGTGTTTACCATTTTGGTCCGGGCGACTTCGCGCTTCGGTTGCTCCGGCCCGGTGATTTTCGAGGCGCCTTGATCCAGGCCACTGCCAACGAACCGAGCGTTGCGCACGCGCCCGCTGTGATCATCTGCGCGGGCACGTACTGGCGCAACGCCTGGAAGTACAGAACTCGGGCATATCGCCATTTTGGATGGGACAACGGAACCATCCTGGCGAACCTGCTGGCAATGGCCGCAGCACTGCGATTGCCGGCGAACGTGGTCCTGGGCTTTGTTGATTCCGACGTGAATGCTCTGCTGGATTTGGATACGGAGCGCGAGGTCGCATTTTCGATGGTGAGCGTGGGGCACGTGAATCAGGAGCCGCCGGCAGCGCCGAGGGACGTCGCCAGGCTTGGGTTCCCGACCGTTCCGCTCTCCCAAACTGAAATCGACTATCCAGAGCTTCACGAAATGCACGAGGCGTCGTCCCTGAGGAACCGGGCGGAGGTCGCGGAATGGCGAAATCGGGCAGGGAGTCACCGAACCGCCGATGTAGTCGCGGGCTTCAGCCCGCGTTCTACGGACCCCATCGAGCAGGTTATCCTGCGGCGGGGGTCCACCCGCAAATTCGCCCGAGAGCCGATCACCCGGGACCAGCTTTCCACGATGCTTCAGGCCTCAACCCGGCCCATCTGGCCCGGATTCCCTCTCCTCAACGACCTCTATCTCATCGTCAACGCCGTGGATGGCCTCACCGCCGGCTCGTACTACTTTCACACCGACACGGCCGAACTGGAGATCCTGAAAGAAGGTAACTTTCGCGACCAGGCACGGTATCTGGGCCTGCAGCAAGACCTTCCGGGCGATGCTGCGGCCGACGTGTTTTTCCTGGCCGACTTAAACCCTATTCTCGAGGCTTTGGGAAATCGCGGATACCGCGCCGCCCAGCTTGAAGCCGGGATCATCGGGGGGAGGCTGTATCTCGCCGCGTATGCGCTCCATTTGGGGGCCACGGGCCTGACATTCTTCGATGACGACGTCACCCAGTTCTTCTCTCCGCACGCTGCCGGAAAAAGCGCAATATTTCTCGTAGCCCTGGGAAAAAGTCACAAGGTCCGGTAGCCATCCGACCGCTCCAGTGGTAGACTCTCTCCTCCATTTTTCATGGAAGAGCGAATCGAAATACAGCGCCGGGTGCCTGGGGACAATTACCGGCTGAATGTCGTCCAAATACCGCTTTTACGCGGACTGGGGGCGGCGATTCTCTGTGCCTATGTCCTGCTGTACGATCTGCTGACGGCGCCTGTTTTTTCCTGGACCGGATATCTCGCGTTTGTCGCGATTTTAGCGACCTATTGCATTGGATCCTGGCTCATCCTGAGCAAGGCTTACAAGAAGATCAAATCCGTCGACCTGCCGCTCGTATTTCTGATCACGGATATCTTCTTCTGGATCCTTACCATTTACCGCACGGGAGCCGACAAGAGTCTTCTCTTCTTCTTATGCGTCTTGCGCGTATCGGATCAGGGATACACGTCGTTCCGGCGGGTGCTGATGTTCGCGTACCTGACGCTCATTTCGTATGTCCTGCTCATTTATTACCTGGCTGCGATCGAAGGCCGGACCATCGACTGGCAAACCGAACTGCTGAAGGTCGCCTACATCTTTGGGGCGAATCTTTACCTGGCGATCACATCGAGGCCTGCCGAAGCGCTGCGAAAACGAAGCGCCGAAATCACGCGCGAGGCGCGGCGTTTGAACTGGCAGCTGGTGAGAAAATCGCAACAGCTCGAGGAAGCGAAGCTGAAGGCGGAAGCGGCGAACGAGGCGAAGAGCGAATTTCTGGCCAACATGAGTCACGAAATTCGAACGCCGATGAATGCCATCCTTGGCATGACGGAACTCGCGCTGACTTCCGATCCGACATCTGAACAGAAGCGATATCTCACGACAGTGAAGTCCTCCGCCGATGCCCTGCTGCAGATCATCGATGACATTCTGGATTTTTCGAAGATCGAAGCCGGCAAGCTGGATATCCATCCGACATCGTTCCGGCTGCGCGACACATTGAACGACACGCTTGAAGTGCTTGCCGCGCGTGCCGCCCAGAAAGATATCGAGCTCGCGTGCCAGGTATCGAACCGTGTTCCCGATTTTCTTGTCGGGGATGCGATCCGCCTGCGGCAAATCCTGATGAATCTCGTTGGAAATGCCATCAAATTTACCGATCAGGGCGAGGTGTTCGTAACGGTCGAAGCGGCGGGAGAACCATCGACTGAAGACGGGATGCTCGGCCTGCATTTTGTGGTAACCGACACAGGCATCGGAATTCCAAAAGACAAACAACAGGTCATTTTTGAATCGTTCGTCCAGGCCGATGGTTCGATGACACGCCGTTACGGCGGCACCGGTCTGGGATTGGCCATCTGTTCACAACTTGTACAGTTGATGAACGGCCGTATCTGGGTTGAAAGCCAGGTCGGACGCGGCAGCTCATTTCACTTCACGATTCAAATGCGCCGGGAACTGCGAACGACGGGCGAATCCAAACCCACAGCAGAAATATTCCGAAAAACGACCCACTCCATGCGTGTCCTGCTCGCCGAGGACAACGAAATCAATCAGCAGGTCGCCGTCGAATTTCTGCAAATGCGCGGTCATCACGTTCGGATAGCGAACAACGGAATGGATGTGTTGGAAGCGCTCGCTGCGGAAGACTTCGACATCATCCTCATGGATGTGCAGATGCCCCAAATGAACGGTTTCCAAGCGACGGCTGCCATCCGAGAGAAGGAAAAGACCACCGGGGACCACATCCCGATCATCGCCATGACCGGTTATGCGATGAAGGGAGACCGCCAGCGCTGCCTCGATGCCGGCATGGATGCCTATATCTGTAAACCTATCCGCTCTCAGGAACTCTTCGAAGCCATCGAAAATTTCGCACCGTCTGCAGAAAAGGCAAATCACATTTTGGCACCGCTCTTGCTCGACAACGAGTAGGAGATGCACCATGAAAAGGATTGCCGTTCTGCTGGTCGTCATCTGTATTCTGCCTGCCCTCGTTTACGCGCAAGCCATCGCTTATGACTACTCAAAGCTTTACGAAGCCTTGTCACCGGCAGTTGTGCAGATCACCACGCAGGATGGTTCAGGATCGGGATTCGTTGTCACACCTTTCGGACACATCGCCACGAATTTTCACGTGATCAGAGGTTCGCGATATCTGGCAGCGCAATTCCCCGATGGGCGCAAGGTCAAAGCTTCGGTGGTAGCAGTGAATACTCACTTCGACATGGCGCTGCTCAAGGTGAACAGTGAAGTGGTCGCCGGCATCAAGCCGCTCGTGGTATTGCCGGCGGAAAAAGATGCCAGTATCAAAGTCGGAGTTCCCGTTGTAGCGATCGGATCCCCTTTGAATCAGAAATTTCTGATGACCCAGGGGATTCTGTCCAAGGTCGACGCGACCACGATGCTCGGCGATTTTCTGCTGCAGGCGGGAAATTCCGGGGGACCGCTGCTGAATCTCGATGGAGAAGTTATCGGCATCAACACATTCGGAGAAGCGAACATCAGCGGCGCGATTCGAATCGATGCGTTGCGTGATTTTCTGACGTCGCCGGAGCTGCTCGCTGAAAGCGTGCACATTGAACCGTCGTCGGATCAGCTTCGGTCCATCAGCTCGATGCGCTATCCGATTGATGTGCTCAATCACAAGATCGAAACCGAGCCCCTGGACTACACCGCGTATAGGACGAAAGCGGGCAACTTCACCGTCACTGCCATCACTCCTGTTCTGATTGGAAAGATCCAGGTGATGTTCGAGAAGAAGCGCGCCCTGAACCGGCAGGAACGCCGCGGAACAAATGTCTCCGACGCGCCGCACGGAATCGAGGAGCCGTATTACGAGTGGCACCGCTCGACAGAAACGTCGCTCGACTACGCCGTCACATTCGACATTCGGCCCGAGAGCGGGCTGACGAGCCGTAGCCGTACATCCAAAATGTTGTGGCCGCTGTCCATCTTCGCGAAACCAGAAAAGGAAATAGAATTCAAAGGCGAGTTCTTTGAGTTTCGCCTGTATCGTGACGGTACATTGGTTGAACCGATCATGCCGGGACGCCAGGTTATTCAAGGCAGCTCGGATCAAAAAAACAGCCGGTTCGTCGATCAGGCTTATGCCGGCAGTTACGTTTATTCGCCCGACGAGTTCATGACTGGCGATCAATTCAAGATGCAAATCATCGATGCACGCAATCCGAATGCGGTTCACAAGGAGCTCATTTTCACGTCGGAGTCAAAGCTGATCAAGCAGCTCCGCGCGGATTTCACTTTTCCGCCCGCCGTGCTCGTTACGAAGACTCCGTAGCATTGAAATCGCGGGGACAAAAAGGTAAGATACTCCTGCACAATATGCCGAAAATGGTTTTCCCAACACGCCACCGCTTACCTCTGTGATACCTCTCCGCACCGTAGTCTTATGATCAAGGGTTCGATGAGGTAGCGATGGCAGTCCGCCTTTTTGTCGGGAACCTCCCCTACGACGCGACAGAGGAGGAGATTCGCCAACACTTTTCGTCCGTCGGCAACCTGTCGTACGTCTCAATCCCGCTGGACCGTGAAACGGGAAAGAAACGGGGATTTGCTTTCGTTGAGTTTGCCGATGCGCAACAGGCCCAGGAAGCCATCCGCCAGTTCAACAACCAGCCTTTCAAAGGCCGGTCGCTCGCTGTGAATGAGGCGCGCGCGCGTGAAGCCGGTCCGCGTCCGGTCGGGGGTGGATTCCGTCCAAGTCCCGGGCCTCGTCCTGGTGGTGGTCCGCCGATGCGCCCCCCATCCGATTTCCCTGATCCGTCCGGCGTGGAACCTCGCGGAGATCGCCCCGCCCGGAAGAATTTCGGGCCGGATGCCAAGCCCGCTCGCAACCGTTCTCAGCGCTTCAAGCCCGAAGGCGGGAAGAAAGCATTCAAAGAAAGATTCACCGGTCAGATCTTCGGTGCCGAGGATGAGGACGAAGGTAAGGATCCCGAGATAGATAACTTCGCTACAGGCCTCGACGAAGAAAAAGAAAAGTAGCCACAAAGAGGCACAAAATTCACAAAGATTTTGAGTCTTTTGTGCCTTTTTGTCGCCACTTCTTAGACCCTCCGCACAGCCACACTGTCTATACGGGTTATGCAAGACGTAGTGCACTTGCTCAGCCGCATTGCCTTTGGGGCGAGGCCGGGCCAGATCGA
>Ga0070707_100006017_pt1 | contig 11322 bp, 9 predicted proteins | sample KBSK5502metaG_FD_65468 | JGI IMG/M metagenome (GOLD analysis project Ga0070707, IMG submission 65468) | Corn, switchgrass and miscanthus rhizosphere microbial communities from Kellogg Biological Station, Michigan, USA - KBS K5-50-2 metaG | ecosystem: Host-associated > Plants > Roots >... | reverse complement strand
GCAGCCGCCCCGACGGCAAGCAAGAATGACTGAGCGGATGTCTCTACGGGTGCCATATACGAAGGACTGCCGTGCCTGACGCGCTTCTGGCCGGGATCGACCTGGAGCGCGAGTATCGCACCGGCCCTGAGATGGTGCGGGTCCTGCGCGGCGCGTCCGTAGAGATCGGTGCTGGTGAAGTCGTGGCGCTGGTCGGCGCCTCGGGGGTCGGCAAGTCCACGCTCCTCCACGTCCTCGGTGCGCTCGACCGGCCGACGGCTGGACGCGTCCTCTTTCAGGGCGAGGATCTCTTCCGCCGAAGCGAGCCGTCGCTCGCGCGGTACCGCCGTCAGGACGTCGGCTTCGTATTCCAGTTCTATAACCTGCTCGGCGATCTCACCGCCCTCGAGAACGCGATGGTGCCCGCGATGCTCCAGCGAGTTCCATCGTCGGAGGCCCGCGACCGCGCGGCCGCCGCTCTGGCGGAGGTCGGCCTCGGCGATCGCCTCCGGCATCGGCCGGGCGAGTTGTCCGGCGGCGAGCAACAGCGCGTGGCCGTCGCGCGTGCGCTCATGAACGGCCCGAAAGTCATCCTCGCCGACGAGCCCACGGGCAATCTCGATCCGAAGACGAGTGCCGTCATTTATGATCTGTTCCTGCAGCTGCAGGCCGAGCGCGGCATTGCCTTCTTCGTGGCCACCCACAATCCAGATCTCGCCCGTAAAGCGGAGCGCGTCTATCGACTCGTCGACGGACGCGCGCGGGAGGTCGATCCCTCCGAGCGCTGAGCCCATTGTCGACAGCGCGTTGTCGCGTTCGCGACGCGGGCCAACGAACGTTGCGGCGCACGTCGGCACGATGGCCGCGGATTCGCATAAGCTTTCGAAGGGTTACTTGCTCGTGGAGAAAAAGGCTAGCGGCGCTTGGAGGGGCGGGCTATACTGTGGTCGACTTCGATTAACTAGGCGCCGCCCAAAGCGAAATCGGCCTTCATGAGATACGAAAAAGGGGTGGGGGACACCAGTGTTTGAACGGTTCACTGAACGGGCGCGGCGAGTCATTATCTTGGCACGGGAAGAAGCGGGGCGGTTCCGGCACGACTTCGTCGGCACCGAGCACGTGCTTCTCGGCCTCATCCGCGACGGTGAAGGCATCGCCACCGCGGTGCTGCAGCGCCTGGGTCTCCGTCTCGAAACGGTGAAAGCGGAAGTCGAGCGTGCCCTCGCCGGATTCCCAAAGACCCTGACCTTCGGTGAAGTTCCGTTCACGCCTCAGGCCAAGCGTGTTCTCGAATTGTCGATCGAGGAGGCGCGGCAGCTTGGTCACAATTACATCGGGACCGAGCACCTGCTGCTGGGCCTGATGAAAGAGGGCCAGTCGATCGCGGCAAAGATCCTCGAATCGCTCGGCGCCCGTCTCGACGAGGTTCGACAGGAGACGCTAGCGCTGCTCGGGGATCAGTATTACCCGCGACCCAAGAAGCGCTCGCAGACGCCGGTCCTCGACGAATTCGCACGCGACCTCACACAGCTCGCCCGCGAGACCAAGCTCGATCCCGTCATCGGCCGCGAGCAAGAGATCGAGCGGGTCATCCAGATCCTGGCGCGGCGTACGAAGAACAATCCGGTGCTCATCGGCGAGCCGGGTGTCGGCAAGACGGCCATCGTCGAGGGGCTCGCGCAAAAGATCGTCTCTCACGACGTGCCTGACGTGCTCGTCAACAAGCGGCTCCTGCAGCTCGACCTCGGCGCCCTCGTGGCCGGCACGAAGTATCGCGGCCAGTTCGAGGAGCGGCTGAAGGCGGTGATGAAGGAGATCCGCCAGTCTGAGAATGTCGTGCTCTTCCTCGACGAGCTACACACGTTGATCGGCGCCGGCGCCGCCGAGGGCGCCATCGACGCCTCCAACATGCTCAAGCCCGCGCTGTCGCGCGGCGAGATCCAGACGATCGGCGCCACCACGCTCGACGAGTACCGCAAGTACATCGAAAAGGACGGCGCCCTCGAGCGTCGCTTCCAGCCGGTCATCGTCAAGGCGCCGTCGGTGCCCGAGGCCATCGAGATCATCCGCGGATTGCGCCACAAGTACGAGGCGCACCACCGCGTGAAGATCACCGAGCAGGCCATCAACGCCGCCGTGACCCTCGCGGACCGCTACATCACGGATCGCCAGCTGCCGGACAAGGCCATCGACGTCATCGACGAGGCGTCGTCCAGGACGCGCCTGATGGCGCTCACGCCGCCGGCGGAGCTGAAGGAGATCGAGAAGGAGCTCGAGCGGGTCATCCGCGAAAAGGACATGTATCTCGAGGCCCAGGAATTCGAGAAGGCCGCGTCCTTGCGCGAGAAGGAAAAGGTCCTCCGGGCGCGCGAGGAAGAGATGAAGCGCGACTGGGAGAAGAACAAGGGCAAGGGCACCCAGTCGGTTGGCGAAGAGGACATCGAGTTCATCGTCTCGCGGTGGACCGGTATTCCGCTGAGCAAGCTGGAGGAAAAGGAGTCGGCGAAGCTGGCGCGGATGGAAGAGGCGCTCCACGGCCGGATCATCGGTCAGGACGACGCCGTCAAGGCGGTATCACGGGCCATCCGGCGCTCGCGCGCGGGCCTCAAGGACGCCAAGCGGCCGGTAGGCTCGTTCATCTTCCTCGGTCCCACCGGCGTTGGCAAAACGGAGCTGGCGCGGACGCTCGCCGAGTACCTGTTCGGTGACGAGAATGCTCTGATTCGGGTCGATATGTCCGAGTACATGGAGAAGTTCTCGGTTTCTCGGTTGCTCGGCGCCCCTCCCGGCTACGTCGGCTACGAAGAGGGCGGCTTCCTCACCGAGAAGGTGCGGCGGCGCCCCTACTCCGTGGTGCTGTTCGACGAGATCGAGAAGGCGCACCCTGACGTGTTCAACATGATGCTCCAGGTGCTCGACGACGGCCGCCTCACGGACTCGCTCGGCCACGTCGTGGACTTCAAGAACACGATCCTCATCATGACCTCGAACCTCGGCACGAGCCTGATCGGCAAGCGCATCACGCCCGGATTCATGCAGGAGGGCGAGGACTCGACGTACGAGAAGATGAAGGACCGCGTGATGGACGAAATGAAGCGCGCGTTCCGGCCGGAGTTCATCAACCGGATCGACGACATCATCGTCTTCCACGCGTTGACCCTGTCGCACATCCAGCAGATCATTCGGCTGATGATCGACAAGATCAACAAGCAGCTCACCGAAAAGGGCATCGAGCTTGTCCTCACCCCAGCCGCCGAGGCGGCGCTGGTGGAGAAGGGCTACGACCCGCAGTACGGAGCGCGCCAACTTCGGCGGACGATTCAGAAGCACATCGAGGATCCGCTCGCCGAGGCGATCGTGCGCGGGCAGGTGCCCGAGAGTGCTCGGATCGAAGTGGACGTCGTGGGAAGCGAGTTCGTCTTCCGCGAGGCCCAGGCCGCCGACGCTCCCCTCGAGCTTGCAGAGCACTAAGCCACACCCCGCGCGAGTCTGAGCGCTCGGTGACGCCGGGGGGGGGCCTGCGTGTTGCCGTCGCCATCGCTTTGCTCGCGGTCGTGGTGGCCTTCACGGTTCCGGTGGCGGCGCAGCAACCGCCGCCGATCCTCATCAAGGAAATCACCGTCGAGGGTAATCGCCGCGTGCAGGAGGCGGTGATCCTCGGCCGCGTCAAGTCCGCCATCGGCGCCCCCTTCAGTCCATCGCAGCTCTCCGAGGACGTCCGGTCCGTCTTTGCGCTGGGATTTTTCGACGACGTGCAGCTGAAGGTCGACGACTTCGAAGGCGGCGTGAAGGTCGCGTTCGTCGTCGTGGAGCGGCCCTTCGTGCGCGACGTCGACTTCGCCGGCAACAAGGCGGTCGCCACCAGCGAGCTGCAGGACAAGATCGACCTGAAGCTCGGCAGTGTCTACAACCCGGTCGAGGTCCAGCGCGCGCGTGAACGGATGAAGGACCACTACGAGAGCGAGGGGTACTTCGAGGTGCAGATCACGCCGGACATCGAGAAGTTCGCCGATGGCGACGTGAAGGTGGTCTTCACCATCAACGAGGGCCGCCAGATGAAGATCGATCGGATCGTCATCCGTGGCAATCGCGGCCTCACCGACAAGCAGATCAAGAACGCCATGGCCACCCAGGAGCGCCAGTACTGGATCCTGCGCGGCACCGTGCAGCGTCAGAAGCTCGATGAGGATGTCGACCGCATCCTGCAGCTGTACAACGACCACGGCTACACCCAGGCGCGCGTCGAATCCCACGACGTCATCGTGGACCGCGACAAGGCCCGCGTCGTCATCGAGGTCGTGGTGGTGGAGGGCTCGCAGCACCACGTCTCCTCGGTCGGCTTTTCCGGGATCACGTTGATGCCCGAGAGCGAGGTGCGGCGGCAGGTCAAGCTCAAGGCAGGCGACGTATTCTCACGCTCCGCGCTCCGCGACTCCGTCAAGGCGATCGAGGATCTCTATTCGAACATCGGCCGCGCCTCCGTCGACGTGAATCCCAAGCTCGAGCCCCAGCCGGACAGCAAGGTCGCCATCACCTTCGAGATCAACGAGGGCCCAACCGTCTACGTCGAGCGCATCAACATCGCGGGCAACGTACGCAGTCAGGACAAGATCCTGCGTCGCGAGCTGCAGATGGCCGAGGGCGAGATCTTCACGCTGCGCAAGCTGCAGCGCAGCAAACAACGCCTGACCAACCTCGGGTACTTCGAAAAGGTCGAGGTCAACACCGCGCCCGGCTCGGACAAGGGCAAGATCATCGTGAACATCGACGTCACCGAGCGGCCGACCGGCCTGTTCTCCATCGGTGGCGGCTTCTCCTCCGCCGACGGCCTCCTGGGCACCATCGACCTCTCGCAGAACAACTTCCTCGGCCGCGGCTGGCTGGCCTCTATCAAGATCCGCGCCGGCGCCACCGTGCAGCAGGGGCAGGTCAGCTTCACGGAGCCCTGGTTGTTCGATCGCCCGCTGGCGGCGGGCTTCGATCTGTTCAGCACGCAGCGGCAATTCATCGAGTACGACTACCGCACGCTCGGCGTGGGGCTGCGGATGAGCCATCCGTTCGAGGAGTACTGGCGCTGGCAGACGGGCTATCGCCTGACGCAAGACCGCATCAACCACATCAAGTTCAACCAGGATTCCTTCCTGCAGGACGAAGCCGGCACGAAGGTCACCTCGCTGGTCTCGGGGGCCATCTCGCGCGATAGCCGCGACAGCGTGCAGACGCCGAGCAAGGGCGGCCAGTTGGTGTTGGCCGCCGACGCCGCAGGCCTCGGCGGCGATCACCATTACATGAAGAGCACGGCATTGACGACGTACTTTCAGCCGATCTGGTTCGGACACATCCTGTCGGGGCGGGCGGAGGCCGGTTACGGCTTCGGCTTCGGCGACGAGCGGCTGCCGGTCTTCGAGCGCTTCTACCTCGGCGGCCCCAACTCCATCCGGAGCTTCAAGGTGCGACAGATATCGCCGCAGGACGAGTTCGGTGTCCGCATCGGCGGCACCACCGAGGTCCTCGGCAATATCGAGTACCTCGTGCCCCTGCCGTTCGACATCCGCCTGGCCGCGTTCTTCGACATCGGCAACGTCTACGGCTTCAGCACCAAGTTCGACCTGACCGACCTGCGCAAGGCCGCCGGCGGCGGCATCCGATGGGTGTCCCCGTTCGGTCCGATCCGCGTAGACTACGGTTTCAATCTCGACCGGCGGCCCGGCGAGAAGGCATCGAATTTCCATTTTTCGGTCGGCTCACCGTTCTGAGGAGGGATGCATGAAGGCAGCAGTCGTATCGGTGGTGGCGGTGGCGGCGGTCGCGTTGCTCGTTTCGGCCACGGCCGCGCAGGCTCCGGCGCAGGCTCCGACGCCGACCCCGGCGCAGCCTGCGGCGGCGGCGCCGGCGGGCGGGATGGGGGCGGTCAAGATCGGGTACATCGACGTGCAGCGCGTGCTCGCCCGCTCGGCGGCCGGCGTGGCCGCGCGCGAGCAGCTCGAGAAGGAGCGCGCCACGATCCAGAGGGACATGGACGGGCGCCGTCAGGAGCTCGAGAAGCTTCGCGACGAGATCGAAAAGAAGGGCGCGCTCATGACGGCCGACGCGCGCCGCGAGAAACAGGAGCAGTTCGAGCGCAAGCGCCGCGATGCGGCGCGAGCCGCCGACGATTACCAGAAGGAGCTCGAGAAGAAGGAAGGCCAGCTGTTGCAGAAGGTGCTCCAGGATGTGGGCGGCGTCATCGAGAAGGTCGGCAAGGAGAAGAATTACTACATGATCGTCGAGAAGCGGAACGCGGGCGTTCTCTATGCCGCCACCGACGCCGATCTCACCGACGAGATCATCCGGGCCTTCGATCGCGACGCCGGAGGTAAGAAGAAGTAGCCACGATGGTCAGCGGAGCCGAGTTCACTCTCGGCCAGCTCGCGGAGGCGCTCGGCGCCACCCTCGAGGGTGACGGCGCGCGCGTGGTCCGAGGCGTGGCGCCGTTGGAGAGCGCCGGCCCCGACGACGTGTCGTTTCTCACCGACGCCCGTTATCGAGCCGCGGCGCAAGCCTCGCGCGCGGGCGCCTTCGTCGCTGCTGCGGGCATCAGCGGGCTTCCCGCGCCCGTGCTGCGGGTCGCCGCGCCGCAACAGGCGATGATCGATCTGCTCCTGCTCTTTCATCCCGCGCCGCCCCTGGTGTCCGGGATCGATCCGAGCGCGGTGATCGCCGCCGATGCGCGCGTCGATGCAGCGGCGGCCGTGGGCCCGCTCGTCGTCATCGAGGGGGGCGCGCACGTCGCGGCGGGGACGCGCATCGGCGCGCTCTCGTACGTCGGCGCGGGCGTGGAGGTGGGGGAGGGCTGCGTGCTGGGCCCGCACGTGACCCTGCTCACCGGCACGCGCCTTGGCCGGCGCGTGCTCGTCCATCCAGGCGCGGTCATCGGCGCCGACGGGTTCGGGTTCGCCTTCGACGGCGCGCGACATCGGAAGATTCCGCAGACCGGTGGCGTCCTCGTCGAGGACGACGTGGAGATCGGCGCCAACTGCGCGATCGACCGCGCGACCTTCGGCGACACCATCATCCGCCGCGGCACGAAAATCGACAATTTGGTCCAGATCGGGCACAACGTGGAGGTGGGTGAGCACTCGATCCTCGTGGCGCAGGTGGGCGTCTCGGGCAGCTCGCGGCTCGGGCGAGGCGTGGTCCTGGCGGGGCAGGTTGGAGTGGCCGACCACGTGAGTGTCGGCGACGGCGCGCTGGTCGGCGCGCAGGCCGGCGTGCCCTCCGACGTCGAGGCCGGCGGCCGCTATCTCGGCACACCCGCGCGGCCGATTCTCGAGGCGAAGCGAATCTTCGCGGCGGAGTCACGACTGCCCGAGCTGTTGCAGCGCGTGCGCGCGCTGGAGCGCGCGGTGGAGGCGCTCGGCGGTGGGCCGCTCGGATCGAAGGGGGCGCGTGATGAGTGACGCCATCCACCCCTCCGCGATCGTCGACCCGCGGGCGCGGCTCGACGGCCACGTGCGGATCGGCGCCTTCAGCGTGATCGGCGCCGACGTCGTTCTGGAAGACGGCGTGGAGATCGGCCACCACGTCGTGCTCGAAGGGCGCGTCGCGCTCGGCGCGCACGTCAAGGTCGGCCACGGCAGCGTGATCGGCGGCGTGCCGCAGGATCTCAAGTACAAGGACGGGACGCCGTCGGGCGTACGCGTGGGCGCGGGCACCGTCATTCGCGAATACGTGACCGTGCACCGCTCGACGAAGCCGGAGGGCTCGACGGTGATCGGTCGCGATTGTCTGGTGATGGGCCTGAGCCATGTCGCGCACGACTGCCGCCTCGGTGACGGGGTCATCGTCATCAACTACGCCGGCATCACCGGCCACTGCGACATCGGCGAGCGCGCCACGGTCGGGGGCCTCACCGGCATGGTCCCGTTCACGCGGATCGGCGCCTACGCCTACGTTGGCGGAATGGCGAAGCTCACCGCCGACGTGCCTCCCTATGTCCTCGTCGACGGCCAGCCGGCTACGGCGCGCGCGATCAACGTGATCGGCCTGCGCCGCGCCGGCATGGCCGCCGCGGATCGGCGCACGCTTCAGGACGCGTTCCGCATCCTCTATCGCAACGGCCTGTCGCCCGCGCGCGCGGTGGAGCGTATCCGCGAGGAGCTGCCCGCCACGGAACCCGTGCGGCGGCTCGTGGAGTTCATTGCCGGCGCGACACGACACGGCATCGTCGGGCCGTTCCGTGGCGAAGCCGCGGAGCCTGAGGAGGTCACGGGCTGATGGCGAGCGGGGCGAAGATCCGCGCAGGTGTCGTCGGCACCGGCCACATGGGTCAGTACCACGTGCTCGTCTATGCCGAGCTGCCGGACGTCGAGCTGGTGGGCGTGGTCGATGCCGACGCCGGCCGCGCCGCCAGCGTTGCCGGCCAGTACGACACGCAGGTCTTCCCGGATCATCGGGCGCTCGTCGGTCGCGTCGACGTCGCCAGCATCGCCGTGCCCACCAGCCAGCACTTCGGCGTCGCGCGCGACCTGCTCGAGGCCGGCGTGAGCGTGCTCGTCGAGAAGCCGATGACGCCGACGCTCGAAGAGGCGCGCGCGTTGTTCGCCGTGGCCGAGCGCACCGGCGCCGTCTTACACGTCGGTCACGTCGAGCGCTTCAACGGGGCGGTCGACGAGCTGCGCCAGCTCGTCCGCGCTCCCATCCTGATCGAGTCGCGCCGGCTCGGGCCATTCGCACCGCGCGTGCAGAAGGACACGGTCGTCATGGATCTGATGATCCACGACATCGACATCGTCCTGCGCCTGGTCGACTCGCCGCCCGTTCGCGTGGCGGCCCAGGGCGCCGCCGTGCACTCGTCGGTCACCGACGTGGCGAGCGTGCAGATCCGCTTCGAATCGGGGACGATCGCGACCATCACCGCCAGCCGCGCCACCGAGGAAAAGGTCCGCACGCTGGCCATCACCATGCCGGACGCCTACGTCCACCTCGACTACACGGATCAGGACATCCGCATCTACCGTCGCGCCAACCAGCAGTACACGATGAGCCGCAAGGCCATCCGCTACTCGCGCGCCTCGCTCGTCGAGCATCTGCAGGTGCACCGGGAGAACCCGCTGAAGCTCGAGATCCAGCACCTCATCGCCGCGCACCGCCGGCGTCAGGCGGGCGAGAAGGTCGACCTGAACCTTGCCGAGGATCTCACCTCGCTCGCGATGGCGCTCGAGATCGAGCGGATGATCCGCGACGGCGTTCCCGAGATCGCGTGGCCGAAGGAGCTGCCGTGGAGCGGTCGCTCGGATTGATGTGCGGTGCCGGCGAGCTGCCGGCGCTGATGGCGTCCGAAGCGCGGCGTCGGGGATGGCGCGTCATCGCCTTCGCGTTCGCGGCGGAGACGGGCGCCGCGGGCCATGCGGCGCGCGTCGTGCCGTCCGCCATTGCCGAGATGGCGCCCGTCATCGCCGTGCTTCAAGAGGAAAAAGTCACCGGTGTCCTCTTCTCGGGCAAGTTCTGGATGGGTGACCTGCTGCGCGCGGAGTCCGTGGACGACGCGCACCGCGCCATGGCCCGCCGTGCGGGCGGCCTGCTGGACGGCAACGTCAAGGCCGTGCTGCTGGCCACGCTCGCCGGCATGGGTATCGAGCTGCTCGACCAGCGCCCGTTCCTCGGCGCGGGGCTGCCCGGCGAGAGCATCCTGGCCGCGCGGACGCCGACCGCGGACGAGTGGGTGGACGTGCGACGCGGACTCACCGTCGCACGCGCGGCGGCCGACTGGAGCGTCGGGCAAACCGTGGTGGTGCGCCGCGGCGCGGTGAGCGCGGTGGAGGCGATCGAGGGCACGACCGCCGCGATTCTTCGCGGCACTGCGCTCAGCGGTCCGGGCGCCGTGGTCGTGAAGGCGGTCGGTGCCGAGCACGACTTTCGCTTCGACGTGCCGACGATCGGGCCGGACACGATCGACGCCGCCGCCGAGGGCGGCGCCGCCGTCGTCGCGTTCGAGGCCGAGCGGGTGTTCGTGCTCGAGCGGGAAACGACCGCGCGGCGCGCCGACGCCGCGTCCATCGCGCTGGTCAGCACGCGTGGCGTCGGCGCCTGAGCGTCCGCGCTCGATCATGCTCGTGGCCGGCGAGGCGTCCGGTGACCTGCACGGCGCAACGCTCGCCCGCGCGCTGCGCGCGGCGGCCCCGCGTGTGCGTCTGTTCGGCATGGGCGGGCGTCGCATGGCCGCCGAGGGCGTCGAGCTGCTCGTCGATTTGACCGCGGCGGCGACGATGGGCAGCGCGGAGGCGCTCCGCGGCCTGCCCGATCTGGTTCGCGCGTACCGCCGGCTTCGAGCGGCGGTGATCGGCGCGGAGCGCCCGGACGCCCTCGTCGTCATCGACTTTCCCGAGTTCAATCTCCGACTGGCGCGGGCCGCGCGACGCCGCGGCATTGCCGTCGCGTATTTCATTCCCCCGCAGATCTGGGCGTGGCGACCGTGGCGTGTGCGTGTCATCCGCCGGACGATTTCGCTCGTCCTCGCTGTCTTTCCGTTCGAGACGGCGCTCTACCGGCGCGCCGGCGTGCCGGTGGCGTTCATCGGGCATCCGGTGCTCGACGCGCTCGCCGAGGCGCCTTCCCGCGCGCAGGCACGCAAGGAGCTCGGCGTCAACGGCGACGCGCCCGTCATCGGCCTCCTGCCCGGGAGCCGCCGCCAGGAAGTGGCCGGCGTGCTGCCTGCCATGCGTGTGGCGGCGGCGCTCATTGCCGCCAAGCATCCCGACGCCCGCTTCCTGGTGGCGCAAGCGCCCACCGTGGACGCGCGAGATCTACGCGCCGACGCCGGTCCGCCGCTTCGCCTCGTTGCCGGCCAGACGTACACGGTGATGCGCGCCGCCGATCTGCTGCTCGTGACCTCGGGCACGGCAACGCTCGAGGCCGCGTTGCTCGGCACGCCGATGGTCGTCTGCTATCGGCTCTCGCGCCTGACCGAGCTGTTGTTCAAGCCGCTCATTCGCGTGCCGTGGATCAGCCTCGCCAACATCGCGCTCGGCCGCGCGGTGGTGCCCGAGCTGTATCAGCGCGCGCTGACGGGTCCTGCGCTCGGCCGCGAGGCGCTGCGTTTGCTCGGCTCGCCACCGGCGCTCGCGTGCCAACGCGAGGCATTCGGCGAGCTCGCGGGCCAGCTCGGCGAGCCCGGCGTCGGCGCGCGCGCCGCGCGCCACATCCTCGACTTAGCCGCGACCGGCGCGCAGCGACACGCGCCTAGCGCAGGCCACCCACGGCCCGAGCCGGCCTCGCGGGCCCCGCTACAATGACGCCACGCGCATCTGGCGCAGGCCACCCACGGCCCGAGCCGGCCTCGCGGGCCCCGCTACAATGACGCCA
>Ga0070707_100006016_pt1 | contig 11322 bp, 13 predicted proteins | sample KBSK5502metaG_FD_65468 | JGI IMG/M metagenome (GOLD analysis project Ga0070707, IMG submission 65468) | Corn, switchgrass and miscanthus rhizosphere microbial communities from Kellogg Biological Station, Michigan, USA - KBS K5-50-2 metaG | ecosystem: Host-associated > Plants > Roots >... | reverse complement strand
AACATGAGCTTCCGCTCAGCGCCGATTCCGGCCGTTCGGGGCCGGCTCCCACTTGCTCCGGTCGCCCGCGGCGGAGCTACGCCAACTAGGCCAGCAGAGCAGACTGAAGGGCCATCGGGCGGTTCCGAATTTCGGAAATCGGCCGCGGTTCGGAAGGAGGAGGCGCAAAATTTTTCGCATCTCCCGAACGCCCGGTTTTCCCCGAGTAGACGGCGCTCAAGAACGGGGGCGCATCGAGCATCGCGATGATACGCGAGCTAAGCAATCAGTGCTTTGCAGATTTGACCGCGAAATTGGCCGCCGTGATTGCTATGTGCTTACTGGCGGCCCGATGCTTCGGGCCGCCATCTTTTAAGCTATTGAGAAGATTGGTAGCGGGGGAGGGATTTGAACCCCCGGCCTTGGGATTATGATTCCCCTGCTCTAACCAACTGAGCTACCCCGCCGGGAGGCCCCGGATATAGGAGATGACCTCGGGAGGGTCAAGCGCGGCTCATGCCGCGTCAGCGCCCTGCTCCCGCGCTTGTTTCGCCGCCTGTTTCTCGGGGCCGCGACGGATCCAGCCGCCGCCGAGGAGCCGCTCGCCATCGTACAGAACCGCGGCCTGACCGGGCGCTACCGCCCCCGCCGGCGCGGACAGCAGCAACTCTGCCGTCCCGGAAGCAGCGCCCGGATGGAGGGTCGCGGGCACCGGTACCTGGGTCGAGCGCAGCTTGGCCGAGACCTGCACCCCCTGCCCCGCCGTCAGCGGCGCGCCGAGCCAATTGAGTTCACCGAGATAAACTCGTGTCTCGCGGAGGGCGCTCTTCGGGCCGATCACGACCCGGCGGTTCTCGGGGTCGAGCCGCAGCACGTAAAGCGGTTCGGCTGCGGCAATCCCGAGCCCCTTGCGCTGGCCGACCGTGAAATGGGCGATGCCGTGATGTCGCCCCAGCACCCGCCCGCTCCGGTCGACGATGTCGCCGGGCTCGCCGGCTTCCGGGCGCAATCGCTCAACGACCGCCGCGTAGGATCCCTGCGGCACGAAGCAGATGTCCTGGCTGTCAGGCTTGGCCGCCACCGGCAAGGCGAAATCGCGCGCCAGCCGGCGGGTCTCGTCTTTCGGCAGGGCGCCCAATGGAAAACGCAGAAAATCAAGCTCGCTGCGGCTCGTGCGGTAGAGGAAATAGCTTTGGTCACGCGTCATATCGCCAGCGCGGTGCAGCTCGGGGCCATTCGGCCCGACGACGCGGCGCACGTAATGCCCGGTCGCCAGCGCGCTGGCGCCGAGCTCCTGCGCGGTCGCCAGCAGATCACGAAACTTGATGCGCTCATTGCAGCGGACGCACGGGATCGGCGTCTCGCCGCGGCGATAGGCCTCGGCGAAATCCTCGATCACCTCAGCGCGAAACCGCGCCTCGTAATCGAGCACATAGTGCGGGATGCCGAGCTGCGCGGCGACGCGGGCGGCGTCACGCACATCCTGTCCGGCGCAGCACGCTCCTTTTTTGCCGACCGCCGCACCATGATCGTAGAGCTGCAAGGTGATGCCGACGACATCAAACCGGGCCTTGGCGAGAAGCGCCGCCGCGACCGAGGAATCCACCCCACCCGACATCGCGACGACAATGCGGTGAGCGGCCGGATTGCCCGGGAGGTCAATGTCAGAGAGAGGCGTCATCGCGCCGCAGCGAGGCCCATCTGCCAGAAATCGGCTTCGAGCCGGGCGGCGGTCGTGAATGTCGCCGCAAGCGCCGGCAGGCGCCCTTCCCCGCCGCGCCGCACAAACTGCTCGTCGAGCGCCGCCGCGGCATCGCGCGCGAGCGCTTGATACTCGTCGCCGGCATACATCGCGAGCCAGTCGCGATACGGGTTGCCATCGTGCCGCGTTGCTGGATTCGCCATCCGCTCGGCGGCGATCTCGGCATAGCCGATGACGCAGGGCGCCAGCGCAATTTCGAGATCGAGCCGGTCGCCCGCCAAGCCGCGATCGAGCACGAAGCGGGTGTAGGCGATGGTTTCCCGCGCCTCCGGCTCGGCATTCATCGCCGCCTCCGACAAGCCCCAACCACGGCAGTAGTCGATGTGCAGTCCGATTTCGACATCCAAGGTCGCCGTGACCAGCGACTGCGCCCGACGCATTTCGGACAGCGTGTCCGATTTGTAGACCGCGAGACCCCAGGCTCGGGCGAAATGCAGCAAGAACAGGTAATCCTGAACGAGATAGCGGCGGAACGCCGCCTCCGGCAGATCGCCGCGGGCAAGGCCGAGCACGAACTCGTGCCGCGTATAGGCGGGCCAGACCTCGCCCGCGGCATCGACCAGCCGCCCGTACAGCGCCCCGGAAATCATCGCTGCATCATGTTGCGGGTCGCGGCGGGCAGCCGCACGGTCAACCCGTCGAGTTCCTCGGTTATGATGATCTGGCAGCCGAGCCGCGAGGTGGCGGTCAGGCCAAAAGCGAGGTCGAGCATGTCTTCCTCGTCCTCGCTAGCGTCCTGCAGCAATTCGTACCATTCCGGATCGACGATTACATGGCAGGTCGAGCACGCCAGCGAGCCCTCGCAGGCGCCCTCGATATCGACGTCGTTGCGGTGGGCGATTTCGAGCACAGACAGCCCGAGCGGCGCATCAACCTCCCGCCGGGTGCCGTTGCGTTCAATAAAGATCATTTTCGGCATACGTTGGAACCTGCTACGGCGCCGCGATCCGAGGCGCCAGATCCTCAGCCAGGATCGCGGCCGCCAGAGCCCGCGGCCTAGCGATCTTGTCGGGCGTCACAATGCGCAACAACACCAGTTCGGCCTCCGCTACCGCGCGCTGTAAGGTCCCTACAACCGGCTCATCGGCCACCAGAACCGCGTGCGTCACCGGCCGGGCCATGGCGCGCTCAGCGCGCAGCCGGGTCCGTTCGAGCAGCACCCGCCACTCAGAGATCGGCGCTGTCGGTGAGGGCACCGTCAGATCGACCTCGAAGCCGTCGCGGTCGGCCAGCACAGCGGCATTGCCGCCGATCGCGACCGCGACCTCCGCTACCGGACCGCTGGCGTCGATCCCGACCGCCGCGCCCGGCGCATCGGGATCAGCGGGCGAGCCGTCCGGCTCCTCGATTTGAAACAGTTTCACAACTCACCACCTTCGGACCGCAGCCGTCGAAGCAGCTTGCGGGCAAGACGCCCGCGGTTCCGATTATCGCCGTCCTGATAGTTAAACGTGGAAAGACTCGCCGCAGCCGCAGCGGCCTTTTTCGTTCGGATTGCGGAAGACGAAGCCGGATTCCAGCTTTTCTTCGACGTAATCCATTTCGGTGCCGATGATGAACATGACAGCCTTCGGGTCCACCAGGACCGTGACCCCCTTGTCCTCTACCACCTCGTCGTATTTGCCTTTTTCGTCGGCGTATTCGAGCGTGTAGGTCAGGCCCGAGCAGCCACGCGCCCGCACCCCGACCCGCACCCCGATCGAGGGCTTGCCGCGGCTGGCGAGCAGCGCCTGGATGCGCTGCGCTGCGGAATCCGTCACGACCAAAGCCTGCTTTTGCGCCATATGCGTTCTACTCCCGATGCCCCTCATATCGCCGGCATCGAACAATCCGTCAACCTGATGTAGGGATGCCGCCGGCGTTCTGCACCCGAGAAACCGCGGCGGCGATCGCATCGACCGCGAAATCGGCCTCCGCTGCAGTGGTAAACCGGCCGAGCCCCAAGCGGATCGAGGCATTCGCCCGGTCGTCCGACAAGCCGAGCGCCCGCAGGACATAGGAGGGCTCGACGCTGGCCGAGGTGCAGGCCGAGCCGGTCGACATCGCCACGCTCGGACAGGCCTGGATCAGCGCCGACGCGGTGACCCTCGGAAACGAGACATTGATATTCCCGGGCAGGCGATGATCGAGGTCGCCATTGAGCTGCAGATCGGGAACCCGGCGGCGGAGATTGGCATAGAGCCGGTCGCGCAACTCGCGCAGACGCCGCGCCTCCTCGGCCATTTCCGCGCCGGCCAGCGCCGCGGCCCGGCCCAGGCCGATGCAAAGCGGCGTCGGCAATGTCCCCGAGCGTAGCCCCCGCTCCTGCCCGCCGCCATCGATCAATGGCAGCAGCCGCACCCGCGGCCGTCGTCGAATGTAGAGGGCGCCGACCCCTTTCGGGCCGTAGATCTTATGCCCCGAGATCGACATCAGATCGAGCCGCATCGCCTCGACATCGAGCGGTATCTTGCCAAACGCCTGCGCCGCATCGGTGTGGAACAGGACGCCGCGGCTGCGGCACAGGGCGCCGATTTCGGCCAGCGGCTGAATCACGCCGATCTCGTTATGCGCCGCCATCACCGAAACCAGCAGCGTGCGGTCGGTGATCGCCGCGGCCAGTCGATCGAGGTCGACAAGGCCGTTCGGCTCGACCGGCAGATAGGTCGCCGTAAAGCCTTCACGCTGCAAGGCGACGGTGCTTTCGAGGACGCATTTGTGCTCGGTCGTCAGGGCGATCAGGTGATCACGAACCTTGCTCCCGGCCGACGGGTGCGCGCGCGCGAAATGCGCCGCGCCCTTCAGCGCGAGATTATTGGCCTCGGTGGCGCCCGACGTGAATACGATCTCGCGCGAGTCGGCACCGATCAGCCGCGCGACCTCGCCGCGCGCCGTCTCGATTGTCGCCATCGCGTTGCGGCCGTAGACATGGCTCTCGCTGTGCGGATTGCCGAAATGCTCGGTGAAATAGGGCAGCATCGCTTCGAGCACGCGCGGGTCGAGCGGCGTCGAGGACTGGTTGTCGAGATAGATCGGCAGCGTGTTCGGCCACTCCGCAAGCGCTACATTTGACGCGCTCATGCCGCCCTCGCTGCGGTGCCGCGCGCGCCGATCCGCCGGTACATTGCGGTCCAGACCATCAGGAAATGATCGATATCGGCCTCCGTCGTGCTCCAGCCGAGGCTCACGCGGATGGTCGAGCCGGCAATCTCCGCTCCAAGGCCCATCGCCTCTAGCACATGGCTGGGGCCGACCTTGCCGGAGGAGCAGGCGGCGCCAGCACTGACCATCACCCCATCGAGATCGAGCGCGATGACTTGCGTCTCGGCCGAGATCGTAAGAAGCGCGATTGCGGTGGTATTCGGCAGGCGTGGCGCGGCGGCGCCGATCACGATCGCCTCCGGCGCGGTCGCGAGAAGCGACGTTTCAAGCCCGTCGCGTAGCTCGCGGATCCGATCGTAACCGGAGAGGCCATTTGCTGCCGCGGCCGCAGCGGCATCGAAACCGGCGATGCCGGGCAGGTTCTCGCTGCCGGCGCGACGGCCGCGCTCCTGGCCGCCGCCGCGGATCATCGGCGTGAGCTCGGCCGGGCCGCGCACGATCAGTGCACCGATCCCCGGCGGCCCACCGAGCTTGTGGGCGGACAAACTCACCAGATCGGCGCCAATTTCGGCGACATCGATCGGGATCTTGCCGGCTGCCTGCACCGCGTCGCAGTGGAACAGCGCGCCATGGCGGTGGGCAATCGCACCGATCTCTGCGACGGGCTCAATAACGCCGGTCTCATTGTTGGCAAGCATCACCGAAACCAACGCCGGACGCGGATCGCAGACGAGTTGTTCCTCGAAGCGGACCAGATCAACGATACCATCCGCACCGACCACGACGCGCTCGGCTGTCGGCACCGCTTGCAACACCGAACTGTGCTCAACGGCGGAGACAAGAACCCGCTCCCGCCCGCCGCCCAACAGCGCCAGATGGTTGGCCTCGGTGCCGCCGCTGACAAAGACGACACCCTCGGGATCGCCGCCGACCAGCGCCGCGACCGCTTCTCGTGCTTGCTCGACCATCCGCCGCGCGGCCCGGCCCCACCGGTGCACCGAGGAAGGATTCCCGCAATGGCCAAGCGCTGCCGTGATCGCCGCCGCAGCCTCCGGGCGCAGCGGCGCAGTCGCGTTCCAATCGAGGTAGGTCTCACGTCGGTTCATGGGGATTAGGATGCTTTGGCGGCCCGATAATCTTCGCGTTGCGCGAGACCGCTGGTGCCCAAGATGCGCCGCTCGCAGACATCGCCCAGCGATACGGAGCTCAAATAAAGGTGGATTTGGTTGCTCAACTCTTCCCACAAATCATGCGTCAAACATCGGCTGCGGTCGATGCGGCAGCCAGTAGGAGCGCCGGGGGTACATCGCACTGCGTGGATCGGTTCGTCGACTGCGAGGACGATATCCGCGATGCGCGTATCGTCGCGGTGAAAGGCCAGCAGGTAGCCGCCGCCCGGACCCCGCACGCTTTTGACGAGCCCACTGCGGCGCAGTTTGGCGAAGAGCTGCTCCAGGAAGGGCAGCGAAATCTCTTGCCGTTCGGCGATATCGGAAAGGCACACCGGCGCACCGTTGCTGTGGCGCGCAAGATCGACCATCGCCATCACCGCGTAGCGAGCTCTGGCGCCGAGTTTCATGGGTTTGCCCTCGCAACGCGGGGACGGATTTGCTCGGGCGGCGGCTCGGTCGCCGTCTCGCGTTCGCGTTCCAATTCGGCAAGCCGCACCCGCAGGGCCGCGACCTCATCGAGTAGCGCGGTCAGCGGGCGGGCGATCGGATCGGGGATCTCGCCGCTGATGCCATAAGGCTCGAAAACCGGCGGAGAATCCTCGGTGGCGCTGCGCCGGCCGACTTGGTGCGCCGGGTTGCCGACCATGGTGGCGCCGTCGGGGACTTCCTTTAGCACCACCGAAGCGGCGCCGATGCGGGCGCCATCGCCAACCCGGAACGGCCCCAGCACCTGTGCTCCCGAGCCGACGATGACGTTGTTGCCGATCGTCGGATGGCGCTTTTGGCCGCCCTGCTCGCGCGACGGCCGGGTGCCGCCAAGGGTCACCGCGTGATAGAGCGTGCAATCATCGCCGACCTCGGCGGTTTCGCCGATTACGACGCCCATTCCGTGATCGATGAACAGGCGGCGGCCGATCCGCGCGCCGGGGTGGATCTCGATCCCGGTCAGCACTCGCCCCAAATGCGACACGAAGCGGCCAGCCAAATACCAGCGGCGTTGCCACAGCCAATGCGCGAGGCGGTAATAGAGCAAGGCCTGAAAGCCGGGATAACACAATACAACCTCAAGCCGCGATCGAGCCGCCGGATCGCGGGCCAAAGTCGCATCTATCTCGTCTCGCAGGTTTCGGAAAGGCATCGCCGTCACTATGTTATCGTCAGGTTTTCCGACGGGCCGCCGCTGGCGTGCAGGGGCTCGCGGAACACCGAGGACAGCATATAATTGTCCAACTAATGCGATCAAGTATGAGGACGAGGGTGGCAGGAGCATTGCTAAGCCAAAATAGGGTGCTTACCCGACCTATGGGGTTGGATTTATCTCGGGCTCACCATGCCTGAGGTCATCATCAATGGTCCGGAAGGACGGATCGAGGGCCGCTATCACCATGCCCGCGGCGGCACCGCGCCGATGGCGCTGGTGCTGCATCCGCACCCGCTGCACGGCGGGACGATGAACAACAAGCTGGTCTATACGTTGTATCAGTGCTTTGTCCGCCGCGGTTTTTCGACGTTGCGCTTCAATTTCCGCGGCGTCGGGCGCAGCCAGGGCAGCTTCGACCGCGGCGAGGGTGAACTCGCCGATGCGGCGGCGGCGCTCGATTGGCTGCAGGGCTACAACCCGAATGCCGTGACATGCTGGGTCGCCGGCTATTCGTTCGGCGCTTGGATCGGCATGCAGCTGCTGATGCGCCGTCCCGAGATCGATGCCTTCATCTCGGTGTCCCCCCCGGCCAACCAATACGATTTCAGCTTCCTCGCGCCCTGCCCGTCCTCGGGGCTGATCCTGCAGGGCGACCAGGACAACCTGGTTCCTGCCGAGTCGGTCCAGAAGCTGGTTCACAAGCTGTCGCATCAGCGCGACATCAAGATCGATTACCGCAAGATCTCCGGAGCCGACCATTTCTTCCTCGACAGTTCGGAGACGGTGGCGACGCATGTCGATGCGTATATCGAGGCGCATGCGCGGATCGGCGAGCGCGCCGCGCCGGCATCGGCAGGCCGCGGCCGCTAACCGCTTCAGGGTTTCGGGCGGGCGGCGCGCAATGCCGCCCACACGACCCCGCCAATCCCGATCAGGGTCAGGCCGCCGAAAACCAGAAGCATCGTGTTGGCGGAACCGATCAACCGATCGCTGAGCTCGCCGACCGCATCACCGACGAACAGCAGCATCGGCGCCCAGACCAGAGCCGAGGTCACATTGGCAAACCAGAAACGCCCACGCGGCATCTGCATTATGCCGGCGGCAAGCGGGATCACCGCCCGGATCGGGCCGAAAAATCGGCCGATGAAGACGCTTTTGCCACCGTGGCGCTCGAAGAACAGGATCCCTCGCGACAGCAGATCAGGGTGCCGTGCGAACGGCCACAGCCGGACGATCCCGCCGCCGAAACTCCGTCCAAACCAATAGGATACCGAGTCGCCGAGCACCGCGCCGAGCACAGCACCCAGCAGGATCGGCAGGTATGGCAAGGTTCCATCCGACAGCAGCGTGCCAGCCGCGATCAGGACCGTGGTGCCGGGAAACAGGAGGCTGACAAACGCGAACGACTCGCCGAACGCGGTGATGAACATGACCAGTGCGGCCCAATCCGCATGTGCCTTGATGAAATCGAGCAGCGGTTGAGCGACAGCATCCATGAATTGCGTCGTGAGGCGCGAGAAGAGGCAAGCAGCCCGCGGTATATGCGGGAACGGCCGCTACCGGACAAGGGCGCGCTTGATCACGCCGCGGCACCGCTGTGGTTCAAAGGGACGGATTTCGCGCGAACCGATATCATGCGCGTGAGCTGAACCGATCCTAAGGGAGCCTCGGTGGGCTACGCGGAAACGCTCGGTGGGACCCGCTACGTCTTTCCGGATTTGAAGACGCTGCTGGCGCGCGCGACGCCGCCGCGCTCGGGTGACCGGCTCGCCGGACTCGCCGCCGCCTCTATGACCGAACGGGTGGCGGCGCAGCGCGCGTTGGCCGATCTGCCGTTGCGCCGAGTGATCGAGGATCCGGTCGTCCCGTACGAGGCGGACGAGATCACCCGGCTGATCATCGATACACATGACCGCAATGCCTTCGCGCCGATCGCCTCGATGACAGTCGGAGAACTGCGCGATTGGCTGCTCTCGGACGCAACCGGCACGGCCGCCCTCACCCGGCTCGCGGCCGGGTTGATCCCAGAGATCGTCGCCGCGGTATCGAAGATCATGCGGCTGCAGGATCTGGTGAGTGTCGCCGCGAAATGCCGGGTCGTAACCCGGTTCCGTAATACGATCGGACTTGAAGGAAGGCTATCGACGCGGCTGCAACCCAATCACCCGACCGATGATGTGCGCGGTATTGCCGCCTCGATCCTCGACGGGCTGATGTTGGGCTCGGGGGATGCCGTGATCGGCATCAATCCGGCGACGGACAGCCTTGAGAAATATCTCGAGCTGACCCGTTTTCTCGACCAGCTGCGTGAACGGTTGGATCTGCCCGGCCAGGGTTGCGTGCTGGCGCACGTGACGACGGCGCTGGCGGCGATCGAGCGCGGCGCACCGGTGGATCTGGTGTTTCAGTCGGTCGCCGGCACCGAAGCGGCGAACCGCCATTTCGGCGTCGATCTCGCTCTGCTCGGCGAGGCTCGCGAGGCGGCGCGCTTGCTCGGCCGGGGCACAATCGGCACCAATGTCATGTATTTCGAGACAGGCCAGGGCAGCGCGCTGTCAGCCGAGGCGCATCACGGCGTCGATCAGCAGACGCTCGAAGCGCGGGCGTATGCCGTCGCCCGCACTTTCGATCCGCTCCTGGTAAATTCGGTGGTCGGGTTCATCGGCCCGGAATACCTCTATGACGGCAAGGAGATCATGCGCGCCGGGCTCGAAGACCATTTCTGCGGCAAGCTGCTCGGCCTGCCGATGGGGTGCGATGTCTGCTACACCAACCATGCCGAGGCCGATCAGGACGATATGGACGCGCTGCTGACATTGCTCGGGGTCGCCGGCTGCACCTACATCATGGGGGTGCCGGGTGCGGACGATGTCATGCTGAGCTACCAGAGCAGTTCGTTTCACGACGCGCTGTATCTCCGTCGGATGCTGGGCAAACAGCCCGCCCCCGAATTCGAAGCCTGGCTCGAGCGCATGGGCATCGTCGATGCCGCCGGCAGGCTGACCGGCTCCGAGCGAGCGAATGTGGCGACGGCCCCGCTGCGGCGGCTTCTCGCAGCGCTCGGATGAGCGGCAACCGCAACCTGTCCTGGCCGGCGCTGCGCCGGGCGACGCCGGCGCGCATCGGGCTTGGCCGCAGCGGCACGGGCTTGCCCACTGCCGAGCATCTGGATTTTCAACAGGCTCATGCCCGGGCGCGCGACGCGGTGCATGCCGCGTTCGACGCTGAAACTATCGCTGCGCAGGTACGAGATTGCGGCCTGGAGCCGATCCTGCTGCGCTCATCCGCAGGCGACCGACCCAACTATCTGCGCCGGCCCGATCTCGGCCGTCGCCTTGACGCGGAGTCGCGCGAACGCCTGATCGCTCGCCCGGCGAGGCCGATTGACGTCGTGTTTGTCATTGCTGACGGGCTGTCCGCCACCGCAGTGCATGCGCATGCCGGCGCGTTGCTCGCGGCGACGCTCGAACGGTTCGACCCGGCATTGCGCATCGGTCCGGTCGCGATCGTCGAGGGCGGCCGCGTCGCGATCGGCGACGAGATCGGCGGCATTCTTGGCGCCACGCTCGCGGCGATGCTGATCGGCGAGCGGCCGGGGCTCAGCGCCGCGGATTCGCTCGGCGTCTATATCACCTGGCAACCCGCGCCTGGCACCGTCGACGCGGCGCGGAACTGCCTGTCCAATATTCATGCTGCGGGGCTGCCGATAAAGCCGGCCGCCGATCGGCTTGCCACATTGCTGCAAGCGGCACTGCGCTATCGCATGACCGGCGTCGCGCTCGGCCTGCGGCTCGCGGCCGAGGCATCGCCCCGGATCGGCCGGGGAGGCTAATTCCCACCGTGCTTCACCGCGGCAACACCTATGACGAGATCTATCGCGGCTTTCGCTGGACATTGCCCGAGCGGTTCAACATCGGCGTTGCCGCCTGCGACCGGCATGCCGACGGCAGCGGACGGTTGGCGCTGATCTACGAGGCGCCCGACGGCACGGTCGAGCGCTTCACCTTCGACAATCTGAAACGGCTGTCGAACCGCTGCGCCAATGCGCTAGCTGGTTTCGGAGTGACGGCGGGCGATCGGGTCGCCGTGCTGTTGCCGCAGCGGCCGGAGACCGCGATCGTGCATCTCGCGATCTACAAGTTCGGCGCGGTGGCGGTGCCGCTGTTCGTGCAGTTCGGACCGGACGC
>Ga0070707_100006014_pt1 | contig 11324 bp, 7 predicted proteins | sample KBSK5502metaG_FD_65468 | JGI IMG/M metagenome (GOLD analysis project Ga0070707, IMG submission 65468) | Corn, switchgrass and miscanthus rhizosphere microbial communities from Kellogg Biological Station, Michigan, USA - KBS K5-50-2 metaG | ecosystem: Host-associated > Plants > Roots >... | reverse complement strand
CGCGCCTTCTGCAAGCGCGTTCTGAGATCGGAGAGCCGCGCGGCATCAGGCTGCGGGCGCAGGCTCTCGCGCGAAAGCTGCGTGTTGAGCGAGACCAGATCGTTCTGCGCTCTTTGCTCCTGCGCTTGCTCGCTCGCGGTCATGGCTTTGGTGATGTTGACGCGGCCGCGGCTGAGCACATCGAGCAGCACGCGCGCTTTGGCCCGCTCGGCGTAGGCGAAAGCTTCGCGGGGGTTGTTTTGCGCCAGGAGCAACTCGACCATCGCTTGATAAGGCGAGACTTTGTTTTCAAAGAAGCGCTGCTGTTCCTGTTCGCCGCCCGCGACATCGGCGCGCAGGGCTTCGATCGTGGCGATGGCTTCAGCCAGCGCCTGGCGTGAGGCGGCAGGCTGGTTCAGGGCGTGGTAGGCGCGGCCAGCGAGGGCGCGGGCCTGCCAGAGATGTTCGCGGCTGCCGGTTTGCCTCGCGAGGGTCGCCGCACGGTCGGCGCACTCCAGCGCTTTGGCATAGCTGCCCTGGGCTTGATAAACCTGCCCGATGCTTTTCAGTGAGACGGCCATCCCGGGCTTTTTCTGCATGGCCTCGAACCGCGTCAGGCCCTGTTGGTAATACGCCAGCGCCTGCGTGTAGTCACCCTGGGCGCGGTGGACCTCCCCGAGATCGATCAGCGTCGTGGGGATTTCACTTCCGCTCCCAGCCGCCTCTTTCAGCGCCAGACTTTTCCGCAGATACTCCAGCGCCCGGGCGTAGTCTCCCTGCTCCTTATAAACTACGCCGATGTTGTTCAGCGTGTTGGCGGCCTCCGCCTTCTGTCCCATCGCCTCCTGCAGCGCCAGGGCCTGCTGATAATACTCCAGCGCCTGCGCGTAGCTGCCCTGTTCTTCATGTATTTGCCCGATGTGATTCAGGAAAGTTGAGGTGAACGCCCGGTTGTTCAGCGACTGCGCGAGCGCCAGGCCCTGTTGGTGATGCTCCAACGCCCGGGCGTAATCGCCTTGCTCCTGGTAAGCATTGCCCATGTTGTTGAGTGCCGCACTGACCAGCGCCTTGTTGTCCGCCGCCTGGCCGAGCGCCAGCGACTTGGCGAAATACTCCTGCGCCCGTGGATAATCACCCTGCTCCTTATAAATCAGCCCGAGGTTCGTCAGCGCGTTGCTGGTCGCCGTCTTGTCACCCAACGCTTCACTGAGCGCGAGGCTCTGTCGGTAAGACTCCAAGGCTTGAGCATAATCGCCCTGCAAGGAGTAAACGACCCCGGCATTGTTCAGCGCGTTGGCCATATTCGCCTTGTCCGCGACCGCCTCATTCAGGGCCAGACTTTTCCGGTACGCTTCCAGCGCCTGCGGATAATCACCCTGCGCCTTGTAAACCAGCCCGATGTTATTCAGCGTGCGGGCGGCCTCCGCCTGGTCACCGGCCTCCTCACTGAGCGCCAGGCCCTGCCGGTACAACTCCAGCGCCTGCGCGAGGCGACCCTGCACGTAGTGGACAATCCCGATCCGGTTCAGCCCACGGGCAATGCCAGACCGGTCGCCGATCTGTTCAGCGATCCTTTTCGACAGCTCGTAGAGGGCGATCGCCTGCGCGTAATTGCCCTGCACCCGCTCCCGGTTCCCCACCAGGGTCAGCGCCCTCGCCAGCTCTGCGTTCAGGAGTTCTTTCTCACTGGCCAGCAAAGCTGCTCTCTCCTCGGCGGTCTTGGCCGCTGCCAATGCGGCGGCCAGCTTCTCTTCAGCCTTCGCCGGGCGCACTGGTTCCTGAGCCGGAAACCAGGACGAGAGACAAAGGAGGACGATGACGGCGAAGGAGCACCGAGTCTTGGCATTGGTCATGGGAATCGCCTCCAGTCAGGTTCGGATGTCAATCGTGCGTGATCCGGAGGACACCCCGATCCTTCGGATGGCGCCATTGGGCATGTCGTCGTTCTGAGCCTGACGGTGAACCGTGGGTTATTGCAAGTCCGAACCCAGCCTGTTCCGCAAAGTGGGCGCATGGTAACGCGGGGCGGGAGGCAAGTCAAACCAAGCCGACCCGGCGCTGTTGGCTTGAGCTCGGCAATTTTTTTCTGGCGCGCGGCGGAGGCCGGTAATATGCGCCCCGCTTTGGTCTCATCTCTCCACAGCAGACAACGATAAGGCAGGATGGCGCGGAGGCCGCACTGCCTTAGCTCATTAACCAGTTGGAGCTGAGAATGGATGAAAAACTCATGCGACCCATGACTTCATTGATCACCCGCATCACTAGCCATCATCCACCTGGAAAGGAGCAACACCGAGGCTGACTAAATTAACCGTAACGCACCCGTGAGGGAGCGCCATTAACCACAAAGGAGCACATCCGATGAACGCGAAACACCTCTTCCAGTCTTTGATTCTCTCGACGCTCGTCGCTCTCGCGGCCAGCGCCACACCGGCGCAAGCGATCCGCCAGCGAGGCTGCGTGGGGTATCCCACCGCCCGCCCGGCCACACCTGCGGCCGTGGGCAACAACCTCGGCGCCGAAACGCAAGCGGCGCCGGAGGCGGTTCAGGACAGCGGCCTGCCCGACCTCATCGAACGGCAGCGGAAAGCCATCGTCGGCAGTTGGTTTATCACCCTCGGCTGCGGGTGCAAAATCCTCGCCTCGTTCACCGGCGATGGGATCTTCTCCGAGGTGGGCCAGGGCGACATCCAGCCTGTTGGTTCGCCGAATCCGTCGAGCACCGCGGGTTACGGCACCTGGACGTACAACGGCGGGCGGCAATTCGCGGTCACGTTTCTCATCATCGGCTACGACGTGGAGACGGACGAATTCAAGGGCACGCTCAAAGTCCGCATCAATCTGACGCTCAATGAGGCCGGAGATCAATTGACCGGGACGGACAAAGCGGACATCTTCGACCCCGAAGGCCACCTGGTCGATAGCTTCACCACGGGCACGATGCAAGGCACGCGCATCAAGGTCGAGCCGCTGAATTGACCCGTGCCCTCCAGCGGCAGGTCCCATTAACCACCTTCGTCAAGCCTAAAGGAAAGGAGGAGAGCAGCCATGACCGACCAGCTTGAACTCAATCTCGAAGAGCTTGAGCCCGTGGTCGCCCCTGGGGTTGTGTGGGGCACCTAAGTGCAGGGCGGGAGGTGGGGGCAGTGCCAGGTGGCTGGCCCGCTGCCTTCCACCTTCACGAGGAGATCAGCGGGCCAGCGCTGGCCAAGCGCATCAAGGTCGAGCCGCTGAATTGAAGAGGCCACGCCCTCTGCTTCATTCGGCCATCAGCAATGTCGTTGAGCAACCTGATAGAAACCAAACCATCTCGGAGGAAATCATGATGCACAAACACTGGCTCCACCGCTTACTCATTCCGGCGCTGCTCCTGGCGGCGCTCCTCGTGCCTCCCCTCGAGGCCAAACCTCGCCTCACCCGCACGGCCCTTGGGGGCGTCGCCGCTCAGAGCGAGAGCGCGCGGCAGCAACGGGCCGCCGCCGAACTCTGGCGACGCACCGAACTCTACTTCGGTTCTTCCAAACCCGACGGCACGGCCGTCACCGAGGCGGAATTTCAGCAGTTCGTCGACACCGAAGTGACGCCCCGCTTCCCGGACGGCCTGACAGTGCTCGTCGGCTACGGCCAGTTCCGCAACTCGGCCGGGGTGATTGTCAAGGAACGCTCGATGGAGCTGATCCTGCTCTACCCGCCGCAACTGCGCGAGGCCGACCGTAAGATCGAGGCCATCCGCGCCGCCTACAAGCTGGCCTTCCAGCAGGAGTCGGTGCTGCGGGTCGACAGTCTGGCGGCAGTCTCGTTCTGATGAGACGAACGCTCGGCTTGCTCGAGATCTGATCCCGGCTCAGACCTCGAGGGCGCGGCGACGATCCAACCACCGCGCCCTCACTCAGGCCAGCCCGACGCGCCGCCGCAGGTCGGTGCAACGCGCACCCGTGCGCAGGCTATCGCGACGTTTGATCATTCTTTGAGAAATGTTTGGGAAACATTACTGAGGACAGATTGAAATCACCCGACGGAGCGCTTATGAGTGAGCAGTCAAAGCCCAGCTATCAGTTCGGCCCCTTCCGTGTGGACACGGCCGAGCGCCAACTGCTGCGCGACGGGGCGCCGGTGGTGCTGACGCCGAAGGTCTTCGACCTGCTGCTGGCGCTCCTCGAACGCCGCGGGCACGTGCTGGAAAAAGATGCGCTGATGCAGCGCGTCTGGCCCGACACGATCGTCGAGGAGAACAACCTGACGGTCAATATCTCGGCGCTCAGGAAGGCGCTGGGCGGCAGGGCGGGTGAGTTGCCTTACATTGAGACGGTGCCACGGCGCGGCTACCGGTTTGTGTCTGCGGTCAAGCTGCTGGAGGAAGAGGACGCGGAATTGGTCGTGGAGAAGTACTCAGCGTTAAGCGTGACCATGGAAGAGGAAGAGGTTGAGCGACAGGGCGACGGGGCGACAGGGCGACGGGGCGACGAGGCAATTGGGTGGCAAGCCAACGAGGAGAGTAATCTCACCTCGCCCCCATGCGACTCTCCGGTGGAGAGTCGCCCTATCGCCCCGTCGCCCCCTCGCCGCCTCTTCCGCTGGCTACTGATCGCGGCTGGAGTGGCAGCATTGGTCGTGCTGGCCGCCGCGGCCGTCTCCGGCCGCCTTTCACGCCCAGCAGACCCGCGACCCGGCGCCGCGGTCAAATCAATCGCGGTGCTGCCGTTCAAGCCGCTGACGGCTGACGGCCGTGACGACTCCCTCGGGCTGGGCATCGCCGATGCCTTGATCACGCGGCTGGGCAATCTCAAACAGGTCACCGTGAGACCCACGAGTGCGGTGCGCAAGTATGTCGCTCAGGACCAGGAGCCGACCTCCATCGGACGCGAGCTGCGCGTCGAGGCCGTGCTCGAAGGCAGTCTTCAGCGGTTCGACGACCGCATCCGCGTGAGGGTGCAGCTCATCGGTGTCGGGGACGGGCGCCACCTCTGGGCCGACCAGTTCGATGAGCAGGGCACGGACTTGTTCGCGGTCCAAGATGCGATCTCCGGGCATCTGCTCGGCGCGCTCACGCCGGGCCTGAGCGGTGAGGGGCCGCAACGGCTCTATCATCCCGAGCATTCCGTGGCCCATCAGCTCTCTCTGAGAAGCCGGTAAAGAGAGCGGCTCGACCGCTACCCTTGATGAGCACCCCTGCGCTCCCAGGTGATACTGCTGGCGAATTCGTCAAACCGAACAGCGAGCGCGGCAATTGTCCGACAAGCTGCCAGCTTGTCGTCGGCTGGCGGTCACAACTAAGGGGTATGAGTGCGAACCTCAGCGACAAGCTGGCAGCTTGTCGGACCTCGCTGAATTCGCCAGCAGGATCCCAGGGCCAGGCTTGAGGCCGGACTCTAAACATCTGCTGTGACAGACGCGGCCGGAGTCTTGGTCTGAGGCCCCGCCGTGTGGATGAGCCTGACCGTCTTGCCGCTTTCCACGCGCAAGTCGTCCGAAGGGATGGCCTGAATTCTTTCGCCATCGGTCTCGGGCGTAAACGGGAGCAGGCCGATGGCGCGGTTGCGCCCGGACTGCTTAGCGAGGTAGAGGGCGCGGTCGGCCAAGTTGATCACTCCTTCGGCGGCCTCCGGGGAGTTCTCCTGGGGCGAGAAGGGGAAGGGAACCCACCCGGCCGAAAGAGTCACCTGGAGCTGTTGCCCGTCGGGCAGCGTGATGAGGTCCGACCCGATCGCCTGCAGGAGCCGTTCGGCCAGCACGGGGCCGCCGGCCCGGTTGTTTTCGCGCGCCACGACGAGGAACTCTTCGCCGCCCCAACGCAGGATGAAATCGGAGGCCCGCACGACGGTGTGCAGTCGCCGCGAGACTTCCCGCAGCACCTGGTCGCCGGCCTCGTGCCCATGCCGGTCGTTGATCTGTTTGAAGTGGTCGATGTCGAGCACGCAGATGAGCACATCCTGGTTGCGGTTCTCGCCCGCCCCCAGCGCCTGGTTGAAGAAGGCCCGCTGCACTCGCGCCAGCTCTTGGCCGATCACCAGCTCGTAGAAGCGGCGGTTGCGCATGCCGGTGAGCGGGTCGGTCAGCGCCGCCTCTTCCAACTCGCGGTTGGCGCGCTCGATCTCCTCGGCCTGCCGCTCGAGGATCTCTTTCTGGTGCGTGATCTCGGCGTTCTTCTCTTGCAAGCGCCCGGCGGACTTCTTCTTCAGCCGGTAGCCGTAGACCAGGGCCGCGATCGCGAGCAGCGCTGAGACGAAGGCGCCGACGAGCGACTCGCGCATCACCGAATTGAGCCTCGCTTCCTTCTGAAGCATCTCGATCCATTTGGCCTGCCTCTCCGTCTCGTCGCGCGAGCGGCCGAGTTCGAGGTCCTGGATATGGCGGTCGCGGGCGAGCATGGCCAGCTCACGCTCTTTCGTTTCGATGGAGAGTTGGTTGAGCTGCTGGTCGCGCTCGAGGCTCTGGATGCTGAGGCGCTGGCGGGCGAGCGCGAGGGTTTGGATCTGCCGGTCGCGGCGCAGCAGTTCGATCTCCTGGCCTTGGAGTGCGAGGTCCTTCTCCTTCATCCGCAGCTCTTGATCTTTCTTCTCCGTCTGGTAGCGCTTCTCCAATTCGGCGGCCCGCTTGGTGGCCGCCTCGCTGGCGATCTGTTGGTGGATCTCGCTCGCCCGGCGATGGGCCGCCAGCGCCTGCTCGAAATCTTTCATCGCGGCGTAGGTCTCGGAGAGGTCGAAGTAGGTGTTGCGCAGGGTGGCCTTCGCCCCGGCTGCCTCACCCGCCTTCAGCGCCCGCTTGAGGCAGTCGAGCGACTTGGCGTATTGGCCCAGGTTGCGGTAGATGCCCCCGAGGTTGTCGAGCGAAGCGGCGAGCCCTTCCTGGCCGCCGAGTTCCTCCCACATCTGCGCGGCCCGAAGCTGCGCCTCCAATGCCTTCGGATAATCCGCCTGATTCTGGTGGGCCAAGCCGATATTGGTCCAGGTCAAGGCGATGTTTGGCTTCTCCTTCAGCTCTTCCCAGAGGCGCAAGGCGCGGGCGTGGGCCGCTTGGGCTTTGGCGTGTTCGCCCAGGTTGGTGTACATCAGCCCGACGTTGTTGGCGGCGGCGGCAATCGCCCGCTTCTCACCCAGCTCTTCGCTCAGGCGCAGCGAGTGGAGGGCATACTGCAAAGCTTTCTGCTCGTCGCCCAGGTCGCCGTAGACGACCACCAGATTATTGAGCGTCGTAGCCAGGCCGAGCTTGTCGCCCAACTCTTCGCGCACGCGCAGGGATTGGAGGTGATACTCGACCGCCTTCGCGTTATCGCCCAGAATGTGGTAGACCAGCCCCAGATTGTTGAGCGCATTGGCGCGGCCCAGCTTGTCGCCCAATTCTTCGTTGAGACTCAGGGCGCGGCGGTAATACTCTATCGCCTTCTCCGGCTCGCCCAGGCCCCGGTAAATGATGCCGATGCTATTCAAAGACTGAGCGGCGCCCTGCTTATCGCCGATCTCTTCGCGCAGATGCAAGGCCCGGAGTTGGGTCTCCAGCGATTTGGGGACTTGGCCCAGGCTCCGGTAAGCGATGGCGATCTGGCCGAGCGAGTCGGCGATGCGGCGCTTGTCGCCGACCTCCTCGCTGACGCGCAGGGCTTCTTGATGAAGGCTGAGCGACTTCTCTCGCTCGCCGAGTGCGCGCAGGGCCTTGCCAGCGAGGTTCAGCGCTCTGGGCAGCAACCGCCGGTGGCCGGATTGGCGAGCCAACTCAGCGCCGCTTTCACCAAAGCGGAGCGCCTCTTGATGCTTGCCGCCGGGCAGCGAGGCTTCGCCCAAGTTGACGAGCGCCCGCGCTTCCTCCTCTCGGTTCCGGTCGGCCCGTGCGCGGGCCAAGGCCTGCTGCGCATACTCCAGCGACTTGCGCGACTCCTGGCTCAGATAGGCTTCCGCCAAATCATTGAGCAAGCCCGCCTGCTTGCGCACCGGCTCGGTCTTCAATCTCGCTTCCAGGTCCGCCAGCGTGCGGCTTTGGGCGTTGAGCGCGGGCGCGAAGGACAGGCCGACGAGCAGGCAAAGCAGATAAGGTCGCATGGAGAACGCTCCTCGGGGGCATTGACGACGTCAACCGTGAGCGGGGCTCCAGGGGCGCTGTTGTGGGCTTCAAGCCGCGGGCTAAAGATGCCAGCAATACGCCGGGTTTGTCCAGCAGAATTTTGCCTCGGACTTTCACATCAGTGCGATGATGACTGATGTATTAAAGGTGATGGGGGTTATCACGCAGTTTTCCGGTGATGTTGTTCGTAGACTTTCCGAAAGGCCCGAAGGGTGATCTCTTCAGTGGTGAGCTTCCGGCGAGCCGGGCGCGTCCCGTTGCGGCTCGCGGCTGTGTCGGCAGCGCTCGCTTTCTTTTTCGTCGCGCGTTTGGTGGCCTTTGGTTTTGCGGTTGTCGTCTTTGCCATATGGCTCTACTGTATCACGAGGCGCATCGCTCCGGTCATTGATTTCAATCAGAGTTGAAGGCGGCGGAATCAGTCAAGCGGCGGCTCGATAGCCGATGATTTCAATGGTGGGCTGGATGATGTTTTCGGCGCCACAAGCAAAGCAGGGGATGATCCATTCGCTGTGGTCACGCTCGGGGGCAGCGGTGAGTTGGCACCGCAGTGTTTGCATTGGAACATAAGGGGTGTGGTTTTTCTTCCCGATTCATCGGGACCCATTGATTAGATTGTAGCACGTGGAGATGAAGGGGTAATGGTTAAGGCTTTGACAGCCTGACCCTTGAAACGGTAAAAAGTATTTCTTGACACCTAGCACTACCCATGATAAAAGGCGCCCCACAAGCCACCTCAGCAAAAAAGCTAGTCGGTCTTACGACGGACCACGGGGACAAGCCAACGGGGACAAGCAAGCGTCCTCATCCTGAGGACGAATGAACTAGTCAAGGGTATAATTCGGTTTTAGGTCTAGCCAATAGAGATGGGAGGGTAACATGGAAAGAAAAGAAACTAATCCTTTCAATCAAGTAATATTAGGGCTTGCAGTTTGTATTGTATCGACAATACTTGGTCTGGTATTAGGAAGCTTGAAGACAAACTCTGCCAAAGCTTACCAGCCGTTACCCTTACCTCAGACGGATGAAAAAGTAATTAGAATAGATAGATTTGCTGAGGAACTTCTAAACTTTAGGGATTTTAGCGTGCGTAACGTCAAGATTGCTCCAGGTCAGACGTTTAGTGCTAACTCCATAGCTGAAAGAAGCGGAGGACAAACTGGGGAATGGCTAGAGAACCTTCAATTCAGCTTTCAAAATAAATCTAACAAGCAAATAACTTATATTACCTTTGGACTCCAGTTCCTTGACACACTGGCTACCGGCCCACTGATGCACTACTCAGGAATAGGGATGGGCGTGAAGCCCAATGCACCTCAGGGAGTAGCAACATCTGAGCCCCTGGCCTTGAACCCCGGCGAGAGTGTCGTCTTCACACTTCCTGCCAAAGAACTAAAAGGGATCAAGGAGTTTCTTGGTCATAGAAATTTTAAAATCGCTGACCTTAATAAGGTAGTCATAACAGTAGGATATATAATATTTGATGACGGCATCAAATGGTCAGGGGGGCATCACTTTAAACCAAATCCCAATGCGCGCGGCGGCTATGAGCAAATCAATCAATAGCTGCACCTAGTAGTAAACACTTCTACATTGCTGTAATGAACTAATGGAGGGGTTATGAAAATCTTCCTCTTGGCATTCGTGTGTTTTATATTTTCATTTAGTTCAGCAACTGGTTTCTCGTCTAGAAGTAGTAATTTAAACCCAAAGTCTACTAGTTTACAAGGTAGTCAATGTCCACCTTGTGGTCAAGATTGCCTTGCAATGGGTGTCGCAGGCTCTACAAACACATATGATGAAGCATGTAGTTTTATCACAACAAATCCTTCACAAATGGAGGTTACGTGTTTTGGTTTAGCTGACTACCATCACGGGAGCGGAAGCAGCGCAGGACGTGATGAGGTCGTAAGATCACAAGTAAATTGTCGCGGTTTTTATGGGCAAGAGCAAACACCATGTAGCTCCATGATTGATGGCGACATTGATGTAGTGACGAATGTTTGTTGCCCTGTAGGGCAGGTCCAGCCTCATAGGGAATGTAATGGTAGTGGAGGGTGCGTTTATATGGATTGGTGTGATAGACACTATTGTAATCAAAATGGAGATTGTCCTTATGGTGTGCCTGGCTGTGAGAACTGCCCTGTGACATACGCAGAGATATATGCTTGTGCTTTGATGGGTGGAAATTATGATTGTGGTATGTGCTATTGCCAACCAAGCTCACCAATCGTTATAGATATTCTAGGGGATGGTTTTAATCTTACTAGCGCTGCTGGTGGGGTAAATTTTGATATTAATGGCGACGGTATTAAAGAACATCTTTCTTGGACAGCGGCAGGTTCCGATGATGCTTGGCTTGTACTAGACCGCAATGGTAATGGGGTAATTGATAACGGTAAAGAACTATTTGGTAATTTTACCTCACAACCTAACCCACCGCGTGGAACAGAAAAGAATGGCTTCTTAGCTCTAGCAGAGTACGATAAACCGGCAAATGGGGGTAATGGTGATGGTCAGATAGACTCTAGGGATGCGATTTTCTCCTCCTTACGGCTATGGCAAGACACCAATCATAATGGTATCTCAGAGCCAAGTGAGTTGCACACTCTTCCTTCACTGGGAGTTGAGTCAATAGACCTTAAATACCAGGAGTCATGGCGCATTGACCAATATGGTAATCGTTTCCGCTATCGAGCGAAAGTTGATGATGCTCGTCATTCACATGTTGGCCGCTGGGCGTGGGATGTGTTTTTGGTAAAAGGGCAATAATATAATCTCGTGGCCAGAGCAGCCGACTAGATCGGCACGTCGTGCGAGGCGCTCTCTGAAGTTAAGCGCCGACGCTTGTCGTAGATCTGCGTGGTGGTCACGTGCCGGTGGCCGGGTAGGTCCTTCCGCCGGGGAGCTTCGGCTTTGGCGAGATCAACCGCCTCTTCGAGTTTGGGATCACGGTCGGCTGCGGCGGGAGCAACTTCTGTCCGACAGGGGTGGTGACGCAGGGGCAGATGGCCGTCTTCCTGGTCCGAGCTTTCAAGCTCTAGGTCGGGCTGATTTCATTTTCCATTTGCCATTGATCAGTTGTCATTGGTCATTGCCTTGGGCGCGGCTCAAGGCAATGACCAATGACAATTGGAAAACGGCAAATGGAGAATGGAAATCTACTGCAAAATTTTCGACCTGTGCAAGTGGGTTTCGCCATGAGAGCAGGGCTCTCTCCCCCGCAAAAGGAGTAAAGCGCAAGATTGGAGTGGAATGAAGAGAGGCCAGATGAGAAGATGGGCGCCGTGACC
>Ga0070707_100006013_pt1 | contig 11324 bp, 8 predicted proteins | sample KBSK5502metaG_FD_65468 | JGI IMG/M metagenome (GOLD analysis project Ga0070707, IMG submission 65468) | Corn, switchgrass and miscanthus rhizosphere microbial communities from Kellogg Biological Station, Michigan, USA - KBS K5-50-2 metaG | ecosystem: Host-associated > Plants > Roots >... | reverse complement strand
CGAACCCAAATCCGCATCTCGCAGAGGACGAGGACTTCGCGCAGTCAGCAGGCAAGGCTGGCCTGGCGTATCCGGATTTGATCGACCGGTTGATCCGGCTGGGGATGAAGACGCTTCGCGATTGAAAAGACAAAGCAAACACCCAACGGTGCGAGCCGGACTGGCGTTAACGCTCAACTTTCAACACAGAGTATCGAATTGAGGCGCCACGGCCCGTGCCTCCCAAAAATTCGAAACTCGCAATTCCGGAGCGCTGATTTAATTCTGGAGTGATGCAGGACGCGATCACCCCGATGATGCAACAGTATCAGCGGCTGCGGAAAAGTATCCCCGCGGATACCCTATTGCTTTTCCGCCTGGGCGATTTTTACGAGCTGTTTTTTGAGGATGCGAAAGCAGCATCAGCGCTGTTGAACGTCGCGTTAACCAAACGCAACGGCGTGCCGATGTGCGGAGTGCCATATCACGCGGCCCAGTCTTACATCGCAAAGCTGATCAAAGCCGGGCGACGGGTCGCGATCTGCGATCAAATGAGCGAACCGCAGCCTGGGAAAATTGTTTCGCGCGACATCACCCAGATCATCAGTGCGGGGACCGTAAGCGAGCTAAATTTGCTTGATGCAAAGCGGGCAAACTATCTCGGCGCGGTCTACGCCGAGAACGGCGCTTTTGGCTTCGCCTACGCCGACCTTACCACCGGCGAGTTTCGCCTGACCCAACGGCAAGATCGACAATCACTGCTGGACGAACTGGCGCGCGTTTCGCCGTCGGAATTGTTGATCAGCGCCGAGCAAAAGGATCAGCTCGGCGAAATCGGTGACATGCTTGAGTACGATAGCTATGCGTTCTTGCCGGAGCACGCGAGCTTCACCTTGTGCGAGCACTTTCAGATCAAATCGCTCGATGGGTTCGGGTGTAGGCACATGCCGCAGGCAGTCGCGGCTGCAGGCGCCATCGTGCATTATCTAAAACATCAGCTTCGCCGCAAAATCGATCATTTCATTTCGCTCCGATGCGATGCGCCGACCGATTACGTGCTGCTCGATGCGGCTACACAAACAAATCTTGAACTGGTCGAATCTCGCAGCCAGCGCGATACCAGTTTGCTCGCGGTGCTCGACCGGACCGGGACGCCGATGGGCGGGCGCAAGTTGCGCGCCTGGATTTTGCAACCGTTGCGCGATCTGATCGAGCTGGGATGCCGTCAGCAAATGATCGCCGATCTCCTGCAGGAACCGGATTTGCTCGCGTCGCTCCGCACCGAATTGAAATCCATTCGCGACATCGAACGGGCGGTTGGCAGGCTTAGCCAAGCGTCAGGTAACGCCCGCGATCTGGTGGCGTTGAAAACTTCACTCGAACAAATCCCAAAGTTAAAAGTAGAATTACAGACACTGCTCGATCGCCTTGCCTTTGGCGCAAACTGCGTGAAAGAATCCGGCGATGTCGAGTTGCTGGCGCAGCGGTTGCAAAACGAAATCCAGGAAATGCCAGCGCTGGCGGAAAAATTGTCGAAAGCAGTGGTCGATGACCCACCTCTGCCCCTGAAAGAAGGCGGGATTTTCCGCGACGGTTACGATGTCGATCTTGACGAGCTGCGACAGGCTTCGCGCGATGGCAAAGACTGGATCAGCCAATTGCAGGAGCGCGAAATTGCCACGACGGGGATTAAGTCGCTTAAGGTCCGCTACAATTCCGTCTTTGGTTATTTCATCGAAGTGACGAAGTCCAACCTGGGCAGCGTGCCGCAGCATTACACCCGCAAGCAAACGACTGTCGGCGGTGAGCGGTTTATAACGCCAGAATTGAAAGAAATGGAAGGCAAGATCCTCGGCGCGGACGAGCGAGCGCGTAATCTCGAGTACGACCTTTTCCAAAAACTTCGCGAAGAAACCTTGCGCGAGCTGGGACCAATCCAAAGAACTGCCGAGGCGATTGCGATTGCTGATGTGATTTGCGCGCTCGCTGAAACGGCGCGGCTTTTCAATTACTGCCGGCCGGCGCTAAACGAATCATTGCGCCTTGTAATCAAAGACGGGCGGCACCCTGTGCTGGATCAAAATTTGATTGACGAAAAGTTTGTGCCTAACGACACGTCGCTCGATGGCCAAGACTTGCGGCTCGCGATCGTGACTGGGCCGAACATGGCCGGCAAATCGACTTACATCCGTCAGGTCGCCCTCATCGCGTTGATGGCACAGATTGGGAGCTTTGTCCCGGCGGCAGCAGCCGAGATCGGACTAGTCGACCGGATTTTCACGCGCGTCGGCGCAAATGACGATCTGGCGCGGGGCCAATCGACTTTCATGGTGGAGATGAACGAGACCGCGAACATAGTAAACAATGCGACTGAGCGCAGTCTGGTCATTCTCGATGAGATCGGCCGCGGCACATCGACGTTTGATGGATTATCGATTGCCTGGAGTGTGGCTGAATTTCTGCACGAAAAGATCAAGGCGCGCACGCTGTTCGCTACGCATTATCACGAGCTCACCAAACTCGCCGAGGAGCGCCAAGGTGTCTGCAACTACAACGTGGCTGTGCGGGAGTGGAATGATCAGATCATTTTCCTGCGCAAAATCGTGCCGGGCGGCGCGGACAAAAGTTACGGGATCCAAGTCGCGCGCCTGGCGGGGTTGCCGAAAGAAATTCTCGATCGTGCGAAGGAAATCCTTTCTCAACTAGAGAAGCCGGACGGCGTTGGAGCCGCCTCGGCCAAACCGAGAAAGAGATCGACAATCGAGCGGGCGAAATCAGACAAACCCCAGCTGGATTTGCTCTAGGATTCGATGGTGTTAACTCGCGCAGATGCACGCATCCTTTTTTCGCGACCACGCATCGACGGCAGCCATACCGGCCCGCCATGCGGAACCACGTTTCGCCAGCGCTTGTCCAAGCGCCACAGCCCCGCCGACCGCGCATGTTCCGCCGCTTGGTCGAATTCGCGGTCATCTAGGCGACGGTTAATTTCGATGAAACGCGGGTGGGTTTCGGCTTTGTAGGCCGGGTAATACTGATCCATGATATTGACATAGGTGTCGCGTGATAACGTAGTGGCGACCCAGCGCATGATTTCTCGGGTATCATCGAGGAGCCCGGGCATGACCAGATGCCGTATTAGTATGCCGCGCAGCGCCAGTCCGTGCTCGTCCACTTTTAACTCGCCTACCTGCGCGTGCATTGCCGGAATGACCGCGCGGGCGGCATCGGCATAATTGCGCGCGACGAGATATTTCGCGCAATGGTCGCTGTGCCACAGTTTAAAATCCGGCATGTAAATGTCCACCACACCGTCCATAAGCTGGATGCTTTCAAGACTATCGTAGGCCGAAGTGTTATAGACGAGTGGCAGGCGCAGGCCGCGCTCGACCGCCAGCACAAGCGCCTCGAGGATTTGCGGCACGACGTGCTCCGGCGTGACGAAGTTGACATTGTGGCAGCCGATTTTCTGGAGATCGAGCATGATGTTCGCAAGTTCCGCCGGCGTGACTTCCGTGCCTTCGCCGAGTTGACTTGTCTCGAAATTTTGGCAAAACACGCACCGCAGATTGCACCAGCCGAAGAAGATCGTGCCCGAGCCGTTCCAACCGCGCAGGCAGTCTTCCTCGCCAAAATGCGGAAACCCGCTCGCCACTCGCGCGAGTCGTCCGCTCTTGCACACGCCGATTTTGTTGTTGAGCCGGTCAATCTCGCAGTCCCGCGGGCAAACGCGACACGAGCGCAACGATTCCAGGGCTTGTTCGACGCGCTCCTGAAGAATTCCCTCCTCAAATGCCCTCAAGTAGGCCGGCACAAAATCTTTGCCCGACAATGTGAATCGCCCGCCGCCACAGAGCTGGGCGGGGGCTCGGTCACAAGAACGGAAGAAATCGTTCATGGGAAGCTTATCACAATTACCTTATAACCTAACTGGAAATAGTCAGTTTCCAGTTGACGCAAGCATTGCGTTTCACTAGCAGCCTGGAGAAAGTGTGACACCAGAGCCGCATGTTTATCAGGCTGGGAAGAGTCCTCGGATTACATATGGAAAAGGCAAGCGCCGGCCGCCATCCCGTTGGCCGGATTTAGTGAGTAGCAGTTGCGATGAGAACGCCGCACACTGAAATTATAGTCATCGTCATTAGGCGGATATGGCAGTTAAGACTGAAAAAGAATTGAACGAGACGCAGCACAGCCATTGGCTGAAAGCGGTGGCGGCGATTGAGCTTCGCAATTTCGGCTACGCTATCTCACTCTTGCAGGGAATTTTGAAACAGGAGCCGGAGTTTTTGACCGGCCGACAACTGCTCCGCCGCACCGAAATAACAAAACAGAAAACGGCGAAGAAAACACTTTTTAGCATTTCGACGGCACCGATTGCGGTGATGAAAGCGCAACGCGAATTAAAGAAAGACCCAAAACGCGCGGTCGAGATGATCGAAAAGGTTTTGGAAGAGGAACCATACAATCGGCAAGCGAATCTTGTCCTGAAAGAGGCGGCGGTGGCAGCGAGTTGGCCGGAGATCGGCGTTTTCGCGTTACGAACGCTGCTGGAAGAACATCCACGCGATGTGAAAGTGCTGCACGAGCTTGGCCGGCTCTACCACCAAATGGGCAAAAACGAACATGAGGTGGAAGTTTACAATCGCATCGCCGAACTTGACCCGCTTGACGCGGAGGCAGTCCGACTAGGCAAAGACGCTTCCGCCCGCGCTTCCATGACGACCGGAGGCTGGACGCAAGCGGAAAGTTATCGTGACTTAATCAAGGACAAGCAAGCTGCTGTTTCGATCGAGCAACAGAGTCGGATGCATTTGAGCGGCGAGTCGCTCCAGCGACAAATCGCGGAGACCTACGCGCGTCATCAAGTTGAGCCCCAGAATGTCGATCTCGCACGACGCTTGGGCACCCTGCATGAGCAGAACGATGACATTGAGTCGGCCCTCGCTTGGTATCAATATGCAGCTGACTTGACAAGCGGGAGCGATGCAGGGCTGGTCCGAAAAGTTTCCGATCTGAAAATTAAACGGGCTGAACGCGAAATTGCTGAACACGAGCAATTTCTCGCGACTCATGGCGCACAGGACGAGCTTTACAATAAGAAGGTCGAAGAACTTACGACGGCAAAGAAAAAACGCGCCGAAATGTCGGTCGACGAGGCGCGCAAACGGGTCGAGCGCAATCCGACGGACCTGCAATTGCGTTACGAGCTCGGAGAACACTTGATGAATGCCGGCCAGTATAGGGAGGCGTTGCCCGAGTTGCAGCGCGCGCGGCAAAATCCAAACGCACGTCTGAAGGCAATGAATTTGATCGGTCTCTGCTATCGCGAACTCGGCATGCTCGATCTGGCGATGAAGCAACTGGATGACGCCGCCCGAGAAATCCTGTCAATGGACGCGACGAAGAAGGAGATCGTATACAATCTCGGATTAGTTTACGAGCAACTAGGCGAGCGAGAAAAATCGCTCAATTGCATGAAGCAAATTTACGAAGCGGATTACGGATACAAAGACGTCGCCGGACGTGTCGAAAGCTCGTACCAACGGGGGCTATCCCGAGCTTAGTTATCCCGAGCCGCCTCGTTGCTGATCTTGCTCTCGTGGTTAAGGGTTGCGTCGCCTTTACATCCAAGGGCGGCTGAGCATGCGAATCTTAGGTGTCGAATTCGGCAACTCAACCTAACAATACTTATGAAAAAATTCAAAATTATCTGTCAGAGTGGATTTATCGCTCTCGGATTCTGTGTGGCGGCTTCGGCCGCAAAATCCGCAGCTTCAAAGGCAAGTCCGTCGCCGGTAGCAGCAAAGATCGCGGCCACGCTGGGCGGAGGCGCTAAGCTGAGCGCTAGCGACAGAAAGTTCATGCTCGCGGCCGCCAAAGGCGGCCAAATGGAGGTAGCATGGGGCAAATTGGCCGCACAAAATGGACATGACGCAAATGTGAGGAAATTCGGAAACCGGATGGTAACCGACCATTCGAAAGCGAACAATGAGCTCACGGCCCTGGCCAAGGAGGAAGGCGTCTCGCTTCCGCATGCAAAGGCCGCTGGCAAATGGAAATCGGATAAGGGTTACATCAACATGATGGTAAAGGATCACGAGAAAGATCTGGCCGAATTCCAAAACGAAGCGAGTAACGGCACCGATCCTGATCTGAAGAAGTTCGCCGACAAGTATTCGAATGTCGTCCAGGTACACCTCGATATGGCAAAGGGAATTCAGAGTAAACTGAAGTAAGCCGCATTCATTTGCCTCGGAAGCTTTTCGCGAGTTGACTAGACCGGCCGCGTTTGAAATGGCACCGGTTTCTGGATTGATAGCGGAAACCGCCTTGCTTTTGCGCAATCGCCCCGGAATCCTGTGGTTGAATGCGCAAGACGAAAATCATCTGCACGCTCGGGCCGGCCACGAAAAAAACCGAAACGCTGCGCCAATTAATTGCACACGGCACGGACGTGTTTCGGTTGAATATGAGCCACGCCAGGGCCGACGAAGCGCGCGAAATCCTGCCGCGGATTCGCAAACTGGCAGATGAACTCCACAAGCCCATAGGAATCTTACTCGATACCCAGGGCCCAGCTATTCGAACCGGTGACCTCGAGAAGAATCTGCGTTTAGAAGCGGGCGATATTCTCGAGCTCACTGTGCGCGGCGCAAAACGCAAAGAGCGCTACTCGGTTGAGGTAAACTACAACGGATTCGTCGACGACGTTGCCGTCGGCCACACGATTTTGGTGGATAACGGCCTGATCAAACTGCTCGTCCTGGAAAAGGGGAAAAATCGACTGCGTTGCAAGGTTTTGACTCCCGCGCTACTTGGCTCGCGCCGGCATATCAATCTCCCTGGCGTGCGCGTGAATCTCCCGCCGCTGACGAGGAAGGACATGGCCGACATTGCGCTCGGCATAGAGCTCAATGTCGATTTTGTAGCACTGAGTTTTGTGCGAGAGAAGAGCGACATCGAAGAGCTGCGGAAAATTCTGGCGACGAAAAAGAGCAACGCCTTGATCGTGGCGAAAATCGAGGACCAATTGGCAGTCCGCTCAATCGGTAAGATGATTGAAAGCGCGGATGTGATCATGGTCGCGAGGGGCGATCTGGGAATCGAATGCCCAATGGAGGATTTGCCGATCATTCAGCGACGGATCGTCAAAGATTGCATTCGCTTTGGGAAACCGGTGGTGGTTGCAACACAGATGCTCGAGTCGATGATCAAGAATCCGCTGCCAACGCGTGCTGAGATTACCGATGTGGCGAACGCGGTTTTCGAACAGACAGACGCGATCATGTTGAGCGGTGAAACAACAATTGGCCGCTATCCGGTCGAATGCGTGGAGGTGCTGAATCGCGTAGCGATGCGCATCGAACGCAGTGGCGGCGCCGGGTATGCACAAGATGCGCTGCTCAAAAACGCTCGGCAAAAAACGGTCGCTTCAGCCGTCACGCTCGCCAATTCCATGCGCAATTCCAAGCTGATTGTCTTTACACGGCATGGAACTATGGCGCGTTACGTCTCGAATTTGCGGCCCCAGCGCGCGCCAGTCTTCGCCTTTACGCCCAGCGAACAAGTTTGTCGGCAACTGGCGCTCTCCTGGGGAAGTTTTCCTGTGCGCATCGATTTCGCGGAGGACCCGAATGACACGATCGAATCGGCCGAGAAATTTTTGCGCGAGAAAAAACTTGCCGTGGCCGGCGATCAATTAGTGATCCTCAGCGACACCCGTGCGGGACGAGCGTTAGTCGATTGCGTGCAACTGCGGACGGCGAAATAGTACGCTACAGCCATCCGCCCAGGACCGCCTTCCGCGGCGACCTGGTGCAGCGGCCGGACAGTTTGTCCACCACATTAAAAACCGCAGATTGAAGACCGCGCCGGTCCCGCGCTGATCTCACCGCACGAGTCTATATTCGGTCTACCTTTACGCCTCGACCGGCAATTCGACGTCGATCGGCTTCTCTTTTTTGCCAAGAGCACGACGCAATTTCGAAAGCGCGATGTTTTGCAACTGGCGAATCCGCTCACGGGTGACACCGAATTTTTTGCCAACCTCTTCGAGCGTCTTCGGCTTGCCGCCGTCCAGCCCGAAGCGCTGGAAAATGATTTTTTTCTCGCGATCATCCAGCACGTCGAGCAGTCCGCCAACTTCGTTGCGAAGATTCTTGTCACGCAAAAGCTCGAATGGCGTTTGTGCGTCCTCGTCGCCGACAATTTCGCCGAACTCGGTCGAATCGTCATCGCTGATCGGGGCGTCGAGTGACGCCGGGCGAATTGAAACCGTCTTGAGCTGCGAGACCTTTCCAGAGGCGATCCCGATCTCTTCCCCGAGCTCGTCATCGGTCGGTTCGCGCCCAAGCTCCTCGCTCATTTGCAAGGAGACGCGGCGCATCTTCGAAATTTTGTCGACCAGGTGAACAGGCAGACGAATCGTCTTGGACTGGTTGGCCAGGGCGCGCTTGATCGACTGTTTGATCCACCAGGCGGCGTAGGTACTGAGCTTACCGCCTTTGGCCGGATCGAAACGTTCGACCGCTTTCATTAAACCAATGTTGCCTTCCGATATCAGATCGAGCAACGGCAGGCCAAGATTGGCGTAATCATGCGCAATCTTGACGACCAGACGCAAGTTGGAGCGAATCATGAGAGCGCGCGCCTCGCGATCGCCTTTCTTGATCTTGGCGGCGAGCTCGATCTCCTGTTGCGGCGTCAAGAGTGGGATCTGCCCAATCTCACGCAAATAAATCTTAATTCCGGTATCGCTATCTTCAGCGGCCATATAGCCTTTCTTCATGAAATAAAACGGGGGGGTTGATCGACAAGTTCCCGGCTCTTGGGTTCGCCGGTGCCTCCTCAATCGGATTCTTTACCATTCAGAGAACTAGTTAACAAGGTTAAATATTCCGAATACTGACACTCTGCGAGCTTTTTTTGTTCAATGTTTTTTTACAGCAAGCGGTGATCCTCGCGCTGGAAGATTTGGCTCTTGTTCCATAGGCAACTTCTCTGGCAATTTCGTTCAACTAATGCTGGCAAAGATTTATTCCGCTGCCGTTTACGGCGTGGACGCATATCAGGTAGAAATCGAAGTAAACGGCGCGGGCGGCGATCCGGCGATCGTGATTGTCGGATTGCCAGACACGGCGGTAAAGGAAAGTCGCGACCGCGTCACGACGGCCATCGCCAACAGCGGTTATTATTGGCCACGCGGCCGCACCACAATCAATCTCGCGCCGGCCGACATCAAAAAGGAAGGACCCAGCTTTGATTTGCCGATCGCCTTGGGGATGATCGCAGTGACCGAGGAAATCGATAGTGGACCTTTCGAAGATTTTTCGTTCGTAGGCGAACTCGCGTTAAATGGCTCAGTCCGGCCGGTGAAAGGCGTGCTGCCAGTCGCGCTCGAAGCACGGCGACGGGGCAAGCGCGGGTTGTTTGTGCCGGAAGCCAACGCCCGCGAAGCAGCCATGGTGGACAAGATCGACATCTACGGGGTGCGCAATTTGCGCGAGACGTTCCAATTCTTGAGCGGTGAAATTCCGCTCCTGCCCACGCGCGGTGATCTGACCAAGTTTTTTGCTGCCCATCAGGATTACGATGTCGATTTTTGCGACGTGAAAGGTCAGGCGCATGTCAAACGCGCTATTGAAGTGGCGGTGGCCGGCGGTCACAATATTCTCATGATTGGCCCGCCCGGGTCCGGCAAATCGATGCTGGCCAAGCGCATCCCAACCATCATCCCGCCGATGTCGCTTGCGGAAGCGATTGAGACTACAAAAATCCACAGCATCGCGGGATTCCTCGACGAAGAGCGCTCGTTCGTTTCCACCCGCCCGTTTCGTTCGCCGCATCACACCATCAGCGACATCGGCTTGCTGGGCGGCGGCGCATTTCCCAGTCCGGGCGAAGTAAGCCTCGCCCACAATGGCGTTCTTTTTCTCGACGAACTCCCCGAATTCAAAAGATCGGCACTCGAAGTCATGCGCCAGCCGCTCGAAGATGGAAAAGTAACGATTTCGCGAGCGGCAGGCACTCTGACCTTTCCAGCTGAATTCATGCTGGTCGCAGCAATGAATCCATGTCCGTGCGGATATTTTGGCGATCTAAAGCGCGAATGCCGGTGCAGTCCGGTGCAGGTGCAACGGTATCGTCAACGCGTCTCCGGCCCGTTGCTCGACCGCATCGATCTGCACATCGAAGTTCCAGCGGTCGAATATCGAGACGTGGCCAGCGAACGCGCCGAGGAAAGTTCGACGTCGATCCGCGGTCGCATCGCGCGCACGCGCGAGGTTCAGCAAAAGCGTTTCGCCACAGATGCCAAGATAAATTGCAACGCGCGCATGGCGACACGGCAACTGAAGCAACACTGCAAACTGGAGGCAGATTCACATGATCTCATCCGCGTCGCCATGAGCGAACTCAATTTGAGCGCCCGCGCTTACGATCGAATTCTCAAAGTCTCACGCACAATTGCCGATCTCGACGACAGAATCGAGATCGCGCCCGACCACGTCAGCGAAGCCATTCAATATCGCACGTTTGATCGAACACTTTGGGTGTGAGCAATGACCCGACACCAGAATTTGAATCTGAAAATCAGATTGAACGCATCTCAAGGGAAACGAACAAATAGGATATGAAATCGATCATTACCTTGAACGAAAGGCGCCACCACGGCGAATTTTTCGCACACCGTTTGCCGCTTACCGATTGCAATTATCAGGCGAGTTCCCATTTCGATTTTCAGGGCGGACATTGCACGAACTCTCCTGCTCCATCGTTCCGCAACATTAGTCGCAACTATTTTCACGAAGAAGCGCGGCACAATTTTGTGGTCGAAGCATTTCTTTTCGCCGTCGTCGTTTTCACCTCAGGAGCTGCTCTCGTAATTAGCGCGGTGGCGCTAATCGATTTCCTACGGACGCTCGGTTATTTCTGAGGGCAAGTCCTGACGGAGTTATGCAGCGAAACGCACGCGCGGCGTGGTGGGTCGCATCGCTATGCGCGCTGCTCATCGGATGCGGTGGACCGGATGAACCCCTCGAGGAAACGTTCGAGCGTACCTATCCGATTGATCCAAACGCGGCGATCACGCTGACGAGCTTTGATGGATCCATTGAGATTTATGGCTCGGAAAAGCCAGAGATACATTTACAAGCAATTAAGAAAGCCTACACCGCCGCACGTTTGCACGCCATATCGGTGAATGTGTCTGCGCAGCCAAATTCCATCTCGATCGAAACAACCTCGCCACCTGCGAAAAACTGGAGCTTTTCCGACCGCTCCGGCACAGTGGACTATATTGTCGTGGTTCCACAAACCGCTCGCATCGCGCGATTGGAACTGAA
>Ga0070707_100006008_pt1 | contig 11329 bp, 8 predicted proteins | sample KBSK5502metaG_FD_65468 | JGI IMG/M metagenome (GOLD analysis project Ga0070707, IMG submission 65468) | Corn, switchgrass and miscanthus rhizosphere microbial communities from Kellogg Biological Station, Michigan, USA - KBS K5-50-2 metaG | ecosystem: Host-associated > Plants > Roots >... | reverse complement strand
CAGCCGCGTAACAGGCAGGTGCCGCCGAATCGCGTGTCTTTTTCGATCACGGCGGTTTTCAAACCAAGCTGGCCGGCTCGGATCGCAGCTACGTAGCCGCCGGGGCCGGTTCCGATAATCGCGACATCAAACGGCGCCTGCTCTTTCACGTCAGCTCCTGAGATGTTTAAAAGATGTCGAAGTGCTCCTCATGAAGAAGTGGATCGGACTTTATGACGATGTCTTTCTTGGTCCAGTCCTCGAGCTCGCTTATCGAAATGTATTCCCCGCCCTTCAGTGCTTTGGCGATTTCGGGATTCACGCGCACCGTGATTTCTTTGCTTTCCAGAAGGTGGGTCATCTTTTTGATTTCCTGCTGAATCTCGTAGCAAATCGTCTCGGAGGACTTTGCCCAGCCGGTGCCGTTGCAGTAATTGCATGGCCTGCACAGCGTGCGTTCCAGCGACGGCTGAGTGCGCTTGCGCGTTATGGCAACGAGACCGAAATCATTGAACTGAAGGATCTTCGAGGGAGACCGATCCGCGCGGATTGCTTCTTCAAGAGCCGCCATCACGCGCTGCCGATTCTTCTTCTCTTCCATGTCGATGAAGTCGACGACGATGATGCCTCCGAGATTCCGCAGTCGAATCTGCCGGACAATCTCGTGCACCGCGTCGACGTTCGTGCGGACGATCGTGTCCTCGAGCCGATTCGATTTGCCGACAAACTTGCCGGTGTTGACGTCAATGGCGACCAGTGCCTCGGTCTGGTTGATGACGATATAACCGCCGGATTTCAACCACACCTTCGAACGCAGCGCCTTCTCGATTTCGAGATTCAAACCGTATTCTTCGAAGATCGGTGTGTCTTTCAAATGCAGCTTCACGCGATTGACGAGCGCCGGTTGGAACTTGTTCACGAAGTCGAGAACGGTCGCGAATTCGGCTTCGTTATCGAGGCGAATGGCGCGGTAATCGGGCGATAGCTGGTCCCGCAGCAGACGCTGCACCAGATTCAAGTCGCGATGAATAAGCGCGGGCGCAGATTTCTTTTCGGTCTTTGAGCGGATGTCGGACCAGAGATTTCCAAGAAACCGGATATCCTGGACAAATTCATCTTCACCGCGGCCCTCGGCGGCCGTTCGCACGATGAAACCGCCCGGTAATCCATTCCGGTGTTCGTGAATGATGCGCTTCAGTCTCAAACGTTCCTCATCGGACGCAATCTTTCGTGAAACTCCGACGTGATCGACTGTCGGCATGTACACGAGATAACGGCCGGGAAGCGCGATGTGCGACGTAATGCGCGCGCCTTTTTTCCCCAGCGGTTCTTTGGAGACCTGAACCAGGATCTCCTGTCCTTCCCGGAGGAGTTCCGAAATTGTCGGATTTGGTCTCGGAGTGTGCCCATTCGTGCGATGTTCTTCCGGCTTTGCAGGCGGTGGCCCGCTCCGTCCCCGGCGGCCGCGACGGCTGGACGACCGGTGCGCGAACTGATAATTGTCCGACCGATCCGTGATGCGAGCGCTCGAAGGGGACTCCTCATCCTTATGTTCGGCCTGTTCCTCTTGTCCCGTGTGTTCGGTTTTTTCTTTTGATGGCGTTACCGGAGCGGGTGCCTCACCAGACGCCTCAGCGGCCGGCGGCGCCGCCGCGGCTGGCGGCTCTTCAGCAACCGCACCCAATGGCGCGTTCCTGTCTTCAGTTGAAGCGTGCTCGGGATCCGGCCCGGGCCGGCGGGAATATTTCGCCAGAGATTCACCCGGTAGCATTTCTATCGGGCCTGTGCTGTAGGTGCGTTCCTCGGACCTGGATTCGTACGACTTGCTTTCGAACGACGGAATCTTTGGTTTCTTGCCCCGGCGATCTCGATCTCTGCGTCCGCGGTCACGATCACCACGGTCACCACGGTCGCCACGATCACCACGGTCGCGGCGCCCATAGTCCTCGTGCATTTGAGGAGGCTGCGGCTGGCGTTCCGGTTCGACTCCTCCCTCCGTAATTATTGGCGACGGCGGTGCCGCCTCTGCCGGTTCTTCGGCGGTTGGTGTTGTCGAGACGGCGAGAGGCGGAGCGGAAGCATGCGTCGGTTTCGATCGGCCGCTTTCCTGAAGCTGAGCGACCTCGTCCTCGACGCTCGAAACGATCTTGTCGTACTCTTCCGTGTCCTCAAAGAAATCGGAAACGTAAAGGAAAGCATCTCTCTCCAGCCCGATGTCGACAAACGCGGACTGCATTCCCGGCAGGACTTTTGTGACTTTGCCCTTGTAGATGTTTCCGACGATGTTCTGCGATCGATGCCGCTCTATATAAAACTCGACAAGCTCATCGTCTTCAAGAATCGCAACCTTTGTCTCTTGGAGAGTGGTAGAAATGATCAATTCTTTCTGCATCGAAACTCCTGTGCCCGTCTCTGGCAGCGCACAGGGACACTTCGAGACACGTCGCCGTACGGCAAAGGTCACGTATTGTCATTGGGAAACTCCTGTGCCCGGAGGAGCATTCCTTTAATTAGCGTCGGGCCCACCGGCCAAGCCACTGTCGGTACAACTCATTGCTGGCTTTTTGGCCGGTCCCCCCACGCCCAGGGGACGCTCAACTCTGTGTACGGGCAAGCTATAACAATTCTTTGACGCGTTCTGGCGGGCGCCCACGCCCGCACTACTTATGAAAAGACTCAAAATCCGCGCCTGAACCGCAATATAGCATTTTCCTGTCAATTCACGTAACGGCAGCGGCGGACGCTCATGACGAGCCCAATGGCGGTGAAGGCCATAAGAACGGACGAACCACCATAGCTCAGGAACGGAAGAGGTATGCCGGTTGTGGGCATAAATCCGATCACCATTCCCACATTCTCGACGAGGTGGAAAAAGAAAACTCCCACCACTCCCATCGAGATGAATAGCCCGAGATTGTCGCGAGCCGTCTGCGCATTATAGATCGACCGGAAGATGATAAACGTCAGCAGTCCAAGCGTCAGAAGTACTCCGGCGAAACCCAACTCTTCACCGATCACCGAGAAGATGAAATCCGTATGGCGGGTCGGCAGAAAACCCAATCGATTCTGCGAGCCATGGAAGAGCCCTTTGCCCACCAGGCCGCCCGAACCGATGGCGATCTTCGATTGCGTCACCTGATAACCCTTCCCCAGCGGATCACGTTCGGGATCGAGGAAAGTCATAATGCGTTCCTTCTGGTACGGCTTCAGAGCAAGCCATGAAACCGGAAGGACGAGAACAAAACCCAGCACCAGAGAAACGAGCACTGCAGGCCTGACACCGCGTACGAACAGTCCAACGGCGATTACCGGCAAATAGGTGAGCGCTGTTCCCAGGTCTGGTTGAAGAGCCACGAGGCCCATCGGCACCAGAACGATCACACAGGCTTTCGCGACTTGTATGAACGTCATGTACCGGCTGCTGCGCAGCTCGGAGAGGTACCGCGCCAGGGCGACGACCGCAACCATCTTGATCAATTCCGATGGTTGAAATTGCACGCGTCCGAGAGCCACCCAACTCTTGGATCCGGAAACGCGGTGCCCCAACGCCAGTGTATAAAGCAAAACACCGATCGCGAGTATGTACAGCCATGGAATATGTTCGGCGATCAGGTGATAGTCGATTGCAGAGACGATAAACAGAAACACCACACCAACGGCGACCCACGCCAGTTGTCGCAGGAAGAAATTTTCCGGTTGCGCAATCGTTGCGCTATGGATTTCGGCGATGCTGATAGCGGATAACAGCAGTGCGGCGGCAAGCAAAACCCAGTCGAAGTCTTTCCAAAAATGCGTCTTGAATGGTCCCATCGTGAATCTATTTCTGAGCGATCGAGGTGTTCGGATTTTCGAACTGCCCGGTCTTCTTCTTGTAGTAGGTCTCTAAAACGGCGTGCGCGACAGGAGCAGCAGCTTCGGCGCCCCAACCGCCGTTTTCAGTAAAGGCGGCAACAACGATCTCAGGATTCCGGTACGGCGCGAAGCCGACAAACCACGCGTTGTCCCTGTGCTCTTTGTCTTTGAGGTTGGCCTGTTTGCTGGCGACCTGGGCTGTTCCGGTTTTACCGCCGACCTCAAAGCCGTCGACTTTCGCGTTGTGTCCGGTTCCACCTTCGTTCACGACACCCCACATCGCCGTCGACACGATATCCACAGTGTTTTGGGAGATCGGATACTCTTCTTCCATAATCTCGTTTGCGTCAAACCCGAGTTTTTTGAGGTCCTGTGGATTCACAAAGTGCGGTTGCTTCAAACGGCCGCCGGTCGTCAGACCGCCCATGGCCCATGCGGCCTGGATCGGTGTCACGCCGACGTATCCCTGGCCGATCGCGACCGAAATCGTCTCGCCTTCGTACCATTTGGTTTTGAACACGCGCTGCTTCCATTCCGAGGAAGGAATGATTCCGCTATCTTCGTTGGGCAGATCGACTCCGGTTTTGCGCCCCATGCCCATCATGATTGCGTAGCGGGAAATGCGCTCGATGCCGAGTTCTTTTCCGACGTTATAGAAAAACACATTGCAGGATTTTCTGATCGCGTCGTGCAGACTCAGTGTCCCGTGGCCTTTCTTTTCGTCGCACGCGAACGTGTGCCCGTAAAACGTCGCATAACCGGGACAATAAATGTTGCGCAGCGGGTTGAGCGTTCCCGCTTCCAGTCCTGCGGCGGCCATGAAAACTTTGAAAACGGATCCCGGAGAGAAATGGCTTTGGATCGCGCGATTGAGCAAAGGTCTGCGAGGATCAGTGTTCAGGTTGGTCCAGTCGGCTGCGCTGATTCGCGTCGCGAATAGATTCGGATCGAATGCGGGGCGGCTGACCAGCGCGAGAATTTCGCCGGTTCGTGGATCCAGCACCACGACGGCGCCGTTGTGATCCGCGGCTCCCATGCAATCGTTGCGGCGTCCGCTGAAGCAATCTTCCGCGGCGTTCTGCAAATCGAGATCGATTGTCGTGACGAGATCGTTCCCGGGGATCGGCGGCTCTTCTTCGAGCTTTCCCATCTCTCGGCCGAAGCTGTTCACGATAACTCGCTTGAATCCGTCTTTACCGACGAGCACGTTGTTGTATTCGCGCTCGAGCCCTGCTTTTCCGACCTGATCTCCGGACTTGAAATTGACGAACTCATCCGTCGCAAGTTCGGCTTCGGTCACTTCACCGACATAGCCCATCGCGTGCGCTGCGACTTCGTTTTCCACGTACCGGCGGCGCGGCTGGAATTCCACGGTGATTTCCGGCAATTCGTAGCGGTGTGCTTTCACGAATGCGATGTCACCGACGGAGACGTCCTCTTTCAAGATGATTGGGCGAAATTTCGGCTCGCGGCGTTTGCGGTTGATGCGGTCCAGCAACTCTTCCTTCGACATGCTCACGCCCGCGCTCAACATCGCCGAGGTTTGCTCGATCGTATGAGGACTGTTTTCGCGAATCAGAATGATGTTGTATGAAGGCCGGTTGTCGGCGAGAAGCTTGTGATTCCGATCGTAGATTCGGCCGCGCGGCGCAGGGAGAGGAATTTCACGGATTCGGTTTTGTTCAGCGCGCTGCTGGTAATATCCGGACTGCACAATCTGCGCGTTCCAGAAACCAAACGCGAGCACCAGGAGTGCCGCGGCAATGACATACCCAACAAAGCTGATGCGCCACCGCAGCAGCTCTAATTCATCGCGTTGTCGCATTACTCCACCGATCGTGATACCCAAACAAAACCAGCCCAAGCAGAGTATTAAAAATCGCTGATAGTAGCCAGCTACCCAGGGCGCCACTATAGATCGCGCCGGATGCTGGACCGACCATGAGCCCTAGAATAGTAACCAGAAGGCCGTCCCCGAGGGTAAATAAAAATATTGCAAAAACACGTGTAACCGGCTGATCGACCGCGAACTTCGATCCAGCGGTGGCGGCAAAGAATCCGATGAGCGTCTTGCTAAGACCGTTTGCGCCCAGGACGGCGCCGGAAAGGCTATCCTGCATCAGTCCCAGCGAGCTTCCTATCACGATCGAAGCAACTGGATTGCCCAGCGTAAATCCATAATAAACCGAGAAAATCAGGGGTAAGTCAAAGTAACCAAAGACTTTGAATTTGAAGGAGAGGATCCCCTGGGTCACCACAACGGCAATCAGGGCGACCGCAAACTTACCGATGATTCCCAATGTACTGAGCCGGGTCACAGGATAAACCGTCATGGATTCGATGCCCCCTGCGCCGGATCCACACTATCGACACCCACGTTCTGCGAATGCTCGATGAGGCAAATCACTTCTTCCAGCCGGCCCAGATCGGCACTCGGCCGGATATCTACCGTTTTCAAGAGACCACGGCGCGGACCGATCGAAACGATCGTTCCAACCGGCAGTCCTTTCGGATAGACCCGATCCAGGCCTGAAGTGAGAAACATATCGCCCTGTTTCAAATCGTTGTCGTCGTCGATGTAATCCAAATCCAGATCGCGCGCCCCGGTGCCGCGAACAATTCCCTGCCGGCGTGACGAGTCGAGCATCACACCCACCGCACTCTGGGGATCGACAATCAACTGCACGATCGAGAAGAAATTACTCGAGTGAATGACACGCCCAACAACTCCCGCCGGCGTGATCACCGCGGAATCGGGCTTCACACCGTGCGCCGTGCCCTTATCGATCGTAACGGTCTGGCTGCGGGCGGGGTCCCGTCCGATAACCCGGGCCACAACGGTCTTTCCAATATCCGCAGCGGGCATCGAAAGCAGCCCTCTCAACCGCTGAAGCTCCGCCAGGTCTTCGCGATTTTGTTGCAGCTTCATTTGAAGTTCGTCCACCTGATGTTTCAATTGCTCGTTTTGATTGTGAACGCCGATCAGCGCGATATATCCGTCCCACACGTAGCGAACGCCGTGCGACGCACGGTCGACGAGCTTCTCCATTGGCGCGAGTGAATCCAGTATCCACACGCGCACAAAGCTGGTGTCGATCCGGCGGCGCGCCTGAATCGAAATCAGTCCCGTCTGAATGACAAGCGCGATAGTCAGCGCAATCCAGGTGGGTTTCTTAGAAGCTGCAGCAGTTCGGCTCATTCATCCGTGTCAGTTGATTGCGATTTTTCGTAACAGATCAAAGTCACTCAGCATTTTACCCGTGCCCAGAACCACGCAGGACAACGGATTTTCTGCCAGAGTCACCGGCAATCCCGTTTCTTCACGGATTCGTTTGTCGAGGTTCTTGATGAGTGCCCCGCCGCCCGCGAGAACAATGCCGCGATCGGCGATGTCGGCGGAGAGCTCTGGTGGTGTGCGCTCCAGAACGACGCGGATCGAATTGATGATGATGTTGATGCACTCGTCGAGTGCCTCCCGGATTTCCTCGTCGGAAACGATCACGCTCTTCGGCACGCCCTCCATAAGGTCGCGGCCCTTGATTTCCATCGTGCGCGGCTGGTCGAGAACGTACGCGGATCCGATTTCAATTTTGATCTGCTCTGCTGTCCGTTCGCCGATCAGTAAATTGTATTTGCGCTTGATGTACTGGGTAATCGCTTCGTCCATTTCATTACCGGCAACCTTGTCGGAGCGGCTGTGCACGATACCGGACAGCGAAATCACGGCGATTTCGGTTGTACCACCGCCGATATCAACGATCATGTTTCCCGATGGCTCGGTAACCGGCAGACCTGCGCCGATCGCGGCGGCCATCGCCTGCTCCACCAGGTGGGCTTCGCTGGCCTTTGCGCGATACGCGGAGTCCTGGACGGCCCGTTTTTCGACCTGCGTGATCCCCGAAGGAACCCCAATGACGATTCTCGGATGGACAAGCACCTTGCGGCTGTGAGCCTTCTGGATGAAGTACGTCAGCATTTTTTCCGTAACGGTGAAATCGGCGATAACGCCGTCTTTCATCGGCCGGATGGCAACGATGTTGCCCGGGGTTCGTCCAAGCATATCCTTGGCTTCTTTCCCGACGGCTTCGACCTGATTTGTGACTTTGTTGATGGCGACAATGGAAGGCTCGTTGACGACAATACCGCGACCTTTGGCATAGACCAGGGTATTCGCTGTACCCAGATCGATCGCCAGATCGCTGGAGAACAGACTAAACAGCGGGCGGAAGTTCATGTAAGTTTTAAGGCTCCTTAGTTTCTACGAGGAGATCTATTCGATTCAATCGACCTTTTGCCTGATTATTGCGTCCTGCAGGGCATTGCGTTCGCAGCCGCTCACGTAGGCGAGGCTTTGAGACCGAGATGTTCTCTACATGATACATGAAATGCGAAATTCGATCGGAAAATTTCTGCTACCATAATTGAGTTTAGCCCGGATCTCAGGAGGACACTTCTATGTTGGATTTCATGAGGCGGCAGCGCTCGACCCTGAAGTGGGTCTGGGTGATCCTCATCTTCATATTTAGCGTCACGCTGGTCACCCTTTACATTCCATTCGGTGACCTCTCGAACGTAAGCATCACGAACGACGTGGCTTCCATCGGTCGCGACAGCATCAGCTCCCGGGAGTTTCAGGCGGCTTACCGGAACTATGTCGACCGGATGAGGGGGCAGATCAACCCTGAAATGCTCCGCGCCTTCCGTTTCGAGCGGCAAATTATGGATGCCCTTGTGACGCGCCACGTCATGACCGAAGAAGCCAAACGTCTCGGTTTGAACGTGACGCCGAGGGAAGTCGAACAGAGGATCCTGGAGAACCCCGTATTTCGCGAAAACGGGACGTTCATCGGCCGGGACCGGTATCAGGCGCTCCTGTCCCAGAATAACCTCACCATCGACGAATTTGAGTCCAATGTCGGCAATGAAATCCTGACCGACAAGCTTCGAAGCTTCATCACGGCGGCAATTCACGTCAACGATAAGGAAGCCGAAGAGGAATATAAACGCCGCAACGAAAAGGCCAAGGTCGATTACTTCGTGATCGATGCCTCGAAACTGGAAGACAAAGTAACGCCGACCGATGCGGAGACGCACGAGTACTACGAGAAGAACAAAGCCAAGTACACGGTTAACGAAAAACGCAAGGCGAAATACATTTTCCTCGAGTCTCTCAAACTCCGGGCGCAAGTGAACGTCACCGATGACGAGCTACGGCAGTACTATGAACAGCACAGGGCCGAATACACGCTGCCCGAGCGCGTGAAAGCGCAGCACATTCTTTTCAAGACTCAGGAAAAGACTCCTGAAGAAATCGAGAAGATCAAAGAGAAAGCCCGGCAGGTGCTCGAGCGCGCGAAGAAGGGTGAAGACTTCAGCGCCCTCGCCAAACAGTTCTCCGAAGATACGACCGCTTCGGCCGGCGGAGATCTCGGCGATTTTGGCCGGGGTCAGATGGTGCCCGAATTCGAACGCGTGGCGTTCAGTCTGGGTGTGGGCGCAATCAGCGATCTCGTTCAAACGCAATTCGGCATTCACATCATCAAGGTCACCGGAAAACAGGAAGCGCGTGAACGTCCATTCGAGGAACTGAAAGAAGCCATCCGTCCGATCGTGGAAACGCGGAAAGCCGAGCAGAAGGGCAGCGAAGTCGGCCAACAGATTGCCGTGGAGCTGGTGAACAACAAGAATCTCGATGCCGTCGCTGCGAAGTTCGGCGCCCAGGTGAAGGAAACTCCCTTGATGGAACAGAGCGCGCCGATTGCCGAACTGGGCAATGCCGTGGAACTGCAACGCCGAATGTTCATGATGAACAAAGGCGAAATTGGAACCGCGATTCAGGTGGAGCGCGGATATGTTGTACCGCAGCTCATCGACATCGTCCCATCCCACCCTGCTTCGTATGAGGAAGCTCAAACCAGAGTTCTCGCCGACGTGAAAGCGGAGAAGGCAAAGCAACTTGCGGCAGACAAGGCGAAGCAGATCGAGGAAATGTTGAAGAGCGGAAAAGATCTGGCATCGACCGCGAAGGCGGCGGGGGGCGAGATCAAAACCAGCGACATGCTGACGCGCGGCGCTTCCCTTCCCGAATTCGGATCGATTGCCGAACTGGATAAGGAACTATTCTCGCTGCCTCTGGGCAAGCCCGGCACGCCGATCACGATCGCGGGGAAGACCGTCGCCTTCGCTGTGAAGGAGCGCCAGGAGATCAATCCGGAGGAAATGAAAAAATCGCTCGAGATGGTCCGCACTGAAATGCTTCCCGCGCGGCGTGAGCAATACTTCAATGCCTACATTCAGCAAGTGCGGAAGCGGATGGAAGCGGCCAAGCAGATCAAGATCAATGAGTCGGTCATGACTCAGATCGCTCAGAGCATTTCTTAAACACACAGACAAATGCCAATGGGTCAAATGCCAAATGTCATATCAGTCCTATTTGACATTTGGCATTTGACCCATTGGCATTTGTCTGTGTCTTCGTACTGATCAAACCCCAATAATATCCACGAGCTCTTTCACAGCCGCCGCGGATTTCTGTAGGGCGGCCCGTTCTTCCAGCGTCAGGCTGATCTCGATGATCTGCTCGATTCCCTTTTCTCCCAGTTTCACGGGCACGCCAACGTACAGGCCATTGATACCGTATTCCCCTTCCAGGTAGGCAGCACAGGGCAGGATCTTCTTCCGGTCTTTCAGGATCGCATCCACCATGTCGACGATGGCGGACGCCGGTGCATACCAGGCGCTGGTCTTCAACAGACCGACGATCTCCGCCCCGCCGTCACGCGCGCGCTGCGAAATCCGGTCGATGGTTTCTTTGGGCAGCAGTTCGGTGATGGGAATTCCCGCGACCGTGGAATATCGCGGCAGAGGAACCATTGTGTCGCCGTGGCCACCGAGCACAAACGCGTGAACGTTCTCGACGGACACATTCAATTCCATCGAGATGAACGTCCGGAAGCGAGCAGAATCCAGAACGCCTGCCATTCCGATGACGCGCTGCTTCGGGAATTTGCTGATCTTGAATGCGGTCTGCACCATCGCGTCCAGTGGGTTGCTGACAACGATGATGATGCAGTTCGGCGAATTCTTTACGACGTCCTCGGTGACGCCCTTAACGATTCCATAGTTCGTCTTGAGCAAATCGTCGCGGCTCATGCCTGGCTTGCGTGGAACGCCGGCGGTAATCACAACGATGTCGGAGTTCGCCGTGTCCTTGTAGTTGTTCGTGCCGGTCAGCCTGCAGTCGTATCCTTCGATGGGAGCCGACTCGGCCAGATCCAGTGCCTTGCCCTGAGGCACGCCTTCGATAATGTCGATGAGGACAACATCTGCGAGTTCCTTGTCCACAATCCGCTGGCCCGCAGTCGCGCCGACATTGCCGGCGCCAACGATGCTTACTTTCTTTCGTGCCATCTACATGTTCTCCACAATAGCTCTGGCGAATTCCGAGGTCTTCAGTTTGGTCGCACCCGTCATCAAGCGCTCGAGATCGTACGTGACC
>Ga0070707_100006007_pt1 | contig 11331 bp, 11 predicted proteins | sample KBSK5502metaG_FD_65468 | JGI IMG/M metagenome (GOLD analysis project Ga0070707, IMG submission 65468) | Corn, switchgrass and miscanthus rhizosphere microbial communities from Kellogg Biological Station, Michigan, USA - KBS K5-50-2 metaG | ecosystem: Host-associated > Plants > Roots >... | reverse complement strand
CTTCGCGCCCTAACGGCCCTCGACGTGGGGCAAGCTGGGATGACCCTGTGGTCAGTGCCGGACAGACGCCGCGTGCCTGGCGATCCTGGGATGATGAGGAGTTTGGAGGCACCAGCGATCGGACACCACAGCGCAATGGCTGGGACGATGGCGCTGTGCGAGGATCAGGCATGCGTAATCAGCGGCCAGCGAGCGCCGCGGACCGCCGAGGCGAACGCAGACGTGTGCTCGACGAGCGGGATTCGGCCCGCGCACAGGACGCCTGGGAAGGCGACGGGCTCGGACGTGCGAGCCACGAGCGCGGGGGTGGAGGCCAATGGTCGCACTCGGGCTGGGATGAGGACGAGCTGTATGGCCAAGGCGATCTAAATGATGAGCGCGAGTGGCAGCAGTGGGCGGACTGGGTGCGACGGGGTGGACGCGCGCCGAGAGTGGGTACGCTCTGGGGTCCTGGCGCTGCTGACGTGCTCGCGGATTGGAAAGAGACGTCACAGAGGTGGGCCGCCACGCAGCAGCACCGTTTCTTCAGTACGAAGCGCGGCCGCATCACCACGATAGTGCTGCTTGTCTGCTTGGCCATGAGCGTGCTCGCGGGCATACCGACAACGGTGTCTGCGGCCGGGCTCGTGCGTGACAGCCTGCAACACCTGAAGGCGGCGGAAGCGGACGCGAAGGTGGTGTCGAAGAGCCCCTTCGACACCAAGACGATCGCGGCGATGCGCGGGGAGCTCGTCGCCGCGCACGATGACTTTAGTCAGTTGAACGGGCGCCTGCAAGCGGTACCCGGCATGCTGCAAGTGATTCCCATCGCCGGCTCAAAGCTGGCTGGTGCCCAGCGCCTACTACCAATCGCGGTGGAGGGCACCAGGGCTGGCATCATCGCGTGTGACGCCCTGACGATTCTCACGTCCGCCTTGAAGAATCCGCTGGATCCAAAGGTGAAAGGGTTGACGCCACAGGAGGCGACTCAGCTCGCCCAGAATGTCGACCAAGTTGTGACGATCTTCAACACGATTGTGCCGCAAGTGAATGCGCTGCAGCCGTCGGACTTGAGCTTCGACCCGCGTCTGGGCCCGGCCATCGCAGGGTTTAAGACGCAGCTGCCGAAGATCGTGCAGATCGTGCAGGCTGCGCAGGTGATGGCGCACCTCGCGCCAACGCTGCTCGGCGTGGGGCAACCGACGAACTATCTCGTGGAAGTGCTGGATTCGACGGAGCTCCGCCCTGGGGGCGGGTTCATCGGTAATTACGGCATCCTCACGCTCGCTGGAGGTCGGCTTGGTAGCCTGCACATCCAGGACGTTGATCTGCTCGACGCCGGCACGAAATATGGGGACCTCAATATTCCGCTGCCCAAGAATTACACGTGGTTTTCGTCGCTGTATACGCGCTGGGGCTTCCGCGATTCCAACTTGGATGCGGATTTCCCCACCGCAGCACAGAACGGCGAGCAGCTCTACGTAAAGGAGATGAAGGCTACCGGCCAGACGCCCGTGCCTGTGCAGGGGGTCATCGCTATCACGCCGTGGCTAATTCAGAACGCGATGAAGATCACCGGGCCGATTGAGGTCGTGGATTACCCGCAGCCGGGCCAGAAGGTGATGGTCACGCCCGACAATCTCATCAGCAAGATCCACTTCTATGCCCTGGGCACGTACACCGGTTCCGACACACAATACGACCCCAGAAGCGGCTCGTCGTTGCGCAAGCGCTTCACCGGACTGCTCTTCCAGGCATTTATGGCGAAAATGAAACAAGATCTCTCGGGGAACTTTTCCAAGTATGCCCAGCTGTTTACCGACTCCCTGCACAGCAAGGATGTCCAGATCTATCTCAATCAAAAACCAGCGCAGTCGGTGCTCCAGCAATTCACCTTCGCATCGGCCATCCAGGCGCCAGTGAGCGGCGACAGCCTATTCGAGGTCGATGCCAACATCGGCGGCAGCAAGGCCAACTACGTGCTGAAGTACAACCTGTCGGACCAGATCACGCTCGACGCTGCCGGCACGGCGACCCACCACCTGGCGATCAGCTACACATGGCCGACGGATCCGCGTCTGCTGCAGGAGATCTACGCGGCGGGCATCAATAACCGCTATCACGGCTACTCGCGCGTCTACGTGCCACCCAACGCGGCGCTGCTCTCGGAGAAAGTGGACGTCATTGCGCTGCCCAGCCAGTGCATGCCGCCGTACCAATACGTGCCGCCCGACGCGGCGCTGCTCTCGGCGCAAGGATGGGCAAATCTTGCCACGTTGTCGGAATTCGGTCGGAAGGCCTTTGCGGGACAGACGCTTGCGTATTGTGGCAAGACGACGACGATCTCGCTGACCTGGAAGGTGCCTCATGCCGCGGCCCACGACGCCACTGGCTGGCACTATCACCTGCTGTTCCAGAAGCAGGCGGGCATCACCTGGCCGATGACGGTGCAGGTCAGCCTGCCTACATGCGCCGCAATCCAGGGCACTCCACAGGGGTTTACGAGCACCAGCGCCCACGGCGTGTCAGTGAAAGAGCCACTGGCCAACGATGTCCAGTTTGCGGTGGACTATACACACTGCTGAGCACAGGAGCGCGCACCTGACACTCCCCCTGGCTAAACCCAGGGGGTTCTCGCGACCAGCGGGGGAGGTGCATCGGGCATCGGCACCCGCGCCTACTGGCTCTGCTTTACGCGACGGCGGTGTCCCCGCCGAAGCCGATGACGAAACACGTGGACCACAAACAGAGGAGGCGGCGCTCTCCCCACGCCTGAAGGCAGGGGCCTGAGCGCCGGAGAGATGGTCAGGCGTCAGCCTTCCTCGACATCATGCCATAGAGTCCAGCGCCGAGGAGAATCACGGCGACGACACCGAGGATGATGGCCAGGTGCGGTATGACCGTGACACGCAAGAAAAAATGTTCAATCAGGCCGACAAGGATCACGACAACTCCAATGGCCAGCAGAATCTGAGCAGTTGACTGTTTCATGCGTCTCTCCTTGGGCTTAAGCACGCCTACACGCATGCCTGCATACCTGCATGCACGCATACCTGTGGCGCTTCACGCGGCGGGACACGATGTCCGCACCACTCACTAACGTCCGCACTGTCGACGTCCGCACCACTATAGCGGTGCAGCAAGTCGTTGGCAATCCACATGTGACGACAGTGAGCATGGCGCTCTCTGTCACCGCTGCAAGAAGAGCCTGCGGACCTCCTGCGCCTATGCACAGAGCGATAGCGATGTTGGTTGGGGCATTGGCACACCAGATGAGTTTCAACCTCGTGGCGCTGCCCGCGGCCCCTACACCGTCATGTCAGAGCCGGACCAGTGATACGCCGTCGCGTCATAGAGTTGTAGAATAGCTCTCCGCGCCTGCGGCAGCTCGCAGATTGACGAGGCAAGAAACTACAACACTACGGTGCGACACGGTATGACACACGGCAAGTGCACATCGGATGGCGACTTCGGCGAGCGATCAGTGTGTGCCAGGGGAATCGGCCTACGCCGTTAGCAGGGAGGTTGCGTCTAGCGTTCCCTGGCCCACGAACGCCACTGCGCCGCTTACCAGTACAGCGTCCTGGGCGTCGGCTTTTCCCGTGACGCGGACCGTCATTTCGCTCGGTCGCCCAACGAAGCGCCCCTGCCGTAGCGTGACGGCCTCGCCTGGCCTCGTCCTGCCATAGCGGACGAGGTATGCACCGAGTGGGCCAGCCGCGCTGCCGGTGGCGACATCTTCAACCCGACCACCGTTGTCCCATGTGCGTCCCTCCAGGCGGGCAACATCGAAGACGTAGACAAATTTCGCGCCGATCTGTGCGAGCAGGGCTTCGAACTGTGGGTGCGTGATCGCCGCCCGCTCGAGCCCGCTTGCCAGGGGCACCAGGAGGTACGGCAACCCGGTCGAAACCATCTGCATGGGCACGCTGGAGTCGAGCTGCTTCGGCTCAAGGTTCAGGGCGTTCAATAGCGCCTGTTGTAGCTCCGGTGGCACGACGGCCCCAAAGATGGGCTTCCCTTGATCCATCGTGGCGTCGTACCAGGTCTCATGCCGCGTCGTGGTCACCGGCACAACGCCTGCATGCAGCTGAATGCGCCACGATGCGTCGCGCCCCAGCTCTGGCTGGCGCTCGTGGAGCACACATGCAGCGCCCAGCACAGGATGCCCGGCGAAATCGAGCTCCTCTTCCATCGTGAAGAGACGCGCCTCGGTGACCGCCGCGCCTCTCGTCCCGCGCAGAAAGATTGACTCGAACTGCCGCATCTCTTGCGTGATGCGCTGCATGGCGCCGGTCGGCAGGCCCGCGGCTTCGAGAAAGACCGTCAAGCCATTGCCCGAGAAGGGCACGCGGCTGAAAACATCTACCTGCCGATACGCAAAGTGCGTCGGCGGTGTGGTAGGTGCCATGCCACTTTCCATCGCTGTGTATACTCTCATTGCCTGCCCTGACGCAACTCCCGCTGCGGCGCAGAGCGATTTCGCGCTACTGCCGGATGTACCACTCGCTCATACTCTTGACGGCGGCGCGCAGGCCCGGCACGATCTCCGCCGCGCTGGCGGGCATCGTCTCCGAGAGCGTCAGCTGCAGGTACAGGCTGCGCAGGAATTGCTTCACATTCAGCCGAGCGACCAGACGCTCGCCATCGAGGAATGCGTCCGCCCAGGCCCGTTGCTCGGCTGGCTGTGCCAACCGCGTGGTCCAGGCACCGACGAATTGCGACGAGACGAGGTTGCGTTGCAGCACCGCGACGACCGGTTGGGCCAATCGCTCATCTTCGTCGCACAGAAAGGGGTGCGCTGCCGAAGCGAGCAGCTTGACGGCAATGCCGTCCAGCAGCCGTTCCAGGTCGGCGCCGCCCAGATAGCGACTGCGCGCCAGTACCCAGAGCAGATCGCCGGTGTGCGCCACCGAATGCGCCCACCCCTTGCCCGGCACCCAGCCACGGACGTCGTTCTCCGCCGCCAGATACGCCAGCGCCAGCTCGAATAGCTGGTGCGCCTCGGCCTCCGCGAGGAATGGCCGCTGGTTGTCCTCGTGGACGATCTCAGCCAGGATGAGCACCGAGAATGTGCGCAGGAACACCGTGTCGGTTTCCTCATCGCCCAAGCCCGCCATCAGGTTCTCGGCGAGCTGAGCCACCAGGGAGCGCATCTCATCCGGCGAGTACTCTCCACGGTGCAGCCACGCACTAAGGATGGGGTAGGCGAACGTGTCGCGCAGCTCGGCGTCCGTTGAGCCGAGCAACGACAACAGCTCACGCGTGAGCGCGGGCAGACTTTCGCCGTTGGGCACCGCGAAGTCCGTATCTACGAGAGCTTGCCAGAATCCTTTGTCCATACATGTCCTCGTTTCTGCATCGCTGTCTCATTGTATCGCACTGGTACAGAGGAACCAGATTGGCGTGGACCGACACCTTCCTGAGTCATGCCCATCCTACAAAGAAATCGGCTGAGTGCCCCTGCCTTCAGGCATGGGGGTGAAAGCCGGGGCGCCGTCAGGCGCCAAACGTCCCCCGCCGCTTGACTGTCTCGTATCCTATGGGATGCAATTAGGATGTGAGAACGTTTGAGTATCGGCTGTATCCGAACCGCGCACAGCGCCAGCAGTTGATGGCCTGCCTGATTGAATCCAGGGCCATCTATAATGAGATGCTGACGGACCTGAAAGCGCAATACGAAGCGGATGGCATGTTTCCCTCGAAGTATGACCTGACGGCACGCTTCAAGGGGCGCGGTGGCGATGTGGTGCCCGCGACAACGGTGCAAACGCTGGCGGACCGGCTCAGCAAGGCACTCGAGCGATACCTTCAACTGAAAGACCTGGGCGTGCATTGCGGCTTTCCGCGCTTCAAGACGCCCAATCGCTGGCACTCGATTCAATTGCGCCAGTACGCGGTGAGTCGGGATGTGTGGCTGGACGAAGACGGGAAGCATCTGCATGTCCCCGCCAAGCTGGGGCGACTGCTGAAAATCAAGTTGCAGCGCCCACTTGAGGGGATGCCGGCCACTGCTCATCTCGTTTTGCGAGCCGATGGGCACTGGTATGCGCTGATTGTCTGCGAGACGATGCCGCAAGATGCCGTTGGGGAAACACACCCCGCTCAGACGGCTTGTGCGCATCCCGCTATCGGCTTGGATGTGGGCTTGAAGGTGTTTCTGGTCGACTCGGACGGTGGCCTTGTGGAAAATCCCCACCATTATCGGCGCGGCCAGAAGCACCTTCGCACATGGGCAGCGTACGGTTTGTCGCCGGAAGAAGGGCAGCCATCGGCGCCGCAAGGCGAACCGGGAAGTCGCCAAGAGACATCTCAAGATCGGTCGCCAACGGCGCGACTTCCATTTCAAGACGGCCAAACAGTACGCAGAGCGGTATAGCCGCATCTGTGTCGAGGACTTAAACGTGGCAGGGATGGTGCTAAACCATCACCTCGCCAAGAGCATTCACGACGCGAGTTGGAGCGCGTTCCTCGGCATCCTTGAAGATAAGGCTGAGGCGCCTTACCTTAAAGCAAGGCGAAAAGCTGGGCCGCCAGATCAAACGACAGCTTGACCGCTTATGTGCCGGTCTGGTAGAATGACAAGGTACTTCTACCTTGTCATTCTACCAGAGGATATGAGATGCTTGAGAATGAGACAGTGGCCTACCTCGCCGGGTTGTTCGATGGCGAAGGCGGCATCTTCATATTACGGAAGATGCGGAATGGGCGATATTTCTATTGGCTGGAAATCTCTGTTACAAACACAGACAAAGACCTCATTGACTGGATACAATCGGTGGTTGGCGGACGTAAGTCACTCCAACCAGAAACCTATAGCGCCAACGGGAAGCCAATATTTCGCTGGCGTGCTAGTGCAATTCAAGCGTCCAGCTTTTTGCAGATGATCATGCCTTGGCTGCGCATCAAACGTGACCGTGCAGAGATTGCCATCGCCTTTCAGGCGGCGCTCAGCGCCAAAGCAAAGCATGCTGTTCCTGATAATGAGCATCTTGCAACACTTCAACACTATCGAGACTCCTTGATGTTGCTCAACAAGCGGGGCGCCTCGTAGGAGCCGGTCATGTGGTCATGCGAGTGCCCGCGAGCTTCACGAGCCAGAAGTGCAGTCGGTGTGGTGAGTACGTCCAGAAAAGCCTCTCGGTACGCACCCATCTCTGTCCCTCCTGTGGGCTGGTGGAAGACCGTGACGTGAACGCTGCCAGGAACATTTTACGGGCGGGGGCACCGCCTTCGCGGACGGGACGGGATGCCGCCCCGGTTGAAGCGAGAAGCCCCCGGCTTTAGCCGTGGGGAGTTGTCACCATGTTACTGTGCAATCGCCGAGCCGTTGCACAGGTTGATCGCGCCAATTTCTGGCGGCACGCTGGCCGGCGTGAGTGCAGAATAAGGAGTGTTGCGATGCGTGTGCTCCAGCGCGGCCGGGCCATCCTGCGCAGACTTTCCCCGTACGAGCCGCAGCAGGCATTCCGGCCTGGCGACTTCGTGCTCACTGCGAGCGATGGCGGGTTGGCGCGCACGCTTGGCTGGGCCGCGGGCAGCGGAATCAATCATGCGGGCATCATCGTCGACCCACTGGGCGGCGTGATCGAGGCGAACCCGGAGCTGCTGTCCGGCGGCCGCCTGTATCGCCAGACCACGATTGCCGACTACCTCAATGCAGGCAAGCCATGCTGGATCGGCTATGTGGAGCTACGCGAGGGCACGCGCCAGGCGGTCGTGGCTTATGCCGAGCACCTGCTACACGCGCGCGGCGCGCCGTGGTCGCCCGGTCGGTTCTGGATTTTCCTCCACGCGCTGCTGAGCATTGCACCGCGCACGGCGATCAGGCGCAGCCCGCTGTTGCGGCCGCTCTACGAGCTGATGGACCGACACGCGCTGGTGCTGCGCGAGGAGCATTGCTACGCGTCTGGTGAGCTGGTGGCGCGGGCGCTCGAGCGCGGTGGCTTCATCTGGGAGCACGACCCGGCCCAGATCACCCCTGGCGATCTGTACGACCGCTTTCGCATGGACGATACTCCCGTCACCCTCACGCCCAAACTCGCCGGTGCGCGCAAGCCGAGTCCAGGTGCGGCGCGCAGTGCGCGCGATCCCCAGCGTTCCGCGACGATCATGCCCTTCACGCTGCGCGCCACCCACGGCGCGACGGCGCTGGCCACCGCCCCCGACGAGGATGCGCAACAGCAGGGCATGCGTGCGCTGCTGCACCTGGGAGTCTTCATGGCAGCCGGGCTGGCGGTGATCGGAGTCCTCGAAGAGGTGTTGCGCGGCGCCGAGTGAGCGAACCCGCCTGCTGTGGCCTCACCGAATGCTTGAGTTGCGCCCCTACCATGTGGTACACTGAGATATGCTATCCAAGGTCCGGCAGTGGGTAGCGTGCGCGCCCCGCAACAAGCGGGATGGCGCGTAAGAGTGTTGAGACGACTGTATGCAATGGAGGTTTACCTATCAACAGGGACTTTCGAGGGGATAACCGCCCTCGGGAAACGCGCGTGAACGATCGAGTCCGTGCGCGCGAGGTCCGTCTGATCGATGAAGACGGCCAGATGATCGGTGTGATGAGTTCTGCCCAAGCGCTCGCCCTGGCTCGCGAGCGCGATCTTGATCTGGTGGAAGTGTCGCCAATGGCCATGCCCCCAGTCTGCAAGTTGATGGACTGGGGCCGGTTCAAGTACGAACAGGCCAAAAAAGAAAACGAAGCGCGCAAACATCAGAAGACCGTCGAGATCAAAGAAATCCGCTTGAGCCCGCGTACCGACGACCATGATCTATCGGTCAAGGTGCGCAAGATCGAGGAATTTCTGGCCGAGGGTGACAAGGTGAAGGTGGGGGTGCGCTTCCGCGGGCGCGAGATGGCGCATCCTGAGCTCGGGCGCGTGTTGCTCGATAGGGTGTCGGCAGAGCTCAAGGGCACAGCCGTGCTGGAGCGCACGCCGATCATGGAAGGCAAGATGATGTCCATGATCGTCACGCGCGCACCCGGCTGGGAACCGCCGAAGAAGTCCGCGCCTGTCGCGCGCGAGCGCCGTGGCCACCAGGACGAGGTGACGGAGACAGTGGAGCTCGGCGCCGCCGACGAGGTGTCCGCGCAGGATGGCGCGGCTCTGGCGGGCGCACCACAGCAAACCAACGCGTAGCGCTACCGCGGCGTGCGCTGGCGCTGCTTCGGCCAGGCGCATGTGCGAAAGCGAGAGCGGCCACCCATTGTTGGGTGGCCGCTTCTGTGTCTTGCTCCCTTTATGCTGCGTGACCGCCGAATTATCCACATGGGGGTACTGTGAGCTCGGAAATGACGCGCGCTGTGTGCAGTTCAGGCCGCAATGGAATCGCGCTGCGCGCAGCGCGATGTCCGCCGTCTCGCTTCCCGAGTGGTAACAAGCAAAAGGAGGGAGTTATCGCGGCCGGCTAGCGGACGTTGTGTACTGTGGGGCAGCCGTTGCGAGTCGGTGGCGGTGATCCCCGAAGGACTGCACCCTCGACACCACGTCGCCCACTCAGCAGGAGGCACTCCCCGATGTCCAATACCTGGCCGCCACAGCAAGAGCCGCCGCCACAGGCAGGATGGCCGCAGCAGGAGCCACCACAGGCAGGATGGCCACAAGCAGGGTGGCCGCAGTCCTGGTATCCCCCGCAGCCTCCGCCCTACGACGAGCCTGGCTATGGATACGGCGCAGGATACGGCACCGGGTATGGCGCGGGATATGGCGCTCCAGGTCCATCGTCAGTGGGCTGGCCCGGCGGGTGGCCGCCGCCGCAGGGCGACCCGTGGTCGCAGTGGGGTAGGGAACCGCCACAGGAGATGTATCAACCCGGCCGGCCGCCTCCCAACCTGCTCCCGACCCCGCAGGCGCCCTATGGAGCACCCGATCCGTATGGCATGCAGGACCCCTATTGGGCGCAAGGCCCCTACGGACAGTACGGCAACCATCCCATGCCCAGGCCGCGCTCGTTCAACTGGTTCGTACCTGTGGTGGTGCTCATGGTGTTCGCGATCCTGGTCGCGGCTGGCGGCGCCTACGCACTGGCGCGGTACGGCCCGGCCACCACGAACCCACCCGCGACGGCACAGGGGACGGCAAGTCAGACGCCCGGCATCCCTGCCGGGTTCCACGCCTACACCAACACCACCATTGGCGTGCGGTTCAACATGCCTGACGGTTGGACCACGAAGGACGACGCCGCGCAGGCGAGCGGGCACGGGATGCATGCAGTCAGCCCAGACAACATGGCCGTGCTAAGCGCGGCATCCCTCACCGGTGGAGGCGGAGATGTCCGAATGGCGAACCTCCTGCTCGTGGCACCGTCTGACTCGGGCGCCGTCGATAACAAGGAGGGACCCATGCACGTGACATTCGCCAGTGCGAATTGGGTGCGGGTGGCCGGTGACATCACGGTCACCGGCACGCGCCTGCACCTTGCAGTGCTCGCCGTGACCCACGGCGAGCACATGTATGTGATCGAATTCGGCACGGCGCCATCCAGCTTCGCCGCGGCCGACACCCGCTATTTCCAGGTCGTGACCCGGAGCTTCCAGTTTCTCTCCTGACCACTCGCCACGTCATTGCGGGTTGAGGATCGCAACCACATCTCGTGGCGTGGCTCCTGAGTGCCAAGGGCTGCGCAGGCTGACAGGCCGCTTGCGTTTCGCCTGAGCGGCGACGGCGCCCACGCCCATGTCCACACGGCGAGCCGCAGCCCCTCAGCCTGCGTGCTTGAAGCCCGCCGCGCGCATGGTCAGCGGGTCTTCACGCCGCTGCACCTGCGCCCCCACGACGCGGCCGAGCACCAGCGTCGAGTCGCCCGCCGCCAGCTCGCTCTCGACCTGGCACTCCACCCAGGCCGCCGCCTCCAGCAGCACCGGGCAGCCCGCCTCGCCTGTGCCCCGTGTCAGCCCCTCAAGCTTGCCGGGGTGCTTGGCGAGCGACTTGCCGAGCGTTCCTGCCAGCTCGCGCTGTTCCGCCGTCAGCACATTCACCGCGAAGTGCCCCGTCGCGCGTATGATCGGCAGCGAGACCGAGGCGTTCTCCACGGAGACGGCGACCAGGGGCGGTTCGAATGAGACCTGCGAGAGCCAGTTGGCAGTGAACGCGTTCCAGCGCGCCGCGTCGCCGGTAGTTACGGCGTAGAGTCCATATGTGAAGAGGCGCAGCGCCTCCTTCTTGGTGACGTCGTCCATCCCTGTTCCCTTCTGCGGCCAGTGCCCCGCGTGCTCACCTGCTCACTTGCTCACGGTGAATGCGACATTCGCAGCCACCGCGCCATTCCACGTCAGCGTCGCGACGCCCGTGCCCGCCTCCGCCGCCGTCACCCACGCGGAGAACTCCGCATAGCGGCCCGCCGAGTGGGCCGGCA
>Ga0070707_100006006_pt1 | contig 11331 bp, 11 predicted proteins | sample KBSK5502metaG_FD_65468 | JGI IMG/M metagenome (GOLD analysis project Ga0070707, IMG submission 65468) | Corn, switchgrass and miscanthus rhizosphere microbial communities from Kellogg Biological Station, Michigan, USA - KBS K5-50-2 metaG | ecosystem: Host-associated > Plants > Roots >... | reverse complement strand
GGGGCGACCTGTATGCCTTTTCGTGTTTCTCCGTTCGTGTGGCTCGCAGCCGGTCGGCCACATGAAGCAAGAACTGACGGTGAGGATCATCAGCGCCACGTCGCGCCAGCTCGTCCAGACGCTCTGGATCTGCGGAGCGCGCAGCCGCGATACGGCGCCGGAGGGTGGGTGAAGGCGGGGTGGTCGTGGTGTCCGCGGTAAGAGACCGGCCAATACGGCTGGTCGCGTTTTCGAGCGCCAGCAGAACGTGTTCGGCGTGAATCAGCATTGCCTCGGCTGTGATTTTGGAGGTCACTGACGGGTTTCCGTCGCGGTCGCCGCCAACCCAGCTGCCGAAACGCAAAAAGGCAGGGGCAAGCGGCGCGCGCCGGCCCCAATCTTTGGGAGAGATGGCTCGATCAAGTTCGCGGTACAGCTGCGGCGTGATGAGGAAGAGTGTCTCGTCAAAGACGGCCATCAACGTGCGCACCTCGTCGAGCGGCGTCACCTGCGTGGTGCGCAGCTGCGCCGTCCGCCATAGCGAGTCGATCTCCTCCGCAAGCCTTCTTAATGCCTCGAGACGCTCACTGTCCGAAGCTTGCGGATCGTCAACACGCTCGAGCTGCTCGCCCACCCTCCGAATCGCCGTGACCACCGCGCGGCGCCTAGCCTCCGTCGGATGCGCGGTGAAGACGGGATGAATCACGAGCTCGGAGATGAGGCTGTTGAGCCTCTTCCGGCCGACGCGCGAGCGGAGACTCTTCACGGTCGCGGCCAGAGTTTCCTTCATGGGCTCAGGTCCGCGGTCACGCTCCCGGATCACACGAGCGCGATGATGCTCTTCGGCAAGGTTCGCGAGGTGGAAGTAGCAGGTGAACGCCCGCGCCACCTCCTCAGCGCGATCCAGCGACCACGACGCAACGAGCTGCTCCGCTTTCCGCTCATATCGCCCTTCTTCACGAGCCCGAATCACGAGACGTCGCAAATCCTCGACGTCTTTGAGGAGACCGGGGCGGTAGCCGGCCATGACTTTGCCCAGCAGATCGCCAAGCAGCCGGATGTCACTCCTTAGTGGAGCCGGAATCTCCTGGCGTGCGGTGTCGCGAGTCTTGGTGCGGGCCGGCGTCAAGCGTCTGTTGTACGAGTGGGGAAGCTGATTGCGTACTCGAGCGAGTCGACCAGCGCGAGCAATGAGGCTTCGATGATGTTGCTCGAGCAGCCGACGGTCGTCCACCGCTTGAGGTCTTTGCCTGATTCGATGAGCACACGTGTCGTCGCTGCTGTTCCGGCACCGCCGTCGAGGATGCGCACCTTGTAATCGTGGAGGCTCACCGCGTCCAGCTCCGGAAAACGGGGACTGAGCGCCTTGCGAAGCGCGGCGTCCAGAGCGTTGACTGGACCGTTCCCGGACGCGGCCGTGTGATACACCGCGCCATCGACCTCCACCTTGACCGTTGCCTCGGCGTGCACGGAGGTTCCGTTCTTTCGCACTTGCGTCGTGAAGTCTGCGACTGTCCACGGGGCCACATAGCCCGGCTGGAGGCGGCGGACCAGCATCTCAAACGACGCCTCCGCGGCTTCATATGAGTACCCGCGATGCTCCAGCTCCTTCAGGTGCTGCACCAGCCACCGGGTCTGGGGATCGTCGCGATCCAGCTCCAAGCCGAATTCGCGCGCCTTCGCCAGGACGTTGCCGCGCCCAGAGAGCTCGGAAACAAGGACTCTTGGCTGGTTGCCCACCAGCGCAGGGTCGATGTGCTGATACGCGTCCTTGTGCTTCAACAAAGCGGCCACGTGCTGGCCGCCTTTGTGGGCGAAGGCACCCTGACCTACAAATGGCTGCTGCGCCGGCAGCGCCAGGTTGGCGACCTCGGCCACGGTCCTCGACAGGTCGCTTAGGCGCTCGAGAGATTTCGGTGGCAGCGCCTCAATCCCCAGCTTCAGCGCCAAGTTGGCAGCGACGGAAACGAGGTTCGCGTTGCCGCAGCGCTCGCCGTATCCGTTGATGGTGCCCTGCACCATGTCAGCGCCGGCCATCACTCCTTCTAATGTGTTGGCCACCGCGAGCTCGCAGTCGTTGTGCGTGTGAATGCCCACCCGCGCGGTGCTTTTGGCTTCAGCCAGCGCGGCGCGCACAGCTTCGACTCCGCGCCTGACATCCGATGGCATGCTCCCGCCATTGGTATCGCAGAGCACGACCCACCTGGCTCCGGCGCGCGCCGCGGCGAGACAAACTTCCACCGCGTATTCGGAGTCGCGCTCGTAACCGTCGAAGAAATGCTCGGCGTCGAAAATGACCTCGCGACCGAGGTTCACGCCATACGCGACCGACTCTTGGACCATGGCGAGGTTTTCGTTGTTGGTGGTCTGCAACACGTTGGACACCTGCCACGTGTCGCTCTTGCCAACGAGGGTCCATACGGGAGCCGCACTTTCCACCAGGGCGGCGAGGTTGGCGTCGTCCTCGCACGTACCTCCGGCTCGACGGGTTGCGCCAAATGCCGCCAGCCGCGAGTGCTGCAGGGGCTCCGCTTGCATCCAGGCGAAGAATTCTTCGTCCTTGGGGTTGGACCCCGGAAAGCCGCCTTCGACGTAGTCGAAGCCCAGGTCATCGAGGGTGCGTGCGATCCGCACTTTGTCGGACGAAGAAAAGGACACGGCTGGACCCTGCGCGCCGTCGCGCAAGGTTGTGTCGTAAACGACGATCTTTCGCCCGGACATAAAAAAACCTCCCGACCTTCTGTGGCCGGGAGGTCCCACGACATGAGCGGCGTGCGCTACGTCGGGGGACCTCCCCGCTTAATCTCGATCGCAATCACGATTCCGCTGGACATGTGAGCCCGAAGAGTACGGCATTACCGCGCCGCTCGGCATGGTTTCGGCCACCAATTCGGTACGTCCCAGCTAGTGGTGGGCCGACAGTCGAATCGCCCGACCACGTGCGCTTGACCCAAGGTCGACTGAGTCCGCAATGTTCCCTATTGACAAACTCCTTGGGCGGGGGTACGGTTTGCGAAATCGATTCGACAATGTCGAATCCCAGTCAGATTAGAGGGGGTCTTGGGACATGTACTCGATGCGACAGCGGGCGTTGGCCGAGATGCTCGGCACGGCGGCCTTGGTTTTGGTCGGACCGGGGTCGGTAATCGCAACACTGCGTCTCGCCGGCAAGGCGGTCCCGGCTGTGACCGAGGCCGACCTGCTGGGGATCAGCTTTGCGTTCGGCTTCATCATCACGGCCCTGGTGTACTCGATCGGCAAGGTGTCGGGGTGCCACATCAACCCGGCGGTCACCTTCGCCCTGGCGGTTACGAAGCGTTTTCCTTGGCGTGAGCTCCCCGTCTACTGGGCCTCGCAGTACGTCGGCGCGGTCATCGGGGCGTTCGCCATCTGGGGTGTGTTCGGTCAGGACGCCGTGACCTTCGGAATGGGTCAGACTCACTTTGCGGCTGACGCTTCGGGCACCTACTTTGTCGAGGCGGCCTTGGCCGAAGCGCTGGGCACGGGCTTGCTCCTCTTCGCCATTCTCGGGATTGTCGACGGACGCTCGCCGAACCAGCTGGCCGGTCTTGTCATCGGCGGCGCGGTGGTCGGGATCATCCTGATCTTCGGCCCCATCACAGGTGCGTCCCTGAACCCTGCTCGCGCATTCGGACCCGAGCTGGTGCAGGCGATTGCCGGCGGAGCGACGTTCTGGACCCAATACCTCCCTGTCTACCTCATCCCCGGCCTCGTCGGAGCCGCGGCGGCAGCCTTTGCTTACGACTACCTCGCCAACCCGCGCGTCGTCGAGAAGCCGATCAAAGAAGCCGTGACTCGCGAAGAGCCCGCGGCAGCCGGCGTTCGCTAAGCCTCGGATTCAAATACAGGAGAGACGCAACAATGGCAGTCGGAACCAACCAGATGCGAAAGTTCCTCAACGATCCTGCGCAGGTCGTCAAGGAATCGTTGGCCGGCATGGCGGCCGCCCACCCCGACCTGCTCCGTTACGACAAGGGCGCGCAGATCCTCGTTCGCAAGGACGCACCGAAGAAGGGCAAGGTTGGAATCATCTCCGGTGGCGGATCCGGACACGAGCCGATGCACGGCGGGTTTGTCGGTTTGGGAATGCTCGACGCTGCTTGCCCGGGCGAGGTCTTCACCTCGCCCGTACCGGCACAGATGCTCGCGGCCACCAAGGCGGTAGATGGTGGCGCCGGCGTGGTGCACATCGTCAAGAACTACACAGGCGACGTGCTCAACTTCAAGATGGCCGCGGAAGAGGCGGCCGACGAAGGCATCAAGGTCCACGCGGTCGTCATCGATGACGATGTCGCTGTCCAGGACTCCCTTTACACGGCCGGTCGCCGAGGTGTCGGGGCCACCGTCCTCGCGGAAAAGATCTCCGGCGCGGCGGCTGAAGCCGGTGCGAACGTCGACAAGGTCACCGACCTCGTCAAGAAGGTCAACTCTCAAGCGCGCTCGTTTGGCGTGGCGCTTTCTTCGTGCATACCGCCGGCCTCCGGTAAGTTCATCTTTGACCTGCCCGAAGGGCAGATCGAGCTTGGCATCGGCATTCACGGCGAGCCCGGCCGGCGGCGCGCCCCGCTCGGAGCCGCGAGCGAAGTCGTCGACGTGATGGTCGAGGCCGTCATCTCCGACCTCAAGCCGAAGCGCGGATCCAAGGTGCTGGCTTTCGTCAATGGGATGGGCGGCACGCCGCTCATCGAGCTCTACCTTCTATATGGAGAGGTCGACAAGAAGCTGCGGGCTGCCGGCGTAGAGCCGGTGCGCAACCTGGTCGGCAGCTACATAACCTCGCTCGAGATGGCGGGTGCCTCGCTGACAGTGCTCGAGCTCGACGAAGAGCTGACGAAGCTCTGGGACGCCCCCGTGCACACACCGGCGTTGCGCTGGGGAGCCTAAGAGGCGATAAGTTGATCAGCGAAAAGGTGATGGACGCAGCCACGATCACCTCATGGATGCGCGAGATCGAGGCCTCGGTGCGTGCAGAGCGTGACCACCTGGTCCAGCTCGACGCGGCGATCGGGGACGGAGACCACGGCACCAACATGACGAGGGGATTCGAGGCTGTCGTCCAAGCCTTCGCTGAAGACGGTGGGTCGCCACCGGGAAAACTGCTGATCCTCGCGGGTCGCACGCTCGTGTCCACCGTGGGAGGAGCAAGCGGCCCGCTTTGGGGTTCGGCGCTGCGCGCGGGTGGCCGGACCTTGGGAGACGAGCCGACTTTCGAGGCCCAGCAGCTGGTCGACGTCCTGGCCGCGGCGCTCGCCTCGGTCAAAGATCTCGGTACCGCTTCGCTGGGCGACAAGACGATGGTGGATGCGCTCGAGCCTGCGGTCGACACGCTCCGCCAGCGGGTGGCTCAGGGCGTGCCGCTCGACCGCGCCATCGATGAAGCGGCCGCTGCCGCTGAGGCCGGCATGCGCGCAACGATTCCATTGCAGGCGCGCAAGGGCAGGGCTTCGTACCTCGGTGAGCGTTCAGTTGGCCACCAAGATCCAGGCGCAACTTCTACCGCGTTAATGGTGCGTGCGCTTCAGCGGGCGGTCACAAACAAGGGATCTTGATGAGCGAGCTCGCCCTTCAAGGGGTCAGCGCCGCTCCAGGAGTCACGGTCGGCACTGCAGTCGTGCTCGATCCCATCAATGGTCGCGATTCGAAAATCGTGCCGCCGTCCGAGCGTGCTCATGAGCTCGAGGTAGCAAACGGCGCGCTCGAGATCGCCGCTGGCGAGCTGGACATGATCGCCTCTCGCCTACGCGAGGCCGGTCGCAACGAGGAAGCAGACATCGTCGAGACGGGCGTCTTGATGGCAGGGGATGCCGTTTTGTCCTCGCGAGTGGAATCGCTCGTCAACGAGGGCAGATCTGCGCCTGATGCTCTGCGGCGCGCCGCGGATCAGTTAGGTGCAGAGCTTGCTGAGTTGCCAGACCCAATGCTGGCCCAACGCGCGGACGACCTGCGAAGCCTCGGGCGCCGCGCCGCAGCTCGAGCAGCAGGGATCAGGCCTGATCAAACCGGGGGCGTTCTGGTCGCCGCCACGCTGGGCCCTGCAGACGTGGCCGAGCTAGGGGCCACGGGCATCGCTCTCGCAGGCGGTGGCATCACAGCGCACGCGGCCATCGTGGCGCGCTCCCTCGGGGTGCCGATGGTCGTTGGGCTGGGGACGTCCGTGCTCGAAGTCGTGAATGGGGAAGAGGTCGTACTCGACGGCGACCGAGGATTGCTCGTGCAGCGTCCGGAGTCGAGTCGAGTCGCCGCCGCGCGAGGTGAGGCGGAGCGGCGACGGCTGGCGCGGCAGAGAGCGGTCGCGGACCGGCTGCATGACGCTGTAACCAAAGATGGTCATCGAGTTTGTGTGCTCGCGAACGCCTCGACCGTGGCGGAGGCGCTGGAGGGTCTGGCCCAAGGCGCCGAGGGTGTTGGTCTCCTGCGGACCGAGCTGCTCTTTCTTGATGCGCCCGCGTGGCCGTCGTACGAGCAGCAGATCAACTTCCTGAAACCGATATTCGCGCAGCTCCCCGGCATGACTGCGACGGTGCGACTCTTCGACTTCGGCGGCGACAAGACGCCGCCATTCCTAAAAGGCACCACCGCGCGCGGCATTGATTTGCTTCTCCGGTCTCCTGATGCGTTGAAGACGCAACTCGCGGCGATCGTTGACGCCGGCATCCTGGTGAAGCTCAGGGTGCTCGTCCCTATGGTGACCAGCCCTGACCAACTGCGCGCTGTCCGTTCGGTGCTGGATGGCGTGCTCCAGGGTCGCTCCTCGCCGCTGCTCGGCTCGATGATCGAGACGCCAGAAGCCGCGCTGCATGCTGGCGCGATCGCAACCGAGTCGGATTTTTTCAGCATCGGCACCAACGACTTGACGCAGCTTGTCTTCGGCCTTGACCGCGAGCAATCGAAGAGCGCGCCCGTGACCGATGTGCGCGTTCTGCGCTTGATCGATGCGACGGCACGCGCTGCACGAAGTGCGCTGATTCCGGTCGACGTCTGCGGTGAGGCGGCCTCTGATGCCGCTGTGATGCCGATCCTAGTCGGGCTTGGCGTTGATGAGCTCAGCGCAGCCGCTGCTCGTGTGGGCGAGGTACGTCAGTGGGTCAGGGAGATGAGCTACGCGGCCGGTCGCCAAGCGGCAGAAGCCCTTTTGACAGGGAATTCATTCCGTGAGGGAAGTCACGCAGGTCGCGAGCGCGTTTAGCGCCGCGGGGCCGTCCTCGCCTTCCGCCTGCAGCGTCAGCGTCGTGCCCCCGGTCGCCCCGATGGCCAGAACGGCCAGGATGCTCTTGCAGTCGGCCGACTTTCCGTTGGCGTCAACGGTGAGGCGGGATCGAAACTTCATTGCTGTCTTGACGAAAGTCGCGGCTGGGCGCGCATGCAGCGCCACGCCAGTTGGCAGCGCGACTACCACTGCATCAGAGTTTGCGAGCACCACGAGCCTCCTCTGCGGCTCGCGCCACGTCCTCCAGGTCCTGGCCGGCGGACGACATTACCGCGGCCGCAATCGCGCCTTCGACGAGAGGCGCATCCACGAGGCGAACATGACCGTTGCCGTTCCCGTGCTCGAGGACGTGACGAACGGTGAGGATTGAGCTTCCCAGGTCGGCCAGGACGACGACGCCCTGTCCGGCGTCGGCCTTCTCGATCGCCGCGACTACGGTGTCATCGGTGGTGCCCAAGGAGCCGTTCGGGCCTCCGCCCGCGGGCTCGATCCGCACCTCGGTCCCGGCGAGCTGCGACGCCAGCGCGGCGAGGCCGTGGGCTAGCTCGAAGCTGTGGGAGACAAGCACAATACCGACCAACTCGTTACGCTCCCTGGAAGTGATTTTTGAGCCATCCGGCGCAGTTCCGGACGACGCCCGCAGTCTACACTACCGACAACAATTCAGCAATGCCGAATCCTGACGCTCGGGAAAAGCGCCGTTCCAGTATCCAATCTATCGACCGCGCGACGGCCATCCTGAAGCTGCTCGCGAGCGGCCCACGACGCCTCGGGGTGAGCGAGCTGGCCGACAGGTTGGGCCTGGCGAGGCCTACTGTTCACGGTCTTCTCCAGACGCTTCAGTCGCACGGATTTGTGGAGCAAGATCGCCATTCGGACAAGTACCAACTTGGGCCGGGACTGCTCCAGCTGGGCTATTCCTATCTCGACCTCAACGAGCTGCGTGCGCGTTCGATCGGCTACGCCGACCGGCTCGCCACTCGCTCAGGTGCAGCTGTTCGTGTCGGGGTCATGCACGGTTCGAGCGTCGTCGTGGTCCACCACGTATTCCGGCCGGATGCCGCGTTCGGTGTGCTCGAGGTCGGGCTTCAGCTCCCGCTCCACGCGAGCTCCCTGGGCAAGGCGGTCCTCGCCTTTTCGCCCGGACAACTCCTCGAAGACCTGGTCGCCGAGCCGCTGCTGCGCCTGACCAAATCCACGCTGGACGAGGCCGGGCTGCGGCATGAGCTCGACCTCATCCGTGATGGCGGGATCGCAACCGAACGCGATGAAGCGGTGCTCGGAGAGTCAAGCGCCGCGGCGCCGATTTTCGACCATGGCGGACACGCGGTCGGCGCTATTGGCGTGGTCGATTCGACCGAACGCATCTTTCCGCACGGCCTGGCCAAGGGACTGGCCGCCGCCGTGGGTGAGGCGGCCCGTGGGGTTTCGCGCGAGCTGGGGGCGCCTCGCTGGCCTTACGCAGCTGAAGCGTAAAGCCGGTTATCGTCTGTCGCCATGGCGACGCCCGAGGTGGTTGGTCTCCTCGTCGAATGCCGCGATGAGCCCGGTGTGCTCCATCGGATCACCGAGACGATCCTTCGACACGGCGGAAACATCACTTATGTTGCCGGAGGCGTTGCCCGCAGCGACGTCATGGCGGAAATTCAGATCGAGGTTTCCGGCGCCCCTGACCACGCAAAACTCACCAGCGACCTCCAAAGCGTTCAGGGAATCACCAAAGTCAGCCTGGTGCCCACCTTTCAAACCATCTATGGCAAGCGCGTGATCGTGATCGGCGGTGGCGCGCAGGTGGGCATGGTGGCGCAAGGCGCCATTTCGGAAGCGGACCGCCACAACATCCGCGGCGAGCGGATCTCGGTCGACACCATTCCTCTCGTCGGTGAAGAGCAGCTCGCCGGCGCGGTGAGGGCAGTCGCTCGCTTGCATCGCGCCCGCGCACTGGTCCTCGCGGGTGCGCTGATGGGCGGTGACATAAGCAACGCCGTGCGCGAGATTCGCGAAGCGGGCATCATCGTCCTCTGCACCAATATGGCCGGCTCGGTGCCCGACGCGGCCGACGTGGTGGTGAGCGATCCCGTCGAAGCGGGTGTCATGGCCGTGATGCTGATCGCGGATACCGCCAAGTTCTCGATCGAGCACGTGCGGGGCAGGCGCTTCTAGGTAATTTCGCTCAATTCCGCACGAGTGGATCAAATCGTGCGTATCGAGCGGGGGGATTCCGCACGAGGGATCAAATCGTGCGTATTGATAGCTGGGTTTAGAGCTCTTTCGTTCTCACGCTGATGCCCATGGTCCCGGTCGCCGAGCCTACATAGACCCCGCGCGTCGGTGCGGCGTCGGTGTAGTCGCGTCCCACCGCGAGCCTCACGTGGTGCTCGGTAGTGCGAACCGGATGGGTCGCGTCGAATCCGATCCATCCTCGGGTCGGCACCCATGCCTCAGCCCACGCGTGGGACGCCATTCGATGTCCTTTGAGACTTGGGTCGTGGATGTAGCCGCTGACATAGCGAGCCGGCACGCCCATCGCCCGCGCCACCGCAATGAAAAGATGCGCGAAGTCCTGGCACACGCCCGCACGCAGGGTCAACACCTCGTCGACTCCGCTGTACACATTGGTCACCGTTCGGTCGTACGTGAAGTCGCGGCTGATGGCGAGCGTGAGCTCATCCAGCGCCGCCTCGATCTCTTCGGGCGAGGCATGGTCTTTGAAGGCGCGCCTTTTGGCGAGCTCGCGCACCCCCTCGACATCTTTGACGGGAGTGCGAAATCGCAAGAAGTCCTTCACGAGCTCCTCCCCGATCTCTCCGTCATGCGCGAGGCCCGTTTCTACGACCGAGAAGCTCGTCACGGTCAGGTTGGAGTGCGGCCGAACCAGGTTGAAATAGTGGACGCGATTTCCGTAGCCGTCGCTGTAGTGGTGCGGCTTGATGCCGTGGCTCAGCTCAAGACGGAAGTCGAGGCACCGCTGGCCGGCGCCGTCCAGCGGTCGCAGGCGGACCTCCATCACGGTCTCCGCGATCGGGCCGGTGTACTTGTATCGCGTGCTGTGGACGATCTCTAGCTTCACGCGCGACTCCTCGACTGCTGCTGCTGTTGTGGGACGCCCTGTCCTTCTTCGCCCATCACGCTCGATGGGACCTTGCTCGGATGGAAGTAGGTGTCGCGCATGGCGACATCGAGCTGACGCAGCAGGGTGCGGCACTCATTGTCGAACTCGAGCGGGTGCTCAGCGATCGATTGTGTGTCTGTCTGCTCGAACATCGCCTTCAGGCGTGTGAGCAGTCGGTATGGCCGAGAGCGCCTGTTGTGTCCGTCGATCTTTGCGACCGACTCGAGCGCTGTTGCTGCTGCAAAACGGGCCGAGCGCGGAAGCATGCGGTCCAACAACAGGGTCTCGATGACCCGCTCCGGCGAGACGCCGCCGAAATGGCGCGATTGGTAAGACTCAAACGCAAAGCACGACTTCAGGACGGCGGTCCACTCGAGCGCGTCTTCGGGCGAGTCGGCGAGCTCCGCCGACTTGTGCGTCACCACCCGGGTCACATTGGCGGCGCGCTCGGCGAACTTGCCCAGCCTCACGAAGTCGTGGGCCTCGTCATGGGGCATCGTCTCCTCGAGCAACCCGTCGACCAGGCGGCAGCTCATCTGCACGTCGGTCAGAAACGGATAGAGGTCGGGCTGCCAGTTCGATTCCTGCACCCGCCAGTGCAGCGCGTTGACCTGCTCATAGAGCTCGGTGGGCAACAACGGCCGCACCGCTTGCGCCGCAAGCCGCGCGGCGGTCACGCTGGTCCGGACCGAGGGACCGAGCGTCCCAGCAATGACCATTTCGACCGCCTGGTCGCGCCGCCCGGTGTCACTGCCCCTCCAACCGGCGAGCTCCATGAAGCGCACCCAGAACTCGGGCCCGGGCTCGTCGTTTCGGTCGAGTGACAGCGCGACGTGAACGCCCAGGATGCGGGCGAGGTGGTCGGACCTCTCGAGATGCCGGCCGAGAAGAGTCAACGATGTGGCGGCGCTGCTAAGCATCCTCGCCTTCGACCTCGCCGTCCTCAGCCATCACCCAGGTGTCGCGGCTTCCGCCGCCCTGCGAGCTGTTGACTATCAGGGAACCCGGTTTC
>Ga0070707_100006004_pt1 | contig 11334 bp, 10 predicted proteins | sample KBSK5502metaG_FD_65468 | JGI IMG/M metagenome (GOLD analysis project Ga0070707, IMG submission 65468) | Corn, switchgrass and miscanthus rhizosphere microbial communities from Kellogg Biological Station, Michigan, USA - KBS K5-50-2 metaG | ecosystem: Host-associated > Plants > Roots >... | reverse complement strand
ATAATCGAGAAGCGTCTAAAGGAAATTCAGAAAAATGCTCCTCTACATTGTCCGCCACGGCATCGCCATCGATCGCGAAGATCCGAAATGTCCGTCCGATCCCGAACGCTATTTGACCCCAGAAGGCCTACGGAGAACGCGCGAAGTGGCGAAAAAACTTGCGAAGTTGATCGGTCCGCCAAAGGCGTTTATCTCAAGTCCGTACGTGCGCGCAGTGCAGACTGCGGAGATTTTCGCCGATGCCCTGGGCATCTCAAAAACAAAGATTGAAAAGACCGAAGGTCTTCTCCCGGGAGCCGAACCGTCCGCTTTCTTTCGTGAATTGTCCCGCAAAAAGTCCGTCGAAAGCGTAATCTGCTTCGGTCATGCGCCGCAGCTCGACGAATTGATCTCGTTTGGTCTGGGGGTGAAAAAAGATATTACTGAGCTAAAAAAAGCCGGCGTTGCCTGTCTCGACGTTACCCGCGTAAATCCGCCCGCAGGCAAACTCGTTTGGCTGATGACTCCGCGGACGGTCCGCAAAATTTCAAAAGGTAAGTAGTCATCCAGAAAAAAGAGCGTCAGCGGACAATCGAAATCGTGATAGGCGGTTCCATTTCCTGCCTCTGCCCTGGGTCATCGGTCGCGGGCCGCGCCTGAACGAGGATGGTCTTCCCGAGGCTGCGCTCCATCAAGCGCTTCGCTTCTGCAAATCTCGCCGCATTTTTCGGGCTGTCTGCCGCACCGCCAGCATGCAGCAGTAATCCTTGAGGCAAATCATCGATTCGCAGCGAGGAGCTGGACTTCACGCCACATTTCTGCGCAGCGATAGCTACCCTTAAGATTCCGGCATGAAGACAGATCTTTGTTTGCTGCTCGGGCGATAGTCTCGAAAAGCGCTTTTGTTGCGGGCCTGGCTCGGCTCCGGATTGAAATCGGATCGCCCAGGCTACGCGCTCCCATTCCACAAAAGTCCATCGCGGGGGCACAGGGGATTTTAACAAAAATGTTCTCGCGGACTTTTCGCGCGGTTTTTTTGCGCTTGGGTTATCGATTCCGCTTAGTTTCGCCGCAGCTTCCAGTATTCGACGTTCTCTCTTATCGGAAAATATTTCTGCGATCTTTAGCGCCCTCAACTGGCACCAAATTCGCAATGCCAATCGCGCTACCACGAGGCTCCGGCCGGATTTTATGACCATCGCGGCGCGCGTGGCTCTGATCCTCGCCCTTCCATACTGCTCCCAGTTATCTCGTGGAAACGCGGCCAGCCACGAGTTCCAGATACTCGCCGTGCCAAGCGCCATTTGTCTGTAGGTCTGGACATTTTTCTGGCGTTCGGCCTCGATCCGTGTTTCCCAATCCTGATCGGCGCCGATCGCTTCCTTGCGGGCCTTTTTAAGGATCTCTGCTAGCACATCAAGATCGTGGATATTGCCCAAGACGTCCTGTACGCGTTTCAGGGACTCGCCTAACTCCGCGTGAACATTTGGCAGCAGACATTCAACGCTGTATCGAAAGCGCTTTATTCCAATGCGCAGCGCGTGCCACGGCCTGTGGCTCTCGGTCCGCATTGCGCGGCGGTGCAACTCTTTCGCTTCTTCGAGGCGCTCCAATGCAAGGCAGTGAGCAGCATCGCCATCCGCCGGGACGCGGCGCATTCGTGCGCTCAGCGATCGAGATAATTCCTTCCACCGTCCTTCAGCGAATCGTACGGCGCGATGCTGGGCCTTCTCGCGCGCTGATGTCTCCTGGCTCGTAAGCCAGTTGAGCATTCGATCTTTCAACGCATCGGCTTCCGGGTACAGTTGGTTCAGCCAATTGGTCATGACATGTGTGTCGCGGAGATCGCCAAGTGATCGAAACAGTTTTCGCGCGCATCTGCGCATCTCTTGCCATTCCGGGTGGGGATCGATCTCTTCGATTGCCGCCGCAATGGACCGGCATCGCCTCAAGGCCACACGCAGGTCGTGCACAGTGTGAGCGTCGGGCTCCGAACGAAATTGGGAAAGTTCTTCGAGCGTTCTGTTCATCCAGAACGTCAGTCCACGGTGCTCAGACACAGAACCAGTCGGAAATGAAAAAGCGTGAGCCATTGGTTTTAGTGCCCGCGAGAGCTCGGACCGTCTCAGCTTGAACGGGTCCGATCCCTGGCGAGCGGGAAGCTTAGGGTAGCGCCGTGCTCAGCCCCCGTCCAGTTCACTGGGCCTCCAGTAGTAGACTCAAGCTGAGACCGGAAAGGAGCAGACTCATGGACTCACCTCTTCAATTTGCCCGTGCCAACGTCGAACGGATTGTCGCTTCTGAATTGCCACGATCCGTAAGGGCGAAGGCGCTCGCGGAACTGATTCGATCTCTGCGTTCCTATCGCTGGGTTGGAATTTATGAAGTAGGGACGAAGTCGGTGGCCGCGATTGCATGGAGTGGCCCTGATGCTCCGACGTATCCGGTTTTTCCCATCACGGGCGGCCTGACGTCCGCGGCCATTCGCGAAAGAAAGACAATCATCGTCGGCGATGTGCGAAGCGACCCGCGTTACCTCACCGCGCTAGGAAATACCCGCTCCGAAATGATCGTGCCGGTTCTCGATTCCGGCGGGAACAGAGTTATCGGAACGATCGACGTCGAAAGCGAATTCGCAAACGCTTTCTCAGAGGAGCACGCCGCTGAATGTGAAGAGTTCGCACGTTTGGTTCTGCCGCTTTGGACTCTTCCGTCTTCAACCGAATAGAGGACAAAGTTGAGAACTGGATGGAGCATTGAGTGGTGCGCTCGCATTCCAGGAGGCCATGGCGAGTATGGCCGCGCGTTTGGTTGAATATCGCCGTTCGTGGTATTTTTACCTATTCCTGCCGGAGTGGCGGAATGGCAGACGCGGCGGACTCAAAATCCGTTGCCCGCAAGGGCGTGTGGGTTCGACTCCCTCCTCCGGCACTCTGCCTTTCTGTTTCCGGAGTAATCTTGCAAAATATGCGTTTTACAAGGGATTTTTAACGACGTCCATTCGTCAATCTACCTGAGACACGACCATGGCGTTGGGGCGATGGGCTAACCGCTGAGGACATGAAGAAGTGTGTTTGGGTCCGACCTGAACTTGTGGCAAAAATCGAATTTTTGGAGTGGACGGAATCAGATCATCTTAGGCATTCAAAATTCATGGGATTGCGCGAGGACAAGGACCCGAGGAGCGTGGTCAAGGAACACGCAGGAGAAAGTGATGGGATCCCCCCGAATCCAGGTGCCCGATAACCATCTGCAGATTCATTTTCTGTCGTGGCGACGCCTTCGGCTTCTGACGCGATCAAGCAGTGTGGTTGTCAGGTGTCAACCATGGTTCTATCTGAGCTCGTGGCCTATAGCTTTTTCTGGTTGTCCGAGGAGGCATATGGTTTATCAAGAGACTGGTGGTGCTCGAAGCACACTCTCCGCCTGAACGCGGTTATGGATACTCACCCTTGAACCAGAGCGTCGGAAGAACCGAACTGTCATCGCCAGAATCGAATCTGGGAATGAAGAGTTCTCGACCAGACGCTCAAGCTGCTTGTTGTTTCAGATGTTCGGCGTCGAAACGCACTCTCCAGAAACTCCGGCTTTACGGTGCCGAAGCTTCAACGATTTTGAATCCCAGTTTGGCGGGTTTCCATTTGAGATAGCTGATTTGTTGGTTGCGATGTTGAGCCTCGTAGAACTTGGCTCCGCGAAAATCACGAAACGCAGCCAGCCTATGTGGATCGCGTTCGCCTTCCAGAATCGCCTTGATGATCGTCTGCCCGGTCATTCCGCTGACGTCGCTCAACACGTTTGCCAATTGGATATTCATCTGCGTGAGCGCCTTCTGGATCCTCTGGATGTGCCGTCCTGCTGCCCGCACGAGATCATTGCGCTGCCGCCAATACGTCCGCATCGTGCGGATCTCCTGCGGCGGCCGGAATGAATTGCGCAACAGCCCATAGGTGTGCAGCCTCATCAGCCATTGACTCTCCTGCACGTCGCTTTTGCGTCCCGGCAGATTCTTCGTCTCTCGCGCATTCACTAAGTACACTTCGAAACCCGCCGCTTCGAGAACGTCGTATACCGCGATCCAGTACACGCCAGTCGATTGCATCGCAACGGTTCGAATCCCGTATTGCTTCAGCCATCCGGCCATTGCCTTCAGCTCCGCTGTGGTGCAGCCGAAACGTCGCACCGGTTGGCTATCCCGGCTCGGCGGTACCGCCACGTAGTGAGATTCGTTGCCGATATCAATGCCTGCGGCATCGGGATGTACCACCTCCAAACTGAGGTCATCGCTCTGGATTTTACGCATCGTGTCCCGCCGCTGCTTCCGGTTCATCTCGTGCCATTTGCCCTGCACTGGGCGGCATTTGGCTTTCATGCGAACCTCCCCACGTTGAATTCAACGTGACTCGGCCCGGTTAGCGAAACCTACACAATCTCTCCAGCGGGGTCGGGCCGTTATCCTTTTCAGGACAACGCCGCCACCATCGTCACAATCGCCAATACCGGAGCCACGCTCCTTTATCGGGCACAGACGCTCCAGAGTACATGCGGCCTTAGCTGCCGAGACATGTTGTGCCTGAGATTCTAAGTGCGGCGTCAGCCCCTCGGAAAGAGTTTCAGGCTCGTACAACCACCGCGAAGGGGTGGTCCTCGCTCCTTTCTTCCAGGCGGGCAGTGTGATTGAGCGCCAGCTGACCACGAACTGTTGGAAGGTAGTTGAACTGCACGAGCGTATCTTCAGGGAAGCGCTTGGCCAAATCATCGGCCAATTTTTCACACTGTGGAAAGACGCGGACCCTGACGTTCCCATTCTCATCGCTGCGAAGTCCGAGTACGTAAAGCTGCTTTAGTGCCGAGGCAGCCTAGAGGACCAGGGTCGGCGAGACCTCGGGCTGTCAGTGGACGATAAGTGTGAATGTATAAGCGAAGTAGGCCTTACTGACGCACCTGAAGAGATTCTGAATCAGGCTGTGTTATAAATCTGAAATGGTAAGAACAAACGAACGCTGGCTGTTGTTCAGGTTTGTCGGCGGTGAGTTCACTCCGCTATCGAAGCCGTTCAAAACGAAAAAGCTCGCAGAGAAGGCACGTCTGAAATATCCCGAGCGTCAGCGCAAGACGATTGGGCTCGGCGTGATTCGAACGGGAGTGAAATGACGTTTTATTCAGTTATGCTAGTCTGTGCGCGTGTACGGACTCGGAAAACTCCTCGACAATCTTCTGCTAAAAGTTGAACGCGCAAAGAAACACATTTCAGACCTTGAGGTTGAGTACGGCCGATTTCTTCAGACTAAATCTTATAGCTTATAGCTTCTGACGCGACAAATCCGCAAACGGGAGAGCGCACGTAATACGTCAAAGACGTTAAACCCATTCCGATGGAGTTCTCCGTCATCATTAGTGACGCCCACCTGAACAAGTTCTCGCCGTTCTGCTCTTCTCACGCAATCTTGAACCCTGCCGTGTTACACACTGAGGTCTGCATGCAAAATCGCTCCGGATTCCAGTCGGGTTGCATTATTTTTGCACCAAGCCTTCAGTCTTTCAAAGTTGGAGCTTCCCTGACTAGCGAAAATGCAGACAAGCGAAGGGAACTCAACTCCGTCTGCTGTGACCCGGTAATAGATTCGATGGTTCTCTTTGCCTACCTCTGAGACCAAAAATTGTCTTTCGTCCATCTTGAGTCCTCCGTCAGTTGAATAATCTTAGCCGTAGATAGTTCGCGTGCCTCTACCGCGTCTTACCGATGACCGTAGATCCGATGCTTTGCATGAGGGGAATTTTGCACCGACTCTATGGAACTCACCTGATTCGCTCTGCGCCTACGCAAAGTTAGCCCCGCCCATGCGTGTCCGCGACCATGTTGTTTGTACCTTTCCAGACTGCGATTAGGGTTGTGCGTTGCCCGACCTTACCGAGCCACAAATAAGGAAATGTTATTCGGAATTCGTCAGCATTGTATTGAAGGGCAGGGGCTCGATAGGAACGATATGGAAGTGCGCGTTCATTTAGACTTGGTTGAATACACATTCATACTGCTGAAGTAATGACCTGAGGTATTCAGAACGTCCGAATTGGTCGATTCTGCAGTGCTCAGCGCGCCAGCAGCAGAGCTTCGGTACGGTTCACGGGTGTTAGTGACCAGCAAGCTCACTCGCAAGATGGTGCCTCCGGTAGTTGAAGAAAGGTCGAGCTTTCCGTCCACTTCGCGCAATCGCTCACGGATTCCAGCGAGGCCGACTCCAACCCCGTTTCCTGTGGTCTTGAACTTTTCCAGGACTTCTTGCGGCATTCCGTGACCGTAGTCCCGTATCTCCAGGCTGACCGTTCCTTCGTCGATGCCTGCGCGAATCTTTGCGCGGCTGCTGCCAGAGTGGCGATGAATGTTCGTCAGGGATTCTTGCAGCACACGGAACAGGAGCATTTCGGTGTCGGGCGGAAGTCGATAGTGCAAATCCAGAGAAATGTCGATTTCAATTCCGCTACGGCGTGCAAATTCTTCAACGTAGCTTTTAGCTACAGGCGCAAAACCAATTTCATCAAGCAGCGGCGGATGCAAAAGATGTGATAGCGTGCGAGTCTCGTTTACGCACTGGTCTAAAAGTTGGCGAAACTCGTTTAAAATCCCAGGGGTCTTAGAGCCATTCTCCTTTTCGAGTTGCGTCAGGCCCATCCCGAGGACGGCTAGATACTGCCCGATGCTGTCATGCAATTCACGAGCAATGCGTCGACGTTCCGCGTCTTGCGCGTGCATTAGCTGAGAAGAGAGGTGTCTCAGAGCGATTGTGCGCCGCTCGACTTTGGATTCCAGTTCTTCCCGTGCTCCCTGAAGCTCCGCAGAGCGCTTCCTGGCTTCTTGAAGTAAATGCTCGCGTTCCGCTTCTTGTCGCTTACGTTCCGTCAAGTCAGTGAAGAAATTGACGACGCCGATGATTTGACCATCCTGTGGGTTCCTGATTGGGTCGATATGAACCGAGACATGAACGCGACTCCCGTCCGGTCTCCCTATGATGACTTCCTCTTCATGCACGGAGGCTCCAGTGCTTAGTGCTAGCGCTACGGGGGTATCACAGTGTGCCATGTGCGAGCCGTCCGCGCGGTATAGGGTGTGGGCCCCGCAAAAACGTTCGTCCGTATCACCGATGGCTGGTTTGCGGCCCCAAAGTTCAGCGGCTCGTGCGTTATACCAGACAACTACTCCATCGGCCCGAATCACGTAGGCCGCCATCGGCAAATGGCTCAGAATGTCGCTTTTCTGGTCGAGGGCTAGCAGGTAAGCCTGTAGTTCACTCATCGGTGTTTTACTTAATTCCTGAAGAGGGGCTAGCCATTCGGGGTATTTCAATTGTGTATCGCTCATTTTCCGCCTCTTCCATTGCGCTTGCTTGCCGCCAAAAGGAGTGGTTGCAACTGGTTCAACTTCTCTTTTTTCTTGATTCCTCGGTCTGATTCGGTCATTTCTTCCTGCTTAACTTGTTCTTCAAGAACTTTTTTGACTACGTCTAGCGGGACCTGCTCGAAACTTGGTTTTTTGGACATTCAAACGCTCCTTCACACATCAGCTCGACGCTAACAGGCTGGAAGTCATACGGGTCATATCTTTTAGAAAACGAACTTTCGTTTAGTCGAGGCTAAGCCGCTCGCTTAACGGATAAAGCGGTCAAGTAACGCTATAGACGAGCCCTTAGTCGATGTGGATATTCTTTCCTTTTGTAGCGCTCGTTACGGCTCTTTACGATGAGATATTTTCTCTTGCAGGACTCAGTACGATGAGGTACGATAACGTCACGTTTGTTTAGCGCGTCGCCGATTCGTAACATGGGTGGCGACGCTAAAAGGAGGACGATATGCCGAGTCGTCGCACTAAGAACGCGCCGACGCACTTCACGGCCATGGTGCAATCGGATGTTCCCCAAGGCCGCAATGGAAAGCACAAACTGATCGTCACCACAATTCTCAAGGATTTAGACAGTTTGCGTGCGGATTCTGCGATTAAGGTTCCGTTGGCAGAATTGGCGGAATCGAAAGAAAAAGTTCGTTCCGCTTTGAATCGTGCAACTCGGAAGGCCGGGCGTAAGGTTGCGACCGCCAGCGATGCTGATTTCTTGTACGTGTGGACCGTGAACGGGTAATGAGGGAGTAGCAGGTCCTTTTATCGATAGTTAGCCACTCTCCCGATCGGAGACTTAAATGTGCGTTAGGGCTCTCTTGGCTGAAGATGCAGAACTCGTGCGTAAGGCGATTCGCGCTTTGTTGAGCGAACGCGAGGACATTACGCTCGTCGGTGACGCCGCGACCTTGTCTGAAGTAATCCAGAAGACAAAAGAATTGCAACCTGATGTAAGCATTTTCGACCTGCACATGGCTGACGGCGAGACAGAACGTCTGCTTGCTGGTTTGAAGCTGCTGGCAATATCTTTTGCAAATGATGATGAAGCGAAGGCATCGGCTGCCAGAATTGGAGCGGCGAAATTGTTGGATAAGATGGAATTGGCGAACGAACTGATTCCGGCGATTCTGGAACTGGCAACCGAAAGAGCGGCCTTGTAACTTGCTAAACGGGGATGCGCAACGCACCTAGCGACTTTGAAAGTCGTCAGGGAATCATTTGAACGTTCGGAAACCCAAACGAGCAGCACACTCGTCGCAAAGCAAAATTCCATACGAACTCGACTGGAGGCGGTCTGTCAGATGACCGCACGGAAGAAGCTTGTATCGCCGCCGAGCGGCTTTGCTTTAGCGTGCCCTAAAACTTGATAGAGCGTCACCTTGATGTCTTTTTTGCCACAGCCACGCCCCTGACCTGGTGCAGTCCTATAACTGTTCTTTAAACTAATCGCGGCTCCAACGGGTTTACCTTATTGATTCACGCGGACTTCTGGACAGACACTCGTGTTACTCTCACTTCGAACACAATCAACAGGGCAGGGCGCAGAAGAAGAGAAGGCTTTTGGGCCCTGCTTTCCTCATCGGATTCCTTCTTGTGCTGAGAAAACTTCGCATACCTGGAATATTGCCATCTCCGCTAAGCAACAAAACTTCGTCTCACCAAGCGAGAATTCCCGGTTGACATGAAAATGCCCGAAAATACCACGCGGAAGGCTGATGCAATCCCTCACGCGTCCACGTTAGGCGCTTTCCGGAAGAAAACTGTTTTGTCCTTCATTGAATCGGTTTAATCTTACGCGCACGCCGTTCTTAGGCCTCCGAGAAAGAGGACTTATGCCGCGCCGTATTTTTTTGCTGGCCATCCTGCTCGTTTGTTTGCCGCTGGTGTCTAGATCGGTTGCACAAACGCCAAAGATGGCGTCAATTAAACAACCGCTTGAGCTCCTGCGCGGATGGGAAATTCAATCCTCCTGCGACGCGAAAGCTATGGGCGACAAGGTGTCTCAGCCCGGATTTGCCACAGTCGGCTGGCACAAGACCACTGTTCCCAACACTGTTGTCGGTACTCTCGTCGACGACAAAACCTACCCGGAGCCAATGGTTGGCACCAATCTAAGGAATTTCCCCGGCATGAATTATCCGAGCGCGAGTTTTTTTGCCAATCAGGACATGCCGGAAGGCAGCCCATTCCAATGTGCGTGGTGGTGGCGGAATGAATTTGATCTTCCCGCTGCGTTCGCAAGGAAAACCGTCAGTATTCACTTTCCCGGCATCAATTACCGCGCAAACGTCTGGTTCAACGGCCAAAAGATCGGCGACGCAAAGGAAGTGGCCGGCACGTATCGCATTTTCGAATTCGATTTGACGAAGCTTGCCAAACCGGGCGCGAAGAACGTGATCGCTCTAGAGATCACCGCTCCTGCAAAGGAGGATCTCGGCATCACCTGGGTGGACTGGAATCCAACGCCTGGTGATAAGGACCTTGGCATTTGGAAAGAAGTCACTGTCACTGCCACTGGACCGGTCGCGATTCGCAATCCCTTTGTGAAATCGCAATTGGATTCTGCGTTTACGGCAGCCGAACTGACGATCTCCGCGGATTTGCGCAACGACTCTGCCGCGGCCATCAAAGGTGTCTTCTCCGCCGATATCGGCGGGCAGGCGATAAAGCAGCCAGTTGAACTCGCCGCAGGAGAAACCAAGAATCTCCACTTGGATGCCGCGCAATTCGCGGCGCTCAAATTTGCGAATCCGAAACTCTGGTGGCCCTACACCATTGGGACTCCGTATCTCTACAAAGCACACTTTCGCTTCGACGTTGGCGACGAAGTTTCCGATGCTGCCACGGTTCCGTTCGGCATTCGCCAGGTCACGAGCGAGCTTACGGACAGGGGCCATCGGCTTTTCAAGATCAATGGCCGCAGCATTTTGATTCGCGGTGCAGCATGGGCACCCGATATGTTTCTTCGTCCTATGTCGAAGAAACTCGATGCAGATCTTCACTATGTCAAGCACATGGGGCTGAACACGATCCGTCTCGAGGGGCGAATCGACCGCGACGAACTTTTCAACAAAGCGGATGAACTTGGCATCTTGTTGATGCCCGGGTGGACTTGCTGCGATGCGTGGGAAATGTGGGACAAATGGACACCCGAAATTCGTAAGGTTGCGGCCGCTTCGATGGCCGATCAGGCGCGCCGCCTACGCAATCACCCCAGCGTTTTTGTATGGCTTTATGGGAGCGATGGTCCACCGCCCGCCGACGTGGAAAAAATGTATCTTGCGATTTTGAGCGAAGCCGAATGGCCGAATCCTTCGGTTTCTTCCGCCAGCGAAACGCCCACCGCGGTCACGGGAAAATCCGGCGTGAAGATGACCGGCCCATATGAGTACGTTCCACCGGTTTATTGGCTGGCCGACACGCACGCCGGCGGGGCATACGGCTACAACACCGAAACGAGCCCTGGGCCCGCGATTCCGACGCTCGAGAGCGTGAAGAGATTCATTCCCGGAGATCATCTATGGCCGATCGACGATGTGTGGAACTACCATGCAGGCGGCGAACGATTTACTACGGTCAACGTTTTCAGCGATGGCTTGAACAAGCGTTACGGGACCGCGACTTCGCTCGAAGATTATGAGCGCAAAGCGCAAGCGGCTGCTTATGACGGCGAACGCGCGATGTTCGAAAGTTACGGCCGCAACAAGTATGTTTCGACCGGCGTGATTCAGTGGATGCTGAACAACGCGTGGCCATCGCTGATCTGGCATTTGTATGACTACTACCTCGTGCCGGGCGGAGGATATTTTGGCACAAAGAAAGCAATGGAGCCGCTTCACGTGCAGTATGGCTACGACGATCAAAGCGTGGCCGTTGTGAATGACACCTACCAGGAACGCAAGGGACTCAAAGTTCGCGCACGAATTTATTCGCTTGATGCAAAGCTCCTTGCCGATAAGGAAGAATCC
>Ga0070707_100006001_pt1 | contig 11335 bp, 10 predicted proteins | sample KBSK5502metaG_FD_65468 | JGI IMG/M metagenome (GOLD analysis project Ga0070707, IMG submission 65468) | Corn, switchgrass and miscanthus rhizosphere microbial communities from Kellogg Biological Station, Michigan, USA - KBS K5-50-2 metaG | ecosystem: Host-associated > Plants > Roots >... | reverse complement strand
TGCGGGAAAGACTCTATCAGCTCTACCGGGCTAGCGATATTCTTCATCGCCATCGTTTCGCGGCGGCTTGGCCCCCTCTGGTCCGCCAAATTGGCCCACTCTTTCACCGCCGCCGACATGGAAAGATTGGCAACTGCATTTGTGGCAGAATGTAGACGATTTTGTAGATACTCGAAGCATCCGGTTTCAACCGGGTGCAATCGCTTTCAAGCACCAACCCGCAACAGTTTCTATCGCAATCAGATAGAAGCCTTCAAATTCAACCGATTTTCACGGGTGCCAGAATCGGATTCGGGACCAGAGGGTCGGAGGTTCAAATCCTCTCGCCCCGATTAAGCGATTCAAGATACAGCCCGTTTCGGAACGCATCCGGAACGGGCTGTAGACGTTTTTGTAGATGGGAAATTCTGCCGGTTTCGCGCGACAACTAAGGAATAAGCGGTTTGGAAATCCTATGGGAAAGAAAAGCAAAAAATGGGGAAGGTGGATAGCGATCGGTCAAGCCATTGGTGAAGGCGGCCAAGGACGAGTGTATCCAGTCAGAGATTCCGAGAATGAGTATTCCGGAGCGCTCGTCCTGAAACGATTGAAGAATCCGCACCGCATCGAACGCTTCCGCCATGAAATTGAGACCATCGTCCGCATTCAGCACGCGAATGTCATGGATCTTGTCGATTAGGCTTTATGCAGACGATGACAAACCGTGGTACGTCATGCGGCGAGCTGACCGATCGCTCTCACAATATATCGGTGATCATCTCGATCCTTTTAGTGTCATCGATGTTTTTTTCGCGTATTTGCGAAGGTGCGGCACATCTTCATGAAAATGGCGTAATACACCGAGATCTGAAACCTGAAAACATACTCTTGTGAAATCGGAGCCCGAATTCGATCCGAAGGCGTGGTTCAAGAATCCTGACTTATCGTACTTGTCATCGTATGCTTCAATAATGCATATTGAGGCATATGCGGACTACGCTTAACATTGATGATGATCTCCTCAAGAAGGCTGCCCGCCTGTCGGGAATACATGAAAAGACGTCACTTGTGAAACTCGGGTTGGAAGCGCTCATTGCCCGAGAAAGCGCACGCCGGCTGGCTGATTTAGGCGGAACCGAAAAGAAGCTGAAGAATATTCGCAGGCGACGTCCGGGAACCTATCGTGACGCTCGTTGACAGTTCAGTATGGGTGAATCATCTTCGTCGCGGCGATGATGAACTTCGTGCGCTCCTCGATGCGGGAGAGGTGTTGTGTCATCCATTTATTATTGGAGAATTGGCCTGCGGCTCGATAGCCAGGCGCACAGAAATTCTGGACCTGTTAAAAGCTCTTCCGCAGTCGACGATCGCCGAACATGATGAGGTCATGTATTTCCTCAACGAGAATCAGCTCTATGGTCGCGGATTGGGCTGGATTGATCTGCACCTTCTTGCCTCTGCTTCGCTAAGTAAAGTTAGGCTTTGGACGACAGATCGCCCGTTGAAACGGGCAGCTGAAAGCCTCTAGCATGCAAACCAAACCGCAGATCTGCTCCTCCGGCATAAATCGCTCAGCCTCCCTTTTCCAAGGAATTAGACACACATTGCTTTGTGACGTTTTTAGTATGACAATTTGACGCGCAATTTCCGAAGGAGGCACAAGATGCGTGTAGCGTCAATTGTACTGGTTCTCCTGTTTTCCCTTTTTCAGGCTAATGTGGTGTGGGCTCAAGGCGACGCTCAGGCCGGCAAGGCTCGATGGGAAAGCGTTGCTGAAAACCGATGCCAGTATTGTCACGGTGTGAAAGGCGAGGGTGCTTTTGGACCAGACCTGGCCGGACGCCAACTGAGTTTCGACCAATTCAAGCAGGCCGTCCGAAAGCCATGGGGGGTCATGCCCGCGTTTCCCGAAAGCCAAATCAGCGACCAGATCCTCGCGAACTTTTATGCGCACCTCAGCGGCTTGCCTAGAGTAGCCACTCCTGGCCCGTGGCGTACGCCGCTGCCAGCCAATGCGCCATACGGTCAAAGACTTCTGGTTGAAACTGCCGGTTGTGCGCAATGCCATGGCGACACGATCGCGGTACCGCGCATGGACGCCGGCGCGGTCGGCGCTGATTTCGAGTGGTTCAAGCGATTGGTGTACGATCACACGACATCCTTGCCGGAGCATCGCAAACTTCTCGGCACAGAAGTGGGGATCCTTCGGATGGGTAATTACTCGAGAGCGCGCCTGCCCGAGCCCGTCCTCGAAGAAATCTGGAAGTATATGCGCGACGATCTCAAGTTCCGTGTACCTGTCACGTCCGCTTTGAGTCACGCCGCATCTTCCGGCACCTATAACCTCGTGGTTCAAAACGGCGGTCTCGAGGGAAAGGGACTCACAGCCGAGGACCTCACCGTCACATTAGTGCTGACGCCCGGCACCAAAGTGACGAGCGCTACAGGTGATGGATATCGCGGGGCCAAGAACGATCCGCAAGCCAAGGCGGACGTCGCGGTTTGGCAAGTCGCGCGGCTGGCTCCCAGGAAGGAGCAGAAGTACACCATCACGCTTGCCAGCGGTGGAATCGCCAGCGGTAATGTGCGTTGGACTAAGCCTGCGCAGGGGACGGGCAGTCCCGATCAAGTAGCGATTACAATGCCGCCTCAAGGTCAATGACGTTACGCGTATGTGATCGCGCTCTTGAAGTTGAAAGCCAAATTCTCTTTGGGGGTTCGTTCCATGAAGTGTCAATCGGCAATTGGATTCGCATTACTGGCACTCGCACTCGGCGGATCTTGGCTGGGGGCTCAAGGTCAGAAGGCAGCGGTGATTTTCGCCGGGCAAATGTTCGACGGCAAGTCGGACCGCCTGTTAAGCAACCAGGTGATCGTCATCCAGGGTGATCACATCGCTCAAGTGGGGCCCCCGGGGAGTATCACGATCCCTGCCGGGGCGCAGGAAATCGATCTGCGGAGCGCCACGGTGTTACCAGGCCTGATCGAGGGTCACAACCACATGTTTAAAATTGGGGACCACCCTGGCGCTGGTTCAGACGCTTCAGTGCCGGCAGTCATTCAGCCCGGAACGCCGTTTTCCACGCCGTATGCCACACTCCTGGCTGCGGTGAATGCGAGGTTGGACCTCGAGTCGGGCTTCACCACGGCGCGCGATTTGTCGAGCGGCGGGACGGCGGATGTAGACCTTCGCAATGCCATCAATGAAGGCATCGTCCCGGGCCCACGGATGGTGGTTGCGACGGAGGGTCTACGGGGATCGATCGCCGGACCCCGCTACTTCCACCTCGTGGACTCGCCATATGAAGGACGCAAGCAGGTGCGGATACAACTCAAGAACGGAGCTGATTTTATCAAGATCTACGCGGCCGGCATCCGGGCAAATCCGGATCTTGGCTATGGCGCCCCGACGATGACCATGGAAGAAGAACAGGCGATTGTGGATGAAGCACATCGGCAAGGGGTAAGAGTGGCCTGCACCGCCCATGCCGGCGTTGCCGTGCGCCAGTCCATTCAAGCGGGCTGCGACTCGCTGGAACTCGTCACTGACATCGATGCGGAATCAGTCCGGATGGTAGCTGAAAAGGGGATATTCATGACGTTCGGACTCACCATCACTAAAATCCAGGCAACGCATCAGAATTTCCCAATGGCAGATCTCTCGAAAGCGAGCTTTCAAAGGGCGCTCAAGGCCGGCGTCAAGATCGCTTTCTCGGTAAACGCGACCGGCGCCCATGGAAAACAGGAAGGGCCGTATCACGGCGAAGAAGCCGTAGAGTTCGCAACCATGGTTGAATACGGCATGACACCGCTACAAGCGATCCGTTCCGCAACCTCGGTGGGCGCAGCAAATATTGGCTGGGCGGACCGAGTCGGGTCCATCGAGAAAGGCAAGTTTGCAGATTTCGTTGGAGTCTCCGGCAATCCCGCGAACGACGTCACCGAACTCGAGCGAGTGAAATTTGTCATGAAAGGCGGGCAGATTGTCCGAAACGACCTCAAGGGCTCTCGTACAAATTTAGGCCGAAAGTGAAATCGGTTAAGCTGCAGTTCTTCGACTGCCCTTAACTACCCACATACGGAGACCAAAAATGAAATATTCACCCCGAGTTTGGGGGCCGGTTTGCTTGGTCGCGATCTTACTATTGCTGCTTCTGCCTCGGGAACCCATGGTCGGGGCGGGGAATCATGTTGTTCTTATTATGGGAGGCGATGTGGAATGGTCGCTGAATTCCCGGCCCCCGACGGTTCGATATCCTGTCGTGGACCCCAGGCCGTTTGGCTTTCTCGTCTTCGGCAAACGTGATGTACGCGACCAGGTGATCGGCGACTGGCCTCCCGTTCCGTATGTGAATGAGGGTGAAAGCAAGACTTACCTGGAGAGCCTTGGTCTCAAAGGAGGTAGCGACGACTCCGTCGGAGAAAGCTTGAGCTACCCCCTTCAAGCCGGCCCGGAATTTACCCAGGACTATTCGTCCAACGAAGAACTCCTGAACTACCCGCTGCGACTGCTGGCCCCGACTTTCCGCGCAGCGGATCTGGTTCTTGTCAATTGCGAGGGCGCTCTGTCTGATCACGCCCGTCAGGTTGGGCTGAACCGCACGCCGGCGAAGTTTGCAAAAGTCATGCGATCGTCGGGAATCAGTCTTGTCAACCTCGCTAATAACCACACGTTTGACGCGGAAGAACGAGGGTTTCTGGATACGCTGCGCGCCCTTTCGTCCGCAGGCATTGCTCATGTCGGGGGCGGAAACGATCTTGCCGAAGCTCGAAAGCCGGTCATTCTCACGCGCAACGGTATCAAGATTGGTTTCCTTGGCTATGCGCAATTCAATAACATGGGCGAGTCCGCATTCGCGGCTGAAGGCCGTCCTGGGATCGTCCCCATGGATCCATTCCTGATTAAAGAGGACATTCGCCGGTTGCGGCCTCAGGTTGATTACGTCGTGCTTGCGATACATTGGGCCACGAACAGGAGGTACGATATCAGCCCGGAGAACCGCAAATTTGCGCACGACCTGGTCGATGCCGGCGCCGATCTAATCCTGGGACATCACCCGCCTCATCCGAAAGGGATTGAAGTTTATCGCGGTAAGGTCATCCTCTATGCCCCGAGCAACGTCTTGAGAGGACATACGAACATGAATTCGGACGACGGCTACCTCACTCGCTTTACGCTCGGAGAGAAATCGGTGGAAAAAGTCGAGGTCTTACCTATCGCCGGTAAAGGACAACCGTCAGGACGCACTGGCCAACCATACGATCCGAAGCTGTTTCAGCCTTTTCTTATGGAGGGTTCCAGCGCTCAGCAACTTCTCGAGGGTATTCGCAGCCGCTCCGCTACATTGGACACGGCGATGGAAATCGACGGCAATCGAGGTGTTATCACGATTCCGCCGGCAAGTAAATGAATGCGCCTGCTGTCTCAGCCGGTTGCGAATGCTGCGCGCCCGTCGTCAGGCTGTCCCTGCGGAAGGAATTTTCCGACGCACCCGCTTAGCAACCGCATCGATGAAAGTTTCATTTGTCGATTAGTTCGGAAAAGTCGCCACCTCGCAAGAACCGCCGCGTATGGTACTGCTGTACGATCTATGCTTGGGAGCGACACATAGATGCGATTGCAGAGAAATTGGACAAGAAGCTTCAGCGCTGGGAAGCAGCTACGGGTGAAGAGGTTCGGCCGCGCCTGGCCGAAATCATCGAGTTGGCGGACCATGATGCTTTGGATCTTCTCCGATCCAGAGTAGTGGAGCAGCAGGTGTTGGACACACTCGATGAGCCCACAACCCGGTGAAGGCTAGAAGAAATACTTCAAAGCGAACTGCACGATTCGGGGATCGCGCGCTGAGGTCACCTGCCCGAACGTGCTGCTTGTGGAACTCGAATCCAGGCTGTCCATTCGGAAGCTATTGGTGACATTGAATGCCTCCGCGCGGAATTCCACTCGCTGTGCTTCTTTGAATCGGAAATTTCTGGATAGCGCCACATCGAATTGCCACGTAGCGGGACCTCGAATCGCCGCTCGTCCCAGATTGCCGAGAGTGCCTGGCAGGGGCGCCATAAATGCCTTCGGATTAAGGAAGTTTTTGACAGACCCATCTCCGTACGGACTTGCCAGGACAAGATTGGGGCGTTGATGGAGCATGTAGATCAGCCCTGGGTCCGTGATGTTCTCGACGTTCACTGCGCCACCGGACAGGATCCGCAGGATCGGTGCTAATTGCCAGCCCGATCCCACGATTCGCAGTTTGGGATCGGCGAACTGCGGGCTTGCGGCGGTTCCGGAAAGATTGAAAATTTGCCGCCGGTCTTCCGCTCCGCCACCCGCAGCGCCCGCTGAGCAGTTGCCGCGGTCGTAGCGGCGGTTGGTCCAATCATTCCATCCTTCGTCCGCGTTGACGGGGTTTGCAACGTCCTGGTACAGATCGCTGATGCAGTGCGACAAGGTATAGTTTGCGCTGACGGAAACGCCTTTGACCGGCCGGCGCTGCACCGACACGATGAGACCGTTATAGCTCGCCGTGCCACCGCTTTCGACGCGGTTTACGGGACCGAAAGCCGCTGAGACCTTTGCTGGTATGGACGTATCCAGGGACAATCTGCGGCGAGCGGCGTAACTTGCGGTATCGGCCGTCGAGCAGGACGCGCCGGGTCTGACCGTATAGGGGAGGACCTGTCCGTTAAGCGTGCAGTTTCCTCTTGCGTCGCCGACACCAGGAACGAAGATAACCGGATTGAGTGGTTGCGTGCCCCACAGATGACGCGTACCGTTACCGATGTAGTTTGCTGACAGCACCCAGTCGGTCCCGAGTTGCCGCTGGATGCTCAAGTTCCACTGACCCACCCGCATGTTCGGAGTGTCATAATCCAGCGCGGTCACGATCGAGTTCAGTTGCCACGGTGTATTCTTCGGCGCAGATCCGCCGAATGGAATCTGCCCCGGATCTCCGCCCGGATAGTCTGCCCAGGGGTTCTGGAAACTCACACCAGCCAACTGAGTCCGAATGCTCCAGGGCGGCACCGTCGTCAGGTTGCGAAAATAGATCGAAGTTGGACGATCATAGAAGACGCCCGCCGCGGCTCGGATGGAGGTGCGGCCGTCTCCGGAAACGTCCCATGCCAGACCCAGTCGTGGCGCAATGTTCGACCAGTGGGCATGGATCCCGGTGCGTGTCGGAAAGCCGGGGTCTCCGTCGAAAAACAGGCCCGGCGGTGCGTTATCAAAGCGGTTGCTATGGATCCCCTGGCGCAGGGCCGCTTCATCGAAGTGAATCGACGTGCCATCAAGATTCACCTGAGGGAAGAAGGGCTCCCACCGCACGCCGTAATTCAAAGTGACTCTCGGTGTCACGCGCCATGTATCGGCGGCATACCAGTTGAGATACTTGGATCGGTTATGTTGTTCGATGCCGCTACCCGTTCGCCACAGCGACACCTTCCCAATCAAGAAGTCCGCCATTGCCAATCCGTAATACCGGCCATTAAAGGTAGCCCGGTACTCCGTATTCGCGGCGGAATAGGAGTCGACCCACCAGCTTGCCGATGACGCGCCAAACGCCATCTGGTGATTCCCGCGAACGATGCTCACGTCATCATTGAATCCATATAGAGTGACGTATGTCGGCCCGGTAGAGGCACCCACAACGAAGCCGCCGCCCCCGGTCACAGTGATGGCTGCGGTATCCGGAGATGGAAAGTACGAGTTGATTCCGAGATGGCCGTTGCCGCAATTGCACTTGCTGAAGTCCGCTCCTGTTTTGCCACCAATAAAATGGTTGTAGCTCGCACGGAATGTATTAACGACATTGGGGCCGAACAGGTAAGTGCTTCCAAACGTCAACGCCTGGCTCGATCCGTCCACTCCATTGCCGGCGGCGAGCAGATTTTTGCTGAGGTCATAGCCGACTGGCTGCTCGCGAGTCTCTCGCAACCATCGACCAAACAGAGAGTGATTGTTGGTCAATTGGTAGTCGACGCGGGCAATGTAGTTACCCCAGTCGTCGTGAAACGGATTGCTGTAGTAAACCTTCCCGCAAGGATCGCTCGTCTTCGGAAGGAACGACGCGAACTTGACCGCTGGAGGACTGAAAAGGCGCGGGTCGATCTGATTATCGACGAAAGGTGCGGCCAGCGTGATCTGCCGGCTCGAATTGCACGCCGGTGAGGCGAACGCGCGGAAGTCGCCGGTCAGCATTGCATCGGTCGGCACAAATGCATACGTTTGCGGGGGATCTTGGCGTGTTCGCGTGCCCTGATATCCTCCAAAGAAGAAGAGCTTGTTTTTCAGGATCGGGCCGCCAATCGTGCCTCCAAACTGGTTGCGCTTCAATGTATCCCTGGTGCTCGCGAACGCGTTACGGGCGTTGAATATTCCATTACGAACAAATTCGAAGAGGTCGCCGTGAAACTGGTTCGTTCCGGATTTCGTCACGAGACTGATTGAACCCGACGATTTCCCTCCCTGCTTTGCTCCGGTGGCGCTGGTCTCGACTTTGAACTCCTGCATTGCGTCAGGAAAGGGCATCGACAGGTAAGAGCCCTGGAATGGATTGTTATGGTCCGCTCCATCCAGCGCGTAATTCAGCCCGGAGTTCAGGCCGCCTGCGACCGAAACATTTCCCTGAGCGAACGGATCCCGAGATTGGCCCGTGAGCGTCACCGCCGGCGCCGCGGCTCCGGCGAGCGCGACGAGCTCGACCACATTCCGTCCGTTTAAAGGGAGTTCCAGGATGCGGGCATTTTCCACGACCTCGCCTATGCCCGAGTTCCGGGTTTCCACTAGAGACGCGTTGGCTTGAACCTCGATCGTCTCAGCGACCTGTCCCACTTCCAGAGTCACATTGACGACGGAACTGCTGTTGACTTCCAGAACGATTCCGCTCTGTACATACGTCCGAAAGCCGGGCAGGGCGGCCTGTAGCCGATATGGGCCAATCGGCAGGTTCGGCAGAACGTAGGAGCCGGTTTCATTTGTGACAGCGGTGCGGGCAATCCCCGTGCCGGTATGCGTCGCAGTGACTTCCACTCCGGGCAGAACCGCCCCTGTTGCATCCTGGACTCGGCCACTGATCTGGGCCGTTGCCTGTGCCCACAGTTGGCGACAATTCAAAATCGAAACGAGTACGACTGCCGCAAAGGTTATTCGCTTCATATTCGTTCCTCCGCTCAAATGTTGACACTGCAGCAAACAGTGGAGATATTCTCAGCCCTGGAGAATCCAAATGAAAACTTATTTGATCATCCTTTCGTTGGTGACCGTCTCTCTTCTGATGGTTTCGACTCTGGCGATCGCGCATCATGGGACCGGCATTTCATACGATTTGTCGAAGCTTGTGTCCGTCAAGGGAGTCGTTGTGAAATTCGCATTGTCCAACCCGCATTCGCAACTTTACTTCGATGTCACGGACGACAAAGGCGACATCGAGCATTGGTCCGCCGAAATGAACGCGCCCACAAATCTCGAACGCGCCGGATTCAGCCGGAGACAGCTGCTCAACCTCTTCACGCCCGGCTCGGAAGTGACCGTCTACGGCTTCCGTTCGAAATCGGGCGCGCCTGTCGTGGTTTTTTCAAAGGCGGTACTCGCGGACGGACGCGAATTCAAAAGCCAGGGTGGTCCGGGAAATATCGAATAAGTACTGCATTTCGGAGTTACGGTAACGTATTGCGTGGTTCCTCATACGTAACTGTATTTGCGAAAACCTGTATTAAGGAGTTTCAAATGCGAAATTCGTTCATGCGCCTGTTCACCGCGCTCGTGGTGGTACTGCTCACCGCATCCTTCGCGTTCGCGCAGCGCGGCCGGCCCGACGCGCGACGCGGCGTCCAGTCTTCCGGTCCAAGCGTCCCACATGACCCGCACGACCTGTCGGGAATTTGGAGAGGCAATACGCAGAGCCTGAGCAACGCACCGCCCCCCATGACCGCATGGGGGAAGGAGCAGCTCGATGCTCACAAGCCGTCATATGGTCCGAGAGCCGTTGCGCCTGCCCTGGGAAACGATCCCACGGGGAAGTGCGATCCGCTTGGTTATCCACGGATCGTGTTTTTCGGCAGACCCTTTGAGATGATCCAGACAAAGGATCGCATTCTGCAGTTCTTCGAGTGGGGACGCGTGCTGCGCGAAATCTGGATCGATGGCCGGGCACTTCCGAAGGATTCCGATCCGAAGTGGCTCGGCAACACCGCGGTCGGAAAATGGGACGGAGATATTTTTGTTGTGGACACGGTCGGTTTCGATGAACGCACATGGATCGATCACTTCGGAAATCCGCACAGTGAGGACATGCATCTGCAGGAACGCTATCATCGCCTGGACCGCGATACTCTGGAAGTGGTCATGACAATCAATGACCCGAAGACCTATACAAAACCCTGGGTCAGCGACAAACTCGTCTTCCGCTTGCAGGCCAACGACAGAATTCGCGAGGATTTCTGCGTGCCCTCTGAAGAGGAATCGTTCAATCAGGGCGTGAGAAATCCAGCCGGTGGAGTATTCAATAAATGACGAAAACAGTTTTATACACGGCAGCGATTATGCTTGTCGTGTTGGCGTTGCGGTTTACCCCTTCCGCCATGGCCCAAACCAGGAACACAGCTCGGACCAATAAAGTGAAATCTTTTGATCATCTGGTCATCAATGTGTCGGATATGGAGCGGGCTCTGGCGTTTTACAAGCGGCTAGGCTTCACATTAATTAATGAGGAGGGCTGGCGCAAGGGACAGGGACAAGTATCCATCAAGATTGGGGAGAACCAGAGAATCAACATTCACAGGCAGGACGTCCTGGGCCCCCAGAACAAGCCCCAGGATATCGGTGCCAACGACAAATTCAACCTGGCCTATATTCCGCTGGCCGGAGATGCCGATTTTTGTCTCGTTTGGGACGGCACGATTCAGGAAGCTCAACAGCACCTGCGTGACAGCGGAGTCGATCACGTCAGTCCGCCGCGCAACGTAACGGGCGCCCGGGGCGCCGCAACGAGCGTGTACTTCCGGGATCCGGACGGCAACCTATGGGAATTCGTCGTCTATGCGTAATAGGCCGCGATAGCGGCCGGCGCCTCGAGTCTACTGTACGGCCGGTTGAACCGGCGCGCCCAGCTGAATGCCCCAGTGCGCGGCCAGATACGTCTCGAGAACCGTCGCGGTGACCTCCGCAAAGTGAGCACGGTTGGCGGCCGTGTCACGCACTCCGGTCAAATTGGCTTCGATCTGCACGCCGCAGATGTCTTAACGAAAGACTTCTGCCGTTGCGGTTACGGGCAGCTATCGGCAACCTTCGTGACGTTTGTCACGTTGAGGCCATCGATTCCGCCCACACCTATCAGGAGACCCGTCGCCGACATCCGCTTGC
>Ga0070707_100006000_pt1 | contig 11335 bp, 11 predicted proteins | sample KBSK5502metaG_FD_65468 | JGI IMG/M metagenome (GOLD analysis project Ga0070707, IMG submission 65468) | Corn, switchgrass and miscanthus rhizosphere microbial communities from Kellogg Biological Station, Michigan, USA - KBS K5-50-2 metaG | ecosystem: Host-associated > Plants > Roots >... | reverse complement strand
ATTTTTTGCACACGCGTCTCTTTGTGATGGCAAGGCAAGAGGGGAGGCCGATAGTCTTGGCACAGGTCTCTCCGTTTTTTCTGAACAGATGTCCCAAGTAGCCAGCACAACCGCCTTTCCACATTCTACCACTCCACGATACCGGGTGAGGATCACATTACCGATGCTCGTGACCCTCGGAGGTTACGACTGCTCGCCAATAGTCGAGTGTCCGTTGTAGTGCGAACTCGAATTGCACAGCTGGTTTCCAGTTCGTGTCCGCACGCAGACGCGAGGTATTAGCCTCGAGCAATGGCACGTCTACAGGCCGCAGTCGCGCAGGGTCTTCACGCAGTTGAATGGACTTCCCAGTAAAAGTTAGAAGTAGATCCAGAATTGCTCTGATTGAACGCGCCTGACCTGAGCCAATGTTGTATGCCTCACCTGGCTGTCCCTGCTCAGCAACTGCTAGATATGCAGCCACAACATCCTCTACTGGCAGAAAGTCCCGCCGAGCCTGAAGATTACCTACGGATAACACAGGCTCGGCTTTTTCTGCTTCGATCAGAGCAATCTGCCGGGCAAGGTTGGCTACCACAAACGTAGATGTCTGACGTGGCCCGAAGTGATTAAACGGACGTGCACGCATGATCGGTAGCCCATAGGCAACAAAATACTGATAGCCGTAAAGATCTTGGACCGCTTTTGAGACTGCATACGGGTTTGCAGGTCGAAACGGGCACTCCTCGCGGATAGGATTGTCTTCAGGGCGTATCATGCCGTATTGCTCGCCGGAACCTATGAGCACGATGCGAGGGGTTAGTTGCTCGGAACACAAGGCTTCGAGCAGATGTATTGTCCCCCCGGCGTTGACCTTGAGTGTTCCTAATGGGTCCTTCCAAGATGCTGATACCGAGGACTGCGCAGCTAGATGGATGATCAGGTCCGGCTGTGACCGTGCCACTACTTTGCGGATGGCTTCTGGTTGCGTGATATCTGCCACCAAGAGCTTTACGTCACTCATACCGGGCCTGGCAGTGTGAAAGGTTGGGTGCCCCGATAGTCCAAACAACTCTGCTTGTGGATAGCGGATACGACATTGTTCCACCAGGTAGCCGCCTACAAAGCCTGTACATCCTGTGATAAGGATGCGCGACGGTATCGACATTGTCATTCAGCTACCTTTCATCAGCTGGACGTGGAATCATGCTTGATAGGCCCTGAGCATAATGCGTAGATCAAACAACGCTTCACATCTAGAAGGAACTACCTTCGGTTTGGTGCCAGGCTCGAAACCTGCTGTAAGTCGTTCTCCAACATCATACTGACCAGTTCCTCAAACGTTACACGAGGACGCCAACCAAACTGCTGGCGAGCCTTGGATGCATCTCCGATCAACTGATCAACTTCAGAAGGTCGGAAGAGGTGTGGGTCGATCTCCACATAGCGTTGCCAGTCGTAGATGTCCACGTGTGCGAAGGCCGTAACGACGAAGTCACGGACGCTGTGGGTCGTGCCAGTGGCAATCACATAGTCATCTGGTTTATCTTGTTGGAGCATGAGCCACATTGCCTCAACGTAGTCCCCCGCGAAGCCCCAATCGCGTTGGGCATCGAGGTTGCCCAGTACCAGCTTGTCCTGCAAGCCTCGCTTGATTCGCGCTACACTGTGAGAGATCTTGCGCGTCACAAATTCGTGACCTCGCCGAGGTGAATTATGAATCCAGCCTTGCCCGATTCCGGCATGAAATGTACCCGTTGTTGTAGCCAGATCATATAACCAACCACTGTAGTTGATAGCTTCTGCCTTGACAACTTCTTCAAGTGGTCGGCGCATGTGTTGCCCCTTTTCCCCCGGCACATTCGGTGAGTTAAGGTTGATTTGATAATAGAGTTTGCCATGTCGCTCCTCAAGACATATGATTGCTCGTTGAGTCAGCGTCGTGAGGGATAGCCAGTAGAGACCAGCAGCTAGCACTGCTGAGGAAGTCTTGAATCCCTGAAACTCGTAGGTACAGGGAGTACTTTTAAGCCCATCACCAGCGTTAAAGCCCCGTAAGAACGCCAAACGTGCCTCGTGGGGCGCGTTGAGAATGCGCTTTGGAACGCGCTTCTCACGAGATCTTGTGTAGAGCGACTCTCGCAGGTAGCGTCCATATGCACATGCTTCTGTGAGTCGTAGCTGTGTTACGTCTCGCCCATTCTCGAAACCGCTGCGAGTAGAGTAGCGAAATGAACTTCCTCCAGTTACTCTGCGCCAGCAAGCAGCGACATCATCCAATAATCTTGTATTTTGGTTGGTAACTTGCGTTTTGCCTTCATCGGTGATGTGACCCTCTGCCGCCAATATACCGAGCAACCATGCCTCATCTTCTGTTATACTAATCAGATTAGTTGGCTGCGGCAGGGGAATCAAGGTAAGCTGATCGCCGATTTGAATCTGGCCAGTAGGCTTCTCTACAATATCCCCTTGATGAGAAGCAAAGACCACATGGTCGCTCGTGGCGTGGAACACACTACCACGGGTCGCAATACGATGGACAGACTTATTGGGCTTTCGTTCGTAGCCATTCCATGTAGCAGTCATACAGGTAACTGCGGACCAGCCATTGGCATCCCATACCTCAAAACGGTCTTCTGATATTGGTTCGGTTGTGTAACGCGCGGCGCTTCCTGGATCTGTTCGATGAGGAACAATATCCTCTATTGGAGAAAGATCAATCAGACCATTTCGTTTGATAAAAATTGGCGTTTCTGCTGTGACACATTCATGGTTGAACAGTATTCCTGAACAGGCAAACATATGGTGGCTCTCGCGAAAGTTCACCGTGATCCAATGCCCGTAGAGCTTGGCCACTCCATAGGGACTGCGCGGGTAGAACGGTGTATGCTCATTTTGTGGGACTGTTTGAGCCTTACCAAACATCTCAGAAGTGCTTGCCTGGTAGAAGCGGATTGGCCAATCCGCCAAGCGCACGGCCTCCAGCATTCGGACAACGCTCAGTGCCGTGTATTCACCTGTAGCAATAGGCTGCTGAAATGATGTTGCCACAAACGACATAGCTGCAAGGTTGTAAACTTCGTCCGCCTGCGATTGACGTAGTGCTTGAATCAATGAGAGTTGGTCAAGGAGATCGGCATCAATCAACTCGATGCGACCGAGTAGATGATGGATGCGTTCGTTGTTAAATGTGCTGGTGCGCCGCACCATGCCGTAGACGCGGTAGCCCTTCTCTAACAAGAATTCTGCGAGGTAACTGCCATCCTGTCCTGTTATCCCAGTAATCAATGCATTGGGCATATGGCTCTATCTACCTTTCAAAGATGCTTCGTCTTTATACGTATGTAGTATAACATTGATATACATCCGGATGAATACAGTAAATGAGGAAATTCAGGCCAGCATCTCTAACAGCCCAAGGGAATAGCTCTGTTAAAAACTCGTCATAGTGTATTAGGAGCAGAGTTCTCGGCTTCCTCAGAAAAGTCTGTTACACCTTTGTACAGCTTTTGATAAACAGAAAGCATCTTGCCTGCTGCCTTGGACCAAGTATAACGTTGTGCCTGCAAGTAGCCTTTCTGACGTAGTTCCTCCCGTAATTGTTCATCCCCTAGTATGCGGGTAATTGCATTCGCTATTGCATTCGTGTCATGCGGGTCAACTAGAATTGCTGCATCACCTGTGACCTCTGGCAGAGAGGATGTGTTTGAAGTGATGACAGGAGTGCCACATGCCATTGCTTCTAATGGCGGCATGCCGAAGCCCTCAAAAAACGATGGAAAGGCGAATACATCAGCCAGGCTGTACAATGTAATCAGTTCGAGATCGCTAACACGGCCCAGGAAACGTACCTTGTTCTCCAGCTTGAGTTCCGTCACAATGCGCTGCGTCTCTTCATAGAGCCAGCCTTGCCCCCCTACAAGTGCGAGCATAGCCGAGCTTTCTTTGCTTTTCTGCACCTCATAGAAGGCCTTGATGAGGCCGAGATGGTTTTTACGTGGCTCCAGAGTACCAACGCTGAGGACTAAAGGACGTTTCAGGTCAAATTTTCGCTGTGTTGCCTCTAATAGTGCTGTGTCGGTGATGCGTTGAAAGTGTGGTGCAATACCACAGGGAATGACTGTAATCTTCTCCGGTGGCGCCTTATAGTGTTCTATGAGTGCCTGTTTCGTTGCATGAGAGATGGCGGCAACAACATCGGCTGCGGCTACGGACTCTGGTACCACTTTGTTTAAATATGCGGCCAATGAAGGAACTGCTGTCTCTGGATGTTGCAGGAAAGCCAGATCATAGACGGTAACAACCTTGTGCACTCTGCCTATGAGCGGCGGAAGGCCAAAGTCCAGGCCATGATAGATGTCTGCCAGACCCGTGATGCAATTTGCATAGAGCGGAACCCGCCAGCGGTACCAGAGAACGTTAAGGTAGCGATCAGGAATAAATACACTGCGACCCCGAACATTGCTAGCGGTAGGAAATGAATGCTCCTTTGTGGGACGTCCGCTTGTAATCAACGTGTACTTATTACTCGCATCCTGTGCAAGCAGAGCGGTCACCAGACTTCTTACGTACTGTCCAACCCCTGCTCCCTGCCTGATGCCTGCCGTATAGTCAAGTGCAATATGCATTAGAGTATCCTTACAATTCTTGATCTCTCAGAGGCCAACTCCATTGAATCGGAGCACCCGTTAAGTATAACAGGTTTAAAGGATGCGTCAATCGTTTTGGCCGCTCTGTAAATGCCTTCAAGTCGATAAAATAACAGCACGGAAGACCAAAAGTACCCCTTTTTCTCTGCTCTATTGTCGTCAGGTTGTGAGAACCATTATACTAATGATCTGTCCGGCTCCGCAGGGATAAAGGGTAAAGTCCATTTCAAGAGGAATATTAGAGGCAGATAGTATGTTTAAACTCAATGATGTAAGTGCACATGGGGACAGTACTCTTCAAAAATCAGATGAAAAGATCACTTCACCAAAGATGATAAAGCGGCACATGAGGGCGTATTTGCTGGACGCCTTCGTCGTCCTGGCAATGGGTTCTCTCTTATTTTGGGGCATATCAACACAGTTTCCTAACCGATACAATGATGTTACCAGATACCAGTGCTATGCAAACGTTTTCTGGAAAGGTACGCCTGGGCTTGCTTCTCTCCCTGCTGATCAATGTGCGTTTCTTTCTGCCAGTTCATCTACTTCTCTCATTCAAAAAATGAAGGCCCGAGGCTTTCCAGCCAGTATTGTTCGCCTGGTCGAAGCTCAGTCTACAATACAACCATTCCATGCGCTACCTCCTGAGTATCCGCTCCTCACCATTCTACCAGGCACTCTTGGACTGCTTGCACCAGAGCAATGGTATCAGGTCGCCTTCGCGTTGTGGATGGCGCTAATAGCGGGAGCAATCTATTTTGTTCTCAAACGATATCGGTCTACAAGTGCAGCAATTGCGTTTGCCATCTACTTAGTTATTGGAAATTGGGCAACCGCTGAGGGCAGATTTGATTTAATTCCTTCAGGCTTGACATTGGGAGCAGTAATCTTGGCCGGGCAAGTAAAATGGAAATGGGCCTTTTCACTGCTGGCCTTAGCAACTTTATTCAAGTTTTATCCAGTCGTACTGCTTCTGCCATTTCTGATAGCTCAACAAATGCAGTCCAATCGCAAATGGAACTCATGGCATCGCTGGGATGCTTTAGGAGTATTTCTTGCGATTTGTTTAGGAGTGACGCTGGTGTCGCTGTTACTCAATGTTGCGAACACACTGAGTCCCTTAAGCTATTTTGTGAATCGGCCAACGGAAATAGAATCTCTGCAAGCATCACTTCTTTGGCTTGGACATTTTGTTGGGTACCCAACTAAGGAGGTATTCACCTACCAGTCTCTTAATATGCTTAGTCCATTATCCTCAAAGGTTTCTTTATTGGGTACTCTAAGTTTAGGAGCAGGGTTATTGTATACCTCCTGGTTGCAATGGCGTGGCAAGCTGGATATTTATTGGGCCAGCCTTTTAACGCTGCTCATTGTGGTGATTACAGGCAAAGTGTTTAGCCCGCAATATTTGATGTGGGTTACGCCATTGGTAGCTTATATAGGGAAAAGTAACTGGAAATGGTTAGTTAGTTGGGGAGGTGTTGGAGCATTAACGACATTTATTTTTCCCTATATGTTTGATCATTTTGTGATCGACAAATATTACCCGGTTATCGGTGTGCGTAACGGACTGATCGTGATCATTGTTTTGGCTTTACTCTATCATGTTGCTCGTACCCCTCGCGCTAACGGTCTCCAGTATGCTGCCGTTTCAGCAGAGGCAGGCAACAATAGCAAGAACAAAGGGTGAATAGCATACCGTTGCTAAGAGATTGAACTATCCTCCCATGCAAAAGGGCATGACGGGATACTGCAAGCCCCTGGAGGAGCATCGCGCCAAGGTGAAAGCGATGCTCAAAGAACCTGGACGCTTGCGCGCCTTACGACGCTTGTTCTCGGAGAGCAGCGGAGCAACCTATGCCCGCCATGCCCAGGTAGAGGCTCCGGCCTTGATTCTAATGGGATCGCGTGATCCGGATGTGAAGCATCCTGAGCAGGAAGCACGCACGCTTGGCAGGCGTTTGCCGCATGCCACCGTGCAGATCATAGAGGGGGCTGGACATCACCTCGCAGCCGAAATGCCAGAGGTGGTGGGACCCAACGTTCTGGCCTTCCTGGCGACGATTGAGCACCGGATGGTTTCTCCTGGGGGTGGGCAATGATGGCGACACGAGCGGGTTTGGCGCATGAGACGATTGTGCAGCAAGCCGCAGCACTGGCGGACCAGGGCGGTTTCGATACGCTCAGCATGTCAACCCTCGCCTCTCACCTGGGAGTCAGTACCCCTGCGCTCTACCATTACTTTGCCGGACTGGCAGGACTGCGACGCGCCATCGCCCTGCGTGGACTCCAGATGTGGGCCGAGACGATGGGCCGCGCGGTTCAAGGCAAGGCGGGCGATGAGGCGGTGCTCGCCCTGGCGCATGCCTTGCGGGACTTCGCGAGCGTTCATCCAGGACTCTATGAAGCGGCCTCGCGCGCCCCTGATTCCCAGGATCAGGAATGGATGGCGGCTGGGCGAGAGGTCGTTGAGATCATGCTGCGGACCCTGTCGGCTTACCACCTCTCACCCGATGCTGCCCGGCACGCCATTCGGATGCTGCGCAGCGCGGTTCATGGATGCGTCTCCTTAGAGCGCCTCGGAGGCTTTGGCCTCCCTGGGGTGGCCGAGGAGACGTTTCGCGGCTTGTTGGTGGCGTTATTGGACTATATCCATGACCATTTGGAAGAAAAGGGTATTGACACCACAGCCTCACGCAAGGAAAGAAGGGAGAAAGGCCCGTCATGCGGGCAAAGCACGATGGGCTTGCTTGTTCACCTCCCCCCATTCACTTGATGCCGATGCGGACGCGGTAACTAAAATACCAGGGAATGGGTTCGGACCCGATTGATTGGAACGCAGCATTGGTGAGGCGATCCAGGCCGATCTCTTGATCGGTGAACTGGAACTGGTTGCTGATTGCATTGCTTCGCATCATCTCAAGATAGCGCCCGGCGTCTCCCTGCTCGATAGAATGAAGCAACACCTCGCGGGTGAAGCGGAAGTGGCCGCTCTCGCGCAGGGGGTCGAGAGCTTTGTTCTTCGGCCAGATCTTCAGGTTCTGAGCCAACCCGCGCTGCTGGACAAGCTCCACGAGGCGCCTACCCATTTCCTGGGCGAGCCGATCAAGCTCCCACTGGATTGCTGGTGGCGAATCATAATCATACGCCGCAAAGAGTCCTCCGGGTCGCAGAATGCGGGCGATCTCGGCCAGGGTCGAAGTCGGTTCCATCCAGTGGAACGATTGGGCAGCGGTGACGATATCAGCGCATCCATCAGGCAGGCCCGTCTGATGAGCAAGTCCCCCTCGATACTCGATATGGGCTGCGTAGGGATGGCCCTCGACCTTGTGTGTGGCCTCTTTCCGCATATCGGCATTGGGTTCGATGCCAATCACCCGCTCGGCTCGCTCCCCCCAGATCGCGGTGGACAGTCCGGTCCCGCTGCCTAAATCCACCACCAGGGCGGGATGCGACACGCCAATCAACTGCATCAGCAGATCGAGCAAGGCCGGTGGCGGCATCGGACGCGCCCGATCGTAGCTGCTGGCTTTGCCAGTCCAAACATCACTGGAATCACGCATAGTGTTTGCTCCTTTTTTCGAGCCTCGTGAAGAGCTAGCCGAGCAGCTCGAACACCTGGGCGCGTACCTTTCCCAAAACCCCAAACCTATCGAGAATATCAGCGCCGACACCGCTACCATCGCGCACTATTCCCAGGAGGATATGCTCGGTGCGAACGTAGGCGCTTCCCTGCCGCTCGGCTTCGTCCAGCGCAAGTGAGAGCACCTTGCGAGCTCGGGGTACGTAGTCTATTTCCTCCTCGACAGGCCGGTCTCCACGCCCTATTTTCTCTTCAACAGCAGCCCGGACAGGATCAAGTGCGACACCCAATTTTTCCAGAGCCAGGGCGGCGAGGCCCTCGTGTTCGCGCAACAACCCTACTAACAGGTGCTCGGTCCCGATAAACTGGTGATGGAAGGACAGTGCCTCCTCGTGGGCGAGGGAAAGGACATGCTGAGCATGCCCATTGAAACGGCTGAGATGTTTACTGGGGATCCATGTCGGCTGATAGCTCTGTAAAGCTTGAAACAGCAGTTGGTTGAGGACGCTGGTGATCGTGCGATCCTCCGTCTCGGCGATCTTCGCCAATTGCTCATAGAGATGGACTGGAATTTCGACACGCTGACGATCCTTACTGGACGGCATACACCTGCTCCTGTCTCTGCTTCCTTTTTTTGGTGAATATGATGGTATTTACGGTGGTATTTCTATCTCAGATAATACCATGGTCAATACCACCGTGTCAAGGGCATCAGGATGCTCGGCCTTGTTTAGACTTCTGAGGCTCAGGGAACAATGACAATCCGCTTGCCCTGGACATCTGTGCGCTTCCAGGCGTTTTCTATGTCTTTGAGTGGCACTTGCTCAATGTCAGCCTGGAGCCTGCCTATTTTGATCCATTCCCACACTTGCTGAGTTCCCTCAGCGATGGACTCAGGAGTGAGGCCACCTCCAGCTCCCAGTATCTCAAGGCCTGAAGTGCGAAGAGCACTCGCAGCAAGGGAAATCTGCGGTCCCGCCATTTCCCCAATCTGCACCAGACGAACACGGTTTTTTGGGAATGATAGTTCACGCGGAACGAGCGCTTCAATGAGCAGTTCCGTTGGATGTCCCCACAAAAAATCAAGGATGACCTGGTCTCCTGATGCTTTTGCCTCCTGCTTGAACGCTTCAATAACGTTTTCATCGGATTGCTTGAGGTCAATTACAGCGTCTGCACCAAGGTCATGAAGCGACTGGAGCGCTACCGCATTGCGCCCGGTGCCGATTACGCGTTTTGCCCCAAGCAACCTGGCAACCTGGATAGCGAGTTTTCCGGTAAATCCTGTCGCGCCATTGATGAGAACTGTCGCGCCAGGCTGAAGCTTTGCGCCCCACTTCAGCGGGAATAGCGACGTTAACGCAGAGCCAGGGACAGTCGCTGCTGTTGCGGCATCCACGCCATCAGGGATGGGGACATGATAGGTTTTGGGGAAGACCGCTTTTTCAGCCATGGCGCCGTAAGGTGGGCGCAGGCCCCCGAAGCCGACTAACTGGCCATCGTCGCGCATAGCTATTCCATCGGACCCGACAATCGCGGGCAGTTTTGGGAGCAGCTGGCGACTGGCATAATGCGTACCCTTTGCCAGAGCTTTATCGATATGTTCCAATGCGACTGCTTTCACCAGGACAAGAATCTCATCTTTCTCAGGGATAGGGTCGGGAAAATCCTCGTAGCCAGGGATGCCCCCGAAGTGATGCAGTACAGCGGCTTTCATGCTCTAATCCTTTCCTTTGTTCTGATGAATGTGATCGTTTGCTCGACAGAGTCACTTCCATATGGGGTAGCGCCTGGGCCTGCCTACCGTGATTGCCAGTGTGCAAAACGCCGTTCGATGAAGGTGCCGATGCTGGTCTGCCACCGTTTCAGGATCCGAGGTTGGTGTGTCCTCTGATGAAGACCTACAAGAGGATGGTTTTGGAGAGGACGGTTTCTAAGGGCTGGATGACGAGCCTGTAAAGGCTCAGCGTCTTCAGGAATGCCGAAGAACACGCGCAAGAGTGTATGTTGCCAGCGGTGAAGGGTTTGTAGCATACTGTCTAACCTCTTTCTGTAGCGAAGCACTGTGCTCAGTTTTCCCGAGCATGCGAATCAGCGCTTCAGGTATTATTGTTTCCAGGAAACAATAATACCATATACTCACCGTCCTGTCAATATTGTTTCTAGGAAACTTTATTTCTTGGGGCTTTTGATATACTATGAGAACGGAGGAAGACGAAACACAGAGAGGGATACTGCCATGTCCAATGCTTCAAACGATCACTCAAGTAACCAAAGTGATACCGAGTCACTGGCCGTACACATTCTGGCTTTGCTCTCACAAGTGACGGAGCGTTTCGACTCGGATGAAAATGAGGCGTGGCAGTGGTTTGCCCAACACAGCAACAATTCGCTCATTGTCGAAATGCTGCGAGATTCGACTACAACGACACTGCGCGTGCTTGACGCTATTGGACGGTCGGAACCGGTGAATGGCATCACGATTTCCGAGCAATTTCGCATTCCGAAAGGCACCGTCTCGAAAATTACCCGGCGGTTGGTTGCTAAAAATCTGATTAATAAAGAGTCTCTACCGAATAACAAAAAAGAAATGCTGTTTCGTCTGACCCTACTGGGGAGAGAACTCTTTCAGGTGCATCGAGCCTTTGATGAGCAGATGGAGAGAGGCTTCATACACTTCTTGCAGTGCTATAGCGATGATGAACTGCGAGTGCTTGTTCGTGTCCTGCATGATGCCACCGAAGCCTCTTTTTTGACCCTGGGACTTCAAGCACCGTTACAACCAGAAAAGAAACGTGACAACTGACGAGCAAAGTATTTCTTCCACTAAAAGGAAGAGCTAAATGAAAGCTCAATCTTTGAGCACCCCGCTGTAGAGGCTGTACGAAAAGTCAGGCAGCATGTGTCTGCTTGTATTTGACGAATTGCTTTGCGTTTTGCTTGGCCAGGCGTGTGAGCATTAAACGAAGCATGGTCAGATAGACCATGGCCTCACTACTGCTGGTCAGGTACTCATAGTCCTTGCTCATGCGGCGATAGCGGCCGATCCAGGCCAGGGTGCGCTCCACCACCCAGCGGCGTGGCAAATGACGAAAGCCGCGTGGGCGCTCAAAGACAGCTACCA
>Ga0070707_100005997_pt1 | contig 11337 bp, 9 predicted proteins | sample KBSK5502metaG_FD_65468 | JGI IMG/M metagenome (GOLD analysis project Ga0070707, IMG submission 65468) | Corn, switchgrass and miscanthus rhizosphere microbial communities from Kellogg Biological Station, Michigan, USA - KBS K5-50-2 metaG | ecosystem: Host-associated > Plants > Roots >... | reverse complement strand
TTCGGGTAGCTCTCCCCGATGGCTCGCCTGCTCGATCGCGCGGATGCGCACGAAATCGAGCAGCTGCGATTTCAGGCTGAGATGCGTTTCCCACAATTCGCCATCGTCGACGTTGTCGATGCCCTCCCAGATGCGCGCGTCGCTGCTGTGCTCATGCCAGCCCGGTCCGAAGTGGCGGTCGTAGAGCCGGAACATTTGCGGCGCCAGCCACGTCGGAACATGCACGCCGTTCGTGATGTGGCCGATGGGAACCGCGTCCTCGGATTTCTCCGGATAGAGGCAGGTCCACATCGCGCGCGAGACCTCTCCGTGCAAGGCCGAAACCGCATTCGCCCGTCGCGAAAGTTTCAAGCCGAGAATCGTCATGCAGAATTCTTCGTACGGGTTGTCGGGATTTTCGCGGCCAAATTCCATCAGGCGGCTGCTGGAAATGCCCAGCTTTTCGCCCAGCGGCCCAAGATGCTCGTCGATCAAATCCGGATGGAATCGATCGTGACCCGCGGGCACCGGGGTGTGCGTGGTGAAAACAACCTCGCGCGAGACCCGGCGCATCGCCTCGTCGAACGACACACCTTCCTCGATCATGCGGCTTCGAATCGCTTCGAGCACAGCAAACGCGCTATGTCCTTCGTTCAAGTGGAGAACACCCGGAGTAATGCCCATTGCGCGCAGCGCGCGGAAGCCTCCAACGCCGAGCAGAAATTCCTGGCGGATTCGAACGCGTCCATCGCCGCCATAGAGGCGCGACGTCAAGTGCCGATCTTCGGGCGCATTCCCGGGCACGTTCGAATCGAGAAGAAAGACGTCGCAACGCCCGACCTTCAACTTCCAGACCCTCGCTCCAATCGACCCCGTGCGCGTTTCAATCTGAACAATGACGGGCTCACCGTTTGCTCCGATGGCAATTTCCATCGGCAGCTTGCTGAGATCGGTTTCAAGGTATTCCTCCTGCTGCCAGCCGTTGCGGTCGAGGCGCTGTCGGAAGTAACCCTGGCCATAAAACAGCCCGACACCGATGAGCGGAATTCCCAGATCCGACGCGCTCTTGACGTGATCTCCCGCCAGCACACCGAGTCCGCCGGAATAAATGGGGATCGATTCGTGCAAACCAAACTCCGCTGAAAAATAGGCCACCGGCCGCGGACGCAGGACTGCCGCGTGCTTGACGCCCCACGTGCGATCGGCTTCGAGATATTCGCGCTGACGCCGGTACGCGTAATTGATGCGGCCATGCAACATCAACTGTTGCGCGCGCCGCTCGATGCCGTTCAGAGGAAGCTCGCCGAGCATGGAAACCGGGTTCTGATTGAGCTCCTTGAATCGCATCGGATCGAGATCGCGAAACAGACTCGTCGAATCGTGATCCCAGCTCCACCACAGATTCCGCGCCAGCGACCACAGCCGTTCGAGCGTGGGCGCGATGAATCGATCGAGCGTTCGGGCTTCGCTCACGACAGGGGCAACTTGAGCGGCAGCTTTCACAAGCATCCGGATCTCGCTGTCGCGAAACAACCGCGGTTCGCGGGTTTGAACCACGAGGACCCCTTGCAGCACATCGCGATCGATAAGTGGAACACCGAGAAACGACTGATAGTCATCCTCACCGGCTTCACGGAAATACTTGAAGCGCGGATGATGCTTCACCTGTTCCACCGCTACCGGCCGCACTTCTTCCGCGACCAAGCCCGCCAGTCCTTCGTGCAGGCCCATGCGCAGCGTGCCGATGCATTGAGGACGGAGTCCGACGGTCGCAGCCAGCACGAGCGTGGCGCGGTCGGGTTCGAGCAGGTAGGCGGAACAAACATCCGTCTGACAACGGCTGGCAATCAGCGCCACGACGTTCATGAGCGTCTCGGCCGGATTGCCGGTTTCGCGCGTCAGGTTACCGAGATCTTCGAGTGTGAGAACGTGAGTCGTATCACGATCATCCGCCGTTGTACTCATTTCGCCAGTCCTTTCTGACCTGAAGCTTTCGGCCTTTCAAATTCCGGCCGTCGAGAATTTCGATGGGATCGACGTCATCGCGCGCCACGCGCACGGACACGTATCCGAATGCGGGCGACACGCCGGCAACCATGTCGCGGATCACGCGAACCGAATCCACATCGAATCCCTGCGCCTCAATCCAGCCGCGCAGTTCAGCGTCCTCGCAATCGCAAGGAATATTCGTGAGAAATAATCGAGGCATAGCCCTCCTTTTTGGGAAAGTGATGGGTACGCCGTTGTACCTGAATCTTGCCGACTACGCGGTCGGCAGCACGTTCATGAAAACGCGATCAATCCATTCGGCAGGAAGCTCGTGAACGGAGTTGCGGAGGCGCTCCTGCCACCATTCGGAAATGGGCGCGAGGTCCTGCTTGAAATACCGATGCTCCGTGATCTGATAAGAGTTTTTTCCGTAGATCACCACGTCGACGGGGAAATCTACGTCAGCGGCGCTGATGCGTGTCGAGTCGAATGCCAGGCAACCCACCTTCAGCGCGAAACGCAGTGGGTCGGAATATTGCAGCGTGCGATCGAGAACCGGTTTGCCGTACGCAGCCGATCCGATGATCTGGTAAGGCGTTCCCTTTCCAATCTCCACCCAATTTCCCTGCGGATAGACAAGGTAGAGCAGATGCTCGCGATCATGGTCGAGCTGTCCGCCAACGAGAGCGTAAAAATCGAAACTCAGCCCGCTGTCTGTGAGCGCATGTTTGTCTTCTTTGGAAACCTGCCGGATCTGTTCGGCGAATACATTGACCGCCTTGAACAGGCGGTCGCACGGCTCGGGCCGGGTGGCAATGGCCTCCTGAAAATAGGTCAACGTTTTATCGCGGAGCGATCGAAGACCGGAGGTCATGATGAAGAAGGTGCCGAGGCCCTGCTGGTAAAGGGAGACCTTCTTTGCACTGATGATCTCATTGCCGGAAGTCAGCCGCGTGTCGGCGATTCCGACGATGCCTTCGTCAACGATCATCCCCAGGCAAAACGTCATGCTTCTCTCCCCGGGTACGGCGACACAACAGGCACCGGCTGCAAGGCAAAAAACGCGTTGGTGATCGCATCGCCGATCTTGTTCAACCGTACCTGAATGCCATCGAGAAATTCGTGCAAACCGCGGTTGATAATTTCACGAACCTGAATGTAGTTCAGCTCCGCGGACAGCCGTCCGAGTTGCTGTTCGGCGGGATTGCCGAAGGTGCGCGCCGGCGTTCCAGAGATGGAGTGCAGCGATCCCTCGGCATTGACAACGCAGTAATGAATCGCGCGAGGAAACTCGCGATCGAGAACCAGAAACTCGACGATGCGATCCGGCGATATCTGCTGAAATCGTTTTCGATACATTTCAAACGCGCTCGTCGATCGAAGAACCGCTGCCCACATTAGATCGTCATACGGCGTGCCGATGGCATCGACCGAAGGCAGCAATAGGTAGTACTTCGTATCGAGGATGCGCGATGTTTTATCCGCGCGCTCCATCAGACGGCCCAGCCGGCAGAAGTGCCAGCCCTCGTTATGAGACATCGTCGCGTACAGCGTTCCAAGAAACAGATGGCACGCCGTCATAACATCCGAGAAGAAATCCTGGCGTGGCTGAAAACCTCTCGTAGCCGACTGCGCAGCTGCCTGAACGGCGAAGTAGAAGCGATTGATCTGCTCCCACATTTCCAGGGTGATGTACTGCCGCGCCAGCCGCGCGTTCTCGCGGGCGGCGGTGACACACGAGAGAACGCAGTTCGGATTCCGCGTATCAAAAGTGAGGAACTGAATGACGTTTTGTTTCGTGGCCTGATGATAGTGCTCGGCAAACAGGGCGTCGTCCCCAGTCGTACTGATCAGCGGACTCCATTGCTCCTGATACCCCGTCGGAAGATCGAGGCTCAGCCATGTGTTCACGTCGATGAAGCGCGCCACATTTTCCGCACGCTCCACATAGCGGCTCATCCAATAAAGCGAATCCGCAAGACGGCTCAACATGACAGCACCCACGTGTCCTTACTGCCGCCGCCCTGCGACGAGTTCACGACGAGAGAACCTTTCTTCAACGCCACTCGCGTGAGACCGCCGGGCAGCACAAAAATCTCTTTTCCATAAAGGACGTAAGGCCGAAGGTCTACGTGCCGTCCTTCGAAGTGATCCTCCACGATCACCGGCACGCGCGAGAGCGCGAGCGTGGGCTGCGCGATGTAATTGCGCGGGTTGGCCCGGATGGCCTCTTTGAACTTGTCGCGCTGTTCGGCCGTCGAATGCGGGCCGACCAGCATGCCGTAGCCGCCGGATTCATTGGCCGCCTTCACCACGAATTTATCGAGGTTGTCGATCACGTGCTGACGTTCGGCATCGTCCCAGCAGACGTAGGTCGGGACATTGGGAAGAATCACATCCTCGCCCAGATAGTACTTGATGATCTTCGGAACGTAGGCGTAGATGACCTTGTCGTCCGCGATGCCCGTCCCCGGCGCATTTGCAAGGGCGACGCGGCCGGCGCGGTAGACGTCCATCAGTCCGGGAACGCCCAGCATGGAATCCGGACGAAATGTCAGCGGATCGATGAAATCATCGTCGATTCTGCGGTAGATCACGTCGACGCGCTCAAATCCCTTCGTGGTTCTCATCATGACGTAACCGTTCATGACAACGAGATCGCGGCCTTCCACGAGCTCGACTCCCATGAATTTCGCGAGGAACGCATGTTCGAAGTACGCCGAGTTGTGGATTCCGGGCGTCAGCAGCGCGACTGTCGGATCAGTTGTGCCGGCGGGCGCGATGTCCTGCAGCGTGCGCAAAAGATAGCTCGGGTAGTCTCCGACGGGACGCACATTGCTGTCATCGAAGACCTGCGGGAATGTGCGCTTCATGATCTCCCGGTTTTGCAGAACGTAGGAAACTCCAGACGGGCAGCGCAGGTTGTCCTCGAGAATATAGTACTTGCCGTCGCCATGCCGAACCAGATCCGTACCGGTGATGTGACACCACGCGTCCTTCACCGGCTTTAGACCAACACATGCCTGACGAAACGATTTTGCCGAAAAAATCAGATCTCGCGGAACAATGCCGTCCTTGAGGATCTTCTGCTCGTGATAGATATCGTTGATGAAGACGTTCAGCGCATGGACGCGCTGCCGGAGTCCGCGCTCGATCGGCAACCACTCCTCGGCTGGAACAATTCGCGGCACGATGTCGAAAGGAAAGATCTTTTCCGTACCCGCCGAATCGCCATAAACATTGAACGTGATGCCCATGCGGAGCAACGCCTGCTCGGCGGCCTGCTGGTACCGGCGCAACTCGGCATCCCCGACCGAACCGATGCGCTCATACAGCAGGCGCGCACACGGGCGCGGCGAGCCGTCCGCCTCGAACATTTCATCGTAAAAATTTCCGGTCTCGTACCCTTCAAAAAGCATAAAAAAAGCGTCCGCCAAGCCACCTGCGCTTGGGGACGCCATCGTCCAGTACACTCTTGTACTTCGCACATTAGAAAACAAAATGCGTCTGCGGTCAAGGGGTGGTGCGATTGACAGAAATCTGCATACCGTCTACTGTTACCGCTCATGTTAAAAGAGTCGGCCACCGCCGTTCGACGAGAACGAGCCCCCAGTGACTGGCGCACGTCAGGGTTGATCCAACTGACGCGCCCTCAAATGATTGGGACGTTGTCCGGATTGATGCTCTCGATGCTGCTGGCGGCTCTCGACCAGACGATCGTGGGTACGGCGGAGCCCCGGATCATCGCCTCGCTTTCCGGATTCGATCGCTATCCCTGGGTCTCGACGGCATATTTGCTGTGTTCCACGATCTCCGTTCCCATATTCGCGAAACTTTCCGACATCTATGGGAGGAAATGGTTCCTGCTCGCCGGCTCTGCAGGTTTCGTGGTGACGTCCACATTTTGCGGAGCCGCCGGGAAATTCGCGGCAACAGGGCTCGACGGTATGAACCAGCTCATCATGTTTCGCGCGATGCAGGGCATCTGCGGAGGAATGATGATGGGTCTGACCTTCGCCATCCTCGGCGATATTTTTTCGCCGGCAGAACGCGGCAAGTATCAGGGTGTGTTTTCCGGAGCGTGGGGGTTCGCCTCCGTCTTCGGGCCGACGCTGGGCGGCTGGCTCACCGATCAGATTTCGTGGCGAGCCACGTTCTATGTGAACCTGCCGGTCGGTGTTATCGCCATCATCGCCCTGTATCTGTACTTCCCATTCTGGCGTCCGAAAGATGTGAAGCGGCATATCGACTGGGCTGGAGTCTTCACGTTAATTGGCTGCGTCGTCCCATTGCTGCTGGCCCTGACATGGGTGACCGACTACGGCTGGTCCGCGCCACGCGTGGAGCTGCTGCTGGTAATGGCGGCCGTCATGCTCGGCGCGTTCCTGTACGCAGAGATGAAAGCGATCGAGCCGATGATTCCGCTGTCGCTGTTCAGCGAGCCCATCATCAGCATGTGCTCGGTGGGTGTCTTCGTTGTGGGTATCGCCATGTTCGGCATGATCATTTATCTGCCGCTCTTCATGCAGGGTGTGCTGGGCGTAACCGCGACGAAATCCGGGAATCTGCTGACGCCGATGATGCTCGGCATCGTCGTCGGGACATTTGTGTGTGGTCAGTTAACACTGCGGATGCGGAGCTACAAGACTCCAGTCATGATCGGCTCGGTGCTCATCACCATCGGAACGGTTCTCTTCGCGCGGATGAACGCATCCACGCAGCCGTCCGATGTTCTCGTGGCCATGATCACCGCGGGCTTCGGAATGGGACTCATGCTGCCTGGATATACCGTCGCCGTCCAGAATGCGGCTCCCTACAAATACATGGGAGTCGCGACGGCATCGTCCACTTTCTTTCGCTCCATCGGGAGCACCGTGGGCGTCGCGATTTTCGGCAGCCTTCTGCTCACACACTATCATCATGACTTCGCGAGCGCTGTCCCCCGCGGCATTCCGCAGGAGGCGGTGACGGCGTTTGCGAATCCTCTATTGCTGTCGCAGATGCGGCCCCAACTCGAAACAACATTCAGCCGTTTCGACGACGGCCCGCATGTGCTCAACTCGCTGTATGCGAGCGTGGGTCCCGCGCTTCTCGGCGGAATTCAATGGATCTTCCTCATCAGCGCCGTCCTGATGGTTGCGCTGTTCATCCTGAATCTCCTGATCAAGGACGTGCCCTTGCGGCATGGTCCGGTGGCAAGCTCCGAACCCGCTACACATTAATTAAATGAGCCTGCAGGAGCGAATCACCGTCCTGCTGTTTCTCGGCATCGTCAGCACCATTTTTGTATTGGCCGGCAGCATTGTCGTCAGAGCCCTGGTGCGAAGGCGGCGCATCGCTGCACGTTCCGATCAGATTGTGCTCGTGCTCGCGGGCTTCGGGTTGTTGTGCATCGCCTATGGATTCGTTGAACCATACCGGCTGGCGGTCACACATGTGAGGCTCAGTAGCGCAAAGCTCGCGAAGGGCACGGGACCCCTCAGGATCGTCCACATCTCGGACCTTCACAGCGATCCACGTCCGCGACTCGAGGAGCGTCTTCCACAGGTCATCGCGGCCGAACATCCGGATCTGATTGTCTTCACCGGCGACACGATTAACGAGCCCGAAGGTTTGCCCATATTCAAGGCCTGCCTCACGAAAATTGCAGCGATCGCTCCAACGTTTGTCGTGAAAGGAAATTGGGATACTCAGTATTGGCAGGATCTTCCGTTGTTCGACGGAACAGGTGTACAGGAACTCAACGGCACGTCCGTGAACATCCACTTGCATGGTGTGCGCGTGGATATTGCCGGAGTTGGTGTCCTGAACGAACTACGCACGGATCGCGCGCTGGCAAGCATCCCACCCGACGCGTTCAAGATCTTTCTCTATCACTATCCCGATCTCATGAGAGCACTCGCAGATCGCCGCGTGGACCTGTATCTCGCGGGCCACACGCACGGAGGTCAAATCGCCCTACCCTTCTACGGCGCCCTGATGACCCTGTCTTGGTACGGAAAGAAGTATGAAGCCGGCCTGTTCCACGACCGGAACACCTGGTTGTACGTGAACCGCGGCATCGGCATGGAAGGCGGCGTCCCCCGCGTGAGATTCTGGGCGCCCCCCGAAGTCACCGTTATCGACGTTGTCCCGGAGGCACGATAGAATTTTGTTATGCACACAATTCTTCTTGCCGCTCTATTGATGTTTGTCCAACAGCCGGCGCCGATGCCTCCCGGGCCACCGGTTCTGATTGCGAGCGGAAATGCATCCGTCATGGCGGTGCCGGATCAGGCGACCGTGCGGCTTGGCATCGTGCGTCAGGCGGCGGTTGCTCAAACAGCGCAGGAACAGGCGAATACGGCGGCGCAGGAAATTCTCAATGCCGTGCAGAAAGCGGGTGTGCCTGCAAATCAGATTCAAACAGCGCGACTCGTCTTAACGCCGGTCTACGCGCCACGGGCGCCCGAGTCTCGCGATGCACCGCGAATCGTCGCTTACAATGCGACGAATACGATCTCGATCCGGCTGGACAATCTCTCTATCGTCGGCGCGGTCATTGATGCCGGGCTCAAAGCCGGAGCCAATCAACTCGAAGGTGTTGTCTTCGGTCTGCGAAACGACCTGCCATCGCGTCAGCAAGCGCTGAGACAAGCGGTCGAAGAAGCGCGCAGCAAAGCGCAGGTCATGGCGGAGGCCGCGCGCGTGGGTCTCGGCGAGGTGCTGGAGGTTTCTGAAGGCGGAGTTTCGGTTTTGGACCGCGAGCCCGTGTTCGCAGGACGGGTCATGGCCGCCGCAGTGGCGCCACCGGTCTCGCCCGGTGAGATTGAAGTGCGGGCGAGCGTCACCATTCGATATCGCATCGCGGGGAAATAGTGACGTTCGAACCCTGAATCCTACTTCGCCCTCGCGTCCGCCGGTTTCAGCGATGTCCTGAAGCTGATAAATTTATTCAGCATATCGAACCAGAACGGCGCGCCCAGGGAAACAGCGATGGCGGTCAGCAGCCATCCAAACACAAGCGACCACTGCTTGTCCGATTGCTTCGGAAAACCGTTCGACCGGCAGGCCAGTCTGATCGAGTTGCGAGAGCTGGTCGGAAATCACTTGAGACGGAGATTTCTCCGGGGTCTGCGCCGGCTGGGCCGGCTGGGCCGGCTGAGCCGCATCCTTCGAAGCCACCGCAGCCTGGGCAAGCGGAACGAGACTATTTCGAACGGCCGTATCCGTTGCCAGCTTCTGAGCGATGTCGATCGTGCTCGCGTTGACGCCGACGGCTACGGCAAGTCCGAGTACAAAGATGATCACTTGGGCACGCCGCTTGTACCACCCCGAAACGCGTTCCATCGAGCTGTTGTACCACTTCTCAATATTCTCGCGAGCGCAAATGAGATCGCCGCCGGCGGCATCGACCAGCGCGAGGAGAGCGGTTTGTGCATTGGAAGGCGGAAGCTTTTGAAGAATTCCAGCTCGGAGCACGGCCGTCCCGTCCGCCCTGGCAGCGACAGCTCCGGCGACTCCGCCCGCAATATCCATCACCGCGAGCGCAAAATTATGCGCCGGGATGTATGACGGAAGATTGTGCGTCTTTCCCGGAACATACTTTCCCTTGAACAAACCGCCGATGAGCGGATGGTTGTAGACCGCTTCCGTAACCACGGTGTTCTGCGAGTTCGACTCGAGCATCTCGCGGAGCCCGCGCTCCAGATCACTGCTGCGATACTTCAGAAAGCCCTCGAGAATCTCATGCGCGGCAGAACAGATGAGACTCAGAACCACGTACACAAAAAGCAGACCAATCGCGGCGTCGAGAATGTTTGATCCGAACATTCAAACCCTCCTTTTCCTGCACAGCAGGCGCTGAATGGTATCACCGGGCCCGCCGGACAATGAGATTTCGCAGCGAGCGGGTGATGACCTACACGATTGATCTGCAGCAGGCGGGGGGCGTTGTTACATCGAATTAGAAGGACGGACCAGCGCCTCGAGGTTCTCGCGGAACTTCAACTCCATTGCCACGGCGGTCGCTTCCGCGCGGTTCGGGAAGATGCCGTAACGGACGAGATACCACGTGCGGCCGTGTGAATCCTGTCGAGGCACGACGTCGACTTCGTAGCCGCGCTTTTCGAGTTTCTTTGCGAGAAGGCCGGCGTTGTCAGCCTGCAGAAATGCCCCGAGCTGAACGGCGAACTTGCCGGGAATGCCGGCCTGGACCTGATCGTCGGATTCATTGGCTGCGGCCACCGCCGGCTTGTCTTCCTCAACTGCAGGCTGATTCGGATCGATCGCGGCTTTGTCGTCGTCGCTTTCGACGGCCGGTTGATCTTCCTCAGCGGCCGGGGCGGCCGGCTCGGCCTCCACAACTGGTGGGGGCGGGGCAGGCACGGCCACAAGTTGTGGCGGCGGAACCTCCGCGACAAGCGTGGATGACGACTCCTGCATCTGGACCATCAGACCGGTGAGCAAGCCCGCGAAGAATACCAGCAAGACCAGAGAAACCAATCCTCCGACAACTTTGAACAGTTGACCACGTTCAAATGAAAACTCGTACTGCGCGTTCATATGCTGGAGCGAGGGATTCTAGCCCAGGAGCGGTTTTATTTGCAAAGAACTTCGTTTCCCATGAGATCCGATTCCTTCAGAAGCGCCCCAGGATTCCCAAATGACCAATCAAGGCCAAGGCCAGGCCTGCGATGATGAGTCCCGCCATTGCAACGACAGTCGAGGAAAGAATGGTGCGTCCCAGAGGCCAGCGGCGGTGCCAAAGGAAAACGCACGAAATCGCGTAGAGAGAAGAACCCCCATGGGAGAACCAGCAGGGTGTCCTTCTCTCCACCCTCAAGATTTAGATAACCCTCGGTAAGCAGATATCCTATCGCCGGAGTTAGTAGTAACGGTAACACCGCTGTCAGAACTGAATCGCAGTACGCATGCCTTTTCCCCTCCAACCATCGAAGCAAGCCGACCTCACCTCGACCGCGTGGGACTACGTGTGTTCGGCTCGCGGTCGAGGCGGAAATCGGTATTAATCACGACGGTGTGTCGCTGTTTAACCAGGCAATTCAGGGCGCGACCGCACCCCCACAGGTCCGTGGCGATTACTGCGCTGATCGGCGCTCAATTGCGTATCAGAAAAAAATCGAGCGATCCCGAATGAAAGCGCCGATCCAGAGCAGTGCGATCGGGATAAACGGATTGACCTTCAAAGTTTCGTGCGACAGCTCGGTCGCGATCGCACCGGCGAAGTAGCAGGACGCGAGAATAAAGCCGAGTTTCATCGTGGCTGGCACGACAAACAGCGCCGCGAATGCAATTTCCATCACACCGAGCAGTCGAAGATAACGTCCGACTCCGAGCTTCGACATCTCCTCGGCAACCCTCGGATTG
>Ga0070707_100005996_pt1 | contig 11337 bp, 11 predicted proteins | sample KBSK5502metaG_FD_65468 | JGI IMG/M metagenome (GOLD analysis project Ga0070707, IMG submission 65468) | Corn, switchgrass and miscanthus rhizosphere microbial communities from Kellogg Biological Station, Michigan, USA - KBS K5-50-2 metaG | ecosystem: Host-associated > Plants > Roots >... | reverse complement strand
CTTCAATGCGTTGCGTGCGATCTTCGTTACCCAGATCGTGACGGCAATTGTGGCAGCGAGGCCAACGCCCATCAGCGTCCAATACTGCCAGTCTTGTTTCATCGCTTCGCCGCCAGCGGCGGCCACGACGGCGGCCTTCCCAGCGGTTCCGATGTAAACGTAGAGAAACGTGCCGGGCATCATGCCGAGCCAGCTCGCGAGCACGTAGGGCCAAAACTTCACGCCGGTCAGACCGTAAAAATAATTGCTCAGATTAAATGGGATCACCGGACTGAGTCGAAGCAGGAAAACCAGCTTGGCGCCTTGTTTGCCGACGGCATGGTCGATCTTACGAAACCTTTCATTTCCTTTCGCGATCGCTTCGACTTTGCCGCGCGCAATAAAACGGGCGACGAGAAAGGCTAAAGACGCGCCGAGCGTCGCGCCAGCAGAGACAGCGAGAAAGCCTTTCCATAACCCGAACGCGAATCCCGCGCCAATTGTGAGAATTGCCCCAGGCGCGAGCAGCACCGTGGCCGCTGCATAAACGCCAATGAAAATGAAAATGCCGGCTACGCCCGTTTGACCGACCCAGTCGTTGAAGTTTCTCAGCCAGTCTCTGACTGGCAGGAATTTCGTGGCGAGAGCCAGCGCGATAACAACCGCGATTAGCATGACGAGCCGCCCAATCGCGTTCCTTGCCGCGCCATGTTGCTCGTTGGTCATTTACGTGCACGCTCGTAGAGCCAGGCAAAAACTTTTTTCGCCCGCGGGGTGAGACGCGTCTTGTTATACTTGTCGCCGGCCTTGCGCGCGAGTTCCGCGAATGTCGGATAAGCATGAATTGTCGATGCAATTGTGCCAAGACCGATGCCGGCTTTCATCGCCAGCACGAATTCGTGCAGAAGATCGCCCGCATGGGGAGCGACAATCGTCGCGCCGAGGATTTTGTCGGAGCCTTTCGCCGTCAAGATTTTGGCGAAGCCTACCTCTTCACTTTCCACCACGGCACGATCGACATCTTCCAGCGGCACGACGAACAGATCGTATTGGACGTTTTTCTGTCTCGCTTGCTCTTCGCCAAAACCGACATGCGCGACCTCCGGATCCGTGTATGTGCACCACGGCACAACCGAATAATCCATTTTTTGTCGCAGAAATTGAAATGGAACGACGATGTTCCGCACGATCACACGCGCCTGTGCGTCAGCCATGTGTGTGAACAGAAATGGCCCAATGACATCGCCTGCGGCATAAATGTGCCGTTGAGATGTTTGTAAGTAATCGTTAACGCGTACATTCCTTTCAGTGACGTCAATCCTCGCGGATTTCAGATCCAGACTCCGAAAGTTTGGTGTTCGCCCGATGGCGACAAGGAGCGCGCCGGCAAAGAAAGTCGGTTCGGTCAGTCGGCCCGAGTGTCGATCTAACAATTGAAGCGCGATTTTGCCGACCTCGCTCGTTGCCACTGAACGCGCATGCGCGTTTTTGAGGATCCGGACACCTTCGTTAATCAAGCGACGCTCAAGAAATTCCGCTACATCTCGATCTTCTCTTGGCAAAAGCTGATCGCCACGCTGGACGATCGTTACCTCCACACCAAGGCGACGGAATGTTTGCGCGAGTTCGCAACCGATCGGTCCGCCCCCAAGAACAATCATGTTTTCAGGCTTTTCTTTTAACTCATCGAAAATCGTTTCGTTTGTGAAATACGGAACTGTGTCGATTCCTTCGATTTTTGGAATTGCCGCGCGGCTGCCGGTCGCAATGATGAAGTTTTTCCCACGAAGCCTTCGGCCATTAACTTCGATTTCGTGCGGCGAAATAAACTTTGCTTCGCCTCGAAAGACATCCACGCCTAACGACTCGAAGCGGTCTTGTGAATCGTGCGGCGCAATTTTGGCGCGACGCTCGCGCATGCGCGCAAAAATCTTTTCAAAGACAAAGTTCGGTTCTTGTCGATCTAATCCCCATTTTTCCGATTCACGGATCTGCTGAATTAATCGTGTCGAAGAGATGAGCGCCTTGCTCGGCACGCAGCCGAAGTTGAGGCAATCGCCTCCCATCAAGTTGCGCTCGATTAATGCAACGCGTCCGCCCAGGCCGGCCGTTCCGGCGGCTGTGACCAGGCCAGCGGTTCCTGCGCCGATGACGACAACGTTGTAAACGCCTTCACCCTTTTTCATCTGGCAGTAGAGAAAATCACGCTGGCCAGGGCATTGATCAAAGTAATAAACAAGATCGCTGAATCATCCCATCAATTTGCTTTCCAAAACATGTCATCGATCCGGACACTGTTGCGGCTCGCGCTCCGGGTGTTCACCGGTCGGCAAGCGCCATTCGCGTTGTTTGCCAAATGGTAGTGCGAAGAGTTTTCCGAGGGTGGGCTCATGTTCATCGCGATACGCGGCGACGCCGATGGTCACGGCATCCTGCGGCACGTCGCCGCATCTCCTGGTCAAATGGCATCGAGTGGGCCGGCTAATCCTCATGATAATGCGGTAAGACTTGCAGTCTGACCGAAAGGTACGACCACACGAGCGAGTTCAAAGAGCTGTAGCGCGGCTTTGTTCGCCGATGTTACGAGGAAAGATCCTCAGAATCTGTTGTTTTGTCTTCCGCGAACGGTCGCACGAAAAAAAGCTTTGACGTACCCGTAGCGCTTTAAATACAAGCGCGATTGTACCTGATCCTATCTGAAAATACCCCCACAAATCGCAAGCGTTCGTGAATCGCTTTTTGCCGATTCCGCCAAAATCGCTGCTTATTGCAGCCTTCATCCATGAAAAAGAAATCCACCTTACAATCTGCACCCGCCCGGCGTAGCCTTGGCGAAGGCGGGTTCTTTAATCTGCGCGTCTTAATCGCGCTGTTTGTCATGCTCGCCGGCGTCCTTCTTGCGCTGCTAGGCTTTAGCACGTTTTCGAACGCCTCTGGCCAGGCAAACATAGGCAGCACGAGCTTGGCGGGGCTGGGTCAGGAGCCCAATACACAACAAGTAGGCCAAACGACGGTCATATCGGCAGTGCACAGCGACCTGTCGCCCCCGCTTCGCGAGCAGCCAGTGGAATGGCCGCAAGCTCGAGAGAAGCGTGAACCACATGTCCATCCAAGGATACCGTTTCAACACTACGAGCGCCCAGATCCGGTGATTCAAAGCAGCTTTTCGCAAGCCTTGATGGTGACGCCGGCTATTCCCGCTCCGATCCGGCAATGGGCCGGCATGGGCGAGCCCTGCAACGGGTGTAGCCCTGGGCCCCCGCCAGATACCAATGGTGCAGTTGGGAAAACTCAATACGTCGAAATGGTGAACGAGGCTCTGCAGGTCTTTGATAAACTCACAGGCACATCCCTCCTAGGCCCGATTCCTATCAAGTCAGTTTGGTCCGGCTTTGGTGGCGTCTGCCAGAGGGCGGAAGACGGCGATCCGATAGTCGTCTATGACCAGCTCGCTGACCGTTGGCTGATCAGCCAGTTCGCCACGCCCAGCGGCGCCGAGGTTCCTCAAGACGAGTGTATCGCTGTTTCCCGGACCGGCGACGCTACCGGTGCGTGGTACCGCTACCATTTTCACCTCTCGAACCGGTTCCAGGATTATCCCAAGTTTGGGGTCTGGCCGGATGGCTACTACATGTCTTCAAATATTTACGGTTCTCCTTCCCCGGGGGAGGACCAGCCCCCTTATCTCGGGCCGCAGCCGTTTGTGTTTGATCGGGCGAAGATGTTGGTAGGCGATCCCGCCGCCAAGGTCCAGACTCGAGGCCTTATTGGCTTCAAGAGCGAGGCACCTTTCCTGCCTTCGGACTTGGACGGCATCTTGCCGCCACCAGTGGATGAACCAAACCATTTCGTACAATCTCCTGTGGAGGTGCCTGAGCCACCGAATGCGACCAACCTGAACGAGCCACCGCAAGGAGCGCAATTGACCGCGACGGGGACGTCACCAGCAACGCCAGCAAGCCAACCCACGCTCACTTACAAAATATGGGACTTTCATGTTGATTGGATTCACCCCGCTAATTCCAGATTTAGCCGCAAAGCCAGTGTTCCGGCAGCAGACTTTGCCTTGCTTTGCCCTGAGGAGCCTGAGGACGGGGCCTGCGTGCCCCAGCGGGGCACAAAGAATGTGCTGAACAACCTTCCCGGCCAGCTGATGTTCCGCAACGCCTATCGCCGATTTACTGACGGTCGCGAGTCGATGCTTAACAATTTTACGGTCGAGGCGCATTCGGTGGCAGGCATACGTTGGTTCGAGCTGGGACGCGTGTCCCGGGGGCGCTGGACGCTTCGGCAGGAAAAAACCTATCAACCCGATAATACCTGGCGCTGGATGGCTAGCATTGCCTCGGATAACCAGGGGAATATCACGCTCGGTTTTAGCGCGTCCAGCGCTACGATTTACCCGCAAATCCGTTATGCAGGCCGATTGGCCACTGATCCACTGGGCATCTTGTCTGGTGAAAAACATCTTTTTGACGGCACCGGGAGCCAGGTTAACCCGATTGACCCTCATCCCTGGGGTGATTACAGCGACATGACCGTTGATCCGGTGGACGACTGCACCTTCTACTACACGAACGAGTACTACCAAACAACGGGCGGGAAATTACGCACCCGCATCGGCTATTTCCGGTTCGCCCAGTGCACACCGCCGCAAAAGGGAACCGCCCGCTTCATCATCTGCGACCGAGGCGCACCTCGTTCGAAGACCTTGGTGTCAATCGACGGCATGACTTATGGCGCAACACTTGCTGACGGCACTTACGATGCGGTGTTGCCCCCGGGCTCGCACAGGTATGCGGTCTCGAATCCGGCGTTTGCGACGCAAAGAGGGAGCTTCACTATCGCTAATGGTCAAACCACACTTATAAAAGTGTGTCCGGCTCGCCCATGATGAGGCTTTCGAGAATCTTGGATTTGCCCGCGGTGTAAACGAAGTCTACGCGATTCGGCAGGTCATCCCTTCGAGGGATTGAAACCGTCGATGCTGTTCTCCACGAACGGACGCCTGACGGCCTTCGTCGGCCTTATAGCAATCCAGCCAATTGCCCTTAACGTTCGCCTCTTGCCGAGATTAGCGGGACCACTCGGTCCCATTTGACCACGAGATACGTCGTCCTCCGTGACTGACACGACCTCGTAACCCACCTGTAATCGCTATTTCGCGGTCACTAGCCATGTGGCCGCTACTGGTTTGCCCCTGCTCATTGGTTATCGTCACACTCCCACCGGCTGACACGCTTATACTTGTCGGTTTGCCATCATGAAACCAGCGTCCACTAAGGCCCTGCCCGGAATCAGATCCATGCTCGTGTGGTTCCCGAGTCCACTCCGTGCCATTCGTCCACGAAATGCGTCGTCCTCCATGACTAACATGGCCTTTTATGCGCAAAGATGGAAACTCTAATTCATAGGGAGAATTCGCGTAGCCGCTACTTCTTTGACCATGCTCATTGATTAACATCAGATTTCGACCATCGGGTTCCACACTTATGCTTGTCGGCTGGTTGTCATGATACCAGCGTCCGCTCAGGCCGGAGGCAAAGCCAGGTCCACCAGCATAGGCCGGCTCGCCAATAGCCGCCGATGACGAAAACGATGTTCTTGCGACTGGCTCCCCAGGATGGCTCGATTCAAGCGTTTCACATCCGCCAACAGCTAAGGCGGCGCACACTAGAAGCAGCATGGTCAGTTGTGATTTGGGCACGATCCATTTTTCGCCTGCACGTGCGTTTCTTTCCAGAGCGTCAACGATATTTGTTTTCATTTAGCCAGAGTCTGTCAGCTTCTCCGCTCTAAAACGAGCATTCTTTTTGATTTAGGCGGGGCGGATGGCTCTTTGAACCCGTCCGCCTGTTCGCGTGTTTCGATCGCGTTGCGAGCTTCATCGTAAACGCGAATCAGCGCATTGTTCAACGCGACCGCCTGGAAAACTTTGCCAGCCGATTGCGTTATCGATTGCATCCGGCTCACTGTACCAAAGGCGACCAAATGCAGTGCATTGCAGATGAGATCTGAGCAGATCGCCTGAAGGTTCACGACCGTCATTCGCGGCAGGATTCAGCCGTGCCTGCCGTTTGGCGAAATTACTCAGCGAGCCTTTCCGCTGGTTGCGGCTCGCGGTCGGGCTCTTCGCCGCTTGGCAAACGCCACTCGCGCTGTTTGCGAAACGGCAGAACAAAAAGCTGGCCGAGGGTGAGCTCGTTTTCGTCGCGATAGGCAGCGACGCCAATGGTCACGGCATCCTGGGACACGTCTCGACGTAAAGTGCGATGTAGTTTGTCCCACCAGCAGAAAATGGTTCCCCAATTTGAATTGGTCTCGCGCTGCACGATCGAGTGATGAATGCCGTGCATCCGCGGCGTAACGATTACGTGATTCAAAACGCGCTCGAGCCTGATTGGCAGCCGCCAGTTGGAATGATGAAAGAGCGTCGCGCCTTCGAAGGTCATAAAGAACACGAGCAGCATTATCGGCGCGATGCCGAAGACCGCCACTGCAAGCGAAAGAAAGCCGACTGAAAAAACCATCTCGCCAAAATGGAATCGCGCGGCGGTGCTCACGTCGAGGTCAAGGTCCGTGTGATGCACGTTATGAAACCGCCAGAAAAGCGGGACCATGTGGTTGGCCCAGTGCCACCACCAGTACGCATAATCCATTAGCAGAAACGTCGCGATGCCAGCGGCCCAGCCGGGCAGTGCGATCCAGTTCAACAACCCGATATGTCGATCTTGTGCCCACATCGCTATCGCGAACGGGATTGGCAGCATGGCAAGACGGACGATGGCGAATCCTGGAATCGAGAGCACAAAGTTGCGCACCAACCGATGCAACGCGCTGAAATGCTGACGGCGCAGAGGAAAGCGCCATTGCAGCCAAAACAGCGCAACGAATGCGCAAGCTAGCAGCGGTCTGCCAACATAATCGATCAAAGGAAATCTTGGCACGGATTGCTATCGATGCAGTCGGTGTGACTTTATCATCAGCTGATACACGACAGCAACGCGCGACTGACGAGACGAACGAATCTTTCTTATGCGCCGATGCGCCGGAATGTGAAAGTGGTCTCGGGTTTCACGACCTCCCCATTCATCTCGAGCAACGGATAGACGAGAAAATTGATTGGGCCGCTCGCCGGCTCAGGATCGACCACCAGATCGCGGCCTTTCGTCAGCTCGAAACGATTGGCCGGATTATGGCCGAAGTAGTAATCGGCCAGCTTTGGATTTTTCCACGCTTCGCTAATATCCACCGGTACCCAGCGTCCATCGGCAAAAAATTCGGCCCAGCAATGGTAGCCGTCGATCGTTCCCTCATTTTTATCGGCGGGGATCGTAGCGCCGATGGCAAAGCGGGCGGGTATGCCGATGCTGCGCGCCAAAGCGATGAAGTAAGCATGGAAATCACTGCAGTTCCCGGTGCGGGCGTCGCAGGCGTAGAGGGCGTCACCGCGGCCCCAGCCCGTGCCTGATTTGTCGTAGCGCATTCGGGCAATCACGTGATCATAGAGCGCTTTCGCTCGATCGAGATCATCCTTCTTATCCACCACGGCTTTGAGCGCGAGCGTTCGAAATGTCTCATTCACTGGCACGAGTTTTTCCGGGCGCAGGTACCGCGCGGCATCTGCGCTGCTTGCGGAATAGGCGGCTTTCTCCCTGCGTTCGACACGGTATCGCAGCTCAATCGTTTTGCCGCTGTCTGCAGGCTGCGGATGGAGCACGCAGATGTCATTGGCGTAATCGCGGTCATGCACTTTTTCCCATTTCATTGGGATATTCAATTCCTCCTCGCTCACGGTCTGAAAGCTGTCAGTCTTTGCCAGCGGTATCCAGACGCGGGCTTCGCCTGTGATCTCCGGAAGTTTTACTCGGTAAACGAACTCAAATTGATCCTCGCCTTTGATAATCCCGGGGCTATCGGCAGCGCGGATCGCAAGCGCGCCCGACAGGAAAAATACCGGCAGAATCAAAAGCCGCATGGGCAGTGGGAAAGCCATTCGCAAAATCAACTTCCCGCCACTTTGTGCCATTTGCCGTTCTCTTCTTTCCAATTGTAGAGCGGCTTTCCATCAATCTTGTGAACCGACGTCTCTGTGACATTCATCTTACCCGGTTGTCCGGTCAGGAAGAAATCAATGTCGTAAGTCTTTCCATCCGTCGCTTTCATGTCCACGCAAGCGAAGTATTTGCCATCGCCGAGATCGGAGAGGCGATCGTCGTGGACTCTTATCAAGTCGAGAGCGAGGTCCTGACCTTCGTACTTCACGTGAAACTTCCCGTCGCTGCTCTTTTTGGTTTCGACCTCAATGTTCTTCTTAATGCCGGCGGAAATCTCAGCCGTGCTGACTTGTTTTTCCTCCCCGCCTTTTTTCGTATGCTCTGTGGTTTTCTTTGGATGCTCCGGATGCTCTGCGGCAGAGACTAGTGCTGCCGGTGTAAAGAATACTGCAATAGCCACTGTAATAATTAACCTTGAGATCATATGAATTCCTCGTTTTTAGCTTCGTCTGTTCGTAATTGCTTGGATGTCCGATAGATTTTGGCATTATAGCCAAGAAAGCAAGCAGGGTTGTTATTTCTACTTGTGTACGAGAGGCATCACGTTGATCGGGCTCCGGGGGAGGGGAATAAGAAGCGGCTTGCGCTCGTGCGAATTATTGGTCGAAATGGCTATCGGTGATCTCCGTAATCATTCCCGTCTTTAACGAAAGTTGCCACTTATCGGCGACTCTCGCTGCGATCGAACAGAGTGAAAGCGCCCATGAAATTATCGTTGTCGACGCGGGCAGTTCCGATGGCAGCATCGCGGTTGCCCTCGAGCACGGCGCGCGTGTTATATCGACCGCCGTGAAACAACGCGCGAGCCAGATGAATCGCGGCGCCCGGTCTGCGCGAGGCGACGTGTTCCTGTTTCTTCACGCTGATACACGATTGCCGCAAAATGCTCTTACAAAAATCGAATCTGTAATTACAAAGCGAAATGTAGTTGGAGGCGGTTTTGCCCGACGTTATGATTCGCCCTCCTGGTTTCTCCGCGGCACATGCGTGCTCGCCGGCGTTCGCACAAGGTTGAGTGGATGGTTTCTCGGCGATCAAGGAATCTTCGTTCGCAGAAACGTTTTCGAAAAACTCGGCGGTTTTCGAAATTTTGATCTTTTCGAGGATCTGCATTTTTCGCGTCGAATGCGTTGCGAAGGTCGCGTTGTGACACTGCGTCCGCCGGTGATTTCCTCCGCGCGACGCTTCTCGCTCTATGGACCATGTCGGACAACATGGAAAGATTTGCTGACAACGTGTCGGTATCTCCGCGGCGCCGACCCGAATCAGCTGGCGGCGGAATATCACCGCACGCGCGAGAGCGTCCAAGGCGACATGCGCCTTACGGTTTCGACCAGCCGCAATCCATCTTCCTAACGATTTGAGACCGTGACGGCTAGTGCGAGGAGGGCGGCGTGCACGCAAGGCGGACGGCTCATCCGTTTCATTATACGGACATCAAATGAAAAGGAGGAGATCATGAGAATAACCAGTTTAGTTATCGTTTTGGTCACGGCGTCAGCACTCGTCGCCCTTGGGCAGGAGGGGACATTACAAGAGATAAAGCATGGAGCGAAAAAAACAGGAGAGACAATTAAAAACGGACTTGAAACCGCAGGCGAGAAAACCAAAGACGCCGCTGAAACAGTCGGAGAGAAAACGAAGGAGACGGCCGAAACTGTTGGCAAAAAGACCAAAGAAACCGTCGAAACAATTGGCGGGAAAACGAAAGAGGGCGCCAAGACAGCGGGCCGAAAATCTAAAAAAGCGTTGAGGAAAGCCAAGACAGAAGCCAGCGAGAAGCACTCAACAGATCAGGCGCCTGCCACGCCGAGCCCAAGCGATCGCTGAGAGTAGGCCCGGTCCGAACGGGGAAAACCACCTGCTCGACTGAGCCCAATCGAAACATTTGGATAGTTTTTAGAGATGGAGGACACGCGCCTCTACAACGTTCGCGTATCGTTTAGAACTTGCTCCGGCTCGCGGGGTGAGTCCTATTTGGCGCGATTAAATGAGTGGTTTGCGTTTGGGAGTCAACATCGATCACGTGGCGACGCTGCGCCAGGCGCGTTACGCCACGATGCCGGAATCTAAGAACGCGGAGCCCGATCCGATTGTAGCGGCTTCGATTTGCGAGCGAGCCGGCGCCAGCGGCATCGTGACGCATCTGCGCGGTGATCGCCGTCACATTCAAGATCGCGATATCGAGCGATTGCGCCAGAACATCATGACGAAGTTAAATCTCGAAATGGGCAATACAGAGGAGATTGTCGATGTTGCGTTGCGCATTGTGCCAGATGAAGTCTGCCTCGTTCCGGAAAAGCGTGAAGAAGTAACAACGGAGGGAGGACTGGATGTCCTTGCACAGCGCAAGGAGCTGGAGGCAACCATCAAACGTCTGCAACTTGCTGGGATCCGGGTCAGTCTCTTTATCGATCCTACTTTAGAAACAGTCGATACCGCGGCTGAGCTGGGCGTTGAAATGGTTGAGTTACATACCGGCAAACTGGCGAACGCATTTACAGAAAAGATCCAGAAAGAAGAGCTGGAAAAGCTGCGGGCAGCGGCACGGGCTGCATCAGAATCACATCTCCAAGTTAATGCCGGTCACGGAATCAATTACAAAAATATCGCGCTCATCCATCAGATTCCTAACCTGACCGAACTCAACATTGGCCACTCCATCGTGTCGCGCGCGATCTCGGTCGGACTCGGAGCCGCAGTGAAAGAAATGCTGACCGCGATGGCGAATTATCCCGGATGAGCGTGCTCGGCATCGGTGTCGATCTCGTCGAGTGTGCGCGTATTCAGCGTTCAATCGACCGTTTCGGCGATCGATTTCTCCACCGCGTTTTCACCGACGGCGAGATTGAATATTCGATGTCGATGAAATTTCCAGCGCGCCATTTGGCTGCGCGCTTCGCAGCGAAAGAAGCAGTTTCGAAAGCATTCGGCACTGGCATCGGCAAAGCGATGGGTTGGCGCGACATCGATATTCGGAAGAAACCGAGCGGCGAACCGTATCTGGTCTTTTCCGGCCCGGCGCAGGAACTTGCCACAAAACGCGGTGTCACTGCTCCGCTGATCACGCTCAGCCACACCGAGCATCATGCGATCGCCTGCATCGTTCTTGAGAAATAATTTTGTTTCCCCCGAAAGCTTTCGGGACCGTGCCGGCTGCAATTGCCGGCGTATGTGTTTACAAGCAGCATTGAAAATCGGAGCGCTTTCCGGCAATTAAAAGAATCATGCAACACTTTCGATACATCATGGAAATCATCGGCACCGGCATTGATGGCATAGGTGTATTTGTCATTATTGG
>Ga0070707_100005989_pt1 | contig 11344 bp, 8 predicted proteins | sample KBSK5502metaG_FD_65468 | JGI IMG/M metagenome (GOLD analysis project Ga0070707, IMG submission 65468) | Corn, switchgrass and miscanthus rhizosphere microbial communities from Kellogg Biological Station, Michigan, USA - KBS K5-50-2 metaG | ecosystem: Host-associated > Plants > Roots >... | reverse complement strand
CGTCGAGGCCGAGCAGCGCGCCGGGGTAGCCGTCCGTGCCGTAGCAGGCGTGGCACAGGCCGGCTGCCTGCAGTTCCGTGCTGGCGCCCCATTCCGCGAGCAGTGCCGCCACGCGGACCAGATGCTCATACAGGGTCCCGCCGGGGTGGGGCAGCCGGCCCGCCCCACGGTCCAGCAGGAACTCCTGCATCCTCTGCGTTTCGAGGCTCACGTCACCAGTCTTACCCGCGTCTTCCCGAATCGGCGATCAGACCTGGACGAACTCGATTCCGGCCATGGTGCAGAAGTCGCGCCAGGCGGCGGCGTGGTGGCCCAGGTTCATCACCTCGTGGTGCGGCCCGCCCGCGGCCAGCCACCCGTTCAGGCAGGCCCGGACCCCGGGCGCGGGGCGGAACTGGCCATAGGGCATCTCCAGCGCGGGCAGTTCCTGGGTGTCCAGGTTCTCCCCCTCCGCGACCACCAGGCGGAACCGCTCACCCTCCAGTGAGACCAGGGCGGCCAGGGTGGCCGGGCCCGGCTGGTACTGGAACAGGAACGTCGGCGGGTCGGCCAGCCGCCCGATGCCCAGCGGCCGCTTGATCAGCTTGACCGGCCGGTCGGACCGGGCGATCTTCCAGTTGCCCTCGCCCATGTGGCTCATCAGCACCGAGTCCGACGGGAAGTCCATCGCGTACATCTCGGTGAAGTGCGCGTCGCCGATCAGCACGTGCCCGGCCGACACCAGGCAGGCGGTGAGCACGTCGCCCTCGGCCGCGTAGCCGTAACCCTTGGCCATCAGCGTGGACGCCGCGGCCAGCGGCAGCCGGTGGAACCGCCCGTCCTCGCCGATCGCGTCGAAGTGCGCGGTGTACGCGCCGAACCCGCCCTCGGCCAGGATGTTCTCGATCGCGACCTGCATCCGCGCGTGATCGTCCCGCTCCTCGGCCGACAGCCGGGAGTCGATCTCGAAGTGCGCGTCCTCGAAGTCGATCACCTCGCGCACCGCGGCGTCACCGGCGGCCGCCATCCCCCGGTACAGGTCACCGGGCGCGACCGCGAGTATCTCCGGGCCGAGCGACCGGACCAGGGCGGACTCGTCCACTCTGATATCGCCCATGTCGTTCATGGCGTAGCCGAACAGCGCCACCTTGAGCCTGCGCCACGCGGTCACCGCGGCCGCCGCGCGCGCCCACCGGTGCACGTCCTCGCGGAACGACTCGGCACGCCAGTCGTCGGTGAGCACGCCGAACCGCCGCCCGGCCCGCACCATGGCGTTCGCCGTGTCCTGCGCCCCGTGCACGCCCTGGTTGTAGGTCATGTCGGCCATGTCCCAGGCCGGTGTCACGTTGGGCTCGGGCTGGATGTTGGCCAGGCAGATGGGCATCCTGGACTCCGCGAGGAGCCGGGCGACCCGCATCGCGGGCCCGTAGGTGAGCATGACCACGAGCACCCCATCGAGGTCGGCGACCTCGAACTCGCGCATCACCCGCTCGGCGTCCTCGCGGTACTTGATGGCCTTGGCCGGGATGAACTCGAACTCGCCGGCCACGCTCAGGTGCGCGGCGAGTTCGGCGGCGTACCCCTCCTGCCGCAGCGCGATGCCCGGGATCATGTCGTCATACAGATCTTGCATGATGCCGAGGATTCCGATGCGCGGAAAGCCGCGGGACTTGCTAGTGGCCATTGCCTTCCTCCTGAACGGACGGTCGTGGTGGGCGTCCAGCCGTCAGCGCTGGCCGTATTCCGTGGTGTACCGGCGGTGCAGGGCGTCGACCTGCTCGGCTGGCAGCGGCTTCGGCTCACCGAGCATCCGGGCCAGGTGGACCGTTCGGGCGGCATCCTCGCACATCACAGCGGCTTTGACCGCGCTGGCGGGCGTCGCCCCGATGGTGAAGACGCCATGGTTGCGCATGAGCACCGCGGGCGAGCGGTGCCCGGTCAGCGTGGCGACGACGCCCCGGCCGATCTCGTCCCCGCCGATGAGCGCGAACGGCCCGATCGGGATCTCCCCGCCGAACTCGTCCGCCATCGCGGTGATCACGCAGGGGATCGGCTCGCCCAGGGCGGCCCAGGCGGTGGCGTAGCCGGAGTGGGTATGCACCACGCCGCCTACACCGGGCATGTGCCGGTACACGTAACAGTGCGCGGAGGTGTCGCTGGAGGGCAGGTAGGCGCCGTCCACCCGGGTGCCGTCGAGGTCGCAGACCACCATCGACTCCGGGGTGAGGTCGGCGTAGGCGATGCCGCTGGGCTTGATGACCACCAGGTCAGGGAGGCCACCCGTGCCGGGCACCCGGGCCGACACGTTCCCCGACGTCCACGCCACCAGGCCGTTGTCGACCAGGGCCGCGTGCAGGCGGCACACCTCGGCGCGGGCCGCCCCGACTTCCGCCCGCAGGTCCGCCGGAATACCGCTCATGGCCGCGCCCCGTTCGCCCGGGGGAGCACAGCATCACCCGGGGACACCCCGGACCCCGATGGCCCGGACCCCCCGATGGCCTGCGGCCCCCGCGACTCCGTCGCGGGGGCCTTGGCCGGTTCCGCCCCGGACCGGCTGGCCAGCACCTGGTCGCGCAGGGCGCGCAGCCGGTGCAGCACCTCGTTGGCGCCCCGGCCGAAGTAGTCGTGCAGGGTCACGTACTCCGCGTAGAGCCGGTCGTAGATGCCGGCGCTTGCCGGGTCCGGCGTGTAGGCGCCGCGCGTGCACGAGCCCATGACCGCGGCCGCGGCGGGCACGTCGGGGTAGGCGCCCGAGGCGACCGCGGCATGGATCGCGGATCCCTGCGCGGGCCCCTGCGCGGAGCCGATCAGGCTCAGCGGCCGGCGGGTCACGTCGGCGTAGATCTGCATGATCAGCTCGTTCCTGGTGAGCCCGCCCGCCATCACCAGTTCACCGACGTTCACGCCGGCGCCCTCGAACGCGTCGATGATGACGCGGGTGCCGAACGCGGTGGACTCGATCAGCGCCCGGTAGATGTCCGGCGCGCGGGTGGCCAGCGTCAGGCCCGCCACGAGACCCGACAGGTGGTGGTCCACCAGTACGGAGCGGTTGCCGTTCAGCCAATCCAGGGCGATCAGGCCGTGCGCACCGGCCGGCTGCGCGGCCGCCTCAGCCGACAGCAGATCGTGCACAGACACCCCGCGCCGTGCCGCCGCCTCGTGGTAGGCGGACGGCACGGCGTGGTCGGCGAACCAGGCGAAGATGTCGCCGACGCCGGTCTGCCCAGCCTCGTAGCCGTAGCGGCCCGCGACGATGCCGCCGTCCACCACCCCGCACATGCCGGGTACCTCGGCCAGCTTCCCCGCGTTCATCACGTGGCAGGTCGAGGTGCCCATGATGAGCACCATCTGGCCATCCTCGATGGCGTTCGCGGCCGGCGGGGTCACGTGCGCGTCCACGTTGCCCACGGCGACCGCGATGCCCTCGCGCAGCCCGGTCCACGCCGCGGCGCGGGGGGTGAGCGAGCCGGCCCGCGCGCCCAACGGCGAGATGGGGTGCTCCAGTTTGTCCTCCGCGAACCCGGCGAAGCCCGGATTCAGGGCGGCGAGGTAGTCCCTGGAGGGGTACCGGCCATCCTGGCGGATGCCCTTGTACCCCGCGGTGCACGCGTTACGGGTCTCCGCGCCGCAGAGCTGCCAGATGATCCAGTCGGCCGCCTCGATCCAGCGGTCGGCCTTCTGGTAGACCTCCGGGTCCTCCTCGAGCACCTGGAGCGCCTTCGCGTACTGCCACTCGGCGGAGATCTTGCCGCCGTACCTGGCCAGCCAGGGCTCGCCGCGCTCGCGGGCCACGGCGTTGATCCGGTCCGCCTGGCCCTGCGCCGCGTGGTGCTTCCACAGCTTCACGTAGGCGTGCGGCCGGCGGTCCAGGCCGGGGAACTGGCAGAGCGGGGTGCCGTCGCGGGTCACAGGGAGCGGCGTGGACGCGGTGAAATCTGTGCCGATGCCGATGACCCGCCCCGTATCGATCCCCGCCAGGGCCAGCGCCGCGGGGACCGCCTCGCGCAGCACGTCCAGGTAGTCTTCCGGGTCCTGCAGGGCCCAGTCCGGTGGCAACGGCTCACCGGTGGCGGCCAGTTCCGCGTCCATGACGCCGTGCCGGTAGTCGTGGACGGCCGCGCCGAGCTCGGCTCCGTCGCTCACCCGCACCACCACGGCGCGCCCGGAAAGTGTGCCGTAGTCCACTCCGACGACGCAGGTGTCCGCGGCTGCCGCGTCAGCGGTCATGGGTGCTCCCCTTCTTCGGCCCCGGCTCCCGGCGGGAGCCGGGAGCGGCCGCGCTGGCGCGGGCCACCAGGTGCGGCGCGATCCGCAGGCAGGACGCCGGCGGCGGGCGCCCGTCGATCATGTCGATCAGGGTGGCCAGCGCCCGCCGGCCAAGTTCGCCGAAGTCCTGGCGCACCGTGGTCAGGGGCGGCAGGAAATACGCCGATTCCGGTATGTCGTCGAAGCCCACCACGCTGATGTCCTCTGGCACTCGCCGCCCGTGCTCCGCCAGCGCCCGGAGCAGCCCGAGCGCCATGTGGTCGTTCCCGCAGAACACCGCCGTGACCTCGGGGCTGGCGGCGATCCGCTGGCCGATCCTGTAGCCGGAAGGGCAGCCCCAGTCACCGGACAGCAGTTCCGGCTCGGGGGCGCCGGCCCGCGTCAGCGCGTCCCGCCAGCCGGCGATCCGTTCCTGTGCGTCCACCCACGAGGCTGGCCCGGCGATGTGGTGCACCGTGGGGTGACCGAGGTCCAGCAGGTAGCGCGTGGCCAGCGCGGCGCCCGCGGCGTTGTCCACGGCGGCGGAGGTGAGCGGGGTGTGGGTACCGCAGCCCAGCGCCACCAGCGGCACGTGCGCGCGGACCCGGCTGCACGCGGCCACCGCCGAGGTCGTCGGCGCGATCACGATGATCCCCTCGACGCCCTGGTCCAGGAACCGGTCCACCGCGCCGAGCACGCTGCGCCGGTCCAGTGCGGGCAGGCTGGCGATGGAGACGAAGTACGAGTGCGCCGCCGCCCGCTCGATGCCGTAGAGCATGGAGGCGGGCCCGAACAGGGTGGTGTCGAAGCTGACCACCCCGAGCGTGCGGGTGCGCCGGGTGACCAGGGTGCGGGCGGCCGCGTTCGGCCGGTAGCCGAGCTCCGCGATCGCGGCGAGCACGCTGTCCCTGGTCTGCGGTTTGACGTTGGGGTGGGCGTTGAGTACACGGGATACCGTCTGGTGCGACACCCCGGCCAGGCGTGCCACGTCGGCCATGACTGGCGGCCGGGACCTGCCCGCTCGTGCTGGCGCCATCTCGCGCCTCCCTGGTCTGCCTGCGCCGATGGGAGTGCCCAGGTAGCGCTGGTTGCGCGAGTCCCGATCGGGCGGCCCCCCTCCGGCCCGCTGCCCTCCGGCTAGCCAGAATTGTTACCGCTCACATCCCGCTGGGTCAACGGGGGAGCTCAGGGCGGGGGAAAAGCGTTGCCCAGGAACCGCCCGTGCCGGCTGGGAAAACGGGCGCCGAACCGGTTCAGAATTCGAAGCCGCCGGGGCGCCCGTTGCGGTCCGCGATCAGCCCGGCCATGGTCGCCAGCGCGATCTCCGCCGGGGTGCGGGAGCCGATGTTCAGCCCGATCGGGCGGTGCACCCGGGCGATCTGTTCGTCGGGCACGCCCAGGGCCGCCAGCGCCGGGATGTGCGGTGCCGGGTGCCGTGGGTTGCCCAGAATGCCCACCCAGCGCGCCGGGCTGGCCAGCGCGTCGCGCAGCACCGCCCCAAGCTCGGGCCGGTGGTGGTCGGTCACCACGACGTCGGTGGCCTCGTCGGCCAGCCCGGCCAGCGCGGTGACCGTGGTGAGCCCGTCCAGGCCCAGCAGCCCTTCCAGGACGTCCGGGCTCACGCCGCCGTGGCCATTCCCGCCATTGTGACCGGCCAGCAGGCCGGCATCGGGATCGAAGAGCACCGGCCGGTACCCGGCGTCCCTGGCGTAACCGAGCAGGAAGCGGGCCACCGGCGAGGTGAAGACCGCCACCAGCGTCCGCGTGCTTGCCGGGAGTGGGGCCTTGCCGTGCGCCACGTCACAGGACGGGTCAGCGGGGTCGGCGGCCGGGACGGAGACGGCGGTAGCGGAATCACTCATACATCCGAGCTTGCCATGCCTGGCCAGGCGCGGCCACCCGGCGCTCACGCGCCCACCCGGGGCCTCAGGCGCGCGAGGCGAGGATCACCACATCCGGCTCGCCGCGGCGCCCAGGCAGCACCGGAACCTCCAGCGTCTCCACACGGGCGAAACGGGATGCCAGCCTCTGTGTGAATTCCGGCGCGCGTGCGGCGCTCCATACCGACAGCACTCCGCTACCGGTCAGCACCCGCTCAAGCGCGGTCAGCCCGTCGGCCGCGTACACGCCCTGGTTGCCGTCCGTCACCGTCCAGTCCGGGCCGTTGTCGATATCGAGGCACAGCGCGTCATAGCGGTCGCCCGTGGTGCGCACGTGCCGCAGGAGGTCGTCCCGGAGGATGCGGGCGCGCGGATCGCCGTGCCCGGTGCCGGCGAAGCGCCGCAGGGGTGCGGCACCCCGCGTGTGCCAGTCGATGACCGCCTGTTCCCGCTCCACCACGTGGATCCGGCCGGGACGCGGGTCGGCGCTGGCCTCGGCCAGCGAGAAACCCACCCCGAGGCCGCCGATCAGAAGGCTCGCGCCGCGCGGCCGCTCCAGCCTGTCGAGCGCGGCGCTGACCAGGAGCCGTTCCGAGCGGCCGTCCGACGAGTCCATCAGGAAACACCCGTTCGCGATGATCTCGAAGCACTCTCCACGCCGGCGCAGCGCCACTTCGCCGTAGGGCCCTTCACGCCGCTCGACGAGCTGAACGGTCTCACTCACGCGAGCAATGCTCACATACCGCTGGCTCGCCGGCGTCCGCACGCCATCCACGAGGTTCGCGATCTTCCTCCCGGCGGGCCGGCACGGAGGGCGACGTTTTTACTGTGAGTAACATATTCACTACAAAGGGTCGCTGCGAGTCACGGGGGGACAGGTGCCGGTGATGGAGGCCGCGGTCGGCCGGCCAGGGATGGCCCGCTGGCCGCACCGGTCCATGGCGGTGCGGCTGTGGGCCTGGCTTGTCCTGTTCGCCGTGCTGCTCCTTGCCGCCGCGGGATTCATCCACAACGGCGTCGCCCAGCAGGACAGGTCCGTGGACGGCCTGGTGGAGCGCCTGCACCCGCTCGAGATCGCCAACCTCGAGGTGCGGGCCGACTTCGCGCAGGCCCAGTCCGTGCTGCGCGCCTACCTGCTCACCAGGGAGGCCCGGTTCCTGAGCCAGTACCGCCTCCACGAGGCCAGCCTGGCCCGTGCGCTGAGGCAGGCGAGGGAACTCGCCGCCGATGGTGAGCTTTCTGGCGTCGCGGCCGAGAACCAGGCGGCGATGACCTGGCTCCGCTACGCCGCCCTGATGGAATCCCGGCGCGCGGGGAGCCCGGCGCTGACCCGGCTGACCGACCAGGGCGTGGATAGCGCGCGGGCCTTCTACCAGGCCAGCGACCAGCTGCAGACGCGGCTGCAAGCGGAGGGCGCCGCCGCCGCTTCCAGCGGCGCGCGGGCCGTGGACCACGTGGTCACCGTGGCCAGCGTGCTCGCCATGGTCGCAGCCCTGCTCGGGCTGGCCGCGGCGCTGGCCATCATCCACGGGGTCAACGGGCCGCTGCGCGGCCTGGTGGCGATCCTTCGCCGGCTCACCGCCGGGGATCATGCCGCCCGTGCCCAGGTGACCGGGCCGGCCGAGATGCGGGAGGTGGCCCGGTCGCTGAACGCCCTTGCCGACGAGAGCGACCGGCTGCGTGCCCACGAAGCGGAGACCAGCAAGTTGCGGGCCATGGCGCGGGAGACCGGGCTGCGGGTACGCGAGCACCTGCGGGTGGAAGACCTGTTGCGTGAGGCCAAGGACGCGATCGAGTCGAGTTTCGGCGCCGATGTCGCCTACCTGCACCTCAAGCGCGACGGAGTGCTCGGGCTGCCGGTCGGCCACGAGGACGACTGGCTCTTTCCCGGCAGCTTCCTCGCCGTGCTGCGGAGCGAGGGTGACGCCCTGTTCCGCGACCTGTTCCAGCGCAACGCGAGCCTGGTGTACCAGGACATCCCGGGCGCGGACGGCGACCTGCTGCCGCCTCGGATCCGGGATCCGCTGCGCGCGGCGGGAATCGTCGCCGAGGTGATCGTCCCGTTCGGGGCCGGCTCGGAGATGCTCGGCATCATCGTGGCCGCCCGGATGAGCCGTGGCCGCCCGTGGACCGAGGCCGAGGTCAGCGCGGTGGAGGCGGTGGCGGCCGACGTCGGCCGTGGCCTGCACCACGCCCGCCTGTACGAGGCGGAGAACCGCCTGGTCGACGAGCTGAGGGGGGTGGACCAGGTCAAGTCGGACTTCCTGGCCACCGTGTCGCACGAGTTGCGCACCCCGCTGACGAGCATCGCGGGGTACATCGAGATCCTCAGGGACCGCACCGCCGGGCCGCTGACCACCGCCCAGGAGCAGATGCTTGACTCGTTGGACCGCAACACCGCGCGGCTGCGGCACCTGATCGAGGACGTGCTCACCCTCTCGAAGATCGAATCGGGTGCGTTCACGTCCAGGATGCGGCCGGTGAGCCTGACCGAGATCGTCTCCGCGGGCGTCATGGCGCTACAGCCGGCCGCGGCGGCCAGGGGCCTCACGCTCAGCTGGCAGGACACCGACCGCCGCTTGATGGTCAGCGGTGATTCCGCCCAGCTCGACCGGCTGGTGATGAACCTGCTGTCCAACGCGGTGAAGTTCACCCCCGAGGGCGGCAGCGTCAGCGTGGGCACCGGGTGCGACGGTGGCCTGGCGGTGCTGCGGGTCAGCGACACCGGGATAGGCATTCCAGAACGGGACCACCACGAGCTCTTCACCAGGTTCTTCCGCGCGTCCAACGCTGTGGAGGAGTCGATACCTGGCACCGGGCTCGGGCTGGCCATCGTCCGTACGATCCTGGCCAATCACCATGGCGACCTGGACGTGATTTCGCTGGAAGGCAAGGGCACCACGGTGACGGTCAGGATTCCGCTGCTCGCGGACCAGCAGGCCTGCCAGCCGTCGGCCGATGTACCGGTCTCACGCGAAGGCAGGCCCGCATGAGGCCGCGCGGCTCGATCATCAGCCAGCTCCTGGTCACGTTCTGCGTGTGCGCCATCCTGATCGGCGTCGCGGCGGTGATCGGGTACATCACCGTGACAGGTCAGAACGCGCAAACCGGGCAGATCGGTTTGCACTACGAGCAGCTCGCGCGGGAGAACGGCGATCTGGAGAACGCTTTCGGCTACGCGACCTTCGCGGTCCTGTTCTACACCGACACCGGCCAGCACGGCTTCCTCGCCCAGCTAGCCCCGGATCGGGCGGCGTTCGACCGCGACCTGGCAGCGATGCGGCGCGGGGCGACGCCCAGTGTCCGCGGCCTGATCACTGCCGAGGGCCGGCTGGGCCTCGCGTGGTTCGCGCTGGCTCCCCGCGCGGCGGCGGTCCAGCCCCGAACCCTGTACGGCAATACTCTGCTGGACAACTCGGCCGCCCTGGCCACCGCCTTCTACGGCGCGGCCGGCGCGACGCAGGGGCGGCTGAACGCCAGCATCAGCGGGCTGGCCGCGACAAGCAGGCAACGCCTGGCGGGGAGGCTGGGCTGGAGCGGAGCCGCGCTGGCGGTCGCCGTGCTTCTGGTGCTGGCGGCCTCGCTGAGCACGCTGTACACGATCACCCGCCCGATGCGGCGGATCACCGCGACCGTGCACAGGCTGACCGCGGGCGACCATGCCGCGCGGGTTCCCGTGACCGGCTCGGCCGAGGTCCGCCAGGTCGCCGAGTCCATCAACACCCAGGCCGACGAGAGCGACCGGCTGCGCGCGGCCGAGGCCGAGAGCAACCGGCTGCGCGCCATGGCCAGGGAGGCGGGGCTGCGCATCAGGGAGCACCTGGTCGCCAGGGACGTGCTGCATGCCGCCAAGCTCGCGGTGGAGCAGATCGTCGATGCCGACGTGGCCTACCTGCGGCTGCTGGAGGACGACCACATCGGCTCCGTCGTCGGGCACGCGCCGGGTGGGCTCATCCCGGCCGACGTCATCAAGGCGCATCTCCCGCCCAGTGCCATCGACCACCTTCGGGCCCTGTTCCGCGAGCAGGCCAGCCAGGTGATCAACGACCTGGCCGGCGGGGACACCGGGGACATGCCACCGCGGCTCCGCCAGATGCTGCTCGAGGCCGGTGTCAGGGCGCAGCTCATGACGCCGTTCGGGGTGGGCGGCGAACTGCTCGGCCTCATCGTGCTCCAGCGCATGCGGGCCGGGCTCCCGTGGACCCCCGCCGAGGTGGACGCGATGGAGTCGGTCGCCGCGGACCTCGGCCGTGGGCTCAACCACGCCCGGCTGTATGAGGCGGAGAACCGGCTGGTGGAGGATCTGAAGGCGCTCGACACGGCCAAGTCCAGCTTTTTCGCCACGGTGTCCCACGAACTGCGTGCCCCGCTGACCACCATCGAGGGGTACGTGGAGATGTTCGGGGACGGCGAGGCCGGGGAGGTCACCTCGCAGCAGCGCCAGATGCTGGAGGCCATCGACCGCAGCACCGTCCGGCTGCGGAACCTGGTGGACGACGTGTTCACCCTCGCGAAGCTGGAGTCAGGCGCGTTCACCACCGTGATGCGCCCGGTGGACGTGACCGACGTCATCAGGGCGGCCGCCGACGCGGTCCGGCCATCGGTGCTCGCGGGCGAACTGGCGCTCACGATCAGCGCCACCGAGGGCGAGCTGACGGTGGACGGGGATGCCAGCCAGCTCGACCGCGTGGTGATCAACCTGCTGTCCAACGCGGTCAAGTTCACCCCGAAGGGCGGCTGCGTCGAGGTCTGCGCGTTCGCCGAGGGCAAGTCGGCGGTGGTCCGCGTCAGCGACACCGGCATCGGCATCCCGGCCAGCGATCAGAAGGAGCTGTTCAACCGGTTCTTCCGTGCGTCCAACGCGACCGGGCGATCCATCCCGGGCACCGGCCTGGGACTGGCCATCGTCCGGATGATCGTGGTCAACCACGGCGGGGACATCGATCTGACGTCTACGGAGGGTGCCGGGACCACGGTGACCGTCTGGCTCCCGTTGCAGCCCCGGTCGCAGCCTTAGCCGGAGGCCCCTGCCCCGGCCGAGCGCACCAGGGCGGCGACCGCGTCACGCAGTGGCGCCAGGCGCGCGGCGGCGGCGGCGCGCGCGCTGGCCAGCGACCGGCCGTCCGCCGGCTCGGTGACCTCCAGGTAGGCCTTGAGCTTGGGCTCGGTGCCGCTGGGCCTGATCACCACCCGCGCGCCGGGCAGGTGGTAGGTCAGCACGTCCGAGGGCGGCAGGCCGC
>Ga0070707_100005985_pt1 | contig 11346 bp, 11 predicted proteins | sample KBSK5502metaG_FD_65468 | JGI IMG/M metagenome (GOLD analysis project Ga0070707, IMG submission 65468) | Corn, switchgrass and miscanthus rhizosphere microbial communities from Kellogg Biological Station, Michigan, USA - KBS K5-50-2 metaG | ecosystem: Host-associated > Plants > Roots >... | reverse complement strand
ATCGCAAAGATCAGGTCATGACCGGATGCCTGGTCGCGTTAGTGAATTTGGTCATGTGGACCCGCGACCAGTATTTTCCTCTCAGCTATGCTCACGCCACATGGAAACGTCTTGCGCCCTTCTTTCACCTTCCCGGGCAAGTGACACGCGGACCGAGAGCGGTATCAGTCGAGTTGCGTCCCTTCAACGACCGCCAACTGAACCACGATCTCGTCGCGCTGTGTGAACGGGTCAACCAGGCCGCTGCCCAGTTGCCAGATGGCAGGCAACTCCTCTTCTCGGTGTCCCCCTATTTGATCGGCAAAAGCATCGACAAGACTGCGCGCCGGCAAGCACGTCAGGAGAGCTAGACAGGGATTCTTAGAGGTGCTACACTCCTGCTGACATCTGCATATTGGCTGGCTGCAGGTCGCGGTTTGCTGCCTGGTAGCTTTGGAGTTGTAGAGCACGGAGAGAGACATGTCCGAAATTGGGCAAACCTATTATGGCTGCTGGGCGAGTTTACTCCCATAGTCGAACCGCCAAACGGGTTTCTCACTGCGAAGTCCGACCCGGCGCTCTGTGACTAACACCATAATGTGGGCGCCTCGGCCAAGAAATGCTGTTTTTGGCAAATTGTCCGATCCGTTTTCCGCACCCGCTCGCGCTTTCACCCCTCATTTCCCGAAGAAGCGCTGCGTCAGGAGAGCCAAAAAGACTCCCGCGATGACCAGTCCTGTGACTGCCTCACAGGCTGCCAACTCGATCGGTGGCGTGTCCGGCGTGACTCCTGCTGAGAAGACCCGCCCGTGCCACGCGGTGCTGCTTGCAAGGCATGCTTACAGCAAAGACACCTGAGGATGGGAGGACCTCCCCAGGACAACGTGCACCGCCTTCCCAGCGGGTGCAGTCGTGCAGGTACACTGTCAGCGGACCGTGGCCTCCTCCCCCGTGTGGGTCGACGACGAGGCACCCCTGCTGACGGGCCTCTCGCCCCCATCACACCAGTCGACACGCGCCTGAGGCTCTACGGGGTCAGGAGAGGGAGGCCCTCGCAGGGGGGGAAGGACCCCGGTCCCTGCCCACCCCCGCTGCCTGCGTACCGCACACACCGTGGGCGCACGCGCTCAGGCAGCGGGAGAGCGCGTCGTGCGCTGGGCACGCTGGCGTACAACCACGACCGACAGGCCACCAGCGTTACCGCGGCCCCGCTCCTTGCCGGACAGAGGTGGGTGGCGAGGGCCTTCTGGCGGGAGCACGCTCTGGCATGCAGCCCAGGAAGAGGAGAAGCGCAGCCGGAGCCAGGGGACGTATCCTGGAAAGCCCAGCCCGCTTGCACTTCAGCGCAGTTGCCCGATCTTATTGCCACTGAACTCAGTGAACCAGAGATTGCCATCGGGCCCCGCCGTGATGAAATCAGGCCCGCTGCGCGCCGTCGGGACCGGGAACTCGGTGACGACGCCAGCCGTGGTGATGCGCCCGATCTTGTTGCCATCGAACTCGGTGAACCAGAGGTTGCCATCGGGCCCTGCCGTGATGAGATTAGGCCCGCAGCCAAAAGAGGACCCACAGTTCGTTGGAAGGGGGAACTCGGTGATGACGCCGGCCGTGGTGATACGCCCGATCTTGTTGACACCGAAAGCCGCCTCGGTGAACCAGAGGTTGCCATCGCGCCCCGCCGTGATGCCAAAAGGCTCGCTGCCCGGCGTCGGGGTCGCAAACTCCCCCGTGACGACGCCAGCCGTGGTGATGCGCCCGATCTTGTTGGCAGCGATTTCGGTGAACCAGAGGTTGCCATCGCGCCCCGCCGTGATGCCAGTAGGCACGCTGAAGTCCGTCGGGACCGCAAACTCGCGTATTTTGCCGGAGAGCGCCAGGGCGGTGGGAGCCGTCAGGGTCACCACGCCGATGAGCAGGCTCAAGAGCCCGCCGAACAGGTAGAACCGCAGGGAGAAGTGACGCGGTTGCATACTCGCACCAAACCTTTCTGTCTGGCCCGACCGCGGCCAGACGGGAGGAGCACAAGAGACCTTCCATATAAGAAGAGCAACGTACGAGGGATGCCTGCGACCGCACCCGCTGACCGGTACCTGCCACACCCCAGGCGTTTGCACCGGACACGCGATGAACCATCAGAAATAACCTCCAACAGTGTACTCCCCCTGTCAAGCTTCTCAAAGAATCTGTCCGCGACCATGTTCCTGGGTTGCCAGCAGCCATGCTCCTTGGGCACAACTCAACCTCACCCCTGTGAAGAGCGATTCCTGGTTTGATGCCAGCATTGATGGCCCGCTGGTGAGCCAGTTCCTTCCGACGCTCCCTGTCCATCTCAGGCTCCGTTCTCCACGGAAAGCCCTTCGCTTGCCAGTACTGACGCCATTCTTGAGAGATGGAGGAACCTACTGGTTCATCCTGACGTTTCTCCATTGCTTGTCTCTACCTCGCGGCACACTTCCCGCAGGAGTTCACGTACGTTCGGATCGCGCAAAATGGCGGGCTGCGCGAGATACCGACATGTGCCTGTCCCTCCACCAAACCATATCACTAAAAAGCACTCCCGGCCAACATATGTTTGATTTTTGCCCTTTCGGCCAGGAAATGCTGTGACGAAAGGGGGTTTGCCATGGCAACGTGAGCGTGAAAGTTTATGTATGCGGCCAAGTTATGCTGTTTTTGGTGGCCATTTAATGCCTTGAGTCACACGCTCCTCTGTCGAGTACTGTCGCGTCGGATTTTGCTTCCCCTATCGTCTGGAGTATGATACCCCAAATGCGCTCGTCGAATTTGCGCTGGTGCGCAGTGATGGCGAGCAGATCTACCGCCGCCTTGTGCGTCGACGCAAGCAGATCAACGCAGCTTTTGGTGGGTCATTGCTCTGGTTGCCGGACGCGCACAGCTCGGAACATCCCTGGTCCTATCATGCCATTGCCTGTCCAAGCCTTCGTGAGTTGGACCGGCAATCCTGGTCGGCAGTCCAATCCCAGATGATTGACGCCATGGTGCGTCTGGAGCGGGCAGTTGCGCCCTATCTCCAACGCTGGCTCGAAGAGGATTGAATCCCTGTGCGGAGACCACCTGCTTGGTCTAGCTTGCATATCTCTGTGATGCACCAGGGGCTTGGATTACCGCTTCCCTTTACGAAAGGAGGGGCGGTATGTTCCTTCTGAACATGAAGATGACCCCCAGTTCCATTCTAGAAATGCAAAGGTGCGAGTGGCCTGAAACCCTGGTCGAGTATCTTCCTTCCTCTCCATGACCCTCCTCCTCCAAGCGCCCCTGCCATCGAGCGCCTTCGGCAAGTTCGCTCTCGCTATCGCTTCCTATTTTTCTTGCGCGACCCTTTGGCCATCTTGCTCTTCGCTTTCTTCTGCGCGGCCTTCTGCTTGTGAACCGCTTGAGAGGAAAGAGCAGAGATCATTTCCGCAGCCGCAGAATCAGGTATCACTCCCTCCTCCCTCTTGTTTGCTTGCTTCAGAGCGGGCACCTCTCTCGACGGCAATCCCAACTCGACCTGCACCCTCTCCCAATCCCCCATCACCATCCGATCGACATATCCCTGTGCAAAAGCCCGCTTGATCAGCGGTGCTGCCTCTTTCGCTCCTAATTCCACCAGCGCCACCACGAGAAATCCATTGACATGCGGCTCGTTCTCCTCAAATCTTTTCAGCCGCTCTTCAAGGATGGCAATCGTCTCACTCCTGGCATCTGGCCATCTCTTCCCGATCTTTTCCATGCTGCGGATCGCGCCGATGCGTGAGAAATCCAGATGGGAGAGGTCTGCACTATAGGCGGCGAGGAGGGAAAGGGCTGCTGGTCCGATCATGCCAAAGACTTCTGGCAGTTCCTCATGGACCCAATCATCATCTTGCAGCTTATCGAAGAGCTCGAGCAGGGGTTCCACCGCTTCCACCGCGCGCAGTTGCCCCAATGCACGCCAGGCATGAACTGGTGCCCAGACCTCTGGACTCTCCGATGAGGCCTCGTTTAATGCTTCATCCGTCGCCATCTGAATCAGATCAGGGATCTGTTCTGGCCCTATCCCCAACTCGTGGTAATCAGGCCACTGCTCTGGCGATATCCGCTCACTTTCACCCATGGTCAGCAACCTCGCCACCGGTGGCTGATAGCCAGCTTTACGCTCTCCCTCCATGTGCTCGCTCCTCTAGAAACTCAGATCGCTCTTATAAGCGTTTCATGTCGCCTTTCCCTCACCTTTGCGCTTCTTGGGATGGATTCCACCCCATCTTCTACCATCTGTCAATCAGAGGACTGTGCTGGCTACTTGGGACATCCGTTCGCAAAATCCATCATTTTCTACGAACGGATGTCCCAAGTAGCCAGCACAGCCCGTGAATGTTCCCCTAACACGCTTTCTGCCTACATCTACGATTTGCTGCATTTCATGACGTTTCTCAAGGAACAGCAGCTCACCTATCAGGAGTTTACCCCGCCGCACGCTTTGAAGTTCTTAGAGTATCTCAGCACACTTCCTAGCAGGAAGCAGGCACGGCGACTGAGCCTGGTGCTCTCTACCACGACAGATGAGGGAGTTTCCACCACACGCCTATCAGCGGCGACAATCAATCGCATCTTCGCTGCTGTCTCATCGTTCTATGAGTACCTGATCGTCTCTGGGCAGTTCACAGAGCGAGAGAATCCCATTCAACTGGTCGATGATCCCGCCTTGGCACGTGTGTCTGAACGACATCGTCCGTTCATGGGCCATGTAAGCCGTCAGCATCCCATCCGACGAACGGTGCATGTCAAAACTGTGGAGCGTGTCCCACGTCCAATGGACGACGATCAGATAGAAAGACTCCTCGGCTCACTGAAGTTGAAGCGCGATAAGGCTCTGATCTTGCTGATGTTGCATGGCGGACTCAGACCAGGTGAAGCGCTCAATCTCCAACTTGAGGATTTGCAATATGGACGAAAGCGAGTGGTCATCCGCTATCGCATCAACCATCCCAAAGGGGCACGAACGAAATCGCGAACCGAACGGGTTGTTGATCTCCTCCAACCGGAAACGCTAGGAGCAGTGAGCGATTACGTCATGTATGAGCGTCCAACTGACACAGAGAGTCCCTATGTCTTTCTAGTGGGAGGACGAGGCAAACGACGCGACGAACCGCTGGGGTACTATGCCCTGGTCAAGCTCTTCGAGCGACACTGCGAACGCCTCAGTATCCGCGATCCCTGGATCACACCCCATGCGCTCCGCCACACGGATCTACACCCGTGTTTCCGATCCCATCGTGGTAGAGGAGTATCGCCGAGCTCTTGGAGAGGAGGAGCGAGAGTGAGCAAGCTTCAACCAAGAAGAGAGCCATCGATACCGACACTTCAGCATGCAAGCACAGCAGAATATACCGCATTTGTCCAGGCATACACGGACCAGACAGAGCACGGCGCGAGGCTTCTCCGCTTCCATAAGCAATTTGTGCAGCGCTACCCAGATCTTCGTGACTGGTTTGCCGCTCCGCTCAGGGAGCGAATCGGGCGGATCGCTGGTGAAACGTGGGATCATCCCTCTCATCCCATCTCGCTCCATGCACGGCTCTACTTGATGTTTCTTGCCTTGCATGGATATGCTCCGCTGGACTGGGAGTGGCTGATCGCAGCGCATGAACTCTGTCTTGCACAAATCCTTCGTCTACCCGATTTCACCTCAGATTTCTCCGCCCTCGTAGAGGAAGCAGTCACGCTGGGCTACGAGCAGGAGAGCGCTCGTTTGACCCTTCAGTGGGCCGTGCATCGTATCTTCCTCCATATCGCCACAACCCGGGTCGAGGACATTCGTGCTATTCATCTTGTTGAATGTGCCGAAGCCCTTGAACGCTTCGGCCATCGGCCGGATATCGCACTCTTCTTTGGGTCTAACGAGCGCTATCAACGGATCATGAAACGGAAGCCCATGGAGTCCCTTCATCTGCTGCAGACCGTACTGTACCATCGAGGGCAGGTGCAAACCGCACCCAAGGTCATGCTTTCGGTTCCTTCACGTCCCGTCGTTAAACCACAGATGGAAACCGTGATGGCCCGGTATCTCACGACGCGCGGCCTTACCGGTCAGCCGGGCACTATCAAGCATATCAAAAAAGCGCTGTTGCAGTTCATCGACTGGCTCGCTCAGACACATCCAATGATTGAGACATGGACACAAGTTACACGGGATCACGTCATGGAGTATGCTGAAGCGCTCAACACCATGATCAGCACACGGCACCGACCATTTGCCGCTGGGACAAAACACGGATTGCTCTCCTGTCTGTCCGTGTTCTTCCAGGATACGATCGCCTGGGGATGGGACGACGTTCCGAACCGTCCACCTCTTCAGCATGGTGACCTGCCCAAACTGCCGAAAAGCATCCCCCGGTACATTCCACCAGATGAACTGGATCGCCTCATGCCAGCTATTCGCTCCTTAGCATGTCCATATCAGCGTGCTGCGCTCCTCATTGCACGCTGGAGTGGAGCAAGACGAGAAGAAATTCAACGCCTGTCCGTAGATTGCCTGGACAGCTACCCCGATGGCACTCCGAGGCTGCGGGTCCCAGCTGGCAAGACCAAGCGCGAACGCCTGGTGCCACTCAACCAGGAAGCTGCCGATGCCATTCGTCTCCTGCAATCACAGCGGAAGAGGGAGCGAGGATTGTACGATCGGCACACAGGAGTCGAAACGCGCTATCTCTTCGTGCATCATGGCAAGCAGTTTTCCCTCAGATACTTGTTCGAAAATCCGTCGAGGAAGATCTGCGCGATCGTAGGACTCACCACATCTGACAACAAGGCCACAGTCACTGCCCATCGCTTTCGGCATACAGTGGGTACCCAACTGGCCCAGCGGGGTGCTCGGCTCCGAACCATTCAGAAAATCTTGGGCCATGAGAGTATTGGCATGTCAATGGTGTACATTGGTCTCACCGATGAGGATGTACGTCAAGACTATCAGGCCATTCTCGGACCAGGGGCGACCATTGCCGGGCCTGGAGCGCAGTTGGTTCGATCTGGTGAGTTGGCTGAGTCAGAGATTCGCTGGATTCAAGAAAATTTCTTCAAGACGGAGCTTGAACTGGGGCGCTGTTTGCGCTTACCACAGGAAGGCCCATGTGAGTGCGATCTGTATCTGACCTGCGCCAAGTTCGTGACCGCGCCTGAGTATGCACCACGTCTGCGCCGGCGTCGTCGCATTGAACAGGAACTCGTTGAAGACGCTCACACACATGGTTGGCCACGTGAAGTCGAGCGCCACCAGTGCACGATCAGGCGCATTGAGCAATTGCTGATGGACCTCGGTGAGCCACTTGACGGCCCAGAAGCACCAGGCTGAGTACACACCCACAAAGGATAGGGTCGCATTGCCCGCGGCCAAAGGAGGAACGATGGGGGGATCACACTCGGCCATGACGTTGGGCTCCAACCTGGAGGACCAGGGGACCGGGAGGTGCATGAGCCTCCCATGCAGAAACTTCCGCACGGGGCGCGTTCTGCCAGATGAGAGAGGCTCTTGCGAAATCGCTGAGACGCAGCCGGATGCTGTGCAGGATGCTGAACAGGTGCCATCCGTCAAGTAATCGTGACATGGCGTGTTATGCTATAATCGTGACAGCTAAAATGTAACGATTGCTGGAAAGTGAGTATCCGATGAGCAACGGAGAAACAGAAGCCTGGTGCAAGTCCTGTGGTCGTCCGCTGCTGCAGATACCTGGACGGCGGAAGCGCGAGTTCTGCAACGCGACCTGTCGACAGCGGCATCACCGCAGGCAAGCGATCCCACATGCACGTGTGGGTAAGGAACAAGCAATGCCTGGAGCCTCGCAAGAGCAGCAAGCTGCTCTCCAGGAGGAGAACACCGCCTTGCGTACGACGATGCAGACCCTCTTAGACTTCCATGAGAAGCTACGGAACGTGAAGGAGATGGCTCGCACAGACACCCAGGCCCGCCCGTTCAAGGCGTGGCTGAAGCAAGCGCGCGCGTATGCCGAAACACCGTTTGGCCAGCGATTTCTTGAGAAAAGTATGGCCATGTCACCACGTAGCTCCCGTGGCAGGTACCAGGAGGAGATGCGGCGAGCGGGCTTCCTGCCAGAGGAGAAGGAGCTCTTCCAGGAGGCCTGGGAAGCGATGCTCTGGCAGGAACTGTTCGGGGTTGAATACGTGACAATACGTGACACCGTTGAAAGGGCAATGGCGACCCTGTTCTCTGTGGGTGTATACTCATAAGAAACAACCTGCATGGTGAGGTGGCGGAAGTGGCCCAGCACACCTGGCACCAGGAGCCTGAGCAGAGGCCCGCCGGAGGCACGCCTGGGATGCTGTAATGGTGCCCATGGCACCAGGCGGCGTGAAGCAACGCGGGTGCAGCTTCCCTTGACCTCAGCCTTTACACTCGAAGAGCGAAAGCGAGGGCCAGACGGCACAGCACACCAGTATACCTCTCGCCCTCGCTTTCGGCCCGCAGGGCTGTATGGCTGAGGTCAAGGGCCGCGTTGTAGCCGCCTGGTGCCACGCAGAAATGTGGGTTAGTGTCTAGGGGTTAAGGCCGGGGGAAGGAACTCGTGCAAGATGCCGCCACGCGTGGTTGGCAGCGAGAGGTGGAGCGTCGTCAGGGTACGATCAGACATATTGAACAGCTCTTAGCAGACCTGGATGAACCACTTGAAGGACCAGAGGCAAGCGATTAGTCTAATGGGGAAGGAGAAATGCGAGATGTTGAGTAAGCTAGGGAGAGACAGGCTCGATGTCTCCCGGCTCGTGCCGGAGGCACAATCGATTGTGCACGCCGCTGCAACCGTCTATCTCCACCACCTCGGTCAGTGGTGCGTGGGGGTGCTCGTCCATGGCTCAGCCCTGAAGGGAGACTACATTGCGGGTTGCAGTGATATCGATTTCCACCTCTACCTCGAGCCAGCAGCATTCACGCAGAAAGGTCAGCTCCCGCTGGAGGTGTGCCTGGCTCTTCAGCGAGACTTAGCCCAGATTGAGCCCTTTCCGTTTCAGTACATTCAAGGGCATGCGCTTCCCCCTTCTCCCTGGAAGGGGTACCTTGGCCCGATCCCAGGAGCTTATCATGTCGTGGCTGGGACACTCCCCATCCCTGAAGCGACGGAGGAGGAGCTGCGTCTGTCGGCGCGAACTGCCTTGGAGAAACTCGATCCGCCGATGGCCTATCTGACTGAAGGACTGCTGGAGCATGGGGGAGGGAGATTAGCCTATCGAGTGCGTTTGCTCTGCACAGATGTCTGGCCCACGCTCTATCACATGCTTACCATCCAGCAGGGAAACGGTTTGGGGGTGTGGAACTTGCCAAAGCGCGAAGCAATGGACCTCCTGCCAAAGGAAAGTGCTTCAGCACAAACACTCTTGGCGTTTTATCAAGCCATTCGTACCTACTACCCCGTAGAAGCATCTGTTGAGGAAGGACTGAGGGCCATTGAAAGTGGTGCCGCTTTTCTCAAGTCTGTGAAATCGTGGTGGAATGAAATCAATGCTAGTTAACCCGGTGAGTGTCTACATAACACCCCATTCTCGACTTTGCCTTTGGCGTGCGGAAAACAACCCACCGCGTGCTGGTTGCAACGATGCAAAGCGCATCATGCCCATAGGCATAGCCATATCGTCGTAAATGGCTTCCATCCCGCCACGCATGGAATAGGTTTCGTGCCAGAAACCTGTGCCACCGGAGTCACGGAGGAAGGCTTTCCACCACTTTGTATGCGGTAATGTACGTGCCCATGCCTCCATGGACTCAAAGTCACGCCAGTACTGCCGCATGCCTATATGACGCATTGAGAAAACGAGGTTTTCATGCCACAACAAGCCCTCTGGTTTGTCCGCGACCGCCTTGGAAATTTGTGGTCCGAGGCCAAGGACGGTTTTAATACCAGTGAAGGTATTGACGCGCATACCAAGGTAGATAACGACCAAGTCTGGATAGGCGGACAGATCAACAGCACGCCGATTGACAGGAGACTTCATAACTGGATCCTTCCTCACGAAATATCTTGTGCCTAAGTACTTTCATTTCTCTTGAGAGGAAGATCGCATTGGTCACAATGCGCAACTCCATCTACTAGGAAGACGATGAGGGTCTGCATTTTTTGTATACCGATTGCTGATGATAGTACCGTACTTGGGGACACAGGGGAAGAGAGCGAAGCTCCACCCTTGCGGGGACACCTTCACCCCCTAGTGTTCTGCATCAGGGCCAGAGTAACAATTTGGAGCAAAATGCACAAGTGGCCCAGGTCTTGAGGAACATTTTTTTGAAAGACTGGACTAGGTCTTAAGGATCATCATCAGGACCAGTTGGTGGCCCACATCGAGTAGCAAAAACAGTCGTTCTTTGGCATACTGGAGCATGCACCAGAGTTGGTACTTGATGCAAAGGACCATCCCCGGTTTCATCCTTTTCAGGTCCAATTCAGCCTGGTAGGGTATCATCCGGTTATCGGAAAGCATTGAGCTTTTGCATAAACACGTTTCCAGAGAGAGATCATTATGAGGCGCACCAGATTACGCATGTCCCACCTCTTACTCCTCGGCCTGCTGCTGATGCTCATGGCCTGTGCTGAGGGTTCCTCACCACCAACCGCGAGGATACATCTCACCTCTACCCCCTCTTCTCTTTCGGTAGCAAGCCCAACCCCGGCTTCGTTTGGAGCTCCTCCGCTTGATTGTTCTGTGAAGCCTCCCCCGAAGACGCTGGACTTCACCCATTTTGGCAATGGGAGCGCTACCCATTTTCTGGGGAGTTCTCCCGTCTGGATTGCGGCTTCATTCCTTCCCAATCCGATCCATGTAGGAACATCACCTACCTGGAAAATTGTGGTTGAGGTAGGACCAAACTATCTGCATCCTGTCTCACTGCGCATACGCGATCTGAGCACAGGAGCATTGGCGCAATGGGCAGCGGACTATCCACCAAAAGGAGTGACGCAGACAGTCGTGCTGGATCCGGGGCATCAAGATCCCTCTCCCCAAGGTCCAGCTGCATACCACGGGTCGCCGGAAACGGGATGGAATGAATGGGGAGTGTTTCCTCTGTTTGCCCATGCGGGATGTTATAGGCTTGAAGTTTCATGGGCTGAAGGGCAGTGGCAAAGCAGCTTTGCGGTAGGAGAGTAACTTAAGGTGAGTGCGGTTCTTCTGCAATTTTTCTCGCACCGCGCAGCGATGTTCTCCACCCTCGCTCATCCTCGGCGTGAAGTACTAAGAGCAGCGAAAACCTCTGCTGTTCGAACGTTCATGTAAACGTTCGAAGATTCATTCAAATTTGGTGGAGTTCCATCTCAAGTTTGCCCGTTTACCCCTGTGCTGGCTACTTGGCATATCTGTTCTAAAAAGAGCGCTCATGTTGGCTCTACC
>Ga0070707_100005984_pt1 | contig 11346 bp, 9 predicted proteins | sample KBSK5502metaG_FD_65468 | JGI IMG/M metagenome (GOLD analysis project Ga0070707, IMG submission 65468) | Corn, switchgrass and miscanthus rhizosphere microbial communities from Kellogg Biological Station, Michigan, USA - KBS K5-50-2 metaG | ecosystem: Host-associated > Plants > Roots >... | reverse complement strand
TCGAGTACGGCAGCGCCTGAAGCGAATGTCAGTTCGCCCGCAGCAAGGATCGCAGGAACAAGCGCGCAGCTCGGATGCGCCATCGAGACGAAACACATATCGTCATAGTCGTGCGCGTGAGCGGCGACGCCGTTCGCAAGAGCCGCGTCACTCGCGCTTGCGCGTTCCGCCGTTCCGAGTACGCTGCAGGCACCCTGGCTCTCTGCAACGATAGTCCGGCGAATGATGTTCGCTGCAGCTTCCGGAGCACCGGCGAGAATGACACCGACGGTATCGCGCAGAGCGATTGCCGCTCGCTGCCGGGCCTCTGCAGGAGGTTTTCCCGAGCTGATGAATTCGGCGATCTTAAGTGTTGAGTTCATATGGCATATTTCTGAAGCAATTGTCGAGCGATGATCAGCCGTTGCAGTTCATTCGTGCCGCCGCCAATCACAAGCAATGGAGCATCGCGATAATACCGCTCGACCGGAAAGTCTTTCGAGAAACCGTTGCCTCCCATGATGCGCATGGCTTCCAGAGAAACTTCCGCGGCCGTCTCCGTGGCAAACAGTTTTGCCATTCCCGCTTCAAGGTCGCAGCGCTCGCGCCGGTCTCTTTTCGCGGACGCCGAGTAAATCAACAGGCGAGAGGCTTCGATCTTCGTTGCCATCTCCGCGAGCTTGATCTGAATGGTTTGATGCTGCGCGATCGGTTTTCCGAACGTCTGACGCTGCTGAGCATACTTGATTGCTTCTTCAAAAGCTGCTCGGGCGACGCCGAGTCCGCGGGCGGCGACATTGAGCCGTTCGGCTTCGAGTCCCGTCATCACCTGCTTGAACCCGACTCCTTCAATGCCACCGATGAGATTGGCGGCAGGAACCGGAAAATTATCAAAGTGCAGATCGACGGTTTCGACGGTCTTGTAACCCATCTTGTCGATATCGCGCCCGACGGTCAGACCAGGCGCTCCTTTTTCGATCACAAAAGCACCCATGCCGCGATGCGGTGGTTGCGCCGTGGGATCGGTCTTCGCGAGCAGGAGAAAGATCTGTCCATGCCGGCCGTTCGTCACCCACATTTTCGAACCCGTAACGTAATAGGTGTCCCCATCGCGACGGGCGATTGTCGTGATCGACTGGAGATCCGTTCCTGCGTTCGGTTCCGAGAGGCAGATGCCTCCGCGTGGTTCACCTTTCGCAAGGCGCGGCAGGAAGCGCTGCTTCTGGTCTTCTGTGCCGAATCGGACCAGCACGTCGCACAACACGGAATGGGATCCGATGATTCCTGCAAGTCCCATCCATCCGCGCGACAGTTCCTCAAAAACCATGGCGAACGTTGTGGAGTCGACCTCGTTGCCGCCGTATTCGTCGGGAACATTGAGACCGAAGAGGCCGAGTGTCTTCATCGTCTCGACCAGCGCGTGCGGATATTCGTTGCGGTGTTCCAAAACCGTGGCTACGGGCATGACTTCCCGTTCCACAAATTCGCGAACGGTTTGCGCGACCATTCGCTGCTGTTCGCTCAGTTCAATCACAATAATCTCCTTATCGTGTCCGCATCAAAACCCAATTCGGCGAGGATCGATTCGGAATGCTGCCCTAATTCCGGAATTGCTCCCATCACTGGATCAACATCGCGCATGCGAACCGGCGGGATCAGCGCAGGAATCGGCCCGGCCGGCGAGTTCACCTGACGCCACGAGTTGCGGGCTTCGAGCTGTGGATGCTGGATGAATTGAGACACGGAATAGTACATCGCGTAGCCCATCCATTCGGCGAGCGCATCAAAAAGCGATACTTCAAGCGCAGTGCCTTCACCCGTGCGTTCGCGCTGAAGCAGCGCGGCGAGTATTCCGGAGTATGTATACATACCGCCCGCAATGTCGGCAATCGAAAGTCCGACTTTGGAAGGAGTGTCTTCCGTTCCGGTGATCGACAGGACTCCGGCTTCGCTTTGTACGAGCAGATCGTACGCTTTCTTCGAGGCATAGGGTCCACTGGATCCATATCCAGTGAGAGAACAAGTGATGAGGCGGGGATACTTCCGGCGCAGTGTCTCCGTTCCGAGATCGAGCCGCTCTGCAGCACCAGGCGCGAGATTCTGCACAAACACGTCGGCCCGCTCGAGAAGACGCGCAAGGACCGGATGCGCTTCAGGCCGTTTCAGATCGAGTGCTAAAGATTCTTTTCCTCGATTCAGCCACACAAAGTGACTGGACAATCCACGTACGGTCGTGTCATATCCGCGTGCGAAGTCCCCGCCGGCCGGACGCTCGATCTTGATGACGCGAGCGCCCAGATCGGCCAGTTGCCTCGTCGCAAAAGGCACGGCCACGGCCTGCTCGAGGGCAATGACGAGAGTTCCAGTTAGTGGAGGAGAAGGCATGCCGCGACACCATAACACAGAACCGAAATCGGCAGCGGCGGTGAGGTCATGGGTCGAGAAGCACACGCGATCGTCGGACCGCTTCGCATATGTCGCTGACAAATACGAACCCCATCGAAAGGAGCACGGATGTTACGACGTGTACCCGTTCGACAACGGCCCTTTGCTTGGCACCCTGGCGGCTGCCGCAAAACCGAAGCGGCTGCTCGAAGTCGGATGCGGCCTCGGATACAGCGGTCTCTGGCTGGCGCATGGAGCAGGACCGCAGGCCTCCGTCGAAACGATCGAGGCCAACAAAGAGCACGCCAAAATCGCGCGAGGCCACTTCAAGGCCGAAGGTCTTGAAAAACGGATCGAGGTGATCATCGGCGATGCGGCAAGCGTTTTGCCGGCGCTGAAGGGCCGCTACGATGTCGTGTATTTCGACATCGATCCATCCCAATCGCTGATTGTTCTGGATCATTCCGAACGGCTGCTCCGCAAAGGCGGCCTGCTGATCTCCGCAAATTTGTTCTTAGGCCAATATGCGCCCGACATTCCCGGACTCGAGAAAACCGCCGAGTATCGTCTGCGGATACTCGATCCGGCGGGATGGCTCACTGCATATACGGAGGACGGGACAGCGATCAGCGTTCGGGCCTGACGCGTTCGGGCGTGAATGGTACCTGGCGCAGTCGCACACCAGTGGCGTCGAAAATCGCGTTGGACAAGGCACCCGCCACAGGAATAGTGGACAATTCCCCGGCGCCGGCCGACTCGACGTCGGGCTGATCGACCAGCACGGTCTCGATATCGGGGACGTCCGCAAACGTCAAAACCGGATATGTGCGCCAATCCAGACTGGTGACGTGAGACTGGTCGAACTTCACAGCCTCGAAGAGACTACGACTGATTCCCTGAAGAACAGCACCCTGAATCTGGTGCCGGAGCCCTCGAGGATTGACGATTCGTCCGCAGGATACCGCGATTACGATCTTCGAAACGCGAACGCGCCCGGTCTTCTGTTCAACTTGCACTTCCGCGACGATCGTCGCGCGTGTTTCGAGGCCGTGCTCGCCGAAGGCGATCCCGCGGCCGGTTAAGACGGACTGATCCGCGGCATTGGCTCGCGGCGATGGCCGGGGCTGCCAGCCGGCTTTTTGCACGGCGGCGTCCAGCACGCGCAACACGGTCGCATCCTTAATATGGTGACGACGGAACTCGACTGGGTCTATCTGTTGATTCGCTGCAATTTCATCCAGGAACGATTCGATGGCGAAGTTGCCCTGTATGCGTCCGGGCGCCCGAAGGTAAATCGACCGGAAAAGCTCTTCGACGAAGTGGCCCAACATCCGCGTGTTGGGAAATTCATAGGAAGGCGGATAGGGACCTCCCGACAGCCGTTCCCAATCCGCGTTTCCACCGGCGAGCCGCCACGCGAGTGCATTGCCGGATTCACCTCTCGAATGACTCTGCGACCATTGTTGAAAGTCGAATGCCGTGATACGGCCCTGCGCATCCACACCGGCGCGAACGTCCATCGTCATCGCGGGACTCATCGGCTCCCAACCGTGCTCGTCGTGACGCATCCACTGCACGCGCACCGGCCTTCCGACTGCCTGTGACAGCAGGGCCGCATCCGCAGCCGCATCATCGCAGCCCAGCCTTCCGTATGAGCCGGATGCTTCCACCCAGATCAAGTGGACGCTTTCAAGCGGAATGCCCAGCATCTTTGCCAGATCGCGGCGATCACGCTGAATCCACTGTGAACCCGACCAGATGGTGGCGCGTCCATCGCGGACATCGGCCACGGCACACGATGGGCCGAGCATGCCGTGAAGCTGAACGGGATAGGTGTAGGTGGCCTGGAAGACCTTTGCAGCGCTCGCGAGTGCGGAGTCCACATTGCCGGAGTTCGTGACAACGTCCGTCTTGATCAGCTTCGAGCCGCGAACGGCCTGATAGAGATCCGGATAGTCCGGCAGTGCTCGTCCTCCTGTCCACTCGACCTTCAGCAGTCGCGCCGCTTCAATTGCATGTTCTTCGCGTTCGGCGACCACGCCCAGGAAATTGCCTTTCCGTACGACTTTCACTACACCGGGCACGCCGCTCACGGAGCTTTCATCGAAGCTGACCAGGCTGCTTCCGATCTTTGGCGGACGGACGACTCGCCCGTGGAGCATCGATGAGACGCGAACGTTGTGCACGTAGCGGAATGTGGCGGTGACCTTGGCGGGAACATCGACGCGCGGAATTGACTTTCCGACGATGCGCAATTCACCGGATTTCTTGAGAAGAGGCGCGCCTTCAGCCTTCGAGTCAAGCCGGGTGCTGAAGCGGCGTCCACCAATCAATTCGGCATACGAGACGCGTTTCGATGGCGCAGTCCGGACTCGAACGATTCCGTTCGTGACATCGAGATCATCGACAGGCACCTTGAATCGATCCGCCGCCATCTTCAACAGAGTCCGGCGTGCTACGGCCGCGGCAATTCGCAGCGGTGGAGCGCCCACGGCCACGTTGCTGCTGGCCGTTGATTTTCCCCGATCCGGCGTCAGGTCGGTGTCACCCATGACGAGCTTCACGCTTTCGAACGGCACGTCCAGTTCATCGGCCACGAGTTGGCCGAATGCGGTTTCGATTCCTGTCCCCATATCGATCCGGCCCGTGTACACCGTTACCCTGCCGTCACGTCCGATCGACAGCCACGAATCGAGTTCTTCGGGGATCACGGGCTTTGTGGATGCTGTCGTCGACGCCTGACTCCACGCGATTGCCGGCGAGATTCCACGGTGAAGGCTGAAGCCGACGATCAGCGCATCGCATCCTTTCCGTACGAATTCTCTTCGGTTGATAGGCTTCATATGCGTGCTCGATGCCGGGCCGTTCGCCTCACGGCTCGGATGATTTCCAGATGCGTCCCGCACCTGCACAGTACTCCGGAGAGGGCCGTCCGAATCTGTTCGTCGGTTGGATTGGGGTTCTTATCCAGAAAAGCCTTTGCGGTCAGGATGACGCCGCTGATGCAGTATCCGCACTGCGCTGCCTGCTCGTCGATGAAGGCCTGCTGGATCGGGTGAGGATGTTGAAGCGTTCCGAGACCCTCCAGCGTGACAACTTCGTTGCCTGCAGCAGCCGACACGGGAGTGACGCACGAGCGGATGGCTTTACCGCCGGCGAGCACCGTGCACGCCCCGCACTGGCCAAGACCGCAACCGAACTTCGGTCCATTCAGCTGAAGGTCGTTCCGCAAGACGTAGAGCAGCGGAGTCGCCGGATTGACGTCAACCGTCGCGGCGCGTCCGTTGACTCGAAGCGGGATTTTCATGCGCAGTATTCTACTTCCTTTTGACAATCCAGGCATCACGTGTTGTACTCTGCTTACTCAGATTATCTAGGGAAGAGTCGACCAATGGCTGTCAGGCAAATCGATCTGCTTCAGGGCACACTGGACCTGCTGATACTTCAAACGCTGAGCCGCGGTCCCAATCACGGATACAGCATCGCGCAGCGCATCCGGGAACTTTCCGATGACGTGCTGCGTATTGAGGAGGGATCGCTTTACCCGGCGCTATACCGCCTAGAGCAGCAGGGTCTCATCGACTCCGATTGGCGCGTCACGGAAAACAACCGTAAGGCGAAATTTTACGAGCTGACGCGAAAAGGGCGCGCAGCTGCACGCGCCGAGCTCGATGGCTGGGTACGCCTGTCGAAAGCCGTGGCGCGGGTGTTGCGCGCGATTGAACAGGGGGCGTGAGTGAAACGTTTTGCAACTCGCCTTTTGCGGCGTCTTCGTGATCTTCTTCTGCCGGGCGATCGCGATCGAGACATTCAACAGGAGCTGGAACTGCACTTCGAGGCGATCGTCGACGAGGGCAGGCATGCAGGGCTCAACGAATATGAAGCGCGCCTTGCTGCACGGCGCCGGTTTGGCAGCATCATGCACATCAAGGATCGCAGCCACGACGTGCGGGGAGCCGGCTGGGCCGGCTGGGCGGGCTGGATCGAAGGCGTCCTCCGCGATGTGAATCATGCGGCCCGCCGTCTGGTTCATGCACCGGCATTCAGTGCCGCAGCCATATTGACGCTGGCCCTGGCCATCGGAGCGAACGCATCGATCTTCACCGTTGTGCATCGCGTGGTATGGAATCCGTTGCCCTATGCGTCACCGTATCGCCTGATCGCGCTGGATTACGGCATTCCTGCCATGAACATGTCTTCGGGCATTGCGTCGATGACCTGGCAGCTCTATTGGCACCTGACCGATCGCTCTCACAGTCTGCAAAGCATTGCCGTTTACGATGCCATCAGAGCAACTCTTACCGGCCGCGGAACTCCGGAACGCGTGGTTGTGTCGCATGCGACGCCGTCGCTGACGCGCGTTCTTGGCGTTTCTCCGGCGCTTGGCCGCTGGTTCACTGAGGAGGAAGGCGTGCCGGGATCCGCGCCGGCGGCGGTGCTGTCGCACGGTTTGTGGGTGCGCCGGTACGGCGGTGATCCCGGCGTGCTCGGTACTGCTGTGACGATCGATGGCGTCCGGGCGTCGGTCGTCGGCATTATGCCGGCGACATTTGCGTTTCCATTTGCGGGCACCGACCTGTGGATGCCCGCTCAATCCACACGGGCGGACGCATCCTTCCTTTTCATCGTTTCGGGTGTGGCGCGGCTGCACGACGGAGTCAGCATCGAACAGTCACGCGCGGAGATCACCAACCTCATTTCCGACCTTTCGCAGGTTTCTCCGAATCAACGCGGCATTGTGTCGGCTGCCTTGCCGCTGCAGGAAATGATCGTCGGGCGTGTCGCCCGCGCGTTGTGGACGCTGCTCGCTGCCGTCGGAATCGTGCTGCTGGTGGCGTGCGCCAATGTGGCGAATTTGTTTCTCGTTCGGTATGAATCTCGCCAGCGAGAAATTGCGGTGCGCCGGGCTCTTGGAGCGGGACGACATGGCGTCCTGCGTTACTTCCTGGCAGAAAGCGTCTTGTTATCGATGGCAGGCGGCGCGCTGGGCCTCGCATTGGCCTGGGCGGGCGTGCGTCTGCTGGTGATGTTCAGTCCAGCCAATCTTCCCCGGCTGGATGAAGTGGGGCTCGACTCGACTGTGGTGATGTTCACGGCTGCTCTCAGCCTCGCCACAGCGGCCGTCTTCAGCCTCATTCCATTGTTGCGCTTGAGGCCGGTCGGAGATTCATTGCATGAGGGTGGACGGGGCAACGTCGCCGGGGGCGGCCGACGTCTATATAAGGGGCGGCACGTCCTGATGGGTTGCCAGGTTGCGCTGGCGCTGACGCTGCTGATTGCGTCAGGCCTCATGATCCGCAGTTTTCAAAAGCTACGGAACGTCGATCCGGGTTTCGACTCCAGTTCCGCGCTGACATTCAGTATCGGACTTCCGCAACGTGAATATTCCAGCCGTCGAGGAGCCGTCGCGGCACACCAGGCGATTCTCGAACGGCTCTCCGCCATTCCTGGCGTGACGGCGGTTTCGGCATCGTCGTGTCTGCCGCTGCTGGGCGGCTGCTTTGGCAACTCACTTTTTGTGGAAGGCGAAGTCCTGGATCGAGCGCTTATGCGAAGATTCGCCTCGTTTCGCGCGGTCGCCGGCGGTTACTTTGAAGCCATGGGTATGCGCTTACTGCGTGGCAGAGGTCTCGCGCGCGGTGACATCGATCGTCGCGAATCGAACATTGTGGTGAACCAGGCATTCGCGAACATTTACTTTCCAGCACGCGATCCGATCGGACGGCGTGTGCAATCTTCGACGCCGCCAAATTCGTCTCTTCCAAAACCGGATTGGCTGACGATTGTCGGTGTTGTCTCGAATACCGCGATGAATGCGCTCGCTGAGCCGGAACCTGCTCCACAGGTGTTCATGCCGATGTCGATTGCGGGCGGCCCGGATATTCCCCCCGAGGCACTGCTGGGTCCCAATGTCACGACGATGGCATACGTCCTGCGTTCTGCTGTCCCGCCTGCTGAACTGACGGCGGCGGCGCGTGCGGCAGTTGCCGAGATCGATCCGAACCTCGCACTCGCGCGGGTGCGGACGCTGCAGGATATTGTGGATCGCGCATCGGACCAGATGGCATTTACGATGATGCTGCTGGCAATCGCCGCGGCAGTGGCGCTGCTTCTCGGCATCGTCGGAATCTACGGTGTTGTGTCTTACGTCGTGAGTCAGCGCACTTCCGAGATCGGCGTCCGCCTCGCGCTCGGAGCGGAACCGCGAAGCGTCGCCGCGATGATCGTCCGGCAGGGCGGGTTCGTGGCGCTCGCGGGTGCTTTGGCGGGACTTGCCCTCGCGCTGGCGGGCGCTCGGCTGATCGAATCGCTTCTTTATGGGATCAGCCCGCGAGACCCGATGGTTTTCGGCCTGACCACGCTTGCACTGCTCACGATTGCGTTGTTTGCCTGCTGGTTGCCGGCGCGTCGCGCCGCCCGGATCAGTCCAATCGAAGCGCTGCGGAGTCTGTAGTCGCGGGCTTTAGCGCGCGTTCACCTTATCGCTTTTTTTCGACATGCTTGTCGATCCATGCCAGCAGGAGATCGGCGAGATCCAGACTGTTTCGATCCTGCATCAGCATGTGGCTGTTGCCTTTGATTCCAAGTTTCGGCAGGTACATCATCTCGGCGTCTCCGCCGGCGTCCTTCATCTGCTGGACGAAATTCTGGCAGCCTTCAAAACTCGCACTCCAATTTGCGGGCCCGCCTCCCTGTACATCACTGAGATGATCGCCGAACATGACGAGCGTCGGAATCTTTGCCAACGCCGGGATCTGTGCAGCGCTCACTCCGGTGCATGGCATTTCGATCGAGATCATGCCTTTGATGCCCGTGGGATCAATCAATGCCGCCTGCTCGGGGAAAAAGCCGGACTCGGAGTGGCCCATCAGGACGGCTCCTTTGAGTTTTACGGCAAGCGCGGCCATGTTCATCCACGTGGGATTCGGTGACGGAAGCGTGGAATTCAAATCGGGAATCATTTGTTTGTACAGTTCGTCCACGGATTCGATGGGGAATTGCCCATCCGGGAATGCCGTTCCGAACGTGGGCCCGAATCGAAACACTGTCCAGGCGATCTGATGACTCGCCATCAGCACGTTCGGTAATTGCGCGGGGGGAACCGTACCAGCTTTCACCGCATTGATGACAGAGCCATCGAAACCCGAACGCGCCCGCGAAGACTGATCTGCCAAATAGACGGCGCGATTCCTGCGAACAAAATATTCGCTCCAGCCCATGCGGCCGTCCGGCGTTGTTTCCCAGGTTTTGCTGCTGAGGCAACAACCGTGGACCATGACGACGGGAACGTGGCGATCGCCATCCGGTGGTACCTGATACTGAACGTACATCTGGTTGATTGTTACTTCACCGCCTTGAGCAAGCGGCTTGGATTCACCGCCAACGAAAAAACTACCCTGGCCGGCGAGCACCAGCGGCTTCTTCAAATCATCCCGGCGCTTGTTCTGCGCGAGGGTAATTGTCGCTGTGGCTACGAGCAGGAGAACGAACCGCAATTTCATATAACGCTCCTTGAATGAAAACTGCTCGCGCGTATTGTACGCGCGGAGGGATGCTGATGGTAGACTCGCCGCATGACACGCCGTCATGCTTTGCGATTGTTGCCCGCGGTCTTCAGCCTTTCCGCGTTTCAGCAGAAAAGCCCGCTGAGGCCATTCACAGTCAACATTCCCCAGACAGTAATCAACCGGATTCTCTCGCGTGTGAAGAGCACTCGCCTGCCGGACCGTCTCGAGTCTTCAGACTGGAGCTATGGCGCCAATTGGAATTACATGAAGTCTCTGGTCGAGTATTGGGTCGCTCAATTCGACTGGAAGAAAGCGCAGGCAAATCTGAATCGGTATCCGCAGTTCACCGCCACCGTCGAGGACTACGATATTCACTTCTATTATGTGAAGGGCCGCGGACCGAAACCGCTGCCGCTGATCCTCACTCACGGCTGGCCCGGTTCGGTTTTTGAATTTCTTGAAGCGATCGGACCTTTGAGCGATCCGGCCAGTTACGGTGGATCGGCTGACGACGCCTTTGACGTTGTCGTGCCCTCGATTCCCGGCTTCGGGTTCTCGTCAAAGCCGAAGCAACCGATCGGCCCGCCAACGACCGCGCGTCTCTGGCACAAACTGATGACGACCGTGCTGGGTTATTCCAGGTTCGGCGCGCAGGGCGGCGACTGGGGAAACGCGATCACGCTCGCTCTCGCGCGCGATTTCCCGCAAAGCCTCACAGGAATTCATCTGAACGCCGCGGGGGCCGCTGCTCCGCAGCAGAGTGATCTGAGTAGCGAAGAAAAGGAATGGCAACAGGCCACAATTGCGTATCGCGCTCAGGAGCTCGATTATTTCAACGAGCAGCAACACAAGCCCGGGACTGTGGCCTTCGCGCTCTATGACAATCCGCTCGGCACGGCGGCCTGGATCGTGGAGAAGTTTAAAGTGTGGAGCGATTCCGGGAACGACATCGAAAGCGTGTTCACGAAAGATCAGCTCCTCACGAATGTCATGATCTATCTCGTCACGGACACGGTCGCGACGGCCGTCTGGTTCTATCGCGGCGCGCTCGACGATCGTGCCGCGCCCGCGCGCGGCAAGATGGAAACGCCGGTCGGGTTCGCGTCATTCCCCGGCGAAATGCGGCCGCTGAATCCCCCGCGAACGCTGCTGGAGCGCAGCTTCAATCTCGTGCAATACACGAGAATGCCGAAAGGCGGCCACTTCGCCTGCCTCGAGCAGCCCAAACTGTTCGTCGAGGATGTGCGCTCTTTCTTCCACAAAGTCCGCTGATGTGTCGCCGCTTCGCGGTTGCTAGTCCTTCCGTTCTAAACCCAGGGCTGAGAACGTGTGAATGAATTGACAGACTGTTTCCGTGCGGACACATTCCCCTCCTTGAAAAGGAGGGGTGGCTGCGGCATTAATAAAAAGGCGCGAAGCCTCCGAAGCGCCGCAGACGGGGTGGTCAGTTCGGCGAAACTCTTCAGGCCTAAAG
>Ga0070707_100005983_pt1 | contig 11347 bp, 13 predicted proteins | sample KBSK5502metaG_FD_65468 | JGI IMG/M metagenome (GOLD analysis project Ga0070707, IMG submission 65468) | Corn, switchgrass and miscanthus rhizosphere microbial communities from Kellogg Biological Station, Michigan, USA - KBS K5-50-2 metaG | ecosystem: Host-associated > Plants > Roots >... | reverse complement strand
GCCAGAAGCTCCTGGCCACGGATCCCGATCGCACGGACGAAGAGCGGGCGCGGTTCGCCGAGCAGGCCCGGCAGCGGACGTACCAGTTCGAGAAGGAAGTGTTCGACCTCCGTCGGATGCTGGGGCAGGCGACGCTCCAGGACGAGGTCAGCCGCCAGCAGAAGATCGTCGACGCCACGAAGGCAGGGACGCAGGAACGGCTAAAGGCGGAGCAGGACCTGACGGCCGCCGTATTGAAGCTGCGCCAGCAGGAGCTCTCGGCCGCCCAATCCCTCGCCAACCTGGTGAAGCAGCGCCGCGATCAGCGCGAACAGGAACAGACCGACCGCGACACGCGGGAGGGAATCCAGGCTCGACTCCGGAATGGTGACTTGACCCAGGAGGAGCGCGACAAGGCGTGGAAGGACCTGCAGGCGTTTGACCGAAAGCAGCAGGCCAAGTATTTCGACGACGCCGATGTCCAGCGCGAGCTGGCGGGCGCCATGGACGACGCTCGCCGCACCGCTGGCGGGGGGCCGAGGACGTTCGATCAGCTCAACAACCTGGGACAGATGATTCAGCTCCAGCAGCAGCTCCAGTCGCTGGGGGCGGGCGGGCTCGCCGGGATCGCGAACATCCCCGCCATCTTCGGGAGCCTCGGCGCCCAGCTGAGCCCCGTTGGTGAGGCGCTGCCCGGGGTGGGCGGGTCCTTCGGGGCGGCCGACAGCCTGGGGCGCATGCAGCGCTCGGCCGATCAGTTCGGGCAGGCGTGGGATACGGTGTTCCCGCACATCCTGGCCAGCGCCGATGAGTTCCTCGCCACGTTCGACGCCAAGATCTCGGCCGGCGTCTCCCGGGTCACGGACTCGATCTATCGCACGGTCTATGACCGACTCGTGCGGGACCTGACCGACGAGTTGGAGCGGCTGTAGTGGCCGACGGCGGGCTCTATCTCGACGACGTGCAGTGGACGACCGATCCCGAGGTCTACCAGCCGTTCAACTGGCCGCGGCGGCAGTCGATCGACCAGGGCATTGGGAGATCGGTCACGATCCAGGACTTCGGACGGACGGAGAAGGATCTGACCGTCCACATGGAGTCGGGCGAGAACCAGATGCTGGCCTCGGCCTGCGTCGACGCGCTGGATGCCCTGAACGATGGGACGCCGCACACGTTCAAGGACTTCCTGGGCAACGAGTACAGCGTCGTGATGATCGACTTCACGCCGGTGCCCACGCGGCTGCCCGATCTCGACGGCAACGGCGCGATCATCGGCCAGCTCTACCGCTACACCATGAACCTGCGCGTCCTGAGCATCAGCAAGCTCCGGGGCGTGACCTACAGCGGAGGCTGAGATGCTGGCGCTCAAGCACTACGCCAACGACGGGGCCACGCAGATCTCGGGCAAGGACTGGGGCCGGTCCCAGGCCGGGCGCGGGCAGGTCGCCGAAAAGTTCCTCGTCGAGAACGTGAGCGACCGCGTGCTCGAGTCGTTGTTGGGCGAGCTCGTCCAGGTTGGCGTCAACGACGGTAAGAGCATGTTCCGCTGGGGCCTCGATCCCGTGACCCTGTCCAAGCCGTGGGGTTTGGGGACCGCAGGCGCGCTCGTGGCCACGCTGTCCGCCTCCGGCGCCGGCGGGGTGTGGGGCGCGCCCGGGATCCGCGGCTATCGGCTGACCGCGACGAACGCCGTCGGCGAGACGATCGGCTCGACCGAAGTCACGATCAACGTCGACGTGGCGACGAAGAAGGTCACGCTGACGTGGATCCAGACCCCGAACGCCGCGGGCTACATCCTCTACCGCACCGACACGCCCGGAACGTATGGCGCCTCGAGTCTGCGGGCCGTGATGGGCAGCGGCGCCACGCTCACGTTCGTCGACGACGGCTCGTCCACGAGTACCGGCACGCTGCCCACGGCGAACACGACCGGGGGCTGGAAACCGACGCTCGTGCTCTCGGGCGCGGCCGCGGGTGGTGTGTGGGGCGGGACTGGGCTCGTGTATTACCGCGTGGTCGCCCTCGACGGCGCGGGGGTGTGTCTGGCCGCGAGCCTCGAAGCGTCGATCAACGTCGACGACGTCACGAAGAAGGTCACGATCTCGTGGCCGGCCATCGTGGGCACGGTGACGTACAAGCTCTATCGCAGCGTCGTGGCCGGCGAGTATCTGGCCGCGTTGCGCGTGAGCCAGGCCGGGACCAGCTACGTCGACAACGGCGGCGCGCTGAGTGCCGGCGATCTCACGCGGCCCCCGAGCTACGGCCAGGCCCCGGTGTTGGGGATCGCCGACCTGGTCATGGGCAACGTGGCCGTGGGCCAGCAGGTGCCGTACTGGTGCACGCGCTTGATCCCCGCCAACACCTCGGAGCTCGGCAACAAGCGCCTGAGCGTGCGGCGGTTCCGGGAATCCGCCGAGACAGTGTGTCCGTGATCATTACGATCTTCGTGAACGTATAGGAGACGACGAATGTCGGTCAAGCTCTCGGACGTCTACTTCTGGGGCTGCGCGCTGCATCCGGAGGACGACGTGACTGTCGCCATCGGCGGCGACGTCGACCGGACCGTCGCCATCGAGTTCATCGACGTGGGCGGCCCGATCCAGGTCGTCTCGTCCAACGCCGGCGACACGACGCAGACCGTGACGGTGACGCGGCGGACGGCGGGCGGGGCGATCGCGACTGAGGGCAAGCAGCTCAACGGCCAGACCCCGGTCGCCTATACGAACGACCCCGAGCGGCTCGAGAAAGCGGTCAAGGGTGCGACCTGCGCGGGCGACGTCGCGGTCGAGGCGCAGACGGCGACGCACACGGGCACAGCGCAGGCCGGCAGCGCGGACGACATCACGCTCGCCGCCGGCGCCTCGGGGGTCAATCAGGCGTACCTGGCGATGATCGCCCGGATCACGGCCGGGACCGGCGCCGGGCAGATCCGCCGGGTCATCGACTACGACGGGACGACGAAGAAGGCGATCGTCGATCGGCCGTGGGCCACGAACCCGGACAACACCTCCGTGGTCCGGCTCTCCACCGGGTTCTACCTGCACAAGGCGCCGGTGGAGGTCATGACCGCGCGCCGGCTGCACATCAACGCGGGCGCTGACGTGCCGGGCGGAACGGACCGCAAGAGCTACGACCTGATCTACGTCGAGGACCGCCACGCGACGCTCGACTGCCTGTTGGCCAAGGTGCAGGAGCTCAGCGATCCGACGGCGAAGATGGCCTTCGGCCTGGCCGCGGCGACCGGGAACGCCGGCACGAACGGCGGCGGCAACAATCGGTATGTTGCGCCGGCCGGCGTCACGTTCGACAGCGCGGACAAGGCTGTCCCCGGCGGCAGCCTCGTTGCCGGCGCGTACCTCGGGATCTGGACGGAGGAGACGCTCCTCGCGGGACAGGTGGCGATCAAGCCGAGCTACGTCCTCGGCCTGCTCTTCTCGACGGTGTAGCCGTGGCCAGCGAGAAGTTCGCGAACAAAGCCGCCACGACGCTCGCCGCGAACTATACGGCGGGCGATGGTTCCATCAGCGTCGCGAGCGCCACGGGGTTCCCCACGGCCGGCGTGTTCCGGGTGGTGCTGGGAAACACGCAGAAGACGATCTTCCGCGTCGACTCGGTGTCCGGCACGACGTTCACCGGGGTGGCCGAAGCCGACGACGCCAACGCCTCGAGCGGGCAGACGGTCACGCATGTGGGCACGCGGGGGGTGGCCGAGCGGTTCGTGCAGAGCCCGGAGAGTGGCGAACTGGTGATGCCGAGCGGGGTGGCCGGCGCCGACTTCTATGGCCCCATCTGGCCGCTCGCCGATCCCACCGCCTACAGCTGGGCCTGGGTGAACCAGGGCGGGGCGACCGTGGCCGAAGGGTCCCGCCGGATCTTCATGACCGGCGTGAGCGATGCGAGCCGCAACGAGCGCCTTCGCAAGAAGAGCCACGCGGCGTCGAAGAAGTATACGGCCCTCTTCGCCATGGACCTCCCGAGCAACAACGGCTCGTCGGTGTACGCGTGGTGCGGGATGTACTTCCGGAAGAACAGCGACGGCAAGCTCTACGGCTTTCGGAAGTTCATGGGAACGGACATGAACTTTGCCATCCAGCGCCTGACGAACGAGACGACCTTCAGCGCGAACGTCGGCACGCTCATTCGACAGACTGGCGCCTTCGAGCACATGTGGATGCAGATCGAGGACGACAACGCGAACGTCTACTTCCGGTATAGCGCCGACGGGAAGAACTTCGTCGAGATCGTCTCCGAGGGGCGGACGGCCTTTATGTCGGGGGGACCCGACGAGGTGGGGTTCGGCATCGGCTCGCTCGGCTCGCCGGGGGTGGCCCGTCTCACGCTGCTGTCGTGGGCAGAAGCCTAGCGCATGAGTACCTCCGAGTGGGGAGCGTTCGAGTGGGGCACAGCCGAGTGGGGCAGCGATGAAGACGCGACGCAGCTGCTCCGCCGGGCAGGCATCGCGGCGGAAGCCACCGCCGCGCTCGAGCGGCGCGCGAGGGTGGGGGCGGAAGGATCAGGCATCTCCCCGACGCCGCTCCTTCGCCAGGCCGTCATCGCGGGAGAAGGGCTCACGGGGATCGGCCGCCGGCGGCTGGTGGTGGCCGCCGAAGGGCTCATGGGGCTCGAGCGCCGGGCTCGGGTCGCCGGCGAAGGCGGAGGGCGCCCGATCAGGCGCGCCGCGGTCGCCGGCGAAGCCACGGCGCGGCGGGTGCGAGAGTCTCTGCTGCAGCTCGAGGGCGCCGGGCAGGACTCGTTCAGCTTCACCGACCAGTGGGACGTCCTACGTCTGCTCGACACGCTCTTCATGGATTCGTGGGACGTCACCCCGACGGTCCTCGTCGGCGAGTTCCTCGACGAATGGGACGTGCGCGCGGTCCCGCTCGGCAACGAATTCACCGACCAGTGGGATGTTCTTGAGGTCGCGTCCTGATGCCGGATGTCACCGAGCTCTTCGCCGGCGATGTCCAGAAGGTCGAGCGGATCGCGACCAAGAACGGCAACCCGCTCAACGCGCTGCGGTGGACGATCGACTCGACGCTCGAGCTGGCCCCGGATCAGTTCGAGGTCACGACCGACGATCCCGCGGACTACGCGGACTCCGCGCCCACCGATCGGGTCACGCTCAAGGTCGGGTTCATCTCGGCGGCCGGCAATCCCGTGGTCGTCGGCCAGATCGTCGACGGCGTGGTCACGGAGTACGGCCGGCAGGTCGGCAAGGACAGCGTCAAGATCCGCTTGAAGGGGCGAGACCAGATGGTCTACGCCAAGCGGACGTTCCAGAAGCGCTACCTGCGCACGGCGCCGACGGAACCGGTGAGTGGCACACCGTCGCCGATCCCGTTCGTCGTCGGGGTCTTCACTGCGCGCCACATCGCCGAAGAGGCCGCGGCGTTCCTCAACCTGCCCCTGTCCTGGCAGGCGCCAGACTATGAGCTCCAGGCCGACTACGAGGCCAACGGCCGCGTGCTCGACGTCATTCAGGCGCTGGCCGATCCGTTCGGCAAGCCCGAGCCGTTCCGGGTCGACGTGTACATGAGCGGCACGACGATCATCGTCAAGCAGCGCGAGATTGCGCCGCTGGCCCCTCCGGACACCGTCATGTCCGTGAAGGACGCCCGGATCCGCGACTGGAGCGACCGGAAGGGCGAGCCGCTGAAGTTCGGCAAAGTGCGCCTGGAGGGCGCGAACGTCGACGGCCAGGACAGCCAGAACCCGGGGAACACGCCGAGCCTGTCGCTCGAACCATTCGGGAGCACCACGTACGGCGAGGGCGGGGAGATCACGGCCACCGTCTTCGGCTCGATCCTGTACCGGCTGCCGGAACGCCTCGCCCTGCGCACGGTCTCGACGACCTTCTCAGGGGCGGGGATTGCCAGCCAATCGACGCAGGATTCGCTGTGGGTGGACGACAAGGGGATCCTGATCCTGGACGAGCGGGTGGCCGTGGGCACGCCGCGGCTGGCCAACGAGACGAAGTCGATCGAGTCGGACGACAAGGGGTTGCTGGTCGAGACGGAGCGCGAAGAGAAGTCCTACGCCTACGACGTGCGCCGGCAGATGACGGTCGAGACGACGGTGAAGTACCGGCGCGACAAGAAGACCAACAGCCTCGTGCCGTCGGAGCGCTCGGTCCGCACGCTGGCCGACGCCAGCCGCGGCATGGTCAAGGAAACCGCGGATCGCTACAGCGTCAAGAAGAGCACCGGGGCGCTGAGTCTCTCCATGACAGAGACGCGCATTCAGGGCGGCTTCCGCCCGGGCGGCACGGGGGGCGGCGGCGGGCTCGGCAACGCGACGGGCACGCCCGTGGTGCTCGAAGAGACGCTGTCGACGGACGTCGACGCGGTAGACGTCACGGAGCATTTCCCGCAGCTCCGCCTCGACGACCTCAAGCGGATCATGGCCCAGTACAAGGCGGCCCAGGGCAGGCGCCCGGTGGAGATCCAATACGTCGGCCGCGGGATGCCCTGGCTCCTGCGCGGCGCGATCATCGGCTTCACCGGGCTCAAGGGACCGGATAACGTCGATCTGCCCGTGCAGCCCGCCATCGTCGCCAGCCTCAAGATCACGCTCGACGAGTCGGTCAAGAACCCCTACTACGAAACCGCCGTCAGCGGCGCGGTGTCGTGGGTCTGATGCGCAAGCGATTGATCCAGAGCATTCGCGCCTTAGCGGACGCCAAGGGCCGCGACGCCAACACCGTCGCCATCGGCCAGGGCCAGATCGTGTCCGTCTACAGCCACGGCGTGTTTGTCCTGAGCGTCAACGGCGTCACCGCGGGGGCGATCAGCCAGACCGACGATCCCTCGCTGACCGCCGGCGACCGCGTCAACGTGGCGCGCGAGAGCGACGGAACGTATTTGATCCTGGGGCGCGTGTGAACCGGATCCGCAAGCTCGCCCGGGTGCTGCAGAAGACGGTGACGCCGTCGAACACGCAGGAGATCCTGACGAACACGATCACCGCGGTCGTCGACGACAAGACCGTCCGGGTGCAAGAGTTCGGGCTCGAATGGACGGTGCCCGTCAGCGGGCTCGGCGGCCAGGGCCTGCAGGTCGGCCAGCGGATCCCCGTCGTGTGGCGCACGCAGCCGCGGACGCCGGTCGTCGCGCTCTATCACCGGGTGCGGCGGGCCAAGGCGGGCTGGCTGATCCAGACCGGGACTCTCGTCGAGGAGCTCTTCCTGGCCAAGGATCCGGAGACCGGCCGACTCGAGGTGTGGTTCCGCAACGACCAACAGGTGACGAACCTCAAGGTGCGAGCGTCGCTGCCTGCGGACCCCGAGTACGTGAAGTGGGGGAGCGACGGCACGCGGTTCTTCGTGCGGCTGGACTTCCACCGCTACGCCGTGTTCGGGATCGAGCGCGACGATGGCAGTGAGCCCCTCGGCCCGCGGGATCCGGAGGCGACCCTCCAACGCATCGTTGACCTGCCCGCGCTGAACCTGCGGCTGGTAAGCATCCGGCACGTGGTCACGGGGAGCGCTGCGAACAAGGCCATCGACCTCGATATGACCTTGCGCGCCACCGAGAACGCCCAGCAGCCCGTCGTCACCGAGGTCGCCCTCGGGAGTGCCGCCGCTGTCGACTATACCGGCGACATACTGCTGACCGACGCGCTGGTGCGCGGCGAGGCCCTGAAGAAGCCGGGCGCAGTGATTCAGGACGTGCAGATCGACGATCGCGGCCACCTGATCTTGACCGTGGGCCTGAATCTGAAGACGGCGGCGGCCCTGCAGCCCTACGTGCCAAGCACCCACGCCGCGGGGACGAGCCTCACATATAACGCCACCACGGCCGCATTGTCGGACTACGCCGTGGGCGGCCGGGGCCTGCAGAGCATCCTCTGGCCCCAGAACGGCGGCACGACCAACGGGGCCCTGTTCAACGCCTGCACGTTCACGCCGACGTCGCGAGCTACGCAGGTCGGAACCGCGGATAGCGCGTTCGGGGGGTTTATCGGCCAGCAGACGATCGTGCTCGACGCGACCGGCGGCCAGTCGCTGTGGCGGTCGTGCCGCGATCCGATCGTGGTCCGGCAGGCCCGCCACGAGACGGGCTACCCGTCGTTCTTCCTCACTCACTGGCACTGGCGGCAAAACGACGTCGATGGGGCTCCGGCCGACTTCGACTGGTGCTATCTGCTCTTCTCCAACGAACAGATGCCCGTCAACGGGCACCTGACCGGAGTGACGTTCGATCCACACATTCCGGACATGACCTTCGACACCCAACGCCTGATCGACAGCGCCCAGTACGAGGTCGTCCAGGCCGACGTGCCGCTGATCGCGGCCGAGCCGGAGTGGTTCGAGATCACGCCGCCGGCGACGGCGCTGGGCGGGTGGCGCGGCTACGAGCTCAGCCCCACGGTGAAGAAGCTCCCGAGCTCGTCCTTCGGTGAGGACGCGACCTGGTTCCCGGCCGTCGTGTGGCGCGTCATTCTCAACTGGCGGGTGAACGAGACGACGTCTTCGATCAAGCAGAAGAAGGGCTACTATCTCGACGCGCGCTACGTGCCGCGCCCGTCGACCGCTGCGGGGAGGCCGCGAGGAGTGGTCTACGTGGCGGTGCGGCAGACCCAACCCGACGTCGACAGCCTGGCCGAGCTCGGGCTTTTCGCGGTCGACGTCGAAACGGGCCAGCCGCAAGTGCTGCTCGACCTCAGCGCGCCGGTGGCCGGCAGTAGCGCCCAAGCCGGACTGACTGAGAACGCGTTTCATGCCCTCGTCCGGCGCACACTGGGGACGGACGACCGTGTGGTGTTGGTAGGGCGGACGCCGGTGCTGACGAAGACCGTCGTCGCGGCGGACAAGATCGCCCCGTTCCTCGAGCGCGACCTGCGGCTGCTCGCGCCCGACTTCCTCTATTGGCCGGAGGAGGGCAAGGACGACGCCCACGTGTTCGTCGAGGGCTGGGACCATGACAAGGGGACGCTGACGCTCGGTCCGGAGGCCGCGACGAAGCCGCCGGAGGATGAGGCGCTGGCGGGGCTCGGCGTGCTGCAAGAGCTCGACGTCGTGCCGCTCGGGGCCCGGAATAACCTGGCCGATGTGAATCAGCAGTGGGGCGGGGTGGTGGGGGCGTCCGCCCATTCCGAGACGTGGACCCGCGAGCGGCTGCCGGGCCCGTCGTTCCGCGTGGTCAACAACGAGCGCATCTTGTCTGAGCACGATCGGTTCCTCGACGACACGGCGGTCCCACAATGACATCCTCGCGCCGCTCGGGCGTACAGGGAGGGCGAGATGGACATTCGTGAGAGGCGGCGCGTCGGGCGCCTGGTGCTCTTCGCTATGCTCGCGCTCTGCGCGGTGGGATTGTCGGAGGCGGCCGATCCGGACAGCTTGCCGCAGCTCCGCTCCATCGACGTCATCAATCTGATCGGGCTGTTCGCCCTCGGGATCAAGGCCGGCCTCGATATCCACCGGGCCCGGCAAAACGGCAAGACGGCGGCGACGGGTGGCGACGAGCAGGGCACGGTCATCCACGCGCTCCGCGAGGAGATCCGGTATCTGCGGACCGCCAACCACGAGATGCGTAACGTGGTCCAGCCGACGGTCACGAAGGTGGCCGTGCTGGAATCGCTGCTCACGGGGCTGAACACCCGGCTCGACCGGATCGAAGGCAAGCTCGAGACGATCGGGGAATGGCTGGCGGCGCCGCGCAGCCGGGGAGACGCCCCATGAGCGACGTACGCTCACTCGCCCTGGCCCTGGTACTGGAGAACGAGGGCGGTCACAAGCCGGCTGGCGATCCGAATGACCCCGGGGGCGACACGTGGTTTGGAATCACGCGACGGACGTACCCGACGCTGCCCTGGCCGCCGGACATAGCGGAAGACCAGATGCTCGAGCAGGCCAAGCAGATCTACGCGCTGGGGTCGCCGAGCATGTGGTCGGTACTGCGCTGCGAGGAGCTGCCGCCGCGGGTCGCCATCGTCTATCTCGACATGGCGGTGAACCACGGCGGGGTGAACGCCGATTTCACGGTGCACGGGGGCACGGAAGAAGTCCCTGCCGCCCCGCGCATGCTCCAGCGGGCCATTCGACGGTTCGACAAGAACGTCGTCGAGGACGGTTTCGTCGGCTCGGCCACGCTTCGGGCGGCCAACAAGATCGAGAGCAAGCGGCTGCTGCGGGAGCTCTGCGAGGTCCGGCTCGAGCGCTACACGGAGATTCTGACGTTCAAGAACTACCGGCATACGTGGCTCACCCGAGCGCTGTTCTGCCAGCAGGTCGGCCTGCTCATGGCGATGCCGGATGTCTGAGACGTCTACGAGAATCGTAGCGTGCCCCGCGGAGGCCGCGTGCGGGCCGCTGAGCGTGCTGGTCGGCGCGATCTCGAGCCACCTGGTCGACGAGCACGGCTGGTCGAAGGTCGGGGCGCAGGCGGCCGAGAACCAGGCGCGTCGGGAAGCGGGCGCGCCGGAGCCCAAGCCGGCGGCGGGAACGCCGCGTGAACCCGGCGTGCGCCACTGCTCGATCTGCGGCCGGGCCGGCACGCGGCGCGACAAGTGCCCGGATCGCAACCGGCACGCCGAGCTGGTGCGTGATGCGAACCAGGCAGGTGCGCATCACGAACGTCCGGCGGAGCTCGACGACGTCGACCGGCGGGCCGATGTCACAGAGAGTGACATCGAGGGCGACCGGCCGCTCTATCGCGTGGGCCGGCTGATCGACCGGCTACGGGATGCGGCGGCGGTCTTCACCGAAGCGGCCGACGAGCTCGACGCGCTCGTGGCGGACGGAATCATCCCATGAGTCTTTGCGCTAGGTGCACGGCCGAAACCGAGAGCGGGCTGTGCGCCTACCACCATGGGGAGTACGGCGAGGAGTGGGCCACGGTCAATCGGATCCTGTGTGACTACGTCCACCGCGGGATGCCGATCCCGCATGTCTCGCTGAACGAGCCGGCCGTCGTCGCGCCCGTGTACGCGCCGACCTTCACCGACAACGGGGGCTGGGAATGAAGTGGCTGCGCTGGGTCCGGCTGCGCCCGACGGGTCCCGAGTCTGCGCCGTCGGGTGGGGGTGCGCGTTATCCCGCGGGGCGCGTGCCAGACGTGCTCGTGTCATCCCGGAATCCCGTGCTCGCGCTGCCAGCCGCGACGTGCCGGGGCGTCTCGTGGCGGGGAGTGTCCGCGCCGGTGCTGGACCTCGCGCTGCTGCTCGTGCTCCTGCTCGGCGGGTGCGCGGGCTGGCGCTGTCATCCCGACGGCGAGCGCCTGGACAGCCCGACCGGAGTCGTCGTCCGCGGTCATAACGTCCCGGGCTTCGTCGTGAAGCTCACGTGTGTCCAGCCATGAAAGCGCTGGTGCTCGCGCTGCTGTTGCAGGGAGAGAACGCGGATCCGATGGCCACACCGACGCCTCCG
>Ga0070707_100005981_pt1 | contig 11349 bp, 5 predicted proteins | sample KBSK5502metaG_FD_65468 | JGI IMG/M metagenome (GOLD analysis project Ga0070707, IMG submission 65468) | Corn, switchgrass and miscanthus rhizosphere microbial communities from Kellogg Biological Station, Michigan, USA - KBS K5-50-2 metaG | ecosystem: Host-associated > Plants > Roots >... | reverse complement strand
CTCGTGCTACGAAGGCCGGAAAGTGCGAGGCGTGACGAAGACGGTTTTGTCGCGAGGGGTGGTGGTGATCGAGGAGGGGCAGTACGTGGGGCGGAAAGGACAGGGAGAGTTTTTGAAGAGGGGGGAGGCGTTTTCGGTGAGGAGATGATTTTGAGAATTCCGAATTCCGAATTCCGAATTAAGAATGAGAATCGGTCAAATTGGCGCAGCCATTCTTAATTCGGAATTCGGAATTCGGAATTCTTCTCATGCTGAACCTTCGTTTTTGATGAGGAGATGAACGCAGAACGCAGAACGCAGAACGCAGAATGAAGAATTTAGAAAAGGCAGCGCTTTCTAAATTCTTCATTCTGCGTTCTGCGTTCTCAATTCATTCTTCTAGACAACCGCCCGCAACTCAACCGCCACCTGCGCCGCTTCCCCTGCCCTAGGCAACGCAAAGCTAAACGTCGACCCTTTCCCCCTCTCACTCGTCACCCACACCCTGCCGCCGTGAATCTCGACGAGCTTCTTTACGATCGCCAGGCCGAGGCCTGTGCTTGACTCGCCTCCGGTGGGGCGGGCGCTCAGTTTCTTGAACGTGCGGAAGATCGTCTTCAGGTCGTCCTCGTTCAGGCCCTGGCCGTTGTCGCGCACGTGAGTGATCACCTCGCCGTCGGCGACTTCGAAGCTGGCGCGCACCTCGCCGCCGGACTGCGTGTACTTCACGGCGTTGCTGAGCAGGTTGTCGACCACTTCGCCGATGCGCGTCGGATCGATGGAGACGGCCGGCAGCGTGTGCGGGCGCTCGACGATCAGGCGGATTTCCTTCCGGTCGGCAGCGGCGCGTTGTGAGTCGATGCCGGCGTCGACGATGGCGCGCAGGTCTTCGTTGCGGCGATCGAGCTCGATCTTCCCCGACTCGATCGCGGAGATGTCGAGCAGGTCGCGGATCAACTTCTCCATCTGCTCGGCGGCGTGGCGCACGAGCTTCAGTTGATGCAGCACGAGCTGGCGGTCGAAGTTGTCGGCCGCGAGGCGGTCGATCACCAGCGTCACCCAACCGGCGATCGCGCCGAGCGGCGTGCGGAGATCGTGCGCGGCGATGCCGACGAACTCGTTTTTCGATTCGTTGAGTCGCTCCAGGTCCTGAAGGGCGCGCGCCTTCTGGAACGCGGAGAGGATCGGCTCCTTCAGCTCCGCCATCAGGGCGAGGTCGGAGACCGTTTCCGTTGCCCCCTGGCGCTTCTCGAAGATGAGAAAGCCTTCCACCCGGCCAGCGACGTTGAGGCGGACGATGAGCGTGGAGCGGAGCGGAGAGGTTTCGACGAGGTAAAGGTCGGGGAACACTTCGCGGGCCGGCGCGAGGTACTTCGCCTCGGCCTGCTCGAGGGTCATGGCCACGTCCTCGAGCTCGCGGGCATCCCAGCCGAGGGCGGCGCGGAGGCGGAAGAGTCCCGAGAGCGGATCGAAGACGAGAGCGGTGGCCTGGTCGACGTCCGTGCGCAGGATGCCGAGGATCAGCTCCTGCAGGCGGTCGAAATCGATCTCCGCGTTGATCGAGCGGATGATCGAGCTCACCCGCTCGAGCTCCGTCGTCTTCTTTTGCAGATCGTTGGTCCGCTCCGCCACGAGCAGCTCCAGCTCCCGCTTCTTGCTCTCGATGGCGACGATGCGCGCGCGGTAGATCGCGAGTGCGGCACCGAGCAGCGCGGCGATAGCCAGGATGCGAAACCAGAGCGTCTGCCAGAACGCCGGCGTCACGATCACGCTCACCGCGGTGCCGGCTTCGTTCCAGACGCCGTCGTTGTTCGAGCCGCGCACGCGGAAGACGTACCGCCCCGGCGGCACGTTCGTGTAGCTCGCTTCCGGCCGGTGCCCGGCGTACACCCAGTCGCGGTCGAGGCCTTCGAGCTTGTACGCGTATTCGTTGTGCGCCTGCGCGGTGAAGTCGAGCGCCGCGAACTCGAACGAGAAGAAGTTGTCGTGGCGCGACAGCTCGAGCGGCGAGGTGCTGAAGAAGGAGGCCGGGTAGGCCACCGGCGTATTGAACTTGCGGAAGCCGCTGATGACCACCGGAGGAACGTAGGCGTTCTCGCGCACCCGGTCGGGTGCGATGACGATGAAGCCGCGCGTCCCGCCGAAGTAGAGACGGCCGTCGCGTCCGCGGAAGTGGGCGTTCGTGTCGAAATGGATTCCGCCGTCGTCGGCCGCGTAGTTGCGGAAGCGTCCGGTCCGGATGTCGAAGCGGGAGATGCCGCGATAGGTGCTCAGCCAGAGATTGCCGCGGCTGTCGCGGAGGAGGCCCTCCACGTGCGATCCGGCCAATCCTTCGCGCTCGCCGTAGTGTCGCAGGCTCTTCGTGCGAGGGTCGACGTGATCGAGCCCCTGCGTCGTGGCCAGCCACAGTCCGCCGCCGCCGTCGGGCTCGATGCTGCGGATGCGATGGCCGATCGCGTCGGGTAGCAAACGGTCGAAAGCCTGCCGCTTCGGATCGAAACGATCGAGGCCGCCGTTGTCGGTGCCCACCCAAAGCACCCCTTCCTGATCCTCGAAGAGAGCGGTGACGTAGTCGTCGCTCAGCGTGCCGGGCCTGGTGGGATCGTGGCGGAAGAGCGTCTCGCTCCTGCTCTGCGGATCGAATCGCTTGAGCCCGCGATTCGACGCGATCCAGAGCACGCCGTTGCTCCCGGTGAGCATCGCCGTCACCGTGTCGCTGCTCGATTGATGGAGTGCGTTCGGGTCGTGTCCGTAATGCTCGACGCACTGCGCTGTTTTCGGATCGAACCGGCAATACCCTCCCGACCAGAATCCGAGCCACAGATTTCCCGCCCGATCCTCGGCGATGGCCTGCACGGCTCGCGCGGGGATGCTGCGCGGATTCGCCGGATCGTGACGAAAGCGGGTGAACGCCGGCGCATCGGAATCGAGGCGGTGCAGCTCTTCGGTCGTGCCGATCCAGAGCGCTCCGTTCCGATCCTCGTACAGCGCCTGCACGCGCATGCCGTGCAGAGCCGCCGGATCGGTCTCTTCGACGATGTACGGGCGGAACTTCGCCTCTTTCAGATCGAGCTTGTCGACGCCGCCGCCGCGCGTGGCGATCCAGAGATTGTTCGAGCGGTCCTCGTGCAGCGCGCGGACGTCGTCCGCGCTGATCGATTCCGTATGCGCGGGGTCGTGCGTGTAGCGGACGAACGTTCCGGAGCGCTCGTCGAATCGGTTGAGGCCGCGATCCTTCGTCGCCACCCACAGCGTCCCGCGGTGATCGCGGAGGACGGCGCTGATGGCGTCGGAGCTGACCGAATGCTCGTCGCGCTCGTCGTGGCGGAAGGAGCGCACGCTGCGGGTCCGGACGTCGAAGCGATCGAGGCCCGTCTGCATGCCGATCCAGAGCGTGCCGTTGTCGAAGAAGAGGCAGCGGATGATGGAGTGCCCCTCGCCGCCCGCGCCCGCGTGGTCGATGGCGATCCGCTCGATGGTGCCGCTCCGCGCATCGAAGCGATTGAGGCCGTTTTCCGTTCCGATCCAGACTGACCCTTCCGAGTCTTCGGCCAGCGACCACACCCGGTTGTCGCTCAGCGAGCGTGGGTCGTCGCTGCGCAGATAGGTCGAGAACGTCCGCGTGCCGCGGGCGAGACGGCTCACCCCGCCGGAAAACGTTCCCACCCAGAGGTTGCCGGCGTGGTCGCGCATCAGCGTCTGAATGCGATCGTCTCGTAGCGTTCCGGCGTCGCGGGCGCTGGCGCGAAAGTGATCGAAGGTCTCGCTGCGCGGGTCGTAGTGATCGAGCCCGCCGCCCCACGTGCCGAACCAGAGCGAGCCGTCGTCGTCGACGATCATCGCGCTGACGTCGTTTTCCGCGAGCGAGGCCGGGTCGTGGGAATCGTGCTGAAAGACCCGGAAGCGATAGCCGTCATAGCGGCTCACCCCATCCTGCGTGGTGAACCAGATGAAGCCCGTGCGATCCTGCGCCACGCCGTAGACGGAAGGATGCGAGAGCCCCTGCTCCGGCGTAAGGTGCCGGAACGCCGCGCGCGGCTCGGACGCCAGCGCCGCGCTCGCCGCCAGCAGGGCGGCAGCAACGACCGTGATGAAGGACTTCATGATTCGGACCGGGAGGGAGTGTATCAGTGGGATGGGAGGGGCGAGAGTTACGAATTCCGAATTCCGAATTCCGAATTAAGAATTAAGAATCAAAACCGCGGAGCCATTCTTCATTCGGAATTCGGAATTCGTCACCCTCCCCCGTACAATGACCGGCGAATCCCAACCCAGGAGGGGCACCCCGCGAAATGAGCGATCCCGTGATTCACCACGATGACGGTCGTGTGGAGCTGCAGTCGACGGCCGAGATCGAGAAGAGCCCGCTCTACAACCACGATCTGGCGCCCGTGCCGGTCGCGCGGCGCAACTGGACTACCTACAACTACGCGGCGCTCTGGATCGCCATGGCCCACTGCATCCCGACGTACATGATGTCGTCGGGGCTGATCGCCAAAGGGATGAACTGGTGGCAGGCGCTGATCACCATCCTTCTCGGTAACTCGATCGTGCTCATCCCCATCCTGCTCAACTCGCATCCCGGCACGAAGTACGGCATCCCCTTCCCCGTCTTCGCGCGCGCCAGCTACGGCACGTACGGATCGAACCTTCCGGCGCTCATGCGCGCACTGGTGGCGTGTGGCTGGTTCGGCATTCAAGCGTGGATCGGCGGGGAAGCGCTGAACATGTTCCTGGCCACGCTCTTTCCGAAGTGGCCGGCCCTGCTCGGCACGGCGGTACTCGGTCACCTGCCGACAGAGTGGTTGTCGTTCCTTCTCTTTTGGGGCTTGAACATTCTCATCATCTATCGCGGGATGGACCTTCTGCGGCGCTTCGAGAACTGGGCCGCCCCGTTCGTACTGATCATGACCGCCGTCCTCCTGGCCTGGGCGGTGTGGCGCGCGCAAGGGCTCGGGCACCTCTTGACCGAGAAAGGACAGCTGCAAACGTGGGCGCAGTTCCGGCCGGTGTTCATCCCGTCGCTGACGGCGATGATCGGCTTCTGGGCCACGCTGTCGTTGAACATGCCCGACTTCACCCGCTTCGGCCGCAGCCAGCGCGATCAGGTGATCGGACAGACGGTGGCGTTGCCGACGACGATGACTCTTTTCGCGGCCATGGGGGTGATCATCACCTCGGCCGCGGTGGTCATCTATCCGCATTCGAGCGTCAACGAATTGTGGGATCCGGTGAAGCTCGTCGGGCATTTCAGCTCGCCGCTCGTCGTCGCCGTGTCGATGTTCACCGTCGTCATCGCCACGCTGTCGGTCAACATCGCCGCGAATGTCGTTTCGCCGGCGAACGATTTCGCGAACGCGTTTCCGCGTCTCATCTCGTTCGCCACGGGCGGCCTGATTACCGGCATCCTGGCCATTGCCATGCAGCCGTGGCGTTTGCTGGCGAATGCGTCGCGCTACATCGATGGCTGGCTCCTCGGATACTCGGGCGGACTGGGGACGGTCGCCGGCGTGCTGATCGTCGACTACTGGATCGTCCGGAAGAAACAGCTCGTCCTCGGCGACCTCTATCGAACGACCGGGACGTATGCCTACAAGGCCGGCTGGAACTGGCGCGCCGTCGCCGCGACTCTGATCGGCTGCACGCTGGCGTGGATCGGTGTGAAGGTGCCGTCGCTGCACGTCCTCTACGACTACGCCTGGTTCGTAGGCTTCGGCACCGCGGCCATCTCGTACTACCTGCTGATGACCATCTTCCGCCCGCAGCCCGCGATGGCGGAGCCGGTGCCGGCCGCGTGATCGGAGCGCTCGTTGTCATCGGCCTCGCGGCGCTGGTGGCCGTGATCTCCGGCGCAGCGCTCCAACGCAAACGCCGCCGCCCCTCCCCCGTAGGACAGGCAATCCTGCCTGTCCGGCCTCTCCCGCCTGTCCGGACAGGCGAGATCGCCCGTCCTACACCCGAGCCGCCTCCACCCTCCCAAAGCGGCGGCACTGCCGCCGCACTCCAAACCAAGCCGGAGCCCACTCAGCACTTCAGTGCCATAATCGCCGAACCTAAATCGGAGAAAAAACGCATGCCCCGAATCGTGAAATGCGGATTGATTCAGACCTCCCTCGCGGCTGACAGCAACGAGTCGATCGAGACCATTCGCAACGCGCAGATCGAGCGGACGCTGAAGTTCATCGACCAGGCCGGAGCCGAAGGGGTGCAGATCATCTGCATGCAGGAGATCTTCACCGGACCCTACTTCTGCGCCGAGCAGAACCCGCGCTGGTACGACGCCGTCGAGAAGATCCCCGACGGCCCCACCACGCAGCTCATGCAGGAGTACGCGAAGAAGTACCACATGGTCATCATCGTCCCGCTCTACGAAGAGGAAGGGACCGGCATCTACTACAACACCGCCGCGGTGATCGACGCCGACGGCACCTACCTCGGCAAGTACCGCAAGAACCACATCCCGCACACGGCGCCCGGTTTCTGGGAGAAGTACTACTTCCGTCCCGGCAACCTCGGCTATCCGGTCTTCGACACGCAGTACGCGAAGGTCGGCGTCTACATCTGCTACGACCGCCACTTCCCCGAGGGGGCGCGCGAGCTGGGACTCAACGGAGCGGAGATCGTCTTCAACCCGTCGGCCACCGTCGCCGGACTCTCGGAGTACCTCTGGAAGCTCGAGCAGCCGGCCCACGCCGTCGCCAACGGCTACTTCGTCGGCGCCATCAACCGCGTCGGTTTCGAGGGACCGTGGAACATCGGCGAATTCTACGGCCAGAGCTACTTCTGCGACCCGCGCGGCCAGTTCCTCTCGTCCGCGAAGCGCGACGAAGACGCCCTCGTGACCGCGGAGCTCGACCTCGACAAGATCCGCGAAGTCCGCCACACGTGGCAGTTCTATCGCGACCGCCGGCCGGAGACGTATTCGGGATTGGTGAGACTGTGAGGGGCTAGGGGCTAGGCAGATTTTCGCTAGCCCCTAATCCCTGGCCCCTGGCCCCTGCTCCCCCATGCGAGACCACATCCTCTTCCACGTCAACGGCCGCGAGCATCGCGTCAGCGGCAAAGAGGCCTTCACCACGCTCGCGAACTGGCTGCGCTACGGGCGCGGCGCCACCGGAACGAAAGTCGTCTGCGAAGAAGGCGACTGCGGCGCGTGCACGGTCCTCGTGCGGCGGCGCGGGGGCGACTTCCTTCCGATCAACTCCTGCATCCAGATTCTCGCGCAGCTCGACGGGGCGAGCATCGTCACGGTCGAGGGGCTGCGGATGAACGCCGTGCAGGAATCGATGATCGTCAACCAAGGCGCGCAGTGCGGCTACTGCACGCCGGGATTCGTCGTGGCGATGTCGGCACTGTTCGAGCGCGGCGACCGCGTCAACGAAAAGCAGGTGCGCGACGGGCTGACGGGGAACCTCTGCCGCTGTACCGGCTACGAGCCGATCATCAAGGCCGCGCTGGCGGTGGATGGCGCGTCGTCGCCGAAGCTGCGCGAGGTGTATCCCGAGGTTCCGGACGACGGCGAGGCGATGTTGGTCCGCTGTCATCCTGAGCGCAGCGAAGGACCCCCTGAGTTCTTTGCCCCAACGACGCTCGCCGACGCGATTCGCTTCAAGCGCGACCACGCGCCGTGCACGATCGTGCAGGGGGCGACCGACGTCGGCGTCTGGATCAACAAGCGCAATTTCAGCGCGCCGGCGATGCTCTCCCTCGGCAAGATTCGCGAGCTCGACGAGATCCGCGACGAGCGCGGCACGATCACCGCAGGCGCGAACGTCACCCTCGCCGCGCTGGAGTCGTTCGTCGAGCATCGCGTCCCCGAGCTGTACCGCATCCTCAATATCTTCGGCTCGCCGCAGATCAAGTACGCCGGAACGCTGATCGGTAACATCGCCAACGGCTCGCCGATCGGCGACACGCTGCCGTATCTCTTCGTGGCGGATGCGGAGCTGGAGATTGCGGGGTCCGCCGGCGTGCGCCGCGTTCCGATCGAGCGCTTCTACCTCGGGTACAAGAAGTTCGATTTACAGCCGGACGAGATCATTACGTTTGTGAAAGCGGCGGCCTTGCCGCCGCACTCCAAACTTTACAAAGTCTCGCGACGCAAAGACCTCGACATCTCCGCCTTCACCGCCGCGATCCGCTTGCACGTGGAAGGCAACGTCATCACCGAGGCTCGCATCGCCTACGGCGGCGTCGCGCCGACCGTCGTTCGCCTGCCGCGCACCGAGGAGTTCCTCGCCGGCAAGCCGCCGCTGCTCGACATCTTCGAGCGTGCCGGCGAGATCGCCCGTAGCGAAGTCACGCCGATCTCCGACGTCCGCGGCTCCGCCGATTACCGCGCGCAGCTCGCGGAGAACATCATGGCGAAGTGCTGGCACGACCTCTTCGGCGCCGCGCCGTTGCACGATCGCCGCAGCGCGAACAGGCCGTTCGCGGGAGCGCCGGCATGAGCTCCGTCGGCAAGAACATCCCGCACGACTCGGCGCGCGGCCACGTCAGCGGCGAGTCGATCTACATCGACGACATGCCGCCGCAGCGCGGCGAGCTGATCGTCGATTTCTTCTGGTCGCCGGTCGCGCACGGCCGCATTCGTTCACTGAACATCGACGCCGCGGCCCGCGTGCCGGGGATCGTCGCGCTCTTCACGTATCGCGACCTCGCGCACAACATTTTCGGGCCGATCATCCAGGACGAGCTCCTTCTCGCCGAGGATGTCGTCACCTTCATCGGACAGCCGATCGTCGTCATCGCTGCTGAGTCGAGAGAAGCGATTCGCGACGCGAAGAAGGCCATCGCCATCGACATCGAAGAGCTCGAGCCGGTCTTCACCATCGATGAAGCGAAGCGGCGCAAGCAGTTCATCGGACCGACGCGCTCGATCGTCCGCGGCGACGTCGACGCGGCGTTCGCGTCGGCGAAGAACGTGCTCGAAGGAGTCTTCGTCAACGGCGGGCAGGACCACTTCTACCTCGAGTCGCAGGCCGCCATCGCCGAGCCGGGCGAATTCGATCAGCTCACCGTCCACTCCTCGACCCAGAACCCCACCGAGGTTCAGGACGTGATCGCTCACCTCCTCGGGCTGCCGGCGAACAAAGTCGTCGTCATCACCAAGCGGATGGGCGGCGGCTTCGGCGGGAAGGAGTGCCAGGCCACGCATCCCGCCGCCATCGCCGCGCTCGTCGCACACAAGACGAAGCGGCCGGCGCGGATGGTCTACAACAAAGACGACGACATGCGCGTCACCGGCGGGAGGCATCCGTTCCAGAACGACTGGAAGGTGGCTTTCGACGACGACGGCACGATCACCGCACTGCGCGTGCATTTCTACTCCGACGGCGGCGCGTTCGCCGATCTCTCCACCTCGGTCCTCGGGCGCGCGATGACGCACGCGGAGAACGCCTACTTCATCCCGAACACTGAGATCGTCGGCACGGTCTGTCGCACGAACTACCCGCCGAACACCGCCTTCCGCGGCTTCGGCGGACCGCAGGGCGTGATCAACATCGAGAGCCTCCTCGACGACGTCGCCGTCTACCTGAAGAAAGATCCGCTCGACGTCCGCCTGCGCAACCTCTACGGCATCGACGACCGCAACACCACGCCGTACGGGCAGACCGTGGCGAACAACACGCTGCCGCGGCTCTTCGCGGAGATCGAGGCGTCGAGCGACTACCGCGCGCGTGTCGCCGCCGTGCGCGATTTCAACGCGGCATCGGCGACGCATCTGCGCGGCATCGCCTGTACCGCGGTGAAGTTCGGCATCTCGTTCAACACCAAGTTCCTCAACCAGGCCAACGCGCTCGTCAACGTCTACCTCGACGGCAGCGTGCAGGTCTCGACCGGCGCGACGGAGATGGGGCAGGGCGTCAACACGAAGATCCGCCAGCTCGTCGCCGACGAGTTCGGCCTCGACGTCGAGCAGGTCATCCTCATGCCGACGTCGACGGAGAAGAACAACAACACCTCCGCGACCGCCGCGTCGAGCGGCGCGGACCTCAACGGCTCCGCCGCGGTCGATGCCTGCCGCAAGATCCGCGAACGGATGGCCGCGGTGGCCGGCGAAGCGCTGGCGTGCGATCCGTCGCAGATCGTGTTCGCCGACGGCCACGCCATCGGCCCGAGCGATCGCATGCCGTGGCGTGCGCTGGTGAAGCGCTGCCACCTCGAGCGCGTCAGCATGGGCGAGCGCGGCTGGTACGTGACGCAAGGGCTGGAGTGGGACCCGGAGCGCTACGTCGGCAAGCCGTTCCTCTACTTCACGAAGGGGTGCGCGGTGTCGGAGGTGGAGATCGATCGCTTCACCGGCATGATGCGCGTGCTGCGCAGCGACCTGCTGATGGACATCGGAAAGCCGATCAACCCCGGCATCGATCGCGGCCAGATCACCGGCGCGTTCGTGCAGGGGATGGGCTGGCTGACGAACGAGGAGCTGCGCTACGCGCCGAACGGCGAGCTGCTGTCGCACTCGCCGACGACGTACAAGATCCCGAACATCCAGGACCTGCCGCCGGTCTTCAACGTCGGCTGGATCGACAATGACGCGAACACGCTGAACATCCGCTCGAGCAAAGCGGTCGGCGAGCCGCCGCTGCTGTTGGCGATCTCCGTCTGGTGCGCGGTGAAGAACGCGCTGACGTACGTCGCAAACGGCGCCATCCCGAAGCTGCATGCGCCGGCGACCGGCGAGGAGATCCTGATGCGCCTGACGGAGCTGCGGAAAGCGCAGAAGGTCGTCGCCAACGGCAGCGCCGTTACCGCCGCGCGCTAGCGTTTGGAGTGCGGCGGCAAAGCCGCCGCTTTCGAATCAGCGGCGTTCGGCAATTCGTTCGTCAACCGACCAGGCTGCGCCAACTTCGAACACGTGAAACCGCGCTAGCGTTTGGAGTGCGGAGGCAAGGCCGCCGATTCGAAAGCGGTGGCTCTGCCACCGCACTCCAAATAGCTATGCCATCGCCCGCAGTGCTGCGGTCGCCGCAATTCGTTCGTCGACGCGCCACGGCCGCCCCGCCTGTCGCCCGATCTCTTTCAGCACGTCCGCCGGCATTTCGACGTTGCGATCGGAGAGCGACACGCATCGCAGTCCGGCATCGCGCGCCGCCACCTCCAGCACGCGCCGGAAGAGCACGCCCTCGGCCGCATGCGCGCGAATATGCTCGTTGCCGAGCTTCGACAGATCGCGGTCGGGCGAGCCGGCGACGCCGACCCGCTCGATCGCAAACTCCTCGATCAGCTCTGCGATCACGCGGCCGGCCACCCGCTCGATCGCCGCTTCGAAGGGCCGCACCGCGATCATCGCCTGCGGCCACGGAAGGTGCATCACCGCGTGATGCGGCTCCGCCGATTCCGGCACCTTCGCGTCGACGAGGCTGA
>Ga0070707_100005978_pt1 | contig 11349 bp, 9 predicted proteins | sample KBSK5502metaG_FD_65468 | JGI IMG/M metagenome (GOLD analysis project Ga0070707, IMG submission 65468) | Corn, switchgrass and miscanthus rhizosphere microbial communities from Kellogg Biological Station, Michigan, USA - KBS K5-50-2 metaG | ecosystem: Host-associated > Plants > Roots >... | reverse complement strand
GATACCGTGCTCAGCATCCAGGTTCTGGAACACACGCCGCATCCGCGGCAACTCGTCGCGGAGATGGCGCGAGTCCTCAAGAAGGATGGCACGCTCATTGTTGCTGCGCCTTTCTCATTCCGCCTGCACGAGGAGCCTCATGATTATTTTCGGTATAGCCCGCATGGATTGCGCGAATTGTGCCGGGATGCCGGTCTCGACGTTGACCGCGTCCAACAGGTGGGCAGCCTGTGGAGCTTGATTGGACACAAACTCAACAGCTACCTTGCGCTTCGCGTGGCCCGCGGCGGCAGTGTCGCGCAACAGCTTGGAAAGCTCGGACACGAATCGCCCGCTCAACCGCGAGCTCGTCTTTGGACGCTGCCTTTTGTTGTGCCGGCGGTCGTTATGATTTCGGCTGGAGCGAGAATTATGGATCGCGTGTTTTTCGAGCGGCAGGAAGCGCTGGGCTTCGTCATTGTCGCGAAGCACCGTGTTTAGGGTCACAGCTTGTAAGCCGCCTTTGCCGCGTCATTGTGAAACATCCGGACAGTCTCGAGGGAATAGTCCTGGAGATCTTTGCCGACGTTTTGAAGCTTCACCAGAATCTCTTCGGGTAACGTGATGATGTGGCATCCAGTATCGTTCGCCTGGAAGATATTCAGCAACTCGCGCGGGCTGGCCCAAATCAGTTCAATATTTGAATGTCCTGACACAATTTCCGCTGCGGCTGCCATGACCGGCATGGGATCGCGTCCGGTATCTGCGATTCGGCCCGCGAAAACCGATATCAGGGACGTGGCTCCACCGGCAAGCGCGGTCGCCGCGCTTCGTACCTGATCCAGCGTCAATACCGCCGTGACATTGACCTTCACACCGGAATGCGCCAGCATTCCCGCCAGTTCTATGGAAGAGTGACGATGTGTATTGGTGACCGGAATTTTTACAAACACATTGCCGGCCCACATCGCCATCTTGCGGGCTTGCCGTTCCATTTCGGTAAATTCGTCTGCAAAAACTTCGAATGAGATGGGCCGATCCTTCACAGTGTCCAGAATCTCGCGCGCAAACGCCTCGTAATCTGTCACTCCAGCGGATCGCATCAGCGTGGGATTTGTGGTGAAACCGCGAATCAGGGGATTGGCGTGCCACTTGAGTATCTGAGCTTTGTCCGCGCCGTCGGCGAAAAGCTTCACCTTCAGGTCGGAGAGCATCCTCACACGGACTCCGCAGCAGTTTTGGAAATGGACTCCCAATGCGTTGCCACACGCTGCAACGCGGGATGCGAGACGAGCAGATGCCATACGACGGCCTGAAATGCTTCGGTGTGCGGTGTGATTCGGTCCGAGTGCACCACGGGGATGATGATGCAGGCATCGGCCATCTTTGCCGTATATCCGCCGTCGCGTCCCACGATGCCGATGATGGTAGCGCCCGCCGACTTTGCGTAATCGACAGCGGCGACGATGTTCGGACTCACGTTTCTCTCCAGATCTCCTCCGCCCACGGAGAACACCAGAACCGCATCGCGGCTGTCGAGCCTGCTAACTTGCAGCCAGGCTGCAAACACGGATGGCCACCCTTCGTCATTGATGCGAGCCGTCAATTCCGAGACATTGTCTGTGGGAGAGTAAGCTTCAATCCCGACGATTTTCCGAAAATCATTTACAGCATGTGAGGCATTGGCCGCGCTGCCACCGACACCCAGCACAAACAAACGGCCGGCCCGTTCGCGAACGGCGGCAAGGAGAGCGACAGCTTTTTCGATGGACTCTACGTCGAGGCTCGCCGCAATTTCCCGGACCTCCGAAAGAAATGACGTGGAGAAACAGGTTTGGCGATCGGCTTTACCCGGCATTGGCGGAGATTCTAGCAAGAGGTTCGTGGTCTCGCATAATCCTTCGGCGGAGCCGACTTCATAGAACCGTTCGTGAACTTCGAACGCTTCGAGTTTGCCGGCGTTGAGGAGTTGCTGATAGACGTCTGTGAGATCGCGATTCTCCCCTTCCGCAATCGTCATAAAGGCGGAGCGGTGAAATGCACCGAGACCATAATCGATATAGCGCATCGAAGATGTGCGATTCTTCTTGTCATATCGCACAATGCGCGTCCCGTCATATTCGACATTACTGGTATCGAACAGACCGTCGTTGCGGTACACCGTCATCAGTCCGGGAAGACAGCTGCGCCGGAAAGCCCGTTCCACCGCTTGATAATCACAGGTGAGATAAGAATCGCCATACAGCACGAAGAACTGCTCCGGCAGCAAGGGCAACGCCTTCCTGATTGCGCCGGCCGTGCCCAACGGCGTCGGCCCGTCGTACGAGTATTCAAGGGAGACGCCGATGGCAGAGCCGTCACCGAAGGTTTGCTGGATGCATTCACCCAAATAGCCCACGGCGAGCACAACGCGCCGGATGCCCTGGCGCTTGAGCAGTTGGAGTTGGTGCCAGAGAAAGGGACGCCCGGCGACGTCAATCAAGGCTTTAGGGATACCTTCGGTCAGCGGCCGCAGGCGCGTGCCAAAGCCGCCTGCCAAAATGATGGCCGGCATGAGTTCACTAGTCGTGAGAGACGATCCGGGTTCCTTCGAAATCAAACCGAAACCTCACTTCTCTAAGACCCTGCTCCCGCATGACGTGACGCAAGCGGCCTTTGTCCTCGGCGTAAAACATCAGAAAACCTCCGCCTCCTGCGCCGATCAGCTTGCCTCCGGATGCGCCGTTGGACAGAGCGCACTGATACCACTCGTCGATCTCTCCATTGCTCATTCCGGCACTGCGACGCTTCTTGTGCTCCCAATGAACGTTCATCAACCGCCCAAACTCGGACACATCTCCCTTCTCCAGCGAGTGCCTGGTGGAAAAAGCGAGGTCCTTGATGAAATGGAGGCTCTCCGTCATCGCTGCATCGCCGCGCCTGCTCTTATCGTCTTGATCTTTCAAAACCACGGACGCCGAGCGCGAATAACCGGTGAAGAACAGCAACAGGTTATCTTCCAGGTTGAACAGCGTCTCCTCCGAAATGGCCAGGGGCGATGCCGCCACTGAACCGTCCTTCCCGAATTCAAAACAGGTGAGACCTCCGTACGAAGCGATGTATTGATCCTGCTTTCCGATGGGTTCCTTCAGAATGTCGATCTCGATATGACAGGCCTGTTCTGCGAGTTGATGTGGGTGAATCAGATTCTTTTTGTAAGCATGAAGGCCTTTCAGCAGCGCTGTCGTAAAGCTGCCTGATGACCCGAGCCCGGTGCCGGCCGGAATATCCGCCATGCTCGTGATCTCAAGATTTCGCGATCGAATGTCCAGCAACCGAAGAGCCTCGCGAATGATGGGATGCCGGATGTCCTCGATGGTAGCGGCTTCCTCCATCCGCGAATACTTCAGCAGGAACCCATCCACGAATCGCGAGTGAATATGGATGTAAACATACTTGTCGATCGCGCCGGCGATTAGAAAGCCTCCATGCTCGCGCGAGTAGGATGGGAGATCGGTGCCCCCTCCACCCAATGAAACCCGCAACGGTGAGCGCGTGATGATCATCTCGGGCGATTGTAGTGGAAATGTGGGTATTCGCGATAGAACCACGCCCTGAAACGGCTCCTATGGACCTGTCGATTCTCAGCTCGAGCGAAACCCGGCGCCTGCTGTCGGCAGGGGGAGCCGAGGTTCTTGGCGCTAAGTACTTTCTGCTCTTTCCTGAAGCCCTCCACAGATACTTTTCCGTTATTGAGGACGGCTTGAGCGCGTCCCGCTGCTGGGCCAGTATTCGGTTTTTGCCAAACGATTAGCGTAATATTGCGCTGATGTTGATCGTTCGCGCCGAAAAGATCTCCAAATGTTTCCGGATCTACCGGCATCCCTCGGATCATTTGAAGGAATTGCTTACGTTCGGGAAGAGGAAGTACCACGAACCGTTCTGGGCGGTTAAGGACGTCGATCTCGAGGTGGAGCGCGGCTGCTGCCTGGGAATCATAGGAGAGAACGGCTCCGGGAAGAGCACGCTGCTTCGCATCGTTGCGGGTGTCCTCCGTCCCACAGCGGGCAACCTGGCGGTCAATGGACGCGTCTCGGCTCTCCTCGAACTGGGCGCCGGCTTCAATCCTCACTTCACGGGGCGCGAAAACATCTTCCTGAACGCATCGATTCTCGGATTCTCGGATGCGCAGACACGCGAGCGAATTCCCTCGATCGAAAAATTTGCCGAGATCGGTGAATTCGTCGACCGTCCGGTGAAGACATATTCCAGCGGCATGTTCGTGCGGCTCGCATTTGCGGTAGCGATCCACATGGATCCCGACATCCTGATCGTCGATGAAGCGCTCTCCGTGGGTGACATGTTCTTTCAGCAGCGTTGTATTCGCCGGATCCAGCAGCTCAAGCATCAGGGCGTGACGATCATCTTCGTCTCACACGATCTCCAATCGGTGCGCAGCCTCGCGGACCGAACGATCTGGATGGATCATGGCCGAGTGCATCTGGAAGGCAAAACGGATGACGTCACTTCCAAATATCTTGCGGCGATGACGATGCGCGGCCGCAAAGAAGTGATGAGGGAGGAACCGTTAGGCAAACCTCTGACGACGGGCGATGAACTGGATCTTCCGGAAGAAGCGCTCGCGAAGATTCCAACCTTCATGACGCACCTTCCGAATATCGATCACCGCTTTGGAAACAGAAAAGGGCGCGTTTGCGGTATCGGGATTTATGGGATCGCCGGCGAGCCTGTGAGTGGCGTGGCGCAGGGCGACCGGATCTGCATTCGAATTTCGGTGGAATTCGACGGCGAAGTTTCGCAGCCCAACGTCGGTTTTATGCTGCGCAACCGGCTGGGCGAAGATGTCACCGGTACGAATGTCATGAATGAAGGAATACGGCTTCCTCAAGCGAAGGCCGGCGATCGGTTCTCAGTGGATTTCATTATGGATCTGCCGTTTCTTCAGGCCGGTTTCTATCACTTCTCTCCCGCAGTTGCGGATGGCAGTTTGGATCAATACGAAATGTGCGACTGGATCGATAACGCGTGCGCCATTGAAGTGATGGAGCGAACGTCGACCTACGGCCACCTACGCGTGCCAACGCGCGTGCGCGCGATGTCCGTTCTCGGTGATCGATTGCAAGCGGTTCTCGAATAAAGACACCAACCCGCATCAGGAATGCCGGCTAAGGTCAACACTGTTCACTTAACGAGGATCTACGGAGCCTGGCCAATGCCTTCGCGCTCGCCATCAAAGGTGTATGTCGCTGCAGGCGAGTCCCGCGGTGCGATACCCTGTCGATCGGCATTGGCTCGAATGATGCCGCGGATATTCTCTGGGCCGGCGGCACCGGACTGCATCAGCCGCGCCACGATTCCTGCAACGTGCGGCGAGGCCATGCTCGTTCCCGAAAGGCGCGTTGTGCCACCTCCGAGACGTGTGGAAAGAATCCCGACGGAAGTCACAATACAAGCCGGGTTGACGTTCTCCCTGTCTTCTCCGGGCACCGATATTGTGACGCCGATTCTGGTGGCCGGATCGAATTTACCGTCGGTCGTGAAGAAGGAGGCCGTGTCGGCCTGGATGCTTCCCTGCAGGAAGAAACAACTGTTGGTGCCGCCGAGCGCTGTCGTACTTGCAACGGCAAAGACTTCCGGATAAGTTGCCGGCACCATCTGACTCACCTGACTGTTTGCATCGTTGCCTGCGGCGACGACAACCACGATGCCCGCATTATAGAGTCTCTGAATCGAGGCCCTTAAAGCAGGATTATCGTCCAGTGAGCCCGGCCGTCCGAGGCTCATATTCACGACCCGGATTACCGGCGTGACGAAAGAATAATTGGCGAAAACCCAATCCAGGCCGGCCATCACTTGCGAGTCTGACCCTGCCCCCGTAAGGTCCAGCACTTTTACGCAGTAGAGTTTCGCATTTGGCGCCACTCCAACGACATCAACTCTGTTGTTCAGAGCCGCAACTATTCCACTCACATGTGTGCCGTGACCGTTGTCGTCCTGACAGGAGCTTCCAACAGCACTGAACGACTGAGACGATGGTGCCAGGTCCCGATGTGCCAGGTCGATACCCGTGTCGATTATCGCGACGCCGATGCCGCTTCCGTTCGAAGTGCTCGTCGGTCTGCCGACTCGCCGCACTCCCGCCGGGATGACCTGCGAAGAAGCGATCGGACTTTCTCGCCTTCAGCGAACGCGGCTCTTTAGAGCACGGGCCGTACCGTTCGGGCACCAGACACGCTCGGTTTTTAAAATGAACGGGTTACCGGCAGAAACGCGCTGGGGAGATGGGATGATGACGTCGGACTTTCCAGATTTTTCTGAACGCTTTCAGATTTTTCTGAAAACCTACCGGGTTGTCACTGGTTAGAGTTGTCGCGAACTTAACCAGTTTCGTCCTGAAACTAGTCAGTGTTAAGACGAAATTGATCAGTTTCGTCGTGAAACTTGTCAGTTTCATTCCAACTCTAATCAAGTTCATCACGAAACTGGTCAGTGTTAGTTCATCTCTTGTTAGTGTTGTTTCATCTCTTGTTAGTGTTGTTTCATCTCTTGTTGAAAACGTCACGAAACTGGTTAATGTCGTGATGAAACTTGTTGAAGACGTGATGAAACTTGTTGAAGACGTGATGAAACTGATTGATGTTGTCGTGAAACTGGTTAGGGGTGAGTCACTGTGGCGGTGCTGTCGTTCCCCCAAAATAGCCAATGTGTGGGCCAGTCGGCTCGTGGCTTCCAAGATGACGCGGATGTCCTCCGGTTGGAGTCTCTCTCGATACTCATGATAGGGACCGGATTTCCCCATTCGAATAACTATTTTTCTCTCACATGAAACTCACGGCATGACTTGAACTTCTCTGCGGAAAACGGAGAAGATACAGACAAAGGATCTATCCGCCACCACAATTGCAGGGAATGGAACAGCTTAACCGTCGACGCGCTCTGGAATATCTTCGTCGCCGATTCTTACAACAATCGAATACGAGCAATAAAGGCGCCCGTGCCATAATGCGATTCGTTCCCCTTCTCTGCATCAGTGTCCTGCTGTTGTTCACCTATTGGCTGTACGCCGATTCTTACTTCTCGACGGATGATTTCAACAACCTCTATTGGGCTCAACAGCAGACCTCCGGCGAAATGACGTGGCACGTCTTGAATCCGTTTTCGAGGTCTTTCCGGCCGACAGGAATGATGTTCTACTGGCTGCTGTTTCATTTCTTCGATCTCAACGCGCCGGCATATCACTGGGTCGCATGGTTGATCCACGCCGCAAATACGGCCCTCGTTTATCTGATTCTGAAGACTCTGACGAACTCGGCGGGTGGAGCGGCGGTCGGGGCAATGCTGTTTGCATCGCAGTCTGCATTTGCCGATATCTACTGGAGCTTCGGAACCATCTTCGAACTGGTCTGCGCATGTTTTTTCTTCGCCGGTATTTTGCTGTGGACGAGAGAACAACGCACGTGGACCGATGGTTTCGCGTTGTTCCTTCTCTTTCTCGTCGCGATTAAGGCCAAGGAAATGGCAATCACGCTTCCCGCCCTCTGGCTTGCTTACGAGGTTCTGATTCGCCGCAACCTCAACATTAAAACTCTCGCGCGCCGCTTCATCCTGCCCGCATCAGTCGCGATTTGGTACGGCCTCACGAAATTCGGAGATATGCGCGAGCCGAACCGCAGCGACCTTTACTATATGGACATCCGATGGATCACGCTGGGCCGTGGGTACGGCGGGTACTTCAATGCCCTGTTCCATACAGGGCTGCGGTGGCAATACTGGGCGATTGGCTTTGTTGCCGTCTTGTTGTTTCTGCTGATCAAAAAATTTCACGTTGCGGCATTTTTTCAGACGTACGTTTTCGTCACATTCCTTCCGGTAATTTTCCTGGTCAACCACCGCGAGTTGTATCTTGCATATATACCTTTTCTGGGGCTGTGTGGACTGGCCGCACTTTTGACCAGGGCTGTAGCTCGCGACGCTACAGTGTTCGCCCTCTTCCCTCTGTTGTGCTGGGGTACGTACCTCGTGCAAAGAAACGGAAGCGAAACAGCACGAGCATTGCAGAAGCCGATGCCGGCGGAGTACCGGGCGTTCGTCTCAGGCATACGTGCTCTCCCGCCACCGGCGCCAGGTGAAACGATCTTCTTTGATTCTCGCCCACTCTATTTCAACGAAAGTCTTCTGCGCTATGCCACTCAGGTTGCGTTGCGTCGAACCGATATCGACGTCAAACTTGTAACGGAACCGCCTCCGGACGCGCGCTTCCGGCTACACTTTGAGAACCTGAGGCTGATGCCGATAGGCACACGATGAGTTATTTCTATTTTGATCCGGCCTACCTCTCCAATATGTCCGGCCGTTTCTCGGCAGAATATCAAGGGGCAAAACCGTTCCCGCACGTGGTGATCGACAACTTCGTCCCCGACGAGCGCGTCGTCGACGAAGTGATTGCGGAATTCCCGGCGCCGGACTCGCTCGATTGGATTCACTACAATCAGGCGACAGAGAAAAAGCTCGCTTCGCGGGACGAAGCTCAGTTGGGGCCCGTGACGCGCCATCTCCTGCAACAGTTCAACTCCTCGCACTTTTGTATGTTTCTCGAGAAGCTCACCGGCATTCAGGGAATCATCGCCGATCCTCACTTTTGGGGCGGCGGACTTCATCAGATCGAACGCGGTGGATTTCTGAAGATTCACAGCGACTTCAACTGGTACGACAAACTGAAGCTCGATCGCCGGCTCAATCTGCTCCTCTATTTGAATAGGAACTGGAAGGAAGATTACGGAGGGCACCTTGAACTGTGGTCTGTGGATATGAAGCACTGCGAGCGAAAGATTCTGCCGGTTGCGAACCGCTGCGTCATCTTTTCGACGAACAGCACTTCATTTCACGGCCATCCCGAAGCTCTCGCCTGTCCGGAAGGCTGGACGCGGAAATCCCTGGCTCTTTATTACTACTCGAACGGGCGGCGCGAGGACGAAAAGACCTACTCGACCGTATTCAAAGCACGCCCAGGTGAAACGCTATCAGATGTGAAAAGTATTGTTCGAAGCCTGATCCCGCCGTTGTTGTTGGACATCGTTCGCAAATTCCGCGCGTAACTACTGCAAGAATTCGCCGGCCTTCATCACCTTGAAAATTTTTCCGTCGACCTACGGCCACCTACGCGTTCCCACGCGCGTGTGCGCGATGTCCGTTCTCGGTGATCGATTGCAACCGGTTCTCGAATAATTCCGGCGAGCATTCCGTTCGAATCCGCTCGATTGCTGCTTCCCGCAGTCTTTTCCAGAGCGCTTCGTCGTTGTAAAGCTGAACGCATTTCGCCGCAAACGTCTTCGCATCGCCTGCAACAAGCAACGGAGAGCCCTCCAGCCATCCCAACTGCGAAGCGAGCAATGGTGTCCCGACAACCGGTACACCTCGCGCGGCTGCGTCGTGGATCTTCTGAGGAATGCCGGCGGAAAACCGGGTCGGGGCGACGAAGACGCGAGCCGAATCGTACAGGTTACTAATGTCGGGCAGGTGGCCGGTGATCCGAACTGCCGGCGTGGCCAGCCGGCCCAGCTGGCGCACGCGTTCGGATGTGTTGACGCCGGCAATCGTGAATGGAATCGAATCCCCCAGCTCCGCCTGAATTCTCGGAAAGATTTCTTCAAGAAACCAGATGACCGAGTCGCCGTTCGGAGTCGTGTCTTCGTGAATTGCGCCGACGAACAGAAAGCCCTGGCGGTCGCGGAACGAGCGCGGGCTCGGACGCACAGCGACAGAATGACCCAGGACGTGAACAGTGCTGATCCCGTATTTCTGAAATTCGTTTCGTTCGGGTTCCGAGACGGCAATAACCGTATCGGCAAGGCCTGCAAGCGCAACTTCTTCCTTGACGATCTGTTCGGTCTCCTCCGGCGGCAACGGGCTGCCGTGCACTTTCCGGAATTCGATTTCGCGCGCTGCAAACAGCGCTTCGGCGTCGTAAATGAGAGTCGTGTTCCGGAACCATTCCGGATGTGCTGAAAGGAGCGGCTGCAGCAACTTCATGTTGTGCGGTCTGCTGACGAATATCATGTCGTAGTACTCGTGACGGTGCCGCAGGAATGGCTCGAGCAGCGGCGGCCCGTAGCCCAAGATGAACTCGATCTCTCGAGGCATATCCGAGTAGACGCAGCTCCAGGATTCTTGGAATTCGTCCACCGGATAAAACGTCACAAAGTATCCCTGCCGGACCAGGGACAGCAGGATGGCGCGTGCGCGGGGAAAGCCTGATCCCAGCCAAGGGTGTGGCACTCGATCTTCAATGAACAGGACGCGTTTCCCACCATGTGACATTCGGGCGCGAAGTATCGCGTCCGCGTCGGCCGCCGGATGTTTCGAGAGCCACGCTTGATGTCGTGAGGCGAACACATTTTGATGCTCGCGCTGAAGGCTGATCGCCTTCGATACGTTTGTCGAACTTCCGAATTCGTAATGCATGACAACGGCATCCGGTTCGTACACGACGCGAAAGCCATGCTCCCACAGTCGCGCGCAGTAATCGGAGTCTTCGTAGTAGGCGGGTTTGAAAGCCTCATCGAATCCCCCGAGGCGCTCCCACGCGGCGCGCGCAGTCAGCAGAAACGCGGCCGAGCAATAGTCCACGTCGCGGCGAAACATGTACATGGGTGCAAATGGATTGTCGCCTCGGCCGTATCCGAGGCATGAGCCATCGCGCCAGGCGATGCTTCCGGCTTCCTGCAGGCTCCAGTCGAGCAGAATAAGCCGGCCGCCGACCGCGCCAATGTCGGGCGCACTGCGAATCGTACTCAATGCAGCGAGGAGCGAGCCGGATATGAGCTCGGTGTCATTGTTCAGAAGCAAAATATATTCACCACGCGCTTCACGGGCAGCCTGGTTTACTGCCAGAAGAAAATTATGATTCTCGCTGTTACGGATAATTCGTGCGGCGGCGATGCGGCCAAGCATCTCCACCGTTTCGTCTGTTGAGGCGTTGTCGACGATGATCACTTCAATGCGCCGGAAATCTTGTTCGGTGATTGATCGGAGGCAGTGCAGGGTTAATTCCGCGCGGTTGTGTAAAACCAGAATGATCGAAATCTCCGGCTTCTCGCTGCATGGCAGCTGGAGTGGATTTTCGGCCCAGAGAAAGTTCTGCAGGCTTGCCCGGTAGGTGGATGTCACGAACTCCTTCAATTGTGGCGAGACGGACTGGTCAGGTTCTTCAATTTTGCAGGCGCCGGCTTTAGCCGGCGCGGGTGGCTGCAGGCCGCCCGGCCCGAACAACCCATCCCGCAAAGCCCGCATCTGTTTGGCGGCCCACCGAATAGGAGACGTAAGCCGCCACGACGGGGATTCCAGAAATCGTTCAAAAACCCACTTCTGGTT
>Ga0070707_100005975_pt1 | contig 11351 bp, 12 predicted proteins | sample KBSK5502metaG_FD_65468 | JGI IMG/M metagenome (GOLD analysis project Ga0070707, IMG submission 65468) | Corn, switchgrass and miscanthus rhizosphere microbial communities from Kellogg Biological Station, Michigan, USA - KBS K5-50-2 metaG | ecosystem: Host-associated > Plants > Roots >... | reverse complement strand
CGCGATGGCGAGCGACACGCCGAGGAGCGCGTTGGCGCCGAGCCCGGACTTGTTGGGGGTCCCGTCCAGCTCGAGCAGCGTGCGGTCGATCTGCGCCTGCTCGCCGGCGTCCAGGCCCTCGATCTCGGGCGCGATGACCTCGATCACGTTCTGGACGGCGCGGCGGACGCCCTTGCCCTGATAGCGGTTGGGCTCGTCGTCGCGCAGCTCCACCGCCTCGCGCTTGCCCGTGGACGCGCCCGAGGGCACCAGCGCGCGGCCGAAGGCGCCGGACTCGAGCCACACCTCCACCTCCACCGTGGGATTGCCGCGGGAGTCGAGCACCTCGCGCGCGTGCACGGTCTCGATCTCAGACATGGGTCAAGCTCGGCGCTCGAGGATGAAGCGGCCGAGGGCGCGGATGGGCTCGGCGGGTGGGCCGAATCCCGCCAGGGCCCCTTCGGCGTCGGCGATCAGGGCGCGGGCCCGGGCGCGCGAGGCCTCGAGGCCGCAGAGCGCGGGATAGGTCGCCTTCTGCTGGGCCTGATCCTTGCCCGCGGTCTTGCCCAGCTCGGCGGAGCTGGACACCACGTCGAGGATGTCGTCGACGATCTGGAAGGCGAGACCCAGCGCGGTGCCGGCCACGCTGAGGGCCTCGATCTGAGCGCCCGTCCCCCCGCAGATGCGGGCGCCGACGCGGAGCGCGGTGCGGATGAGCGCGCCCGTCTTGCGCAGGTGGATGTAGTCGACGGCGTCGACGCTCACGTGCTTGCCCTCGGACTCGAGGTCAGCCACCTGGCCGCCCACCATGCCTGCATGCCCCGCCGCCTCCGCGATGTCGGCGAGCACGTCGCGCAGGCGCCGCGCGTCCATCGCGGGCGTGAAGTTCTCCGCGACCAGGCGAAAGGCCAAGGTCAGGAGCGCATCGCCAGCGAGGATGGCCATCGCCTCGCCGAACACCTTGTGATTCGTGGGCATGCCGCGCCGGAAGTCGTCGTTGTCCATGGCGGGCAGGTCGTCGTGGACGAGCGAGTAGGTGTGGATCAGCTCGAGGGCGCACGCCGTCGGCATCACGTCGTCCATGCGGCCACCCACCGCTTCGGCGCCGGCCATGACCAGTACCGGGCGCAGGCGCTTGCCGCCGGCGAAGACGCTGTAGCGCATGGCCTTGTGCAATGACTCCGGGCGCTCGGACTCGGCGGGCAGGGCGCGCTCGAGGGCGGCATCCACGGCGGCCGCGCGATCCTTCATGTAGGCGGCGACGTCGATCACTCGCCTTCGTCCTCGGTGACCGGAAAGGGCTCCATCTTGAGCGTGCCACTCTCGTCCCGCGTCAAGAGCTCGATGCGCTTCTCGGCCTCATCGAGATACCGGGCGCAGTGGCGCGCCAGGCCCACGCCCTCCTCGAAGACCTTGAGGGACTCCTCCAGCGCGAGACTGCCCGCCTCGAGCTGATCCACGATCCGCTCGAGGCGCTGGAGCGCGTCTTCAAACTTGATGTCGCTCATCTCGTTCCCTCACCCGCTCCACGCGGGCGTCGAGCGCGCCTTCGTGGAGCAGGATCTCGAGGCCGTCGCCGGCCCGCGTCTCGCCCGCGCGCCTCACCACGGCCCCCGAGGGGAGGCGGGTCACGCTATAGCCTCGGCCGAGCACGGCGAGTGGCGAGAGGCTCTGCAGCCGTCCGACGGAGGTCTCGAAGCGATGACGCGAGGCCTTGATGCTGTGCCCCCCGGCGGCGACAAGCCGCCCGCGCAGCTGCCCCAGCACGGCCTGACCCTGAGAGATCCTAGCCAAGGGATGGAGCGAACTCAAGACGTTTGTCGCGAGCGCGACGCGATGGGCGACCTGCCGGCGATGGGCGCGGGCCGCCGCGCGTAGCCGCGCGCCCAGATCGTCCACGCGGCGATGCCAGTCGCGAAGCGGGCGGGACGGCTCGGTGAGTACGCGCCGGCGGGCGAGGAACCGGCTCCGCTCGCGCGCCTGCTCCACCTGAGAGTGGATCGCCTGCGTGAGACGCGCGTAGAGATCCACGAGGTCGCGGATCACGTGGAGCTTTTCCCTCACCACCAGCTCGGCGGCGCCCGAGGGCGTCGGCGCGCGCAGGTCGGCCACGAAGTCGGCGATGGTGAAGTCGGTCTCGTGCCCGACCGCCGAGATCACCGGCACCGGGCAGGCCGCGATGGCGCGGGCCACGCGCTCGTCGTTGAACGCCCAGAGGTCCTCGATGGAGCCGCCCCCGCGCCCCACGATCACCACGTCCAGCTCCCCCACCTCGCCCAGGTCGCCGAGGGCCTCGACGATCTCGAGCGGCGCCCCCTCGCCCTGGACGCGAACCGGCGCGACGAGGACCCGCAGCTCGCCGAATCGACGCGCGATGATGTGGAGCATGTCGCGCAGGGCGGCGCCGGTCGGCGAGGTGACGATGCCGATGGTCCGCGGAAAGCGCGGCAGGGGACGCTTGCGGGCCTGGTCGAAGAGCCCCTCGGCTTCGAGCTTCCGTTTGAGCTGCTCGAAAGCGAGCTGGAGCGCGCCCAGCCCTTTGGGCTCCACCAGCTCCACGACGAGCTGGTATTCGCCGCGCGCGGCATACACGTCGAGGCCGCCGAAGACCAGCACTTGGAGGCCGTCCGCCAGCTCGAAGCGCACCCGGCGGCCGCGGCTTCGGAAGAGCACGCAGCGGAGCTGGGCCAGATCGTCCTTGAGCGTGAAGTAGGCGTGCCCCGACGAGGGCGAGCGGAGGTTACTGATCTCACCCTCGACCCATACCGCCGGGAAGCTGTCCTCGAGCTGGGCCTTGACGCGTGCGGTCAGCTCCGCGACGGTGAACACGCGCTCCCCCACGGAGCCTACCTCTCGCCTTTCGGAGAACGAGACCCCCTCTCCCTTCCAGGGAGAGGGCCGGGGTGAGGGTCCCGCACCGCCTCGGCAATCCGGAACAACACGCCATCGGTGTTCGCCAGCAGTTCGTTGTTGCAGAACCGCAGGACGCGATAGCCCAGGGCCTTCAGCAGGTCCGTACGTGTCGCGTCAGCGGCTCGGCGAAGGGCGTGCTGTCCGCCGTCGAGTTCAACGATCAACCGTGCCTCTGGACAGCAGAAGTCTACGATGTACATGCCGATCGGATGCTGCCGACGGAATTTTGCGCCCTCGATCTGGCGGTCCCGGAGACGTGCCCAGAGCCGGCGCTCGGCTTCCGTCTGGTCGCGACGGAGGGCCCGCGCGTAGCGGCGAGGTTCCTCATGGACGGCTACAGCCACAGCCGTACTCATCTTAGGGCCCTCACCCTAGGCCCCCTCACCCTAGGCCCCCTCACCCTAGGCCCCCTCACCCTACCCTCTCCCCAGAGGGGAGAGGGAGACGTGCTGGCGCTGGGCGGCTAGGAGCGTGTTGCGCAGCAGCATGGCGATGGTCATGGGGCCGACGCCGCCCGGCACCGGCGTGATGGCGCGCGCCTTCTTGGCGGCCGACTCGAAGTCGACGTCGCCGACGAGCTTGCCGGAGTCGAGCCGGTTGATCCCGACGTCGATCACCACCGCGCCCTCCTTGATCATCTCGCCCGTGACGACACCGGCCTTGCCCGCGGCCACGCAGAGGACGTCGGCGCGCCGCGTGTGCGCCGCCAGGTCACGGGTGCGCGTGTGACACATGGTCACGGTGGCGTGGCGACCCAGCAGGAGCTGGGCGAGGGGCTTGCCGACGAGGCGCGAGCGGCCGAGCACGACGGCCTCGGCGCCCCGGAGGTCTATGCCGTAATGGTCGAGGATCTCCAAGCAGCCCGCCGGTGTGCAGGGGACGAGCGTCGGCTTGCCGGCGAGGAGATTGCCGAGATTGCAGGGATGAAGCCCGTCGGCATCCTTCTCGGGAGCGATCGCTCGGACGGCGGCATCCTCGTCGAGCCCCGCCGTCAGCGGGAGCTGGAGCAGGATGCCGTGGATGGCGGGGTCACGGTTGATCTCCTCGAGCGTCGCCTCGAGCTTCGCCTGCGCAGAGCCCTCGGGGAAGAGATAGTCGCGCGAGGCGATGCCCACCTCGTCGGCCGCCCGCTTCTTGTTGCGGACGTAGACCTTCGACGGCGCGAAGTCACCGACGAGGATCACCGCCAACGTGGGCGTGATGCCGGTCTTTCGGGAGAAGTCCTGGACGCCGGCTTTGACCTCGGCCAGCACTTTTGCCGCGACCGCCTTGCCGTCCAGGATGAGCAAGGGGCACCCAGAGGTCAGGCGGGCAGCGGCACGCGCAAACGCTCGATCGACAATCCCTGCCCGGTCTCGGGGTCGATGCGGATCACGACTCCGTGGAGCGCGACCGGTCCCTTGGCGGGCTCGAAGCGGTTCGGCATCTGAGTGAGGAAGCGCCGCAGCGCGATCTCGGGATCGACCCCAATGACGGAATCGGTGGGCCCGGTGAGACCGAGGTCGGTGATGTAGGCCGTGCCCTTGGGCAGGATCCGCTCGTCCGCCGTCTGCACATGACGGTGCGTGCCCACGACAGCGCTGACGCGGCCGTCGAGATACCAGCCCATCGCCTGGGACTCGGAGGTCGCCTCGCAGTGCATGTCCACGACGATGATCGGCGTCTCCTGGCGCAGGCGCGGGACCTCCTCATCCGCCTTCCGGAAAGGACAGTCCAGGAGCGGGAGGAACACGCGCCCCATCATGTTGAGCACGGCCACCTTGTGCGGGCCGGCCTTGACGACGATCGAGCCCGAGCCGGGCGTGCCCGGCGGGTAGTTGGCGGGACGCAGAAGAAGGTTCTCTTTGGGGATGTAGTCGATGATCTCCTTCTTGTCCCAGATGTGATTGCCCGAGGTCATCACGTCCGCGCCATGCTCCAGGAAGGCCTTGGCGTTGGCGGGTGTCACGCCGGCGCCGGCGGCGGCGTTCTCGACGTTGACGACCGCCACGTCCACCTCGTACCGCTTCTTGAGCTTGGGCAGGAGCGTCTCGATGGCGCGGCGGCCGGGCTCGCCGAACACGTCGCCCACGCAGAGGACGGTGACGGGACGCGCCGTCACTTGGCCACCTCGACGGCGCGCGTCTCGCGGATCACGATCACCTTGATGTGGCCGGGGTACTGCATCTCGGCCTCGATCCGCTTGCTGATATCCTTGGCGAGCTGGTGGGCGTCGAGGTCCGAGATCTGGTCGGCCTTGGTCATGATCCTGAGCTCGCGGCCCGCCTGGATCGCGTAGCACATCTCGACGCCCTTGTAGGACATGGCGATCTCCTCGAGCTTGGCCAGGCGCTTGATGTAGCTCTCGAGCACGTCGCGCCGCGCGCCGGGCCGCGCCGCCGAGATGCCGTCGGCCGCCTCCGTCAGCACCGCCTCGACAGTCTCGGGCTCGACGTTCTCGTGGCCGCACAGCGCCGCGTTGATGATCTGGGGCGACTCGTTGTACTTGGTCAGCACCTGGAGCGAGAGCTCGGGGTGGCTGCCCTCCTGCTCATGGGTGAGGGCCTTGCCGATGTCGTGGAGCAGACCCATGCGCTTGGCGAGCTTGACATCGGCGCCGATCTCGGCCGCCATCATGCCGGCGAGCCACGCCACCTCCTTCGAGTGCTGGAGACAGTTCTGGCCGTAGGACGTGCGGTACTTCATGCGGCCGACGAGCTTGACCAGCTCGGGATGGAGACCGAGGACGCCCACCTCGAAGCAGGCCTTGTCGCCCTCTTCCTTGATGTGCTGCTCCATCTCCTGCTTGACCTTGACCACGACCTCCTCGATCCGGGCGGGATGAATGCGCCCGTCGGCGATGAGCTTCTGCAGCGCGAGCCGCGCGATCTCGCGGCGGTAGGGGTCGTAGGCGGAGATGAGCACCGCTTCTGGGGTGTCGTCAACGATGAGGTCCACGCCGGTGTGCAGCTCGAGGGCGCGGATGTTCCGGCCCTCGCGCCCGATGATGCGGCCCTTCATGTCGTCCGACGGCAGGTCGACGATGGAGACGGCGGTCTCCACCGTGTAGTCGGGGGCGAGCCGCTGGATGGTGGTGGCGAGCACCTCCTTCGCCTTGACGTGTGCTGTCTCGCGCGCCTCTTCCTCCAGGCGCATGCCGATCAACTGGGCTTCGCGGCGCGCCTCGGCCTCCATCTGGACGATGAGCTGGCGCTTGGCCTCTTCGGCGGTGAGGCCGGCGATCCCCTCGAGCTTCCGCCGCTGCTCCTCCAGGGCCGTGGCGAGCCGCGTCTCCTTCTCGGCGACGATCCGGTCGCGGTCGGCCAGTCCGCGCTCGCGCGTCTGCGAGTCCGTCTCGCGCCGGTCGAGCTGATCGAGCCGCCGAGCAAGCTGCTCCTCCTGGTGGAGGACGCGGCGCTCGACCTCCTGGATCTCCTTCTGGCGGGCGCGGGCCTCCTGGTCCAGCTCGGAGCGGACCTTCAGCATCAATTCCTTGGCTTCCAGCTCCCCGGCGCGGACTTTGGCCTCGGCCTCCCGGATCTTGTCCTCGGACTCGCGCCCGGCCTGATCGACCAGGCGCTTGGCATCGTCGAGGATGCGCTGAGCCCGGCTCTCGGCATCACCGAGCTTGCGAGCAGTGGTGAGTCTCTGCGCGATGTAACCGACAAATAGGCCTAGAGCAGCAACCAGCGGTAAGAGCCAGGTCATTGTGTTCATCCATCACTCCATTCCGGAAGAGACCCGGACGGATGCTGTGCATGGCGGGAAGTGGCCTCTAAACTTGAGGAATTATAGGCGGTTACCGCAGCAATGTCAACGAACGGTGGGTGCCCCGCCTCTGCCGTGTGCCGAAGGTGTTTCGAACCTGGTATCACCAGGTGGGCGCCAAAATGGAGGGCTTCAGGCTTCCCCTCCTCGGAGGGGCATGCGCACCACCCTCGTGAACGGCGTCCGAACTTTAAACGAGGTTGAAACTTCCCCCCGGCATCACGTACAGCGCAGGGCAGAACTGGTGTACCTCCGGGTGGGGCCCATCGTCAAGAAGAATATTGCTCGTCAGGGCATCGGCGGCGAGGCAACCGTGTCCAGGAGCTGGCTCAGGGCGCCCAGCCGGGTGCTCGTGTCGTCGTCGGCGACGGCGCGTTCGTCGCGCTGGCGGAACAGCTCATCGGCGATGTAGAGGGCGGCCAGCGCGAGGAGCTTCACCGGGTCTTGCGCCGAACCGTCGCCGCGGATCTGTTTCGTCCGTTGCTCGACATACGCGGCCAGCTCGCGAACATAGTCGGGCGCCGCTTCGCTGCGGATGGTGTACTTCTGGCCGAGGATCTCGACTTCGACCCGGTGCTTGTCCGCCATGGCCACCCTACAGATCGAGCTTGTCCAGCTCTTTCAGGATGCCGTCCACCTGGGCCAGGACTTCCCTCCGCTCCTGCCGCAAGCTCTGGAGTTCCGCGTGCTCGGCCTCCATGGGCGCGAGCCGGGCCTGGAGCGCGTCACGCTCCTTTCGGAGCCCGGCGATGACCTCCACCGCCCGCTTGACAGATCGTTCGAGCTGCTCCACGCGAGCGGACAGATCCTCGGCCATCACGCCCCCCTGACCTCCGCCTTGAACCGTTCGCCGATCTCCTTCACGATCCGGGCGTGCAGGTCGTTGACCTCCGCGTCCCGGAGCGTGCGGTCGGGAGCCTGGAAGGTCAAGCTCCACGCGAGACTCCGGCGTCCGGGGCCGACCTGATCGCCGGCGTACACATCGAAGAGCGCGAGCCGCGTGAGGAGATCGAGCCGCATGCCGCGGATCGCCACCTCGATCGCCCCCGCGGTGACGTCGGCGGGCACCACGAGCGCGAGATCCCGCTGGACGGCGGGATAGCGCGGCAGCGGCTGATAGCGCGGCGTCCACGCGGGCAGCTCGAGCAGCGCGGAGAGTGACAGGAGGGCGACGAAGACCGGCGCGCCCACGTCGAAGGCCTCGCGCACGCGCAACGCCACCTCGCCGAAGACGCCCACCTCCCGATCCCCGACCACGAGGCGGCCGCCCCGGCCCGGCTCGAGATAGCGGGGCTCTTTGCCCTCGGGCCACGGCGCCGTCTCCCCGCCCGATCTGCCGGCGGCGGCGAGGGCCAGCTCCGCCATCCCCTTGGCGTCGTAGACGTCCACGCGCTCGCGCCCGGCATGCCAGCTGCGCGGGTGGCGCAGACCCGTGAGCGCGAGACCCACCCACAGCTCTTCGTGAACGGGGCGGTCACCGTCCTCCTCCCGATGCGGCATGAACACGCGGCCGACCTCGAAGATCTTCGCGTCGGAAACCTGATGGCTCGCATTGGTCGCGAGCACCTCGAGGAGGCCCGGGAGCATCGAGGGGCGGAGCACCGAGCGCTCACGCGAGAGCGGATTCTGGAGCGCGATCACCGCGGACGCGTCTGGTCCGTTCATCAGCGCGAGGCGATCGGGGTCGACGAACGTATAGGTGATGCACTCGAAGAGCCCGGCCGCGTTGAGCGCCCGGCTGACGGCGCGGGCGAGGCCGAGACCCTCCGGCCGCGTGACCGGCGCGAGCGCGCCACTCCCATCGAGGGTGAGCGGGATCTTGTCATAGCCCCAGATGCGGATGATCTCCTCGACGAGATCGTCCTCTTGGAAGATGTCGCGCCGGAAGCTCGGCACGATCACCTGGAGATCCGGCCCTGAGTCATCGACGACGAAGCCGAGCGCCCGGAGGATGCCGACCGCGCCCTCCCGCGGCGGGCAGACGCCGATGAGCCGCTCGACCCGCGCCAGTCTGAGCGTGATGCGCCGGGGGACGCGGGGCGCGGGATAGACGTCGAGCGCGCCGCGCGCCACCGTCCCCCCGCCCAGGTCGGCCATCAGCTGGGCGGCGCGGTCGAGCGCCTCGCGCAGGCCCTCGATGTCGCCGCCACGCTCGAAGCGGTAGGCGGCGTCGCTGGCGAGCCCGAGGGTCCGCGAGGTGCGGCGGATCCCGCCCGGATCCCAGTAGGCGGCCTCGAGCAGCACCGAGTGGGTGCGCGGGGTGACCTCGGTCTCGGCGCCGCCCATCACGCCCCCGATGCCGATGGCGCGTAGGGCGTCACACACCATGGCCATGTCGGGACCGAGGGCGCGCACCTGGCCGTCGAGCGTGGTCATGCGCTCGCCCGGCCGCGCGCGCCGGACGATGATCTTCCGCTGCGCGATCGTCTCGAGGTCGAAGGCGTGGAGCGGCTGGCCCAGCTCCCACATCACGTAGTTGGTGACGTCCACGAGGTTGTTGATGGGGCGCAGTCCGACCGCGCGCAGACGCTGGGCGAGCCACGGCGGCGACGGGCGTACGGTGAGACCGGTGATGAGGCGCGCGCGGAAGCGCGGGCAGAGGTCCGGCGCGTGGACCTCGACCGTCGCCAAGCTCGCGGCGTCGGCGGCGCCCTCCTTCACCGCCACGGGCGGGAAGCGGAACGGAGCGCCGGTAAGCGCCGAGAGCTCCCGCGCGACGCCGACCACGGAGAGGGCGTCCGGACGATTGGGCGTGATCTCGATGTCGAGGACGAAGTCGTCGAGCCCGAGGTAGGTGCGCAGATCGGCCCCGAGCGGCGCGTCAGGCGCCAGCGCCAGGATCCCCCCGTGATCGTCGCCGATCCCCAGCTCCTTCTCGGAACAGAGAAGGCCCTCCGAGGTGACGCCCTGGATTCGCGCCGCCTTCACCGTTCGCCCACCGGGCAAGGTCGCCCCCGGCGGCGCGAACGCCGTGCGCAGGCCGGGGACGGCATTGGGAGCGCCGCAGACGACGGAGAACTTGCGGTCGGAGACGGCCACGCGGCAGAGCGTGTTCGGATGCCCGGCCGGCGTCGGGCCCAGATCCTGCTCGAGCGCCTCGATCTCCGCGATCACGACGCCCCTGAGTCCCTCCGCCACGGGGGTGATCGCGGCGACCTCGATGCCGGCGCCGGCGAGCCGGTCGGCGAGCTCGCGCGGCGCGAGGTCCGTCTCCACGAACTCCGTGAGCCAGCGGTAGGAGATCTTCATCATGTCCCCGGGCCGAACTGGCCAAGGAAGCGCAAATCGTTCTCGAAGAGGAGGCGGATGTCGTCGATCTCGTACTTGAGCAGGGCGACACGCTCGACGCCCATGCCAAAGGCCCAGCCCGTCACCTCCTCGGGATCGTACCCCACGTTCTTGAGGACGTTGGGGTGCACCATGCCCGAGCCCAGGATCTCGAGCCACCCACTCTGGCCGCAGAACCGGCAGCCGCCGCCGCCGCACTTGAAGCAGAGCACGTCGGCCTCGGCGGACGGCTCCGTGAAGGGAAAGAAGGACGGCCGGAAGCGCAGCCGCGAGCGCGGCCCGAACATCTGGCGGGCGAACAGATCGAGCGTCGCCTTGAGGCCCGCCATGGTGATGTGCCGGTCCACCGCGAGCCCCTCGACCTGGTGAAACATGGGCGAGTGTGTGACGTCGGCGACGTCGTTCCGGTAGACCTTGCCCGGAAAGATGAACCGCACGGGCGGGCGCTGCGCGTTCATAGTCCTGATCTGCACCGGGGAGGTGTGCGTGCGCAGGAGCGTGTCCGGCGCCACGTGGAAGGTGTCCTGCATGTCGCGCGCGGGATGGTCGTCGGGGAAGTTGAGCGCGGCGAAGTTGTAGTAATCCGTCTCCACCTCGGGCCCCTCCGCCACCGAGAAGCCCAGGCCCTCGAAGATCTCGATGATCTCGTCCTGCACGCGCGTGATGGGATGCACCGCGCCCGCCGGCACCCGGCGCCCGGGCAACGTCAGGTCGAGGCGGTCGGCCGCGAGCGCCTGCTCGTGCTCCTGCGTCTTGAGCGCCTCGAGCCGCTCGACGATCCGTGCCTCGATCAGGGCCTTGGCGAGGTTGGCGTGCTCGCCGACCCGCGGGCGATCCGCGGCGGGAATCGATCCGAGGGAGCGCAGGAGCGCCGTCAGCGCACCCGCACGGCCGAGCACGCGCACGCGCACCTGCTCGATGTCCGCGGTGGAGCGAGCGCCGGCGATCTCGGCCAGAGACCGATCGATGATCGCCTGGACCCGAGGGTCCGCTGACACGCTCAGGCGCGCGGAGCTCGCGCCGCTTCCGCCAGCTTGGCGAAGGCGGTGGGATCGGACACGGCGAGCTCGGCCAGGATCTTCCGGTCTAGCACGATGCCGGCCTTCTTGAGTCCCGCCATGAAGACCGAGTACGAGAGCCCGAGCTGGCGGCACGCGGCATTGACGCGGATGATCCAGAGCGCGCGCGCCCGGCGCTTCTTTTGCTTGCGCCCCTTGTAGGCGAAGGCCCCCGCGCGCAGCACGGTCTCCGCCGCTGTGCGGTAGAGTTTTCGCCGCCCGCCGAAGTAGCCTTTGGCCTGCTTGAGGACCTTCTTCCTGCGCTGGCGGGTCTTGGACCCGCCCCTGGCCCGTGGCATGTCAGTATCTCCTCCTCAGTTGATCATGGGGGGGAGCGGCACCGCTCCTCCCCCATTCCCCCCCACT
>Ga0070707_100005969_pt1 | contig 11361 bp, 7 predicted proteins | sample KBSK5502metaG_FD_65468 | JGI IMG/M metagenome (GOLD analysis project Ga0070707, IMG submission 65468) | Corn, switchgrass and miscanthus rhizosphere microbial communities from Kellogg Biological Station, Michigan, USA - KBS K5-50-2 metaG | ecosystem: Host-associated > Plants > Roots >... | reverse complement strand
GCGCAGCATTCGGCGGGATTGATCGGGCTGAGCGGTTGTCTCGCCAGCGAAGTGAACTCCGCGATTCAAGCGAACAAGATCGACATCGCCAAACAGAGCGCCGCTGACTATCGCGACATTCTCGGCGCGGACAATTTTTTCATGGAGATGCACGACCACGGGATGGAAGAGCAACGCCAGTGCAATTCCATTTTGCCGAAGATCGCCACGGATCTCGGTGTCGGGCTCGTCGCCGCAAACGACGTCCATTTCTTGCGACGCAGCGATCACGACGCACACGACGTGATGCTTTGCATCGGCACCGGGAAAATGGTGCAGGACGAAAATCGCATGCATTACAAGCCGGAACTCTATTTCAAATCCCCAGAGGAAATGCGCGAAATCTTTCGCGATTTTCCTGAAGCGATCGCAAATACGTTGAAAATCGCCGAGCGGTGCAATTTAGAAATCGAACTCGGGAAATCGAAATACCCCGAGTATCCCGTTCCAGAGGGAACGTCGCGCATCACTTTTCTGCGCGATCTTTGCGCGAAGGGTTTGGAGCAGCGCTACGGCAACCGAGCGAAAACGGATGATCAACTACAGCAGCGGCTCGACTACGAACTTGGCGTGCTCGAGAAAACCGGATTCGTCAGTTACATCTTGATTGTTTGGGATTTCATTCACTTCGCCAAACAGCGCGGTATTCCGGTGGGGCCGGGTCGTGGATCGGCAGCGGGTTCGCTCGTCGCGTACGTTCTTGGCATTACCGATATCGACCCGCTGCAATACGGATTGATTTTCGAGCGGTTTCTGAATCCGGATCGGATCTCTCCGCCAGATATTGATGTCGATTTCTGCGAAGCGCGTCGCGGCGAAGTACTGGAATACGTCCGGCAAAAATATGGCGAACGTCGCGTCGCGCAGATCATCACCTTCGGCAAATTGAAAGCAAAGAGCGTGGTCCGCGACGTTGGCCGCGTAATGGGACTGAGCTACCGCGATGCCGATCGCATCGCCAGGATGATTCCGAACGAATTAAACATTACGCTCGACTCGGCTGCCGAGAAAAACTTGGAACTGAAGCGGGCCATCGCCGCCGAGCCGCAAACAAAACAGTTGTTTGATTACGGCAAAATTCTTGAAGGCTTGTCGCGTAACGCCGGTGTGCACGCGGCGGGTGTCGTGATCGCCGATCGCGATCTCACCGACTACATCCCACTCTGCCGCGACGTGAAAGGCAACGACGTGATCAGCCAGTATCCGATGGGGCCGCTCAACGATCTCGGCTTGCTGAAAATGGATTTCCTCGGATTAAAAACGCTCACGGTGATCGAGGACACGCTGACGTTGATCCACAAACGCAAGCCGGAGTTTTCGCTGAAGAATATTCCATTAGACGACGTGGATTCATTTGCGCTCTACAACCGTGGCGAAACGATCGGCCTTTTCCAAATGGAATCCGGCGGGATGACCAGCACGGCAAAACAGTTCGATGTGCGCAAGATCGACGACATCATTGCGTTAATCGCGCTTTATCGACCAGGGCCGATGGATCTGATCGGCGATTACATCAAGCGCAAAAGAGGCCTGATGAAGATCAGGTATGAGCATCCGCTGCTCGAGGACATTTGCGCGGAAACTTACGGCGTCATGATTTACCAGGAGCAGGTGATGGCCGCGGCAAGCAAACTCGCCGGTTACTCACTCGCGCAAGGCGATCTTCTGCGGCGGGCCATGGGGAAGAAGGACAAGGAGAAGATGGCCAAAGAAAGAAAGAATTTCATCGAAGGCTGCGCCCGCACGAACAAAATTCAGGAAAAAAAAGCAAACGCGATTTTCGATCTGCTCGAGAAATTCGCCGGTTATGGATTCAACAAGAGCCACAGTGCAGCCTACGGATTGATCAGTTATCACACCGCGTATTTGAAAGCGCATTATGCGGTCGAATTCATGGCTGGGCTGCTCAGCAATGAAATTAACAACACGGAAAAGATTTCGGTGTTTGTCGGTGAATGCAAGCGCATGGGCATCTCGATCCTACCGCCGGACATCAACAAAAGCGGTTTGAAATTCATTCCGGAATTTGCTGCAACCGGGGTCGATGACCCCGGCCGGGCAGCCACAGAACAGTGTTCTGCGATCACCGATCGCAGCTATAATGCCATTCGCTACGGCCTCGCTGCCATCAAACACGTCGGCACAAGCGCGATGGAAGCCGCCATTTGGGAGCGCGAACAGCGCGGTGATTTTCGATCGCTGGAAGATTTTTGCGGCCGGCTCGACTCGCGCGTTGCTAATCGAAAAATGTTGGAAAGCCTCATTAAAGCCGGCGCTTTTGATTTCCTTGGCCGTGATCGCGCCGAACTTTTCGCCTGTATTGATCAATCGTTGAGTGCGTCCGCCGCGGCGCAGCGGGATCGTGTTGCTGGTCAGGTTTCGCTATTCGATGAGGCGGACGCCCCGACAACGTCGCGAAAGCGACCAATCACACGATGGAGTGAGCATGAAAAGCTTTCGTATGAAAAAGAGCTGCTCGGTTTCTATGTCAGTGGCCATCCGCTCGACGCGTATGTCGATCTTTTCGCGACTAAGAATTATCGGACCATTGCGTCCCTAAGCGATCTTGAGGACCGCGAGTCATTTAAAATCGCCGGAGCACTTGTGCAGATCGACAAAAAATTCACGAGGAGAGAGGGCAAGCCGTTTGCCGTTGTATGGGTCGAAGATCTGACCGGCACAGTCGAAGTTGTTCTCTGGAATGAGATTTACATGAAAGTCGCAGACGCGCTCGCGCTAGGCCGCGTCGTGGAAATTCGAGGCACGCTTGATAAACGTGACGATGCTGTTCGCGCTACAGCCGAAAACGTGACAACACTGGCGCGAGAGAAAGCGAATGGGACGGCCGCAAACGAAGGATCGACAAGTACACCCCAAGAACCGGCCGTGTTTTTGCAGTTTTCGCCCACGGCGACGAGCAATGAATTGCGGGAAGTTCGACAGATTCTTGCCAGCTCACCGGGCCGCCGCCGCGTTCGGTTGCTCTTTGATCGGGCCACCGGCAATTGCTTGCGTCTGGATGTTGGGGCGGATTTTTGTGTCGATCTTACACGCGATCTCGAGGAAAAACTTTCTCGCTGGTTAGTGACGCCTAAGCCGGAACAGCGAAATGGCTAACGTCGTTTCGCGGGTTTTCGTGGTTTAACCGGCTCGGGACGGGGATGCGCGCCAAGCACCAAGGTTTTTTCATCCACGCCGGTTCCCAGACAGAGCGAAAATTTTCGCGCTGTTTCATTCAAGATCAAAGCGCCATTTGATCGAATCCCCATCGGCTCTTTCAAATTCATTGTCCAATCGGACCGGAAGAGTCCTCCCCGAAGCTCAAGTTCTGCGATTATAGGCGCAAGCGTTTCGGCAACGGATTCGATTTCGATCTTGTTCACGCAATCGATTGTGCGCGGTCTCAAATCAAAGATCGGCACTGATGCGGCAAGCCCGATCGTAAGATCGTTGGTGTCGTGAAAATCAATGTTCCCGCGAAATGAAAGATCGAGATCTTTCGTTGCGGCATTGAAGAAATCCAGCGACGCGCGAATTCCATCAAAAGTGACGCGACCACTTGCTTCCGTCAGATTCAGGGAAGTATTCTGCAATTTTCCGTTCAGCAACTGTGCGTCGCCAACGATGCGGGGATGGTGCAGCGTATCGGTGAGAGAGAGTTTTCCACTCAGAATGCCGTCGTGGAAAATCGCCGGATGAAAAAATTGAGGCGCGTTGGCGAGAAAGATTGACGGGAAATCAAGCGTGACATTGAGCGGAAAGGTCAGAAATGCATTCCAGTTCGTTCCGACCGGGAAAGGGAATCTGGCGGTAAAATTAATCGAACTCGAATCGGGTAAACCGATCATGCCGCGCGCGTCCCAGTTGCTGGAATCAATCCTTACCTGAATATCAGCCGGCGCCGGTTTGATATTGTTTTCGCCAGGGCCGCGGAAGATCGATAAATATTCCGCCAAATTACCGATCGTGGCATTGAGCATACCGGAATAGCTGTGCTTGTGTGACAGGTCGATTTTTCCCTGCGCGCGCACGAAATCGCTTTTTCGGTTGAGTTCCAACTGTTCAAGTTCTAACTGCGTTGCTTTCAAGTTGAGCTTCGCGTTCAACGCATCGACGGAGGTTTTGAAAAATCGGAGTGATGTGCCACTGGCGGTGATGTGTCCGCCGATTTTTCGGTCGCGGGCGTTCATTGCTCCTTCGATTGCGATCTCCCCCGCGAAGGCACCAGGATCGGCGCCGAACAGACTGGCGAAATCGCCGAGATGATTGATTGATGCGGAGATATCTCCGCGAAAATCCGGATTCAACCAGTCCGATGAGTTAGAGGGGAAAGAGGCTTCGCCGCTCAAAGTGAGTTGGTTTGTTTTTTGTTTGATGTAAAGCTGCTGGAGCTGGATCTGCCGATTGTAGAGCGCGGCGCCGAGCATGATCGCTTCGGCTGTCCGGTCGCGCCAGGTAAGCCCAGTTAGTTCAGTCCAGAGCGACGCAGTCGCGCGAGCCGGTTCGCCAGGATTTCCGCGAAAACTGAAATTGCAGGCGTGAAGCAAACCATCAACGCGATCGGTGAATCCGAGCGCCTCTGATGTTTGTGCGAGAGAAATGTCAGTGGCTGATCCTGCCATCTTCCAATTGAAATGCGGCGAGCGCCACTCGTGCGAAGTGCTTGCGCGAAGTTTTCCGCCGAATGCGTCGACATCAAATTCCAAGCCGATGCGTTGTTTTTCAATGCGGGACAGATCAACCGTGATGGATTGAAGGTCGAAGCCTCGCGTCAACCTGAGAGCGGCGACCGTCAGGCGATTGCCCTGCCAGTTGGTCGCACCGCGTAGTTGTGAAAACGTTTGGCGAAACCACGGCGACGCGATCATGACTTCGTCGGCGTAAAAACGCCCCGCTTCGATTTCGCTCGCTGAGAGGAAGGCATTTCGCAACAACATTACGGTTGGCCCATCTTCAACGCGCACCGCTGCACTACCGATCGTGAGATTCTGGGGAAGCAACGTCTGAATCGTCCTCCACCCCCGCGGGGTTATCGCTCGTCCGCCCGGATTATTGTGCCGCAGCTCACCACGCAGTTGTTGGATCGCGACACTGCGGATGGCTCGGCCGCCCATGCCAAGCAAGATACTCCTAAGGTTTAACGCGGCGCTCGCTTGCGCCGCGGTCAGCTCGATGCGGAATGCGTTGCCCGACGTACTTGTGACCTTCAGGCCGCGGAGCGTGACCGGACGGAGAAGCGGCGCGTCGATCTTGTCGATTTTGACAATGAGTCCTTCCTGCCGCCCCTTCCACCAAACCCACAGACGGATGCCGTTAGAAACGGTGAATGGCGTAAACCAAATTACGATCAGCGCTGCCATTAGGGCGAACAGAGCGCCAAGCAAAAGTCTTGTTCTCCACGACACGTCATTCCTTTAGCCGTAAACTGGCGGCCTGACGAGTCAATGGTGACTGCTGAGTGGTGGAGAGCAATTATGCGCGGCATTCGTCGCTGATCGCCATTCCCTAGTCTCTCTTGACTGTGGTTGTGAAAATCAGTCGAAGCGGCTGTGGCGTGTGAATGCGCTCATCGAGTTGTTTTTGCAACGCGCGTTCGGCTTCGACAGATAAACCCGTTTCCGCTGCTTTTTCCCGTGCGAGTTGAGGCAAGATCGACAATTCACTTTGCACATCGTCGCCAGAAATCCGATTCCAAAAACCGTTGTCAAACGCGAGGACGTCAATCTGGTCCTGCGCAACGTCGAGAATCTGAGCATGCGGCACCTGGATGACGATTTGGTCCGGTCGAATATCGATTGACAGGTTCTGCTGCAAATCGAATCCCGCTTTTACCGTGAACGTGCCGTGCAGCTTTATGCGCTTCGAACTGCCCATCCAATTATGTAAAAATGCGTGTTCTACCTCGATCCGCCGTGAAAGAACCACCAGTTCGCTCACTGGTGTTGTTTGTTCCATGTAGACGCGGTTGTTGATCGTGATCCGCGGTTGCAAATGCGCGATGTCGACGAAAGCCGAACGTAAATCTTTCCCAAGCCGTTCGAGTTCGGCGGTGCTTTGTTTCGCGGTGCGGGCGGGCCAACTTTCCAAACGCAGAAAAACGAGGACCGCGACTGCCGCAGTGATGAGCGCGACCAGAGTAAAACTGATCGGCCAGGAAAATCGCACCTGGCGCGTAGAATTTTTTTTCATACGGCTCAAAGGCTCAGAATTACCGCAAAAAAAGTACCGCCCCCCACGCCCGATGGACGTGAAGGGCGGCTGTTCCCCCCAGAACAATCGTGGAAAACTTTGACGCTACTAATCGAGCTTGCGGCTGGTGGCAACAAAATTCTCGGTGAATTTATGCGAGGCGGTACCAAGATTGCAAAGAAGATGTCGATTTTTCGCACTCACCGCTTAAATCCCGGCGCCTTGTAGGATCAAACGCAAGGTGGCGCTTGCGCGTTCTCGCTTGGAGGGTTCTAGTTTTGCATGCGCAATTTGGGCGGCGAAACGCCGCGGAGTCTCGCCGGTTCATTGCTTGTCGCTCATCCCAACATGCTCGATCCAAATTTTCGGCGCACGGTCTTGTTCATTTCTGCGCACGATCCAGATGACGGCGCACTCGGTGTCATTATTAATCGGCCGCTCGATAAACAAGTGGCCGAACTTGTAAGTGAGACACCACCCGAAGGACTGGCGAATGTGCCTGTTTTTCTGGGCGGACCGGTTGGCAAAAATCAGCTCATAATTGCAGCGTTTGAATGGGAAAAAGGCGAAGGGCTTAATCTCAATCACAACATCGATCTGCTGCAATCGAGCAACACGACCGGTCAGAAACCAAGTTCGATTTGCGCGTTTGTAGGTTATGCGGGATGGGGCGCGGGTCAGCTCGAGGCCGAAATGAAACAGAAGGCCTGGCTCGTGCAAAAGCCTAGTCGCTCCGTGATCAAGCTCGATCGCCTGCCGAAACTTTGGTTCGACATCATGCGCCACCTGGGGCCGTGGTATAAAATGCTTGCGGTGGCGCCAGACGATCCATCGCTGAATTAGTGATGAGTGACGAGCCTTCGCTGCGCCGGAGCCACCTACGGCTGCGCTGGCGAGTGACGAGTCGCATTCACTTCGGTCCGTTTTAGCTTGTCACTCGTCACTGGTGACTTATCACTTCTCCGATGATCATCGGCGTCCCGAAAGAAATAAAAGAGCAGGAACGGCGCGTCGCGTTGTTGCCTTCTGCCGTGAATCAACTCACTCGGCACGGTCATTCGGTGCTGGTGGAAAAAAACGCCGGTGCCGGCTCTGGTTATCCAGACGAAACATATGCGAAAGCTGGCGCAGAGATCGTCGATGAGGCGAAAGCCGTTTTTTCGCGTGCCGAAATGATTGTGAAAGTGAAAGAGCCATTGGAAGCGGAGTTTCCGCTATTGCGCAAAGGACAGATTCTTTTCACCTACTTGCATCTGGCCGCCAGCAAACCGCTCACCGAAGCGTTGCTGAAGTCGGGCGTTACTGGAGTTGCCTACGAAACCATCCAGGTCAATAACCGATTGCCGCTGCTCGAGCCGATGAGCGAGATCGCGGGCCGAATGTCGGTGGTGATGGGCGCGTATTTCCTGGCGAAACACATCGGGGGCAGTGGCGTGTTGCTTGGCGGCGTACCGGGCGTTTTGCCTGGGCGTGTTGTTGTGCTTGGCGGTGGAACTTCTGGCGTTAACGCGGCGCGGATGGCGACCGGTCTCGGCGCAGATGTAAAAATCCTGGATGTCGATCTCGATCGAATGCGCTTTCTCGATATGACCATGAAAAATGCGCACACGCTTTATTCGAACGAAGCGAACCTGCACGATCTGATGCCGGGATGCGATCTGTTGATCGGTGCGGTGCTCCTGCCCGGGGCCAAGGCCCCCAAATTAATCACACGCGCGATGTTAAAAAAAATGAAACCGGGCAGCGTGCTGGTGGATATCTCGATCGACCAAGGGGGCTGTGCTGAAACTTCGCGACCAACGACTCATCTCGATCCGGTTTATATAGAAGAAGGCGTAACCCATTATTGCGTCGCGAATATGCCGGCGGCTTATGCGCGCACCGCCACACAAGCTCTTACGAATGTCACCTATGGTTATATCGAGTTGCTTGCCGATCTGGGTCTAGAGGGTGCATCCAAAAAACAACCCGCCCTGATTGGCGGAATCAATACACGCGATGGACGGCTGACCTGCCGGGCGGTGGCGGAGGCGCATGGCCTCAAATACGAGGCCCCACTTTAATCCACGATTATCAACGATTTGCCACTGAAAAGAAATTGCGACAGGGCCAAAAAGAGCCTTGCCCCGATTAATCAATTAAAGCAATATGCCCTTTCCAACTATCACTATGAAAAAATACATCTGCATCCTGGCCAGTGCCGCGCTCCTAGCGGCGTGTGAGCAAAAGACCGAAACGACCGAGCCTGCAGCGGCAAGCCCAACAGCCACGGCTACGGCGGAAGCACCAACTACAACTACGAGCCCGGCGGAAACAACAACCACGACAACGAGCCCGGCGGAAACAACTTCGCCGTCGCCGACTCCTTGATCACGGCTAAACCCGTTCACAAGTTCGATTTGTAGGTATGAAGAAATACATTTGTCTTTTCGCCGGACTGGCATTGCTGTCGGCTTGCGAACAAAAAGAGACGACCGTGACGAATCCGCCCGCCGAGAAAAAGGAAAGCAATACGACTGTGGTGAATCCGTCTCCTGCAACTTCGAGCAAAACAGAGACAGACACGACGATCAATACAATGTCTACGCCCAGCAGCGAGACGAAGACGGAGTCGACGACAACGACGACTTCTTCGCCGAGTCCCTGAGTTTCCCGGGCGCTTCATTTTCCAAAATCTTCTCCCGAATTTGTTTCGAGGGGACCGGATTCCTAGCCTGTGAGGAAATACATACTCATCGCCGCTGGTGCCGCACTTCTCGTAGGTTGTGAGCAAAAACAGACCAGAGTCAATCCGCCTGCCGAGAATAAAGAGAGCAATACGACCGTGATGAATCCGGCTTCAGCTGCGTCGAGCGAAACCGAGACGGAGCCAACGATCAATGAGACGCCTTCAGCCGGCGAGATGCAGGCAGACGCAACGACCGATGAGACGCCTTCATCCGGTGGCGAGACGGAGGCAGACACAACGACTGACGCGACGTCTTCATCTGGCAGCGAGGAAACGGACAGCACAATTGATGCGACGCCTTCATCCAGCGGCGAGACGGAGATGGACCCAACGATTGATGCGACGTCTTCATCCGGCAGCGAGGTGGAAACGGATACCACAATTGATGCGACGTCTTCAGCCGGCGGCGAAACGGAGACCGAGTCCAGCGCCACGACTTCTTCGCCAACTCCCTAGCTCTTCGGTCATCCTGTATTTGCAGAGTGTTCTCCCGAGTTGATTTGGGGGAAGGCTTTTGCTGTAACGACCGACGCAACCGCGGCTGCTATATAATCGCTAGATCGATAACGTATATATGCTGAGAACAGGCTCGCTTTCCTTTCCGAAAAGCCGTCGCATAACCCGAACGTCGGAATTCGAGCGTGTGAAACAACACGGTTACGCAGAGCGTGGAAGGTTGATGACGCTCAGCGTGCTCGCGATCAAAAATGCCGGTCCATGCCGCGCCGGTTTTATCACTACGCGAGCAATTGGCGGCGCAACCATTCGCAATCGTATTCGACGCTGCCTACGGGAAATTGTGCGCAAGCACCAGCACGATCTGCGAGGAGACTTTTGGATTGTGCTCATCGCCAGGCGCGATGCTGCGAGTGCTAGTTATCGCACGTTGGAAGATGAGTGGTTGCGTCTGGCAAAACGCGCTTCTATCCTAGCGCTCTGATGCTCGGATTGCTTCGCTTTTTGATTCGGCTTTACCAATTCACGCTGTCGCCGCTCCTCTGCCTGCTCGGCGGACCTGGCTCGGGCTGTCGGTTTACACCAAGCTGTTCGGCGTATTTTTTGGAAGCAATTGAGATCCATGGTGTTGTTCGCGGAAGCTGGCTCGGCCTGAAGCGATTGGCGCGGTGTCAACCGTGGGGTGGGGCTGGGTATGATCCGGTCCCGCCGCGGAACTATGGTGTGATGCGGCGCTCGACCAGGCGGTGCGTCTGTGAATAGCCGCTTCGGCATGACTTTTTATGGATCGAACCGCGTGGATTGCCGTTACTCTTTGCGTAATTGGCCTCGTTTTGTGGGAGCTCTACCTTGCAAAGCAGCCGCCGCCAAGACGCGCTCCGGTCAACGCGCCGGAGCAGGCCTCTGCGGTCCCAACGCTCATTGCTAGTCCTTCAGCGCCTCCTCTCGCGACCGTTCCGGCAAGCGCTCTTAAACCGGAAGAAGCAGCGCCGAACTTCCCGGAGAAGATAGAAACGCTGCGGAATTCCGATGTCGAACTTCGCCTAACGAATCGGGGAGGTGGAATTAAGGAAGCGGTTTTGCTCAAACAAGTCGCGGAAAAAGGTCAGCGCGTTGTTTTGAATTCCCAGGAGTGCGCGCCTATCGGCGCAATCATTGAGCAGCCATCAGCACCTGCGCTCCCCGAGTTCACGGCATCTCCGCAATCGAATTCAGCGGTCCAGTTCGAGCGGACCACTTCCGAGCAGATTACGACTCGCAAAAAGTTCTTCTTTCCGCCGTCCACGGAGAAGAAAGACAACTTTATCATTGGACTGGATGTCGATCTTGAGAATCGGGGCCCGAGGCCTTACCAGACTGCAGGTTATTTTGTGGCGCTCGGATCTGCCGCTCCGATTCACCCGAAGGATTATCCTTCTTATACACGCCTGGTTTGGTGCATCGATGGAAGGGCAAAAGGCATCGATGTTGGTTGGTTCGGCGGCGGGAGTGGCTTTCTCGGTATGGGCCAGCGCGGTGCGCGTCCTTTTTATGAGCAAAATATCGCAGGCGCAGAATGGGTCGCGGTAAGCAATCAATTTTTCACAACGTTGATGGCGCCTCTTACGGCCAAGGCCAATCAGGTTTGGGGCCGGCGTTTTGATGTTGCGCGCGCGCCTGACCAAAAACTGCTTGGGATCGAGGGCGCGTTGGGAATGCCCGGCTTTCAATTGCAACCTGGCCAAACCTACAGCGCGCGCTTCGAAATTTATGCCGGGCCAAAGCTCTATCATCGCCTGGCGCAGCTTCCGCACAACGAAGCCGAGATCATGGATTTCGGGATGTTCAAAATCGTGTGCCAATTCCTCCTGAACTTCATGAACTTGCTGCACAGCTGGCTGGGAAATTATGCCGCTGCGATTCTTGCTCTAACCACGATTATCAAGCTTGTGCTCTGGCCGATTCAAAAC
>Ga0070707_100005966_pt1 | contig 11362 bp, 12 predicted proteins | sample KBSK5502metaG_FD_65468 | JGI IMG/M metagenome (GOLD analysis project Ga0070707, IMG submission 65468) | Corn, switchgrass and miscanthus rhizosphere microbial communities from Kellogg Biological Station, Michigan, USA - KBS K5-50-2 metaG | ecosystem: Host-associated > Plants > Roots >... | reverse complement strand
TGCCGCTGCCCAGCGCGGCGGGCTGGCCGTTGCAGGCGGTAACGCCGGGGATGTGCTCGTTGCCGTGGATGTCGGCGATGTAGCCGTTCACGACCGGGATGCCGGACTCCAGCATGTCGGCCATGTAGGCCAGCGACTGCGACGCGTTGATGGGTCCGAACCCGGGGAAGCCGGGGGTGCTGAGGAACCCGCCGTTGATCTGGTTGCCGTTCTCGTCCACCAGGTTCCCGGCCGCGTTGGTGACCTGGACGCCGTTGCGGGTCAGGTTGGGCGTGCCCGCGCCGAGCTGCGGAGCGACGTACCGGTGGCCGAACAGCGCCTGGAACCCGCTGTAGCCGCCCGGCTCTTGCGGAAGCACGTCGGTCACCGCGGTCGGCGACGGGGAGGTCTGCCCGAACTTCACCCCCTTGGCGGTGGCGCAGAAGGCGCCGCCGTGGGCGCAGTGCACGCCGATGCCGACGTAGTCGGCGACCTCCGCGTCCTTAAACCGGTCGGTGTCGGCGTTCAGCTGCTGGTCTTCCGGCGACCCGGCGCCGAATACCTTGGGGATGTCGACGGCGGTGTTCTCCAGGATCGTGTTCGCGGAGGCGACCTGGCCCACGTCACAGCCGGCCCGGGTGAACGGCACCCAGGGCGCGGGCGTGATGGTATCCGGCGTCACGGCGTGCGCCGCGGTGGCCGGCGGCACGGGTGCGTAGACCATGCTCGGATTGGTGTCATGGCTGACGCTCGGCGGCGAAGCGGTGTCGAAGACCGGGTCGGTCCAGTAGGCGAACGAGCCCGCCGGGTCGGTGGTGTTGAAGCTGCCGTTCGGGCCGTCGGCGTTGTAGGCCCGGTAGCCGTTGGAGATCGGCATGCCGTGCCGGTCGCCGTAGAGGCCAGTGAACGTGGTCAGGATGTCATCGGCGGTGTGCGCGATGAGCGGCGTGTGGTTGTTGGACAGGAACGTGCCGTTCTTCTCGAAGAAGTTCAGCAGGTTCGGCATGAGCTCCAGGTCGGACGGGACGTTCGGGTTGTCCCGGAAGTAGTGCACGTTGTCGAACATGATCGTGACCACGTGCTTGATGCCGTTGCCCAGGTGGCACGACGAGCTGGCCGTGTCACTGGTCGCGGTGTGCGCGGCTTTCGCGGTCTGCGCGGTTTGCGCGGTGGCGGCCATCGTGGTCCCTGCCAGGCCCAGCGTGCCGAGCAGCGCCGCCGAGCCCGCGGCCGCGGTGACCCGCAGCAGGGCCTCCCGGCGGCCCGCGCGCCGGTGCGCGTCCCGTCCTCTCCTCATCAGCTGTTTCCTCTCACGCGTAAGACGCAGCGCACCCCAAGCCGGCACCGCGCGACCCAACGATCCCACGCTTTCGGGCAGCTCAGCAGACACTTACAGGTATCATTTTGTGCAAATTTGGGGAAACAACGGGCCTGGCGTTCTCGCGACTCCGGGGCGTCCGGGCCTCGGCTGGCCCTCGAAACCCGGCTCGGGTATGACGCACCCGCGCCGTTCCGGGATCTCGCACCCCTCCTGCCCCACTGATCCCAGCCGCACCGGATTCGCTCACCAGTGCGGATGATCTTAACTTTTGCGTGGTGGATTAGGGCTTGCGGGTGGATTAGGGGCACTATGATGCACCAAAGTCACCCATTAGCCCCAATCCACCACGACCTTTGCGTGCCGGGACGCACCAAGGTGCACTCACGCACCACGGCGCGCACGGGTACCAGCAGGGACCCGGCTTACGAGAGGGCCGAGATCTGGCGGGCCAGGGCGAAGTCGTTGGCGGTCAGGCCGCCCGCCGAGTGGGTGCTGAGGGTCAGCGTCACCTTGTTCCACTGGATGGTGACGTCCGGGTGGTGGTTGGCGCTCTCGGCGAGGTAGGCCACGGCCCCGACGTAGAGCAGGGCGTCGCGGAAGTCCTGGCGCTGGGTGACGGTGGTGATCGAGCTGCCGTCGCGGGTCCACGCGGGGGCGCCGGCGAGCTCTTCGGTGATCTGGGACTCGGTGAGAAGGCTCATGGTTCCGGCATACCATTCGCAGGTGAACTCATCAGGGGAACAGCCGAGGCAGACCCCGTTGCACGCGGTCCACGAGCGGCTCGGCGCGACCATGACCGCCTTCGCCGGCTGGCAGATGCCGCTGCGCTACGCCAGCGAAACCGCCGAGCACCTCGCGGTGCGGCGCGCGGCCGGCCTGTTCGACCTCTCGCACATGGGCGAGATCGCGGTTCGCGGCCTGGGAGCCGGGGCGGCCCTGGACTACGCGCTGATCGGGCAGCTGTCCGCGCTGCGCCCGGGCCGGGCCAGGTACACGATGATCTGCGCGGACGACGGCGGCGTGCTCGACGACCTGGTGGTGTACCGCCTGGGCGAGGAGGAGTTCCTGGTCATCGCGAACGCCTCCAACACGTCGGTGGTGTTCGAGGCGCTCGTTGCCCGTACCGCCGGGTTCGACGCGCGGGTGACGGACGCGACCAGCGACTACGCGCTGGTCGCCATCCAGGGCCCGGAATCGGCCGGGATCCTCGCGCCGCTGGCCGGCGGGCTGGACCTCGCCGCGATGAAGTATTACGCGGGGGGGTTTGGCTCGGTGGCCGGCCGTTCGGCCTGGGTGGCGCGGACCGGGTACACCGGCGAGGACGGGTTCGAGGTGTTCTGCCAGCCTGCGGACGCGGTGATCGTCTGGGACGCGCTCTTGGCCCGGGGTGCTCCGGCCGGCCTGGTGCCCGCCGGCCTGGCCGCCCGCGATACGCTCCGGCTTGAGGCCGGCATGCCGCTGTACGGCAACGAGCTCGGTCCGGACGTGACACCTTTCGAAGCGGGCCTAGGGCGGGTGGTGAAGTTCGACAAGCCGGGTGATTTCGTCGGCCGCGAGGCCCTGGCCGCCCGTGCTTCTTCCGGACCGCGGAAACGGCTGGCCGGGCTGACCATCGAGTCCCGGCGGATCGCCAGGCACGGCTACCCGGTCCTCGCCGACGGGGAGGCCCGCGGAGCCGTCACGAGCGGCGCGCCGTCGCCCACCCTCGGCGTGCCGATCGCCATGGCGTACCTGGACCCCGACGTGGGCGCTGATCAGGCGCTCTCCGTGGGCATCAGGGGCGCGGCGGTGCCCGCCAAGCTGACAGACTTGCCGTTTTACCGGAGGAGGCAATAACGATGAGCGTTCCAGCCGAACTGCGCTACACCCCCGAGCACGAGTGGGTGTCCGTCGAGGGGACTTCGGCTTCGGTCGGCATCACCGAGTACGCGGCCCAGCAACTCGGCGACGTGGTCTACGTATCCCTGCCGACCCCCGGCTCGACCGTCACCGCGGGCGAGCCCTGCGGCGAGGTGGAGTCCGTCAAGTCGGTCAGCGACCTGTACTCCCCCGTGGACGGCGAGGTCGTCGAGGTCAACACCGAGCTCGAGGACGACCCCTCGCTGGTCAACGCCGAGCCGTACACGGCCGGCTGGATGTTCCGCGTGCGCGTGGCCGAGGACGGCAACGGCGACGCGGCGCTGCCGCCGGACCTCCTGTCCGCCGCCGAGTACGAAGAGCTGACCAAGAGCGCCGGCTGAGGGCTTCGCGCCCGGGCGGCGGGGCGGCTAGCGCTTGCGGCGGCGGAAGAGGAACAGGGCGGTGACGCTGACCACGACGACCGCGACGGCGGCTCCGGCCATGAGGGGGTCGATCTGGCTGGCGCGCTGCCGGACCTGGTCCAAGGCCCGGGTGACGTTCTTCTTCGGGCTCACCCGGTTGGCGATGGCGTCGATGGTGCGCGCCAGTTCCGTGCGGGTGCGGTCGATGTCCGCCACGAGCGCGTCCTGGTCCACGGGCTTGGCGCCGGTGTCCGTGTCCGCCATCGCATTCTCCGTTTCCTGTTCGGGATAGACGGACTATTTTGTCAGGTCCACCGCCACCTTTACACCACCCGGCTGCCTGGTGAGCACCCGATGCCACGAGGACAGCGGGACGCGCCGGCTGATCAGCCCGGCCAGCCAGGCCGGGGCGGCCCGGAATCACGCTCATCGCCCTCATGGTGACCGAACCTATCCCCTGGGCCCGGCCGCGCCGAACGCCATTCACAAGGATCAACCGGGCCACAACACCACCACACGCCGCGATGCTCTCCAATCGCCTCGTAGCTCAAGTTTCAGGAGAGATCGCACCAGCTGTCTCTTAATGTCACCACCGAGGGCTCTTTTCCGCTATCGGACGCCGAGTCTGACTTTCCGCAATTCCATGAATGAGTCTCCCCTACTGCTTTATGCTCCCGAGGGACAAGGGAAGGGGACTCCGACTGGCCTGGTACCCGGGGCTGTACCGCCCGTGAGCGGCCCCCGTCCTCACTGACGAGGAAGGGTTAGCACATGAAAACCAGGCGAGTGCGTGCTAGCGCGCTCATAGTCACGGCCGCGGCACTGGCGCTGGCCGCCGGCTGCTCGAGCGGCGGGGGCGCGGCGAACGCGTCCGGCCTGGAAAAGACCGATCTCAACGTCGCGGTGGTACCCGCGCTCGATTCGGCGGGCTTCTTCGTCGCGCTGTACCAGAACCTGTTCCGGGCCCAGGGGCTCAATGTCCACTTCTTCCCGGCCACCAGCAGCGAGACGGTGATCGCCGACCAGGCGGCGGGCAAGTACGACATCACGGGCGGCAACTACGTCTCCTACATCCAGGCGCAGCAGCGCGGCGAGGCCAACCTGGACATCATCGCCGAGGGATCGGTGATGGGCTCGGGCGCCCAGGGCATCTACACGATGCCGAACTCCCCCGTCAAGGACCTCGCCGAACTCAAGGGCCGCACCATCGCCATCAACGCGCCCAAGAACATCCTGTACCTGCTGGCCGCGTCGGTCCTGGCCGAGCACGGGATCTCGCCCGGCTCGGTGCGCTTCATCAGCGACGTCCCGTTCCCCAACATGCCGGGTGAGCTGAAGGCCGGCGCGATCGGCGCGGCCGTGCTGCCCGAGCCGTTCGCCAGCGGCGCGGAAGAGGGCGAGGGCGCGGTGCCGCTGGTCGACCTGAACCAGGGCGCGACCACGTCTTTCCCGGTCGCGGGTTACGTGGTCACCAAGCGGTGGGCGGAAAGGTACCCGCACACGCTGGCCGCGTTCTACCGGGCCCTGGAAGAGGGCCAGCAGATCGCGGACACCAGCCGGGCCGCCGTCGAGGACGCGATGGTGGACATGCCCGCGCCGTTCGGCGTGTCCAGGCAGACCGCGGCGGTCATGGCGCTGGACACTTACCCGGTGAGCAACGAGCCGGTCGGCACCGTGGACACGGTACGGCTAGAGCGCGTGGTGCACGTGATGCAGGAGTTCATCGGGTTCGGCTCGTTCAACCTCGGCTCGATGCTGATGAACGGCGGCTAGGCCGGCCCAGCCGAGGGGCGACAGCGGGGCGCTACGTTTCTGTGTCTGTTTCCGGTTCTGTTTCCGGTTCCGTTTCCGTTGCGGCGATCCGGCGCTCGAGGAAGCGGCGCTCGGGGACGGTTCGGGCCAGCGCGAGCGCGTTCTGGTAGGCGGCCCTGGCTTCGGCGGGGCGGCCGAGGCGGCGAAGGAGTTCGGCCCGGGTGCTGTGCCAGTACTGGTATCCGGGCAGTCAGCCGCCGCTTCATCGTCTCGGCCGGGACCAGGAAGGCGCGGGCGATCTCCTCGGTGGTCAGCCCGGCCACCGCGCGCAGGGTCAGCGCCACCTGCGCCTCGATGCCCAGCGCCGGGTGGCAGCACATGAAGACGAGCTCGAGCCGCTCGTCGGGGATGGCGGGCTCGGCCATGTGCTCCTCCGCGGTGGTCTGCTCCGCGAGCAGGCGAAGCTTGGCGGCCAGCACGCGGTCGCGGCGCAGCCGGTCGATGGCCCGGTTCCGGGCCGTGGTCACCAGCCACGCGCCGGGGTTGTCCGGCATACCGCCGGACGGCCAGCGCTGCGCCGCGACCGCGAACGCCTCCGCCACGGCTTCCTCGGCGAGGTCGAAGTCGCCCAGATAGCCGATCAGGCAGGCCAGCACCCGGCTCCACTCGTCGTGGAAAACCTGCTCGATCAGGGCGGACCTCCCTTGTCCAGGACTGGTTCTTGTCCAGGACTGGTTCTTGTCTAGGACTGGTCGGTGACGACGGGCCGGATCTCGACCGAGCCGCCGATGCGGGCGGCCGGGACACGGGCCGCGATCTCGGTCGCCTGGTCCAGGTCGTCGGCCTCGAGCAGGTAGAAGCCGGCGAAGATCTCCTTGGTGTCCGCGAACGGGCCGTCGGTGACCAGCGTCTGCCCGTCCTGAACCCGGACCGTGGTGGCGGTCTCGACCGGATGCAGGGCGGCGCCGCCGACTATCCCGGGCAGCTTCTTGATGTCCAGGTACTCGCGGTGGTTGGCTACCTGCTCGTCCGCGCTGAGCGCCTCGGCGGCCCCCGGCCGGGTATAGATCAGCAAGGCGTACTGCATCTGCAGCTCCTTCCTCCTGATGGCTATCTTGTCGTGCTCATGACGAACGGAGCGCGCCCGGGGGGACAGCGGGTCTCGGCTTATTTTGCGCGGCTTGGTTTGCGCGGCTTGGCTTGGTTTGCGCGGGTTTCGCGGGAGGCTCGGTATTAGCCCGCCGGGGTACGCCCATGGGCTAATGATCGCGGCCCCGGAAATGCACCCGTGGTTCGATGCGCCGCCGGGGAGTTATGCGGCACATTGGGGTGGTGACACAAGCCAGCGCGCCGGTGGGGGTGCTGACGCAGGCGCGTCGCTGGGCCGGCCGGATAGCAATGTCGCCGGACCTGCGCGGGGCGCGCGTGGCGGCGGTGCTGGTGGGCACGGTGGCGCTGCTGGTGTACGTGCTGCCCGGCCTGTCGGCTCCGGCGGCGCACTGGCCGCTATGGGATGTTCGGGTCTACTGGTGGGGCGGCCGCCAGGCCGCGGCGGGCGGCGGGGCGCTGTACGCTCCGGGCGCGCCGTTCAGCTTCACCTACCCGCCGTTCGCTGCGCTGGTGTTCGCGGGGGCCACCTCGGTCGGGGTGCTGAAGGTCGTCCTGACCGCGGGCAGCGTGGTCGCGCTGGTGGTGCTGTGCGGGCAGTCGCTGTCGGCGGCGGGGGTTCGGCTGCGCGCGGAGACGATCTTCCTGGTCACCGCGCTGGCCCTGCTGACCTGGCCGGTGGCCTACACGCTGCACCTGGGCGAGGTCAACCTGATCCTGGCCGTGCTCATCGGCGCGGACCTGCTGCGCCCCCGGGACGGATCCTGGTGGCAGGGCATCGGCACCGGGCTGGCCGCCGGGATCAAGCTCACCCCGCTGATCTTCGTGGCCTACCTGTTGCTCACCGGGCGCGTGCGGGCCGCGGCGACGGCGGCGTTCACCTTCGCGCTGACGGTCGCGGCGGGTTTCGTCGCGCTGCCCGGGCGGTCCCGGACGTTCTGGCTGGGCGGGGTGTTCTACAACCAGAGCCGGATCGGCAATCCGGCCAACCCGTCTGATCAGTCGCTGTCCGGGGCGGTCGCCCGGCTGGCCGGCACGGGCGACCCGCCGCAGACCTGGTGGCTGGTGGCAGCGCTGGCGGCGGGCCTGGCCGGCCTGACCGTGGCGGTCTGGGCGCACCGGCGCGGCTACCGGCTACCCGGCTTCTTGTGCTGCGCCCTGACCGGCCTGCTGGTCTCGCCGATCTCCTGGACCCACCACTGGGTCTGGGTGGTCCCGCTGCTGGTGTGGCTGGCTACGGCCGCGTGGCGGCAGCGTTCCGGGCTCTTGCTGCTCGCCGCGGCCGCGGCGGCCGCGGTCTTCTCCGACTTCACGCCGCTCCCCTGGCCCGGCCGGTCGCCGGGCGCGGGGCGGATGGCAGCTAGTGATCTGTACGTGCTGTTCGGGCTGGCGGTGCTGGCGGTGATTGGCGTGGCGCTGGCCATGCAGCGCGGGGCCGCGCTGGAGGTTTCTGGGTCTGGGCCGAGGGCTGGGTCTGGGCCGGAGCCGGGGCCGGGGCCGGGGCGTGGGCCCGGGTCTGGATCGAGTTGATGCATGGATGGGTGGGGTTAGCGAGATTCCAGAGGCTTCTGGGGTGCGGGCGGGGGGACTCGAACCCCCACGGTGTTTCCACCAACAGGACCTAAACCTGCCGCGTATGCCATTTCGCCACGCCCGCGAGGGCCAGCGCGGTGGGCTGGCCGTTAGTAACGGTACCGCTCAGGCGCCGACCTCGGCCCGCAGGCGGGCGACATGACCGGTGGCCTTGACGCCGTACATGGCCTTCTCGATCTTGCCGTCGGCGTCGACCACGAAGGTGGACCTGATCACGCCGACGGTGGTCTTGCCGTAGAGCATCTTCTCGCCATAGGCGCCGTAGGCCTCGAGCACGGCGTGATCGGGGTCGGAGAGCAGCGGGAAGGTCAGGCCCTCCTTGTCGCGGAACTTGGCCAGCTTGGCCGGCTGGTCCGGGGAGATGCCGAGCACGGTGAGGCCCGCGGAGTTCAGGTCGGCCAGGCTGTCGCGGAAGTCGCAGGCTTCCTTGGTGCAGCCGGGCGTCATCGCGGCCGGGTAGAAGTACACGATCACCCGCTGGCCGCGGAACGAGGACAGCGACACCTCCTTGCCGTCGGCGTCCAGCAAGGTGAAGTCGGGGGCGAGATCGCCGGGTGCGAGTCGCTTGTCCGTCATGGTGCCCTCCCTAGGTCAGGATCCCTGGTATGCCTTGGCGATGAACGGGGCCAGCGCGCGGAAGGCGCGGCCGCGGTGGCTGATCGCGTCCTTGGCGTCGGCGGTCATCTCGGCGGTGGTCTGCCCGAACCCGTCGGGCAGGAAGATCGGGTCGTAGCCGAATCCCCCGGTGCCGCGCGGCGTCCTGATCAGGTGCCCCTCGACCTGCCCGGTCACGACCCACTCGCGGGCGCCGGAGGGGTTCGGGGGGGTGGTGCCTCCCCCGGAGGGGGCCGGGGGGATGGGTCCCCCCGGGAGAGAACCAGGGGGGTCCGGTCGGAGGGGTCCCCCCGGACGAGAAAGAGCCGGCAGAGCGGCGGCTCCGGGCACGACCAGGGCGGCGGCGCAGACGAAGCGGGCGCCGAGCCGGGCGTCTGGCACGTCGGCCACCTGGGCCAGGACCAGTTCCAGGTTGGCCCGGTCGTCGCCGTGCTTGCCCGCCCAGCGGGCGGACAGCACGCCGGGCATGCCGTTGAGCGCGTCGACGCACAGGCCCGAGTCGTCGGCTACCGCGGGCAGGCCGGTGTATTCCGCGATCGCGCGGGCCTTGAGCAGCGCGTTCTCCTCGAAGGTGGCCCCGATCTCCGGCACGTCCGGCGCGCCGGGGAACTCGTCGAGACCGGTCAGCCTGACCTGCGCGCTGCCGGGCTCCCCCGCACCGAGGATCCGGGCCAGCTCGCGCAGCTTGCCGGGGTTCCTGGTGGCCAGGACGATGGTCTTATCATCCGTCATGGCGCTCACATCCGGGTGGGCGAGGGACACGGCGATAAGGCCAGCGCGTCACGCTGCAACCTGGTCAGCTCGCCGCAGCCGGCGACGGCGAGGTCGAGCAGCTGGCCGAGCAGGTCACGGCCGAACGGCTCCTGCTCGGCGGTGCCCTGGATCTCCACGAAGTCGCCGCTGGCGGTGCAGACGACGTTCATGTCGGTCTGCGCGGCCACGTCCTCCTCGTAGCACAGGTCGAGCCTGGGCTCGCCGTCCACGATGCCGACGCTGACCGCGGACACCGAGGTGAGCAGCGGGTCGCCCTTGGTCCGCTTGCGGTTCTTGAGCCACGCGATCGCGTCGGCCAGCGCGACGTACCCGCCGGTCACCGCGGCGGTGCGGGTGCCGCCGTCGGCCTGGAGCACGTCGCAGTCGATGACGATGGTGTTCTCGCCCAGCGCCTTGTAATCGACGCAGGCCCGCAGCGAGCGGCCGACCAGCCGGGAGATCTCCTGGGTGCGGCCGCCGAGGCGGCCCTTGACCGACTCGCGGTCGCCGCGGGTGTTGGTGGCCCGGGGCAGCATGGCGTACTCGGCGGTCACCCAGCCGAGCCCGCTGCCGCGCCGCCAGCGCGGCACGTCCTCGGTGACGCTCGCGGCGCACAGCACCCTGGTGCGGCCGAATTCCACCAGCACGGAACCCTCGGCGTGGTCGAGCCACCCCCGGGTCAGCTGCACCGGGCGCAGTTCGGTAACGGATCGTCCGTCGGGTCGTGACATGACGATCAGCCTATCCGGCTAGCCGGGGGCATCAGGCCCCAACACGAGGCCCGAGGTGGCCAGGGACATCGGGCCGCGGTAGACGGACGAGGCCTCGGCCAGGGTGCGCTCCCGGTCGTTCCACGGCACCAGGTGGGTGAGCACCAGGTGGCCGACCCCGGCGCGGGCCGCGTGCGCGGCCGCCTGCCGGGCGGTCAGGTGCAGGTCTGGCTTGACGCCGGGGCCGTCCAGGAACGACGCCTCGCATAGCAGCAGGTCGACGCCTTCGGCCAGCCGCACCAGCGCGTCTGTCTCCCCCGTGTCGGCCGAGTAGGCGATCCGCCAGCCGTCATGCTCCACCCGGAACCCGAACGTCTCCACCGGGTGGTTCATGTGGTCGACGGTGAGGCGGAACGGCCCGATCTCGACCGGTCCCGGGTCGAGGTCATAGACGGTGAACCGGGCGTGGACGGCCGCTAGGCCCTCGCCGCCGAAGCCCGCCACCCGCTCGGCGGTCCCCCGCGGGCCGTAGACCGGGATGGGCCGCATCGGCCCGTCCGCGGTGTACTGCCGCGCCACCCAGTACGCCCCCAGGTCGACGCAGTGGTCGGCGTGCAGGTGGGAGACGCAGATCGCGTCGATGCCGAACAGTTCCGCGTACCGCTGGAGCACCCCGAGCGCCCCGTTCCCGATGTCAATGACCAGCCGGTACCCCTCGGCCTCCAGCAGATAGCAGGATGCCGGGCTGTCCGGCCCGGGAAAGCTCCCCGCGCATCCGATCACCGTCAGTTGCATGCAGGTCATTATCCAGGTGCGAGCGAGAAAACCGGCGTGAGCGAGCCAAAGGGCGCCGGCACCGACTGGACTGAGGAGCGAGGAGCCTGCGACGAGCGACGAGGGAAGGAGGTGCCTTAAGGGCGCCCGGAGGCGAGCGAACACAAAAGTTAGGCCCAGAGCTGGCCCTCTAGGCGGGCTTCGGCCTCGTCTAGGGTGCCGGAGTAGGCGCCGGTGGACAGGTACTTCCAGCCCCCGTCGGCGATCAGGACCGCGATGTCGGCGGGCTCGCCCGCGGCGACCGCCTTGGCCGCCATGCCCAGGCCGGCGTGCAGGGCGGCGCCGGCCGAGATGCCGGCGAAGATGCCCTCGGCGTCGATTAGCTCCCTGGTCCGCCGCAGCGCGTCGGCCGACGAGACGGAGAACCGGGTGGTCAGCACGGACTCGTCGTAGAGTTCGGGGACGAAGCCCTCGTCCACGTTGCGCAGCCCGTAGAC
>Ga0070707_100005965_pt1 | contig 11363 bp, 11 predicted proteins | sample KBSK5502metaG_FD_65468 | JGI IMG/M metagenome (GOLD analysis project Ga0070707, IMG submission 65468) | Corn, switchgrass and miscanthus rhizosphere microbial communities from Kellogg Biological Station, Michigan, USA - KBS K5-50-2 metaG | ecosystem: Host-associated > Plants > Roots >... | reverse complement strand
GCCGGCAAGCTCGTCGGCCAGGCGATCGCGATCGTGCTCGTGACCCCGCTGAACTTCGTGGGGAACAAGCTGTGGTCGTTCCGGCACCGCTGAGGCGAGCCCTTCTCGTCGTCGCGTGCGCGCTCGCGCTCGCGCCTGCGGCTGCCGCCGCGACCACGCCGAAGCTCCCGGCCGCGCCCACCTTCAAGCCCGCGTCGAAGCCGCACCTGGCGAAGGCGCGCGCGCTCGCGATCGTCGAGAGCAACGACAAGGTCGCGGACTGGCTCACGCGCTATCCGCGCAAGAGCCTCGTCGACGACGAGACGTACGACCCGGCCACGGCGAGCTGGACGGTGAAGATCTGGTCGGGCAAGGCGGGCGAGATCGCGCAGGGCCGCGTTGACGACGCGAGCGGCTACGTCCTCGAGGCGTGGACCGGGCCGCAGGTCGCATGGGGGATGGCGCGCGGATCCCCGGGCGCATTCGGCGGCAAGACGATCAACAACCCGTGGCTGTGGAGCGTGTTCTGCCTCATCTTCTTCCTCGGCCTCGCCGACCTGCGCCGGCCTATCTCCTTACGCAACCTCGACCTGCTCGTGCTCCTGTCGCCGACTGCTTCGCTGTGGTTCTTCAACCACGGCGACGTCTTCACGGCGGCGCCGCTCATCTATCCGGTCCTCGTCTGGGTCGTCGTGCGCGGGATCTGGATCGGCGTCACGGGCCGCGGGTCGCCGGCGCGTTCGGTGTGGCCGGTGTGGGTGCTCCTCGCCGCCGCTGTGTTCCTGGCCGGCTTCCGTGTCGGCCTCAACATCGAGACGTCGAACGTCATCGACGTCGGGCTCTCCGGCGTCGTCGGTGCGGAGCGCATCGCGCACGACGGGCAGGCGCCGTGGGGCAACTTCCCGAACGAGGGCTCGCTGAAGGCATGCGGCCCGGCTGACGCGTCGGGCGAGATCCGCAACCGCATCCAGACGAACGGCCGCTGCGAGGCCGCCGATCCGCTCGGCGACACGTACGGCCCCGTTGCGTACGAGTCGTATATCCCCGGCTACCTCTTCTTCGGCTGGAGCGGCGTATGGGACGACTTGCCGGCCGCACACTTCACGTCGATCGCCTTCGACCTCTTGTGCATCCTCGGCCTCTGGCTCGTCGGCCGTCGCTTCGGTGGTGCTCCGCTCGGCGCAGCGCTCGCATTCGCGTGGGCGGCGTATCCGTTCACGCAGTACGCGTCGAACTCGAACACGAACGACTCGATCATGCCGTGCTACCTGATTTTCGGCTTTTGGCTGGTGACATCGCCGGTCGGCCGCGGCGCCTTCGCCGCGCTTGCGGGCTGGACGAAGTTCGCGGCGCTCGTCGTCGCGCCGTTGTGGGCGACGTTCCCCGGCCGCCGCCCGTCGGGGCGCTTCCTCGTGGGCTTCGCCGCCGCCACGCTCGCGGTCTTCTCGATCGTGCTACTGGAGCCGAGCCCGCTGCACGAGCTGCGCCTGTTCTGGGATCGGAGCGTTGCGTTCCAGATGGGGCGAAGCGCGCCGTTCTCGCTCTGGGACTGGCGGCAGTATCACGCGCGCGGGATACCCGACCTGCACGCGGTGCAGCGCGTCCTTGAGGCGGTGCTCGTTGCCGGTGCGCTCGTGGTCGCGTTCTTCCCGCGCGTGAAATCGCCGCTGCAGCTCGCAGCGCTGACGGCAGCGCTGCTCGCCGGCTTCGAGCTCGTGCTCACCTACTGGCTGTACACGTACATCCCGTGGTTCTTCCCGTTCGCGGCGATCACGGTGCTCGCACCGCTCGCGGTCGTTCGAGCTCCGGCGCTAGAGCTCGATGCGGAGAAGCTCGATCCCCTCGGCGCGCCCGCCGTCTGAGCAGTCGACGACGACTCCCTCGATGCGCACCCCGCCCTCCGCGGGCACGAAACGCACGGGCATACGCGTACGCATGCGACGGATCGCGAGCTCGGCCTCCACGCCGATCACCGAGTCGTGCGGGCCGGTCATGCCGGCGTCGGTCACCGTTGCGGTCCCGCCGGGGAGCACGCGTGCGTCGTTCGTCTGGACGTGGGTGTGCGTTCCGATCACCGCGGTCACGCGGCCGTCGAGCCAGCGTGCCATCGCAACCTTCTCGCTCGTCGCCTCGGCATGGAAGTCGACGAAGACCACAGGCGCCTGCGAGCGCGCCTCGTCGACGAGCTCGTCGATCATCTCCCACGGCGACTGCGGCGTGTCGAGGAAGAGCGAGCCGAGCACGTTCAGCACCGCGACGTCGACGCCGTTGCGCGCCTGCACGACGGCGAGCCCGCGACCGGGCGTCAGCGCGCCCGCATTCGCCGGGCGGATGACGCGTTCGCTCTTCGCGAGGTAGTCGCCGATGCCCTCGCGCCGGAACGTGTGATTGCCGAGCGTGACGACGTCGGCGCCCGCACCGAGCAGGCGATCGGCGAGCTTGCCGGTGATGCCCGCCCCGTCGGCGACGTTCTCGCCGTTCACGATGCACAGGTCGGCCGCGAGCTCGTCGCGCAGCGCCGGCAGACGCTCTTCGACGGCGCGGCGCCCCGCGACTCCGAACACGTCGGCGAGGAAGAGAAGTTTCAGCTGAGGACCAGGACTGCGGCGGTGCGGAGCTCGATCGACACGTGGTTGCCCGCGTCGTTCGTGTAGCGCGAGAGCGCCTGCTGCTCGACCTTCGAGAGGTCGACGACGGCGCCGACCTTCGTCGCTCCGCTGACGACATCGGCGCCGACGTGCAGCGCCGGATCGGCGCGCAGCTGCGTGAGCGTCACGACGAGCGACGGTGAGCTCTGCGGCTGGATGTCGATTCGCGAGCCGTAGCGATGGCCGGCGACGACGTACGGGGTGATTCCGACGACAATGCCGTCGACCGGCGAATACACGTCGGTGCCGGGCGCAGCACCCACGTCGACCGCCGATGTCGGGCCGCCGCCGAGGCGGTACCAAACCGGGTGCCCGCCGCCGCCGCCGAAGATGCGGTGGAAGACGCGCTGCACGAGGCCTTCGTTCCCCTGATGGCCGACGGGCGAGAGCGCAAGTGCTCCGTCGCTCGCCGCGTGGTAGCCGATCGCCGTCTGACGTGCCTGCGCGATCGGCATCTGGAGTCGCACCGACCCGCGCAACGCAATGATCTGCGGGAACGGCGACGTGGGCGCATTCGTCGCGACATTCGTCACAGCGAGTCGTTGCAATTGCTGTGTCGAGCCGCCGAAGGCGGTCAGGGCCAGGGCGATCAGCAGCACGATCGCCAGCAGGGTGAGGAGCGCGAATCGTCGAGTGCGACGCGCTGTGCGCACCTCCCGACGTTCGACGCGCCGCCTCCGAGTGGGGCGTGAGGACGGCATGTCGGGGGGCACCGTATCGCAGTCCTCGCCGGTTTGCTGCGGTTGCAGCGCGAGCGCGCCGTCGGTCCAATCCCAGCCGGCATGCGAATTCCGCCTGATCACCGCGATACCATCGGTCGCATGGAGGGCGCTCCCCGCTCGACGCGGATCGAGATTCCGCGCTGGGTGCAGCTGGTGGGGCTGCCCCTGTTGCTGCTGCTCATCTGGGTGGTGGCGGGAGCGGTGCGTCACGCGGTCTTCCTGTTTCTCGTAGCGCTGCTCATCGCGCTCCTGCTCAACCCGCTCGTGCGCGGACTTGGGAGAGTCTGGATCCCGCGCGGGCTTGCGATTGCGATCGTGTACGTGGCATTCGCCGCTGCGGTTGCACTTGCCGTCCTGGCGCTCGCGACCGTCCTCGTGCAGCAGACGCGTCACGTGAGCCACCGGGTCGACAACTACTTTACGGTGCACTCCGGACACCTTCATCAGACCGGTGCCACGCACGATCTCGCACGTCTTCAGCACTGGCTGAACAAGCACCACCTGAAGAAACTCAGGGTCGAGAAGCAGGGAACGAAGTTCCTCAACTCGATCGGCACGAAGGACGTCGAGAAGTATTCGACGAAGGCGCTGAACTGGGCCGAAGGCGCGGGCCTCGCAGTCGTGACGCTGTTGTTCAGCGCGCTGCTCGTCGTCGTCGTGTCCATCTACATGCTGCTCGACATGCCACGACTGACGGCGGCGGTCGACCGCCGCTTCCCGCCGCATCCGGGGAGTGCACCGCTCATCAGGCGGATGGAGCAAGCGCTGGCGAGCTACGTCCGGGGGCAGCTCCTGCTGTCGCTCATCATCGGCACGAGCTCCGGCGTCGGGCTCTGGATTCTCGGCATGGCGGGCGCGCTGCCGCACGGCGGCAAGTACGCGCTGCTCTTCGGCGCCTGGGCGGGCGTCACCGAGCTCATCCCATACGTCGGCCCCTGGCTCGGCGCTGCGCCGCCGGTGCTGTACGCGCTCGTCACGCACCCGATCTCGGCGCTCTGGGTGGCGCTGCTCTTCCTCGGGATCCAGCAGCTCGAGGGCCACCTCGTCGTGCCGAACGTGATGGGACGCTCGCTGCGCCTGCATCCGCTGCTCGTCATCTTCGGGCTGCTCGCCGGCGCTGAGATCTACGGCTTCCCGGGGATCCTCGTGTCGCTGCCGCTGCTTGCCGCCGCGCGCGCCGCGTGGGAGTTCTTCGGCGAGCGCATCGAGCTGCAGAAGTGGACGTCCGACGCGCCGATCGCGGTCGACGTCGAGGTCATGCCGCCCGAGACGCCGCCGGCGACCTCCACGTCGTGACGTCCGCACTGCTGCGTGCGCTGCGGATCGCGCGCAGGTTCGGCGAGGTGGAGGCGCTCGCGCCCACAGACTTCGAGCTTCTTCCCGGCGAGTCGGTCGCGCTCGTGGGCCCGAACGGCGCCGGCAAGTCGACGCTGCTCGCGATCCTCGCGGGCGCGCTCGAGCCGAGTGAAGGTTCGGTCGAGTCGCACGCGCGCATCGGCTGGGTTCCGCAGCGGCCGGCGCACTACTCGCGCCTGTCCGCGCGCGAGAACCTCGAGCTGTTCGCGCGGCTCGAAGGCGAGCGCGAGCCTGCACGCCGCGCGCGCGAGCTCCTCGAGCGCTTCTCGCTTCCGGCCGGAGAGCGTCCGTCGGGCGAGCTCTCGGTCGGCAACCGGCAGCGTCTCAACGTCGCGCTCTCCCTGCTCGGCGATCCGCGCGTCCTCCTGCTCGACGAGCCGACGGCCGCACTCGATCCGGGCCAGCGCCGGCGCGTCTGGGAGGTCGTGACCGCACTGCGCGGTAAGGGCGGCGCAATCTGCTTCGCGACGCAGAACCTCGAAGAGGTCGGGCACGCCGACCGCGTGATCGTCCTGCAGGACGGACGCGTCACCGGCTCCTCTGTCGACGAGGTCTTCGCATGAACACAGTGCTGTTGCTGCTTCAGAAGGACTTGCGAGTGCTGCGACGCTCGCCCGTGATCCTCGGCGCGTTAGTCGCATATCCGATCGTCATCGCGCTGCTCGTCGGTCTGGTCGCCGGCTACGCGAGCGCGAAGCCGCGCGTTGCGTTCGTCGACGAGGACCACCTTCCGAACGTCGTCGCGGTCGGCGGCCATCGCTTCCATATCCAGAAGGTGGTCGACGGTGTCGCGAAGCAGGTGACGCTCGTTCGGCTCTCTCCGGGCGAAGCGGCGCGCGAGCTCGCCGACGGCAAGGTCGTCGCGACGATCACCGTGCCGCAGGGCTTTCTCGGCGACCTGCAGACAACGGTGCGCAGCCCAAGCCTGATCCTGCAAACGGGGAGCGGCGGTCTCTCGCCGCGCGTGACGCAGCAGGTGCAGTCGCTCGTCTACCAGCTGAACGGGAAGCTGCAGGCCGGGTACATCTCCGCGAACCTCGTCTTCGTGCGCCTGCTGCTGCACGGCGGCCAAGGGAATTTTCTCGGCCGCCACTTCAACGTGCTCGGCCTCGAGCGCACGCAGTCGGAGCTCGCGAAGCTGCCGCCGAGCAAGCGCGTCGCGGCGATCGAGCACTTCGTGCGCGTCGCGCGCGCGGGCCTTGCACAGACGGGCGCCGCGTTGAGGGCGACTGCTAATCCGATCACGCTGCGCCAGGCGAAGACGCACGGGCGCACGTGGCTGCTGTCGGCGCAGGTGCAGTCGTACGGCATCGCGCTGACGGTGACGTTCCTCGCGCTGCTGCTCGCGGCCGGCGCCGCCGCTGCCGAGCACGACGAGGGAACGATCGGCCGCCTGCGCCGCGGGCTCGTCTCGCTCACCGAGCTCGTGTGGGCGAAGGTCGCGCTCGCTGCGGTCGTCGGCCTCGCGCTCGGCGCCGCGATCGCGATCGTGTTCGGGATCGTCGTCGAGGCGGGCGGCATCACGGGCGGCGAGCCGTGGTCGCGGCTGCCGCTCCTGCTTGCCGGCGTCGTGCTCGCCGCCGCCGTTACCGGTGCTGCGGGGACACTCTTGGGTGCGCTCGCGCGCGAGGCTCGTACGGCCTCGCTCCTGGCTGTGCTCGTCGTGCTCCCGGTCGTCTTCCTCGGCCTCGTTCCACGTGGCGCGCTCGCGTTCGCGTACTGGGTGAGCCTGTTCCTGCCGTTCGCGCACGCCTTCCGGTTGTTCGACGCGGCGCTCTACAGCACTCATCCCTGGCACACGGTCGCGATCGAGGCCGCCTGGCTGCTGGGGCTCGGGCTGGCTTTCGGCGGGCTCGCGCGCCGCGTCGTGCGTACTCTTTCAGAGTGAGCTCGTACCCTGATGTCCGGCTGCGGCGGTTCCGCCGCACCGGCGGCATGCGCGGCCTCGTGCGCGAGACGCGGCTCGACCTCGCCTCGTTCGTCATGCCGTTGTTCGTCGCGCCCGAGACGCTCCGCAACGAGGAGCTACCGGGGATGTCGCGCTTCACGATCGACGGCGTCGTCCGCGAGGTCGAGGACATCGTTCGTATGGGCGTGCAGTCGGTGATCCTGTTCGGGATCCCCGAGACGAAGGACGAGCAGGCGACGGGCGCCTGGGAGGACGACGGAATCGTGCAGCGCGCGCTGCGCGAGCTGCGGCCGCGCTTCCCCGAGCTCGTGCTGCTCACGGACGTCTGCCTCTGCGAGTACACGTCGCACGGGCACTGCGGTGTCATCGTCGACGGCGAGGTGCACAACGACCAGAGCGTCGAGCTGCTAGCGCGCACGGCCATGTCGCACGTCGAGGCGGGCGCCGACGTCGTCGCGCCGAGCGACATGATGGACGGCCGCGTGCACGCGATTCGCGAGGCGCTCGACGACCACGGCTTCGAGACGACGCCGATCCTCGCGTACTCCGCGAAGTACGCATCCGCGTTCTACGGCCCGTTCCGCGAGGCAGCCGGCTCTACGCCGTCGTTCGGCGATCGGCGCGGCTACCAGATGGATCCCGCGAATGTGCGCGAGGCCCTGCGCGAGTGCGAGCTCGACATCGACGAGGGCGCCGACGCGATCATGATCAAGCCCGCGCTGCCGTACCTCGACGTGATTCGCGCCGCGCGCGACGCGTTCGACGTGCCGATCGGCGCATACAACGTGTCGGGCGAGTACGCGATGATCAAGGCCGCCGCTCGTGCCGGCTGGCTCGACGAGCGCCAGGCGGCGGTCGAGTCGCTGACTGCGATCACGCGCGCAGGCGCTGATCTGATCCTTTCGTACTGGACGAAGGATCTCGCTTCGTGGCTCTGAGCACTCGCTCGGAGCTCTATCGCCGCGCGCTCGACCTCATCCCCGGCGGCGTCAACTCGCCTGTTCGCGCGATGAAGGCGGTCGGGCTCGACGAGCCGTTTTTCGTCGCACGTGGCGAGGGCGCGTACCTCGAGGACGTCGACGGCAACCGCTATCTCGACTGGGTGATGTCGTGGGGCCCGCTGCTCTTCGGGCACGCGGATCCGGAGACGGTCGACGCGGTGCGCGCGGCGGCATCGCGCGGGACGACCTTCGGCACGACGACCGAGGCGGAGGTCGACCTCGCCGCCGAGATCGTCGATGCGGTCTCGTCGGTCGAAAAGGTCCGCCTCGTCTCCTCGGGGACGGAGGCGGCGATGAGCGCATTACGCCTCGCACGCGCGTACACCAAGCGCGAGCGCATCCTCAAGTTCGCCGGCGGCTACCACGGCCACGCCGACGCGCTGCTCGCGAAGGCCGGCTCCGGTCTCGCGACGCTGGCGATCCCGTCCACCCCCGGTGTGCCGGAGGCGGTCACGCGCGACACGATCGTGTGCCCGTACAACGATCTCAACGCCGCCGCAGAGGCCGTGCTCCGCTACGGCGAAGGGCTCGCCGCGATCATCGTCGAGCCGGTCGCCGGGAACATGGGCGTCGTTCCACCGGTCGACGGCTTCCTGCAGGGATTGCGCGAGCTCTGCGACGCATCGGGTGCGGTGCTCGTGTTCGATGAGGTGATCACAGGTTTCCGCGTCGGTCGCGGCGGCGCGCAGGAGCTGTATGGCGTCACGCCTGATCTCACGATCCTCGGGAAGATCGTCGGCGGCGGCCTGCCGCTCGCGGCATTCGGCGGCCGCGCCGACGTGATGGAGCTGCTCGCGCCGTCGGGCCCCGTGTACCAGGCCGGGACGCTCTCGGGGAATCCGCTCGCGACCGCCGCCGGCCTCTCGGTGCTGCGCCGCCTACGCGACCCCGCGGTCTACGGGGGGCTCGAACAGCGCGGCGCGAGGCTCGAGGCGGGCCTGTCGGAGTTTGGCCGGGTGCGCCGCGTCGGGGCGATGCTCACCCTCTTCATGACCGACGGCGGCGTTCGCGACTTCGACGACGTGCAGCGGTGCGACGTCGAACGGTACGGAGCGCTCTTCCGTCATCTGCTCGCGCGCGGGATCTACATCGCCCCGTCGCAGTTCGAGGCGATGTTCGTCTCGCTCGCGCACGGCGACGACGAGATCGACCGCACGGTCGAAGCCGTCGCGTCCTTCGAGTGATGTGGAGCGCAATCGCCGACGGCGCCGCGGCGGAGTCGTCGCTCTGGCACGACGCGTTGCGTCCCGACGGCGATCGCGAGCTCGAGCCCGTGTTCTCGCCGCTCGCGCAGGAGCGGTACGCGCTCGGCCTCGAGACGATCTACGAGGGCTACCTCACGCACTACGGAACGCCACGGCTGTTCGCGCCCGTCGATGCCGACACGGGCCTGCTGCTCGGCGACTATCTGTACGCGCACGGACTCGTCCGCATCGCGTCGTTCGGGAACGCAGACGCGGTCGCGGATCTCTCCGAGCTCATCTCGCTCTCGAGCCAGCTGCGCGCTGAAGACGCTGGCGGCGACGGGCCGTTGTGGGCGGCGAGCGCCGCACTCCTCGGAGCCGGCGCCGAGCTCGACGGCGCGCGGGCGGCGCTGCGGCTGCGCGGCGACCCGGGGCCGCTCGAGGCCGCCGCCCGGGCGGCGACCGGCGACGAATCGGTCGACCGCGCCCTTGCTGCTCATCGCGGGCGCGTGCGGTAGATTCTCGCCGTGCTCGCGCACCTGCTCGCCGTCGAGACCGCCGCCCAAGAAGGCCGTAAGACCGTGCTCGTCATGCTCGTCGTCGGCCTGATCTTCCTCACCGTCATCGCGGTCGGCGAGCTGACGCACTGGCTGCGCCACCGGCGCTAGTGGTTGCTCCGGGAGGGGCGGTGCCGCGCGGCCGTGCGAAAACCGAGCAGCGCAAGGACGCAGGGAGCGGCGATAGCTCCAGCTATCGGCGCGACCGAGGACGCAGCGATGCGACGCGTTTGCAGCCGGCCGAGCGGTGCCGCATCTTCAGGAGCGACCACTAACGTGGCTACCAAGGATCTGCGCGACTGGATCGCGCTGCTCGAGCGGGAGGGGGAGCTCGTGCGCGTCGGCGCCGAGGTCGACCCGGACCTCGAGGTGACCGAGATCGTCGACCGCACGGTCAAGGCCGGCGGGCCTGCACTCCTCTTCGAGCGGCCGAAGGGCGCCAAGCATCCGCTGCTCATCAACCAGTTCGGCAGCGAGCGGCGCATGTGCCTCGCCTTCGGAGTGGAGAACCTCGACGACGTCGCGCGCAAGGTGAGCGACGTGCTCGAGATGCAGCCGCCGTCGGGGCTGATGGACAAGGTGCGCGGCCTGCAGAAGCTCAAGTCGATCGCCGACTCCCTGCCCGAGACCGTGCGCCGTGGCCCCGTGCACGATGTCGTGCTGCACGGGGATGACGTCGACCTCTCGCTCTTGCCCGTGCAGCGTTGCTGGCCCGGCGATCCGGCGCCGTTCATCACGCTGCCCGCGGTGATCACGCGCGATCCGCGCGACGGCGTGCGCAACGTCGGCATGTATCGCATGCAGGTCATCGACAAGCGCTCGACGTTCATGCACTGGCAGCTGCACAAGGACGGGCGCGCCGATTGGCTCGCGACCGACGGACGCATCCCCGTCGCCGTCGCGATCGGACTCGATCCGATCACGGCGTACTCGGCAAGCGCGCCGCTCCCGAAGCACATCGACGAGCTCATGCTCGCGGGCTTCCTCCGCGGCGCGCCGGTCGAGCTTGTGAAAGGCGTGACCGTCGACCTCGAAGTCCCGGCGCATGCGGAGATCGTGCTCGAGGGGTACATCGACAAGGACGAGGCGCTTGGCGACGAAGGGCCGTTCGGCGACCACACCGGGTACTACACAGCGGCCGAGCCGTTCCCCGTGTTCCACGTCACCGCGATGACGATGCGCAACGACGCGATCTATCCGTCGATCGTCGTCGGCAAGCCGCCGCAGGAGGACGCGTGGCTCGGCAAGGCGACCGAGCGCATCTTCCTGCCGGCGATCAGGGCGACGGTGCCGGAGATCGTCGACTACGACCTGCCGGTCGCCGGCGCGTTCCACAACTGCTGCATCGTCTCGATCCGCAAGGCGTTCCCCGGACACGCGCACAAGGTGATGCACGCGATCTGGGGGCTCGGGATGCTGAGCCTGACGAAGTGCATCGTCGTCGTCGACGCACACGTCGATGTCCACGACTACGAGCAGGTCCTCTTCTACGCAGGCGCCAACGTCGACCCGGCGCGGGACGTCGTGCTCGCGCGCGGGCCGCTCGACCATCTCGACCACGCGCCCGAGCACCAGTTCATCGGCGGCAAGCTCGGCATCGACGCGACCGCGAAGCTGCCCGAGGAGGGCGCGCGGCCGTGGCCGGAGGAGATCGCGATGTCCGAGGAGGTTCGTGCGCTTGTGGACGAGCGGTGGGCCGAGTACGGAATCCCGCCGGTTGACGCTCGCTCGGCGAGCCGGATTCGATAAGACTTGCGCCGGATGGAGCCGGAGCGGGAGCCCCTGCACGACGAGCCGCACATTCCGCTGCCGACGCTGTGGCCGCTCGGCTTCGCCGTCGGCATCGCGGTCATCCTCGTCGGCCTGATCGTCGACCCGCTCGTCGTCTCCTCGATCGGCGGCGCGATCGCGATCGTCTTCGGCTTCCTCTGGGTGCGCGAGGCGACCGCCGGCGTCCGCGCGCCGGTGCACGTCGAGCCCGAGACTCGCGTCGTCGCCGAGCCTGCG